>Ga0126377_10002798_pt1 | contig 12161 bp, 9 predicted proteins | sample PanSoiMetPlot_22_FD_92647 | JGI IMG/M metagenome (GOLD analysis project Ga0126377, IMG submission 92647) | Tropical forest soil microbial communities from Panama - MetaG Plot_22 | ecosystem: Environmental > Terrestrial > Soil > Tropical forest > Bulk soil | place: Panama | collected 2016-02-17
ACGATCTCCACCTCCTCGCCCACCTTGATCCGACCGCGCTCGATACGGCCCGTCACCACCGTCCCGCGACCCGTGATGGTGAAGACGTCCTCCACCGGCATCAGGAACGGCTTGTCGGTCTCTCGCTTCGGCTCCGGGATGAAGTGGTCGCACGCCTCGAGAAGCTTCGCGATGCTCTTCACGCCGTAGTCCGAGTCCTCGCCCTCCAGCGCCTTGAGCGCCGCCCCGCGCACGATCGGCGTGTCGTCCCCCGGAAAGCTGTACTTGCTCAGAAGCTCGCGCAGCTCCAGCTCCACCAGGTCCAGCAGCTCCTCGTCGCCCTTGTCGATCATGTCGCACTTGTTCAGGTACACCACCAGCGACGGCACGTTCACCTGCCGCGCCAACAGCACGTGCTCGCGCGTCTGCGGCATCGGGCCGTCCGGCGCGCTCACCACCAGGATCGCCCCGTCCATCTGCGCCGCGCCCGTGATCATGTTCTTGATGTAGTCGGCGTGGCCCGGGCAATCGACGTGCGCGTAGTGCCGCGCCTTCGACTCGTACTCCACGTGCGCCGTCGCGATCGTGATGCCGCGAGCCTTCTCCTCCGGCGCCTTGTCGATCTCGTCGAACGCCGTGAACTTCGCCATCCCCTGCGACGACTGCACCTTCGTGATGGCAGCGGTCAACGTCGTCTTGCCGTGGTCCACGTGACCGATCGTGCCGATGTTGACGTGCGGCTTGTTCCTGACGAACTTTTCCTTGGCCATCGAATTGACTCCCTCTTGGTGACTCGACCCGGGACGACGACGCTTACCTCGGGCTCGGCTTCAGGCTCCGGTGATCTTCTGACTGGGGCGAACGGGATGGACGAGCTCGTCACTCAGGCTGCTCGGCATCTCCGCGTACTGGTGAAACTGCATCGAGAAGGTGGCGCGGCCCTGCGTACGCGACCGAAGATCGGTGGCGTAGCCGAACATCGAGGCCAGCGGCACCAGGCCGGCGACGACCTGTACACCAGACCGTGTCTCGATGCCAGTGATCTTTCCGCGTCTTGCGCTGAGGTCGCCGATGACGTCGCCGACCTCCGAGACCGGGCAAACCACCTCGATGGACATCATCGGCTCGAGGAGAACCGGGTGGGCGGCCTGGGCCGCCTCGCGGAACCCCTGTAATGCAGCGATTTTATAGGCGGCATCGGATGAATCGACCTGGTGATGACTGCCGCCGAGGATGGTCACCTCGACGTCGACCATGGGAAACCCGCCCAGGACGCCGCGCTCGGCCGCCTCGGCCACGCCGGCCCGGACCGCGGCCAGGAACTCCTTGGGCAGCTCGCCGGCCGGGGCCCGGTTCTCGACGACGAGCCCGGCACCGCGCGCGGCCGGCTCGACAGCGAGGCGCACGTGGCCGTACTGGCCGCGCCCGCCCACCTCGCGCACGAAGCGGCGGTCGACCTCGGCGCGCCCGCCGACGGTCTCGCGGTAGGAGACTTGTTGTCGCCCGACCCGGGGATGGACCTGGAATTCGCGAGCCAGCCGGTCGAGCAAGACCTCCAGGTGGAGCTCTCCCATGCCGGAGATGATGGTCTGCTGCGAGTCGGCGTCGACCGAGACGCGGAAGGTCGGGTCCTCGATGGCCAGGGCCTCGAGCGCGTGCTCGAGCCGGCCCTGCTCCTCGTCGGTGGCGGGCTCGATCGCCACGCCGATGACCGGATCGGGGAAGCGGAGGGTGTCGAGCACGATCGGGGCGGCCGGGTCGCACAGGGTGTCGCCGGTCCCGGTCGTGCGCATCCCGATGGCCGCGCCGATGTCGCCGGCGCCGATCTCCTTGACCTCGCCGCGCCGGTTGGCGTGCATGCGGACCAGGCGCCCGACCCGCTCGAGCTTGCCGCGCGTCGCGTTGAGCAGCTGGTCGCCGGACTGCACGCGACCGGAATAGACGCGCAGGTAGGTCAGCGGGCCGACCTGCGGGTCGTTCATGATCTTGAAGGCGACCGCCGCGCTCGGCTGGTCGTCGGCCACGGCGCGCTGCTCGCGCTCGCCGGTCTCCGGGTGCGCCCCGGTGGTCGGCCCGCGATCCGCCGGCGACGGCAGGAGGTCGACGATGGCGTCGAGCAGGAACTGGACGCCCTTGTTGGTGAGCGCCGAGCCGAGCACGACCGGCACCGCCTTGAGGCCGATGGTCGCGCGGCGCAGCGCGGCCAGGAGGTCGGCCGGCGAGATCTCCACGTCGGCCAGGAACTTGGCCATGAGCTCGTCGTCCACCTCGGCGATCGCCTCGACCAGGACGCCGCGCGCGGCGGCCGCCTCGGCGCGCAGGTGGACCGGCACGTCGCCGTCCTGGAAGCGAGCGCCCAGGCTGTCGTCGTCCCACTCGCGCGAGCGCCAGTGGACCAGATCGACAAGGCCGTTGAACTCGTCCTCCAGGGCGTGCGGCACGTGCAGCACGATCGGGTTGGCGTTGAGACGCGTGCGCATCTCCGACGTCACCGCGCCCGGATCCGCGCCGATGCGATCGCACTTGTTGATGAAGGCGATGCGCGGGACCGCGTAGCGATCAGCCTGGCGCCACACCGTCTCGCTCTGCGGCTCGACGCCGCGGACGGCGCAGAACACCACGACGGCGCCGTCGAGGACGCGCATGCAGCGCTCGACCTCCACGGTGAAATCGACGTGGCCCGGCGTGTCGACCAGGTTGCACTGGTAGTCGCGCCAGCTGAAGGTCGTCGACGCGGCCGTGATGCTGATGCCGCGCTCCTGCTCCTGGGTCATCCAGTCGGTGACCGTCGAGCCGTCGAGCACCTCGCCCATGCGGCTGGTCGCGCCGGCGTAGTAGAGGATGCGCTCGGTCGTGGTGGTCTTGCCGGCGTCGATGTGGGCCATGATCCCGAGGTTCCGGGTCCGGTCGATCGTCGCCAGGCGCGCCATCGTCTCGTCGCGAGGGAGCGACGGTCTCGGCGGCGGCGCTGCGAGAGCGGGACCGCGAAGTCACGAAAGCCGCGAAGAGTGAGTCTCCGGGTCGTTCGTGTCTTCGCGATGAGGTCTCGGGGGTTCGGAGGATCGGTCCGATCCATGGGATCAGTTCGATGCGCCGCCTGTCGAGCCCTGTTGCTTCGTCCTCGCCTCCTGCTTCGCTTCTTGTCGGCCGTCGGCCGCCGGGCTACCAGCGGTAGTGGGCGAACGCCTTGTTGGCGTCGGCCATCTTGTGCACGTCCTCGCGCTTCTTGACCGCGTTGCCGCGGTTCTGGGCCGCGTCGAGGATCTCGTTGGCCAGCTTCTCGACCATGGTCTTCTCGCTGCGGTCGCGCGCGAAGCTGATGAGCCAGCGCATGCCGAGCGCCTGCGAGCGGTCGTGGCGGACGTCGACCGGGACCTGATAGGTGGAGCCGCCGACCCGGCGCGACTTGACCTCGACCTTCGGCTTCACGTTGCCCAGCGCGCGGTCCCACACCTTGAGGGGATCGTCCTTGGCCCGCTCCGCCACCAGGTCGAGGCAGCCGTACACGATCTGCTCGGCGGTCGACTTCTTGCCGTCGACCATGACGACGTTGATGAACTTGGTGAGCCGCCGCCGGATGTCGGGCGGCGCGTCGGTGTACTTGGGATCCGGGAGGACTTTCCTCTTGGGGACTTCGCCTTTGCGCGGCATCGCTCTGCTTCCTCTTTACTTGGGCCGCTTGGCGCCGTACTTCGAGCGCGACTGCTTGCGGTTGGCGACGCCGGTGGTGTCCAGCGTGCCGCGGATGATGTGATAGCGGACGCCCGGCAGGTCCTTCACGCGGCCGCCGCGGATGAGCACCACCGAGTGCTCCTGCAAGTTGTGGCCTTCACCCGGGATATAGGAGGTGACCTCCATGCCGTTGGTGAGGCGCACGCGGGCGACCTTGCGAAGCGCCGAGTTCGGCTTCTTCGGCGTCGAGGTGTAGACGCGAACGCAGACACCGCGCTTCTGGGGACAGGAGCGCAGGGCCGGCGCGGTCGTCTTGCGGCGTACCTTCTTGCGACCCTTGCGGACGAGCTGATTGATAGTGGGCATCTAGATTGTCGTTCCCCGAGCGAATCGCGCGGAATCGCGGCATCTTACGGATCCGCACGCCCCTGTCAAGCACGACGCGCAGGCGATCCGTGTGAATTCTCAGTGGGTCCAGCGCCGCCCCTGCTGCGGCTGCTCGTCCTCGTAGGCATGCGTCAAGACGAAATGGTAAGCGACCTCACGACTCGACTCCGTCTCGACCACGCACTCGAACACATACTCCTCCGACTCGGACGACTCACACTGCACATACGTGATTTCACTGGATATCAGGACGATCTCGCCCACCAGGTCCTTGCCGCGAACCAGCTGGACCAGAAGCGCGCTGTCCTCCTGGTCCGAGGCCAGGTGCCAGTGATAGTCGTCGTGGTCGAAGAGAAGCACATCCGGGGTCCCGGCCCGCACGATGCAGTTCGAGTGGCCCTGGAGCCAGGCCCAGAACTTCTCGAACGGAAGCGTGACCGGCAAGCCCTCGGTGCGGCTCTGCGGCATTGCGGCGGCAGTCTGTCAGAACCGGCGGTGCAGGGCAAGCCTGGGGCGCCCCACACTCGGTCGGTCGGCGTCAAATGGGGCTCTCAATCCAGCTCCACGCCCAGTAGATCGACCCAGCACAGCTGTTCCCAGACGAAGACCATGTGCAGGATGCCGTCGGCGGGAACCGGTTCGGCAAGCTGTACGCGATCCGCGACGACGGTTGCGACCGGTCGCCCCTCGGTGTACCGGTCGCTGCTCGCATGGACCGCGGCCATCGAGGCCGAAGCGAGGACGTCGAGCTGGGATCGGCTGACGCTTCCGATCGGACGTACGATCGTGGCCTCCCGGCCTGACACCTGCACCGGCCACGGCCAGGTCCTGACGGCGCCGGACGGGTCCTGGTCAGGGATGTCCAGCTCGCGGCTCTGGCACACGGCCCGATCCAGTCGACCACCGCCAGCTGCGAGGGTTCGCGCCGCCGCTTCCAGCGCCGGCACCCCGACGCGACTGGCGGCCAGAGCCCGCCACTCCGCGATGGAGCCCGCCATATAGAGGCTCGCGCCGTCGGTTTCGACCTCTTTGGCAACAACCTCCAGCAGCGAAGTCGGCTTCCATGCCGACCAGTACCGACTATCAGCGATTCGCTGAGACAGCGCAGCGACAGCGGTCGACCATCCGTCAGCCGGTCCGGCGCCGTACAGCCGCAGGCGATGCGCGCCGTGTTGCACGTCGCCGCCGGCTTCGAATGGTACTGGGCTCATGGATCAACCTCCGCGGGTTCGAGATACGCGGCGGTCATCCTTGTCGCGGACTGCGCGCGTCCGGCGTCCGGTACGGGCGATGCCGGTAGTACTTCGGAGTCCTGTCGATCCGCACATGCAGCCAGCCCACGCCCAGGCCAGCGGTCGACACCCAGCGAGGACTCGTCCCGACGACCGAGCGCACCGCCAGAGCGACGGCGCGCCACAGAGCAGCGACCTGGTCGGCGCTCGCCGTGCGCAGAAACGCGGCCAGATGCGCGCAGTCGACGCCGTCGGCCGGCGTCGGTGCGACCAGCAAGGCGTCCCCGCCCAGGTTCTCGAAGGTCGTCACCGCCCCCGGCCTTCCGAGTTGCGCACGGAATGGCGCCGGATCAGCCTGGAACCCGGCCAGCTGTGCCCCGTCGACGAGAACGCATTCGAACGGCAGCGCCAGCGTGTCCGTCGTCAGCCCCGGCGTCTCGAAGTAGACCCCGGCGAACGGCACCGCCGCGATGGCCCTCGAGAACGACCGCGCAAACCCCGGGTCCGTCGCCCACAGCGTCAGCACCCTGTCTCGCGTCTCCGGCAGTGTGCCCCGGACCAGGCCAGGCCCGATGGTCTCGAGCTTCATCGTCATCGATCGCAGGCCAGGCCAGCGCTCAACCGTCCATCATGTCGTGGCCCACCAGAGTTCATTGGCCGATAACCTTGCCGGGTCGACCGTCTCGGAGAAGCGGTCCCGCTCGAATAGCAAGCGCAGGTCCTCGGGCTGCACAGAGTAGGAGGGCGCATCCCAGTCGGCGACAACCTCGAAGATCACACCAGTGGACGTGAGAACCGAAACGAGCTGTGCAAAGTCTCGGTGCACGAATGCGAACGCACCGCGAGACCAGAGGATGGCCACGACCTCGTCCGCCAGGACGAGACGACCCCACTCCTCACCCGCGCTCTCGTCGTGATCAACCTTGCTGCCAGCGATCATCTCGCTCATGCACTTCAGCGTCGCCTCTAGCACCTGCGGCGACCATGCGGGGTGGCGGCGAGCATCCTGCAGTCTTGGCGACAAATCGATCGTCTTCATGGCGCTCTCCCTGGTGCACCGTGCACGAACCCGGTCTTCGTCCGATAGACATTGATCCAGCTGGTGAGCTCCCCTGTGTTGCCGAGCGCTCCGACCGGGCCGTTCTCCACGAATACCTTGGCCTTGTTACCGACCCAGAGTCCCGCCTCGTCTGCGTACGCAGCAGCGTCCAGTACAGCCCTCTCGGCGTCGACGCCGGACAGGAACTGGCTCTTCCCGAGCCGAAGCGAGCCTGTCTTGTGAGGCGCCATCCCGGCTGCATCCAGGGTATACGGCCCGTTGGTCAGCTGACCGCGGGCGTTCGACGTGGATCGAGGCGCCTGAAAGGTGGGCCCTCTCGCGTCCGGAGGCCTCTCACCGGTCGCGCTGTCGGCGACTGCACTCCCCGCAGCTTCCGCAGGCGCGCGGACAGCAGTTGTCGGCATTGTGCCCCGACCCCAGCCAGCCGCAGGCCCGACCACGAGGAGCACCGTCATGAACACGTTCACGTAGATCGACTTGGCCCTGGCGGTCTCCAGCGCCCGCAGGTTCACCTGGTCGAGGGTGACGCGCTGGCCCATGGCCTTGCGGGCCTCGAGCCACTCGAGGACCTCGTTCATGACCGAGAGCTGAGCCGTGCAGAGGTCGGCCTCGTCCGCGGCGGCCTCGTACTCGGCTCCGAGAACGTCGCGGCGGCCGGCGCGGAACATGTCCATCTTGTCGGCGTAGGCGGCGGGGTTTCGGGAGCGGATCTGCTCCTCGAGCTGCTCTCGTCTTGGCCGGGCCACGTCGTCGCGGGCCGACCACAGGTCCAGCCACGCCGTGTACATGTCTTGCGGATCGAGTGTGTTGTTCGGGTTCGACGGATCCTTCGGGTCGGCGAGCTGACGCAGCCGCCCGGCGTGGTCGTGGACGGTGGGATCCGGGCCCGGGCTGGCCTCCGCTGCTTCGGGCTCGCCCATCGGCGGCATGAAGTGGCCGAGGAACCAGCCCGGTCGCTCCTGCGAGTCGCCGCTGTCCGGCTGGCCAGCACGGGCATTGCCGGGCGGCAGCGTGTCCGTCAGGGGGCGCTTGCCGGCCGAGAGCTCGCGGCGCCGAGGGACTTCCTCCGCCTTGCCGCGGCCGCCAGGCGCCCTCGCCTTGTCGCGGGGCATCGCTACCTGCCCGCCAAGTTATTGCCCAGGTGCCTGGTCACGACAGGATAGGTCGGACCGTCCTCGCGGCCGTTGCGGGAGCGGGCGCCGAAAATCAAGAAGCCTGCCCCGGCTGGAGGGGCAGGCTCGGTAGCTCGGCGGTCCGCGGCTACATGGCCGGGGTGACGCTCTCCTCTGCCGGCTTGGCCGGGCCGTCGCCGCCGTCGGTGCCCGAGGCCGCGGTCGGCACGTGCGCATCCGAGTCGTCGCCGATCATGCCCTCCTGGCCCTGCACGTCGACCGAGAGGCGCTTGTAGGCGCCCAGACCGGTGCCGGCGGGGATGAGGCGGCCCATGATGACGTTCTCCTTGAGGCCGCGGAGGTAGTCCACGCGACCGCAGATCGACGCCTCGGTCAGCACCTTGGTCGTCTCCTGGAAGGACGACGCCGAGATGAAGGACTCGGTCGAGAGCGACGCCTTCGTGATGCCGAGGAGCAGCGGCTCGCCCTTGGCAGGCTGACCGCCGGCCGAGATGACGCGCTCGTTCTCCTCCTCGAACAGGTGCTTCTCGACCTGCTCGTCCACCAGGAAGTTGGTGTCGCCGACGTCCTTGACCGTCACCCGGCGAAGCATCTGCCGGACGATGACCTCGATGTGCTTGTCGTTGATGCGCACGCCCTGGAGCCGGTAGACCTCCTGGATCTCGTCGACCAGGTAGTTGGCCAGCGCCTTCTCGCCCAGCACGCGAAGAATATCGTGCGGGTTGGCCGCGCCGTCCATCAGCGGCTCACCGGCGCGGACGCGGTCGCTCTCGCGCACCGACAGGTGCTTGCCCTTCGCGATGAGGTACTCGCGCGGCTCGCCCACGTCCGGCGTGATGACCACCTTGCGCTTGCCCTTGGTGTCCTTGCCGAACGAGACCACGCCGTCGATCTCCGAGATGACCGCGTGGTCCTTGGGCTTGCGGGCCTCGAACAGCTCGGCCACCCGGGGAAGACCGCCGGTGATGTCCTTGGTCTTCGTGGTCTCGCGCGGGATCTTGGAGATGACGTCGCCCGCCTCGATCGGGTCGCCGTCGTTGACGTACAGGTTGGCTCCCACCGGCATGTAGTAGCGCGCCTCGTTCTCCGAGCCCGGCAGGGCCACGGTGCGGCCCTGATCGTCCTTGAGGGTGATGCGCGGGCGCGCCTCCGGGTCCTTCGACTCGATGATCACCTTGCGCGACAGGCCGGTGACCTCGTCGAGCTGTTCCTGCATGGTGACCGCCTCGATGATGTCGCCGTACTTCACGACGCCGGACACCTCGGTGACGATCGGCATGGAGAACGGATCCCACTCGGAGAGCAGCTGCCCGGCCTTCACGTGCTGGCCGTCCTCGACCATCAGCTGGGCCCCGTACTGCAGGCCGTAGCGCTCGCGCTCGCGACCGATGTCGTCGATGATCGCGAGCTCGCCCTGCCGGTTCATGACCACGAAGTGTTCCTTCTTGCGAACCGTGTGGACGTTGTCGAGCTTGATGGTGCCCTCGTTGCGCGCCTCCAGCGTGGTCTGCTCGTGCCGGATCTGCCCGACGCCGCCGATGTGGAACGTCCGCATCGTCAGCTGGGTGCCCGGCTCGCCGATCGACTGGGCGGCGATGACGCCCACCGCCTCGCCGATGTTGACCATGTAGCCGCGCGCCAGGTCGCGGCCGTAGCACAGCGTGCAGATGCCGCGCCGGCACTGGCAGGTCAGGACCGAGCGGATCTTGACCCGGTCGATGCCGGAGTCCTCGATCACCTGGGACATGTCCTCGGTGATCTCGTTGTTGGACGCCACCAGGATCTCGCCTGTGTACGGATCGACCACGTCCTCGAGCGCGACGCGGCCCAGGATGCGGTCGCTCAGGCGCTCGATGATCTCTCCGCCCTCGACCAGGGCCTGGCTCTCGATGCCCTCGAGCGTGCCGCAGTCGTACTCGCCGATGATGCTGTCCTGGCCCACGTCCACCAGGCGCCGGGTCAGGTACCCGGAGTTGGCGGTCTTGAGCGCTGTGTCGGCCAGACCCTTGCGGGCGCCGTGGGTCGAGATGAAGTACTGCAGCACCGACAGACCTTCACGGAAGTTGGTCGTGATCGGCGTCTCGATGATCTCGCCCGACGGCTTGGCCATCAGGCCGCGCATCCCGGCCAGCTGCCGCATCTGCTGCGCCGAACCGCGCGCGCCCGAGTCGGCCATGATGAAGATCGAGTTGAACGACGGAGCCCGCATCGTCTCCTTGGTCTCGGGGTCCGTGTACTCCTCGGTGGAGATGTCGTTCATCATCTCCTTGGCGATCGCCTCGGCCACCTGAGCCCAGATGTCGACGACCTTGTTGTAGCGCTCGCCGTCGGTGATGAGGCCCTCGGTGTACTGCTCCTCGATCTCGGCCACTTCCTTCTTGGCCTCGTCGATGAGCACGTGCTTCGCGTTCGGGATCTTCATGTCGTCGATGCAGATCGAGATCCCGGCCATGGTCGCGTAGGTGTAGCCCATGGTCCTGAGCGCGTCGGCCAGCAGCACGGTCGCCTTCTGCCCCGACGACCGGTAGACGTCGTCGATCAGATCGGCGAGCTGCTTCTTGCCCATGACCCGGTTGACCCGCTCGAACGACACCTCGGGCGGGCAGATCTCGTAGAGCAGCGTCCGCCCGACCGTGGTCTTGACCGGCTTGGAGCCGGGCTCGATGCGCACCATGACCGGCGCCTGCAGGTCGACCTCGCCGTGGTCGTAGGCCATGCGCACCTCCTCGCGCGACGAGTAGGTGCCCTCGATGCCCTCCTTGCCCGGCTTGGTCGCGCGGTAGTGCCCGCGCGCGTACGGCCGCTCGCGCGTCAGGTGATACAGCCCGAGCACGATGTCCTGCGTCGGCACGATGATCGGCTTGCCGTTGGCCGGCGACAGGATGTTGTTCGTGCTCATCATCAGCACGCGGGCCTCCATCTGGGCCTCGATGCTGAGCGGCACGTGGACCGCCATCTGGTCGCCGTCGAAGTCGGCGTTGAACGCCGCGCACACGAGCGGATGGAGCTGGATGGCCTTGCCCTCGGTCAGGACCGGCTCGAAGGCCTGGATGCCGAGGCGGTGGAGGGTCGGCGCCCGGTTGAGCAGCACCGGGTGCTCCTTGATCACCTCCTCCAGGATGTCCCACACCTCGGGACGCTCCTTCTCGACCAGCTTCTTGGCGCTCTTGATGGTGGTGACGAGGCCGCGCTCCTCCAGCTTGTTGTAGATGAAGGGCGTGAACAGCTCGAGCGCCATCTTCTTGGGCAGACCGCACTGGTGCAGGCGCAGCTCCGGGCCGATCACGATGACCGAGCGGCCCGAGTAGTCGACGCGCTTGCCGAGCAGGTTCTGGCGGAATCGGCCCTGCTTGCCCTTCAGCATGTCGGAGAGCGACTTCAGCGGGCGCTTGTTGGGCCCGGTGATGGTCTTGCCGCGCCGGCCGTTGTCGAACAGCGCGTCCACCGCCTCCTGCAGCATCCGCTTCTCGTTGCGGATGATGATCTCGGGGGCGTTGAGCTCCTGCAGTCGCTTCAGGCGGTTGTTGCGGTTGATGACGCGACGGTAGAGGTCGTTGAGGTCCGACGTGGCGAAGCGACCCCCGTCGAGCGGCACCAGCGGGCGCAGGTCGGGCGGGATGACCGGGATGACCTCGAGCATCATCCAGTCCGGCTTGTTGCCCGACTCGCGGAACGCCTCGACCACCTTGAGCCGCTTGGCGATCTTCTTGCGCTTGGCCTCGGAGGTCACCTCGCGCATCTCGGTGCGCAGCGACTCGGCCAGGCCGTGGACGTCGGTCTCGCGCAGCATGCGCAGGATCGCCTCGGCCCCCATGCCGGCGTCGAAGGAGTCGTCACCGATCTCCTCGAGCAGCTTGGCGAAGCGCTCCTCGCTGACCAGCTCGCCCTTCTGCAGCCCCGACTTCTTCGGGTCCACCACGATGTACGACTCGCAGTAGAGGACCTTCTCCAGCTCCTTGAGCGGGATGTCGAGGATGTTGCCGATGCGGCTGGGCAGCGACTTGAGGAACCAGATGTGGGCGACCGGGGTGGCCAGCGTGATGTGGCCCATGCGCTCGCGCCGCACCTTCGACTGGATGACCTCGACCCCGCACTTCTCGCAGACCACGCCGCGGTGCTTCATGCGCTTGTACTTGCCGCAGTTGCACTCGTAGTCCTTGACCGGGCCAAAGATCTTGGCGCAGAAGAGCCCGTCCCGCTCCGGCTTGAAGGTGCGGTAGTTGATCGTCTCGGGCTTCTTCACCTCGCCGTGCGACCACTCGCGGATCTTCTCGGGCGACGCCAGCATGATCCGGATCGCGCTGAACGAGCGCGGGTCTTTCGGCTTCTCGAAGAAGTTGAAGATGTCCTTCACGGCGACTCCTTGGATCCTCGTCTCGATTGTTCCAGCGCGCTGCCCCTCGACCTCTGGCTCACGCGCCCCCCACCTTCTCCGCGACTTCCCGGGCCAGCGCGGCCAGGCCTGCCGGGACGGACGGCGCCGTCTCCTGCTTCCGCGGCGCGCTCGGGTCTTCGATCAGCTCGACGTTCAAGCACAGCGACTGCAGCTCCTTGAGCAGCACGTTGAACGACTCCGGCAGCCCGGCCTCGAGCACGTGCTCGCCCTTCACGATCGACTCGTACATGCGGGTGCGGCCGAGCACGTCGTCCGACTTGACGGTGAGGAACTCCTGCAGCGCGTAGGCCGCGCCGTAGGCC
>Ga0126377_10002799_pt1 | contig 12159 bp, 10 predicted proteins | sample PanSoiMetPlot_22_FD_92647 | JGI IMG/M metagenome (GOLD analysis project Ga0126377, IMG submission 92647) | Tropical forest soil microbial communities from Panama - MetaG Plot_22 | ecosystem: Environmental > Terrestrial > Soil > Tropical forest > Bulk soil | place: Panama | collected 2016-02-17
CGCCGCCGAATATCATTACAAGAACAACAGGCGCGTCCGCGCGCTTGATCTCTTCGTTCTGCCCGTAGCAGCGTTCATCCGAACCTACGTCATAAAACAGGGCTTCCGCGACGGCGTTCCGGGATTGATCATCGCGATGTTCACGGCGTACAGTGTTTTCCTCAAATTCTCCAAAGTCTGGGAAAGAAACAACTCCAAACAGAAGGATTAGAGATGAGTCGATCCCGTAAGAGCCGCAGGTCGTTTCTGAAGGCGGCCTCCACCCGGGAGTGGGGGAGACAAACCGAGGCGCGATACAAGGCCAGGGCCGTCTGGCAGGCGTTATCAGGACTGCCCGTCGGAATTCAGATTATGGGGCCGTACCTGGAAGACGCCACGCCGATTGACGTCGCATTGAAGCTGACGCAAACATTCGGGGGCTTCACTCTCCCGCCGGGCTATAACGACGTCTGAAGAATCAAACCATAAACTGCAAAGGAACACCTTATGACAATGAGCTTTATTCGCCGAATCGTCATCGCGCTATTCGCGACATCTGCCCTATCTGGCGCCGCATTATCGCAAGCGAAAGATACGCAGCCGCAGGATCGCTTCGCCAAGCTCGATACGATGCGCGTGCATTACCAGAATTACGGCGAGGGCAATGACGCCGTCGTCTTCATACATGGCTGGTCGTGCAATGTGAATTTCTGGAAGGCGAACGTCCCGGCGTTCGTCAATCAATCGCGCGTGATCGCGATTGACCTTCCCGGCCACGGCGAGAGCGATAAGCCGCAAATCACCTATTCGATGGACCTGTTCGCGCGGGCGATTGACGCCGTGCTGCAGGACGCGAAGGTCGAACGCGCGACGCTCGTCGGCCACAGCATGGGAACGCCGGTCATACGTCAGTTCTATCGCAAATATCCGAACAAGACCCGTGCGCTGGTTATCGTTGACGGGAGCCTGCGCCCGTTCAGCAACCCTGAACAGATGAAGCAATTTATAGATCCTTTGCGCGGGCCTGATTACAAGCAGCAAGCCGAACTGATAATCGGCTTCGTAGCGCAGGCTGTGAAGGATAAAAAGACGCTGGAAGAGATCAGGGCCGCGATGATGAGCACGCCGCAACACGTAATGGTCGGCGCGTTTGAGGCGATGATGGATGACGCCATTTGGAAGGAAGACAAGATCAAGGCGCCCACGCTGGCCGTGATGGCCAAACAGCCCCAGTGGGACGCCGAATACGAAAAATTCGTCCGCGAGCTCGTACCCGGCATTGATTACCAGATGTGGGAAGGCGTCAGCCATTTCCTGATGATGGACGAGCCGCAAAAGTTCAACGACGCGGTTCTCGCGTTTCTGAAGAAGAACAAGCTGATCAAGAATTGAGCGCTCGGTAAACTAAGTTTTTGGGCGTTTGTAGAAATCAGAACAAATGAGATCGACACATCCAATGAAACTACAACCATCGAAGGAGAGCGTTTAGAGCACCGGCTTCAGCCGGCAGTGCTTGGATCCCCAGCACTGCCGGCTGAAGCCGGTGCTCTAAACGCTCTCTCCCAACTTTTGTAGTTAAAATGGATAATGCTAATGCCGGTTATTTCGATTAGGAAAAAACCTTACACACAAGAAAGCTTAGTTTCCAGAGTATTGAGGCCATCGATGAAAAAGTTTTTTCGTTTCGCGCTCGCGGCGATCGTAATCCTCCTCGTCGCTTTCACGATCTTCTGGTTCGCGCGCCCCGCCGACGTCAACTTCGACGAGGCGCGCGCGGCCCTGCCCAACGCCGCTTACAGCCGCTTCGCCGACGTTGACGGCGTGCGGATTCATTACCAGGAGAAGGGCGCGGGCGCGCCGCTGGTGTTGATTCATGGCTACACGTCGTCAACCTACGCGTGGAAAGACGTCTTCGATCCGCTCTCACAACAGTTCCGCGTAATCGCGGTCGATCTGAAAGGCTTCGGCTTTTCGGGCAAACCCGACGGCGATTACACGCGGCGCGCGCAGGGAGAATTGGTCGTCCGGTTTCTCGATCATCTGAAAATCGACCGGGCGATTCTCTGCGGCAGTTCGATGGGCGGCGAGGTTTCGATGAACGCCGCCATCAGACATCCCGACCGCGTTTCGGCGCTGATCCTGGTTGACAGCGGGGGCGTCACGGTCAGCGGCGGCGGTTCGGTCACGCCCGGCGTGGCCGAATGGCCGGTCGTCGGCCCGGTGATTGCGGCGCTGGCCTTGACTTCCGACTCGCTGGTGCGCGACGGGTTGCGCAAGAGTTTTTACGACGACTCACTGGTCACCGATGAACAGGTCGCGGCCTATTACCGCCCGTTGAAAACGCGCGACGGGCAACACGCGGCGTATCTTGCGCGCGCGCAAAGCGCGATCAATCGGATCGAGCCTGAGATCAACAAGATCAATCAGCCGACCCTGATCGTCTGGGGCGCCGAAGACGAACTCATCCCGCTCGAAGGGGGAAGGCGGTTGAACTCCCTGATCGCAGGCTCGCGGCTGGTCGTGTTCGAAAAATGCGGCCACCTGCCGCAGGCGGAAATGCCCGGACGTTTTATGGGTGAAGTCAGAGGCTTCATCAAGACACTGACCCGACCTTCAAACCATGTCGCGAACAACCGATGAAGACTGTCATTCTATGCGGCGGGCGCGGGACGCGCCTGGGCGAACACGGCGCCAACGTCCCCAAGGCTCTGATCGAGATCGGGGGACGCCCCGTGCTCTGGCACCTGATGAAAATCTACGCCCATCACGGGCTGAACGATTTCGTCCTCTGCCTGGGCTACCTGGGCGATGCGATCAAGCGCTACTTCCTCGAACACCACTGGCTCTACTCCGATTTCACCCTGGAGATGAGCAAGGCGGGTGATTACCAATTGCGCAAGAGCGGCCCGACCGGCGAAGACTGGCGCGTCACTTTCGCAGACACGGGCCTCGACACCGACACCGGGGGCCGCGTCAAACGCGTCGAGCGATACGTCGGCGGCGACGAGACCTTCTGCGTGACATACGGCGACGGGCTGGCCGACGTCGATTTGCGCGCGCTCCTGGAATTCCATCGTTCGCACGGTCGCATCGCCACTCTCACCGCCGTCCACCCGCGCTCGAATTTCGGCCTGCTGAAACTCGACGACGAGAGCGCCGTGACGGATTTCGAAGAAAAGCCGGTCATCGCCGACTGGATCAACGGTGGCTTCTTCGTTTTCGACCGGAAGGTCTTCGACTACCTGGACGACGACAGCGCGCTCGAACGCGAACCTTTCGGGCGCCTGGCGCGCGAACGGCAATTGATAGCCTATCGGCACACGGGCTTCTGGAAGTGCATGGACACTTACAAGGACAACCTGGAATTCAATCAACTGTGGGAGGCCGGAGAGGCCGAATGGAAGGTGTGGAGCTAGATCTGATACGTAAACAGTTAGGCGGAAATTTTGATGCGCTTTCATTGTTCATTGTTCATCGTTCATTGTTCATTTGTCATTGTCGGAGCCGCGCCATTCCACAATGACAAATGAACAATGAACGATGAACAATGAACAATGTCCTGATGATTACACAACAAAAATTTCTCCCGTCTGCTTATGTCTGATTTATTTTGGAAGAATCGCAACGCCTTCGTCACCGGCGCGACCGGTTTCGTCGGCGCTCACGTCGCGCGGGCGCTGGTCGAGCGTGGCGCGCGGGTCGTCTGTCTGCAACGCGACTCCGTGCGCGCGAACCTGCTCGACCTGTTCGACCTGCGCCGCAAAGTCGCCGTCGTCAACGGCTCGGTCGAAGATTACGGCCTGATGGAGCGGGTCTTGACCGAGTACGAGATCGAGGCCGTCTTCCATCTGGCCGCGCAAGCCATCGTCGGCGCCGCCAACCGGTCGCCGCTTTCGACCTTCGAGGCCAACATTCGCGGAACGTATTCACTGCTCGAAGCCTGCCGCCGCGCCGAGACCGTCAAACGCGTGGTCGTCGCTTCGAGCGACAAGGCCTACGGCTCACACGATCGATTGCCTTACGGCGAAGATTACCCGCTGCTGGGGCTGTTCCCTTACGACGCCTCGAAGGCCTGCGCGGACATCATCGCGCGGTCGTACGCCCACACGTATGGAACCCCGGTGGCCGTTTCGCGCTTCGCCAACATCTACGGCCCCGGCGACATGAACCTGTCGCGCATCATCCCTGGCGCGATCGTCTCCGCGCTGCGCGACGAACCGCCGATCATACGCAGTGACGGCACGCCCGTCCGCGAATTCGTTTACGTCGACGACGTGGCGCGCGGCTACCTGCTACTGGCCGAAAAGATAGACGAGACCAAGGGCGAGGCGTTCAACTTCGGGGCGGGCGAGCGCCAGTCAATGCTCGAACTGGTTAAACTCATCATCAATCTCGCCGGCAAAGAAGGCCGGCTCGAACCGCGCGTGATGCTCGCGCGGAAGATCGAGCGCGAAATCGACGCGCAATACTTGTCGGCGGAGAAGGCCGAAGCGCGGTTGGGTTGGCGCGCAGAAGTGAGCCTGGACGATGGATTGAAACGCACGATCGAATGGTATCGCGCGCATTTGGACCATGTTCAATAACGTGTATCTGGGTACGCGCCGCTTCCAGCGCGAAGTCTCGGCCAAAGTCGAATTTATAGGAACCAGACACGGGTAAACACCGTCTCCAGTTCTGGGGCGTCCGATTCCGATCAATGGGTCTTCCGCCGAGACTGCGCGCTGGAAGCGGCGCGTACCCAGGGCGCGCGAACCTTTGACGCGGCCGCCGTACGCGTAAGCAAGCGGCGGACCGATGAGACTGCCGCTTGCTTACGCGCGCGGTACCGCACCAATCTTATCAACTGGACAGGAGACGCTATGACCCTATCCCGACGCGACATGCTCAAAACCGGCGCAATTGCGGGCGCCGCGCTCATTACCGGCGAGACTCTCGCAGAAGCGACACAACCCGCAAAATCGACGCAACCCATCCGCATAGGCGTTTCGACTTACTCCTACTGGCATTTCGACAGAGTCAAGTACCCGATTGAAAAGGTGATCGAGAACGCCGCCCGGCTCGGATTCGACGGCGTCGAGATTCTGCACCGCCAGATGGAGGGCGAAGAGAAGAAGTATCTGAACAACCTGAAGCGGATGGCCTTCGCCAACGGCCTCGACCTTTTCTTCCTCTCGATCCACCAGAACTTCGTCTCTCCCGACAAGGAGAAACGACAACAACACATCGACCACACGAAAAAATGCATTGACCTGGCGCATTACCTGGGTTGCCCCGCCATCCGTTTGAATTCGGGACGGTGGAATACGATCCCCGATTTTCAGAAGATGCTGGACGCGGGAGGGCAGGAGACGCCGCTGCCAGGCTACACCGACGATGACGCATTCAAATGGTGTATCGAGTCGATCAACGAATGCGTCCCGCACGCCGAAGGCGCGGGCGTGATCATGGCTCTGGAGAATCACTGGGGATTGACGACAAAGGTCGATGGTTTGCTGCGGATTTATAAAGAGGTCAATTCGCCCTGGCTCGGCATCAATCTGGACACTGGCAATTTCTTCGGCGACCCGTATTCGCAGTTGGAAAAGCTCGCCCCACACGCGATCGTCGTACAGGCCAAGACCTATTACGGCGGCGGCGTCTACTACACCCGCGAACTGGATTACAACCGCATCGCGAAGATCTTGCGCGACGCCGGGTTCAAAGGCTACGTCTCACTCGAGATGGAAGGCAAAGAGGCGGCTGACATGGCGGTTCCGAAGAGTCTGAAAGTTTTACGTGACGCGTTCGCGGCCTGAACCGCCAAGACGCCAAGCAACAGAGACACAGAGGAAAGCAAATAGACCAATGGAGGCGCTCCTTCCTTTTCATCTTCTCTGTGGCTCTGTGGCTCTGTGGCTTGGCGTCTCCCCTTCCGAATTATCATTCAGGTAAAGGCGCTCGATCTGGTCTATGGCGTTCCGGCGGTCGAAGCGTTCGATCACGCTGGCCCGCGCGACGCCGCCGATCTTTTCGCGCAGGCGCTTATCGGCCAATAGCCGTGCCAAGGCGACGGTCAACGAATGCGCGCTGTCGCGATCGACGAGCAGGCCGGTGACGCCGTCTTCGACTATCTCGGCCATTCCGCCGACGCGCGTCGCGACGACGGGGCAGCCGGAGGCCATGGCTTCGACGAGGGCGAGGGAGAAGGCCTCGTTGTCCGAAGGCGCGGCGATGACGTCGAAGGCGGCGAGCATCGCGGGCAGGTTTTCGACGTAGCCGGTGAATCTCAGATGATCGCTGACGCGCAGTCTATTGGCCGTCTCCCGCAACTGGTTGAGGTAAGCCTCGTCGTCCGGGCCGGCTTCGCCCACGATCAGAAATTCGGCGTCGCTCCAGTGGCGCTCCCGGATCAGGCGCGCGGCGGATTCGATGAACAGGTCCTGGCGTTTCAGTCGTGTGATCTGTCCGACGAGGCCGACGGCCAGACGCTTCGTGACGCCGAGCCTGGCGCGCGCCTCCTCGCGGCTCAGACTGCCGCAGCCGCCGGCGTCGATCCAATTCGGGATAGTGATGATGCGGTCGGCGAGATCCGGGAAGGCTTCGGCGAGACTCTCGCGCACACTTTCCGAGACGGCGATCAGCGCGCGCGCCTCGCCGATCGTCCAGGCGTAAAGCGGATTCGATTTGATCGGGTTGAAATGATGGCGCGTGATGTAGAATCCTACCGGATTCCCCAGCCTGGCGGCGATCCGCGCGGCGACCCCGCAAAACGTGTAATCGCGCGCCAGGTGGGCATGTAAAATGTCGATCTGGTTTTTACGGATCGCGTTGGCGATGGCCTGGGCGCTGATAATGTCGAGCGCGTTACGCAGCCCCAACTCGTGCCAGTGGATCGGGTGACCGGCCAGAGCGCTCATGAGCGGACTGCCCTCTCGCACGGCCAGATGCAATTGATGGCCGCGGTCGATCAACGCCCGCGTCAGGTCTATCACATGGCGTTCGCCTCCGCCCAAGCTTTCTGCGGAACAAACCTGTAATATTTTCATCGCCCCATATCAGATTTCAGGTTTCAGGTTTCAGGTTTCAGGCTTCAGGCGGCAATCCGCAGAGTCATTCTTTTACTGAAACCTGACACCTGACACTTGACATTCGTGACTTTAACGCAAGCCGACAAAGGATGCCATACTTGACGGGACTCGATCTGCCATTTTCATTTTACGCCGTTTCCGCCTTCGTCCTTGGACTTATTTTCGGCAGTTTCCTCAACGTGGTGATCTATCGCGTCCCCCGCGGCGAGTCGATCGTCTTTCCCGGATCCCGTTGCGGAGCTTGCGGCGCGCCGATCAGGGCGTTCGACAACATTCCGCTCCTCAGTTACGCGATGCTCGGCGGGCGCTGTCGTTCGTGCCGCGCGCGAATTTCATTCTCTTATCCGGCGGTCGAACTGTGCGCCGGGCTGGTGTTCGTCGCGATCGTCTTAAAGACCGGCCCGTCGTGGGAGGCGCCACTTGAATTCGCCTTCGCCTGCGTAATGATCTCGCTGGCCTTAATCGACGCGCGCCATCGACTGTTGCCAAACGTCATCATCTATCCGGCGTTTCTCTTTGCGCTCATTGGCGCGACTGCGCGCGCCGCGCCGGGCGGGCAGTCATCGCCGGCGTTGGACGTCTCGATCCTCTTCCCCGGCTCTCAGTCGGAATTCACGCCCTGGCGCGCGGCGTTCTTCGGCGGAACGCTCTTCGCAATCGCCGCGCCCGGGTTCTGGCTGCTCGACAAAATCGACCCGATCCTGTTCGGAAAATATTTCCATGAAGAAGAAGATGCGGAACATAGCGCAATCTATTCCGGAGAGACCCAAGGCCGTCCCGCAATCCGCGCGGCGATGATCCTGGGCGTAATCGCGGCCATCGCATGGGCGGCGATAGCCTTCACCCTCTCGCCGAGATACCAGCCGAATTTTGAAGACGCCTACGACGGATTGCTGCGGGCGAGCGCCGGGGCGTTAATCAGCGGCGGATTGCTCTGGCTCATTCGCGCGCTCTATTTTTTCATTCGCGGCTTTGAAGGAATGGGCCTGGGGGACATAAAGATGATGTCGGTCGTTGGCGCGTTCCTGGGCTTCGGCGGCGCGCTTGGAGTCTTGCTCCTTGGTTCGATTATCGGCGTAATCACGGGGCTGGCCCTCATCTATTACGGGGGGCGCAAGGGGCGCGGCGGGCGAGGATTTAAGACGCCATTGCCTTTCGGAGCCTGCCTCGGCGTCGCGTCATTGATCGTGATGATCCTGTCGCCCTTTAATTTCGCTAAGCCGTAACCAAACAGGCCTTCTTGGTGTCTTTAAACCTGTAGTCGATTTTTGAGGGAATAAAAAAAAATGAAACTGAAGCTTAACAAGAAGCAACTCATCGTAACGGCGATCGGCGTCGTCCTCGTAGGCGGAACGGGGGGGTATTTCCTGTGGGGACGCCGCGCGTCTTCAGAAGAATACATAACCGGGAAGGTCGACCGTGGGACCATCCGCAACACGGTCTCCGCCACCGGAACGCTGCAGGCCGTGACCACCGTGCAGGTCGGCAGCCAGGTTTCGGGTACGATTCAGGAATTGTACGCCGATTTCAATACGGTTGTGAAAAAGGGGCAGTTGGTGGCGCAACTCGATCCCAGGGTATATGAGGCGCAAGTCGCTTCACAGCGAGCCAATCTGGAACAGGCGCGCGCCAACCTGTCGGACGCGGAGGCGAAAGTGCTCGCGGCCGAGGCGACGGTCGAAACCCAGCGCGCGGGAGTCTCGGGCGCCAACGCCAATCTCGCCGCTCTCAAGGCGCAGCGCGATGACGCGCAGAGCCTGCTTCGGCGCCAGGAATCGTTGGCCAAGGCCGGCGTCATCCCTGAGCGCGACCTGGAAGCGTCGCGAACCAGTTACAACGCGGCCGAAGCTCGCTACAACCAGGCGTCCGCGCAGCTCGATCAGGCGCGGGTGAGCGAGCGGACGTCGGCGAGTTCCGGGCTGGCGCAAGCCAAGGCCCAGGTTAAACAGGCCAAGGCGCAGATTCAACAGATCGAAGGGTCGCTCAAAATGGCCGAAGTCAATCTGAGCTACACGACGATCACCTCGCCGATCGACGGCGTGGTCGTCTCCCGCAACGTCGACAAGGGACAGACGGTCGCGGCCAGTCTTCAGGCGCCGACCCTCTTCACCATCGCCAACGACCTGACCCAGATGCAGGTGATCGCCAACATCGATCAGGCTGACATCGGCGTGATCAATCAGAACAACCGCGTGAGCTTCACGGTTGACGCCTTCCCCGGGCACAACTTCGGCGGAACGATCAACCAGATTCGGCTCAGCCCGCAGAATGTGCAAAACGTGGTCACCTACAACGTGGTTATCGACGTCCGGAACCCTGACCTCAGGCTCAAGCCCGGGATGACCGCCAACCTGACGATGACGATCGCCGAGCGTCAGAACGCGCTGAAGATCCCCAACGCCGCGCTCCGCTTCTGGCCGCAAGGCGTGCCGCAGGAGAAGAGGCGTGAACTGCTCCGAGGCGGCGACACTCAAGCAGGCCCCGGCGGGACAGAAGCGGGTAAAGACGGCGCGAAGGACGCGGCGCCGAAAGACGCAGTGGCGAAAGACGCAGGTAAAGATACAGGCCAGAGCGCCGGCGGAGGCGCGCGCCCGCAGGCCGGAAACATTGAGCGACGTGGCAATCAAGGGGACGGCCAACGGCGAGGGATGGATGGCGGCGAGCGACGACGCGCATTTGGAGACGGAGGCGGCCAATCCGGTTCCGATGGCGGCGGCGAACGGCGACGCTGGGGAGGCAGAGGCAATCAATCGGACGGCCAACAGGCAGATGGCCAACAGGGAGCGCCGGGCGGCGGCGAGCGACGCCGCTGGGGAGGCAGAGGCGACGGCGGTCCTGATGGCGCGGGCGGCGGAGAGCGGCGCGCATGGAGAGACAGAGGCAATCAGGCGAACGGCCAACAGGGCCCCCCTGACGGCTCTCGGCGGGCATTGGCGGGTGGAAGCGCCGCCGGCCCTGGCGCCGCGGGAGGCGCCGCCGAGCGACGCGACCGGGCAGGCAGAGGCGCTTTCTCTGGCGCCAATGGAGCGAGCAATCACACCATGCCATCGCCCCCGCCGTTCCAGGAAGTGAGGAGAGGCATCGTCTGGGTGCTCGGCCCCGACAACAAACCACAATCGCGCGTGGTCAAGCTCGGCATCACCGACGGCACGGCGACGGAAGTGATCGAAGGCGAATTGAAAGAAGGCGATACGATCATTGTCGGCCAGAACCTCCCGGCCGAAGACAGGCCGCAGAATAACCAGCAACGTCCGCCCGGATTCGGCGGCATGCCCGGCGGCGGCGGCAGAGGCCCTGGCGGTTTTGGCGGCGGCGGCGGCGGCGGCGGTGGGCGACGGTAATAATTGGGATTATTATGAATAGGACCTATAGGACTTATGGGACTTTTAAGCGCCATAAGTCCTATAGGTCCTATGAGTCCTATTTCCCATTAATGCGAGGAGAAAACGTGCAGTTGGTAGCAGAAACTGACACCAAAATAATTGAATCAACCGCTGAAATGGAATCGCGGGCGGCGAGCGGGCTCGCCACGGGGACTGAGCCTGTCATCAAGCTCGACCACATCCACAAAGTCTACAAGATGGGTGACATCGAAGTGCACGCGTTGCGCGGCGTTACCCTGACGATCAGGCAGGGCGAGTTCGTGGCCGTCATGGGCGTTTCGGGTTCGGGGAAATCGACGATGATGAACATCATCGGCTGTCTCGACCAACCGACGCGCGGGATCTATATACTCGACGGCCACGACGTGTCGAAGCTTTCGAAAGACGACCGCGCGGACATCCGCAACCGGAAGATCGGATTCGTCTTTCAGGGCTTCAACCTGCTCTCGCGCACGTCGGCTATCGAGAACGTGGAGTTGCCGATGCTCTACTCCGGGGTCCCGACCGCGGAGAGAAGGAGCCGCGCCCAGGAGGCGCTCGAAGCGGTCGGGCTGGGCGGGCGCGAGAACAATCACCCGAATCAACTTTCGGGCGGGCAACAGCAGCGCGTCGCGATCGCGCGGTCGCTTGTCAATCATCCGACGATCATCCTGGCCGACGAGCCGACGGGCGCGCTCGACAGCCGCACTTCGGTCGAGGTCATGGAGATCTTCCAGCGGCTCAACCGCGAGCGCGGCATCACGCTGCTGCTCGTCACTCACGAGCACGACATCGCGGAATACGCCCAGAGGGTCGTCATCTTCCGCGACGGCAAGATCAGAAGCGACGAGCCTGTGCTTCATCGGCGCGACGCCGCCGAAGAACTCAAGACGCTGCCCGTGTTGGATGACGACGACGATGATTAGACATTATCGTTTTCAGTAGAAACAAAACCACGGGGCGCGCGGGGGGCGCGGGGAAGATAGGGAAAGATATTGAAATAAGGATCGCCACAATATTTTTTTCAAGTTATTCCCCTTCTCTTCCCCATGCCCCCCGCGCTCCCTGTGGTTGGTTTATGTACTGAGGGTTTGAATTCCATGAACATAATCGTAATTTTCCGAATCGCCTTTCGCGCGCTAGCGCGCAACAAGATGCGCTCGGCCCTGACCATGCTCGGCATCGTCATCGGCGTCTCGGCGGTGATCGCCATGGTCAGCATCGGCCAGGGCGCGCAGGCATCGGTGCAGGAGCAGATCGCCAACGTCGGCACAAATCTTCTTTTCGTGGGCGCCGGGTCGCAGAACGTCGGGGGTGTGCGCAGCGGGACGGGCGCGACCAATTCAAATAGGCTGACGGTCGAAGACATCGAAGCCATCAGGCGCGAAATCCCGAGCGTGGCCATGGCCAGCCCGACCGTCAACACGCGCGCGCAACTGGTCTTCGGCAATCAGAATTGGAACACTCAGGTCCAGGGAGTCAACGAACAATTTCCGCAGATCAAGAAGTGGGATGTGGCGAGCGGCGAGTTTTTCACCGACGCCGACGTCAGAACCGCGGCGCGCGTCATCGTGCTGGGCCAGACCGTTGCGGAAAGCCTCTACCCCGGCACCGACCCGGTCGGACAAATGGTCCGGGTGCGCGAACTGCCTTTTCGCGTCATCGGAGTGATGAAAGCAAAAGGGCAGGACGCGGGGGGGCGCGACCAGGACGACACGGCGTTTGCGCCTTTCACGACGGTTCAAAAGAAA
>Ga0126377_10002800_pt1 | contig 12157 bp, 8 predicted proteins | sample PanSoiMetPlot_22_FD_92647 | JGI IMG/M metagenome (GOLD analysis project Ga0126377, IMG submission 92647) | Tropical forest soil microbial communities from Panama - MetaG Plot_22 | ecosystem: Environmental > Terrestrial > Soil > Tropical forest > Bulk soil | place: Panama | collected 2016-02-17
GGCCGGGTCGGCGGCGAGATCCAGGTAGAAATGACAGGCCTTCTGTTCCGGGCAGGTGTGGCAGCGTTCGTGCGGACCCGAGAGACCCATACGCTTCGCCATCTGCGGCGTATAGAACTCGCGCTTGCCGTAAGCCAGCACCGTGTCGGGCTGCGTGCCCAGCCACCAGTTCACGAGATCGAAGTGGTGAGTGGCCTTGTGCACCATCAGTCCGCCCGAGATCGCCTTGTGACTGTGCCAGCGGCGGAAATAGTCGGCGCCGTGCAGCGTGTTCAGCAGCCAGTTGAAGTCGACGGACATCACATCGCCGATGGCGTTGCTCATCAGCAGGTCTTTCACCTGCGTGCGCGGCGGTGAGTAGCGGTAGTTGAACATGACGCGCACGTGGCGGTTGTTGCGCTTGCAGGCATCGAGAATGCCCTGCGCCTTCTCGGCCGTCGTGGTCATCGGCTTTTCGGTGATTGCATGGCAACCGCCATCGAGCGTGCGCACGATGTAGCCGTCGTGGGTCGCATCGGGGCTGGTGACGATCACGGCATCGGGCTTCATCTCGGCCAGCATGCGATCGAAGTCGGCGGCGGCATAGGTCTTTGGCGAAGAGCCCGCTTCCTTCGCGAGGTTCGCAGCCAACTGCAGTCGGCCCGGATTGATGTCGCAGACCGCGACCAGTTCGTTGCCGTCGCGGTAGGTCTCGGTGATGGCCTTCTGGTACATGCGCGAGCGTGAGCCGAGCCCAACGATGGCGTAGCGGCGCCGTGTGCTCGCCGCGTGCGCAAGGCCTGTCAGACCGAGAGCCAGCCCGCCGGCTGTCTTGATCAGCGTGCGCCGATCGATCCCGTGACCGCGTTCATCACTCATCAGCTTTTCCCCCAAACGTGTCGCAAGGACGTGTATTGCAACGACATGCGCCGCAGGCGACGCGGTCGGTGTTTTTCGGGCGCCGCATCTGCCCGTCGGGTTGCATCGGGCGCCGTGACGGACAAAGATAGACGACGAAACAGGTTGCCGTCGAGCATGCTCGCGACGGGACGCTACGATCGGTAACAATCAGAACGGCAACAATCAGAACGATGCGTCCGATCCTTGCTGCTGGTGTCCTGGGGTTGTTGGGTTCCGGTCTCGTCCAGGCGCAGGCCGCAACGCCGATCGATCGTGAGGCGTTGGTCACGCGTCACAACCCGACGCTTGCACGCGTCGATGCGGCGTCGCCCTTCATGGTCGGCAACGGCAACCTGGCGTTTACGGCTGACATCACCGGCCTGCAGACTTTCCAGGAGCAGTATTCGCCCCGCGTGCCGTTGATGACCCAGGCGCAGTGGGCCTGGCACAGTTTTCCGAATCCGCAGCATTTCACCTACGCCGACAGCCTCGCGCCGGTCGACGTACGCGGCCGCAGGGAATATTTCCCGTGGTTCGCCGACTGGTCCGCGGCAACGAAGCCGGCCATCGCCTGGCTGCGCGAGAATCCACATCGGTTCTCCCTCGGTCGCCTGTCGTTGTCGCTGCGGACCGCGCAGGGAACCGCGGCAGCGTTTGCCGACCTCTCGAATACGCGCCAGACGCTCGATCTGTGGTCCGGCACGCTCCGCAGCAGTTTCGTGTTCGACGGCAGGGAGGTGAAAGTCGAGACGCGCGTCCACCCGGAACTCGACATGGTCATGGTGAAGCTTGATTCACCGTTGCTGGCCAGCGGCCAGCTGGCGATTGACCTGAAGTTCCCAGGTGTGGGGGCGCAGCTCAATCCCGATCCGGCAGACTGGAATCATCCCGAGCGGCATCGCACGATCGAACGGGCTCGCGACGCGCGTGGCATTGCCCTCGAACGCCAGATCGATGACACGCGCTACTACGTGAAGGCGGTGGCGGATCGCGACGTCAGTGTCACCGCCGCCGGGTCACACACATTCCGAATTGCGCCGCAGGGCCAGGGAAGTTCGCTGACACTGCAGGTGCTGTTCGCGCCGCAACCGCTCAAGGCCTCTCTGCCCGAAGCCGGCGCGGCGCGTGATGCGGTCACCGCACGCTGGCGGAAATTCTGGACGGACGGAGCGGCGGTGGATTTCTCTGGCAGTACCGACCCGCGTGCTCACGAGCTCGAACGGCGCATCGTGCAGTCGCAGTACCTGACGGCGCTCAACGCGGCGGGAACCGTGCCGCCGCAGGAAGAGGGACTGTTCTCGAACAGCTGGAATGGCAAGTTCCATCTCGAGATGCATCCATGGCACGCCGCACACTTCGCAGTCTGGGGACGCACGGACCTCCTCGAACGCAGCATGCCGTGGTATCTGCAGCATCTGTCCGAAGCGAAACAGCGTGCCCAGGCCCATGGCCGTCGCGGCGCGTGGTGGCCGAAGATGGTCGGGCCGGAAGGCCGCGAAAGCCCGAGCACCATCAATCCCTTCATCATGTGGCAGCAGCCGCATCCGATCTACCTCGCCGAGCTGATCTATCGCAGCCGGCCGACGCGACAGACGCTGCTGCAGTATCGCGACCTGGTGTTCGCAACTGCAGACCTCCTCGCGTCGTACCCGCATTTCGATGCAGTGCGCGGCGAATACGTCATCGGCCCGCCGATCGTGCCCGCACAGGAAGTGTTCCCGCCGCTCACGACGCACAACCCGACGTTCGAACTGGAGTATTACCGCTTCGGGCTCGCGACCGCACAACGCTGGCGCGAACGACTTGGATTGGCCCGCGATGGTGACTGGGATCGCGTGCTGAGCAAGCTGTCGCCGTTGCCGCAGAAGGACGGGCTCTACCTGGCGACGGAGTCGTTCCCGCAACTGTGGAAGCAGGCACGCAGCGCAGAGTGCATGCCGCCGCAGACGAATGCGCAGTGCTTCAATCGCGATCATCCGTCGATGCTCGCAGCGCTGGGGCTGCTGCCGGGAGACGGCGTGGATCGCGACACCATGCGGCGGACGCTGGACGCCGTGCTGAAGTACTGGGATCTGCGCCAGACGTGGGGTTGGGATTTCCCGATGATGGCCATGACGGCGACGCGTCTGCATGAGCCGGAAAAGGCCGTCGATCTGCTGTTGCGCGATTTGCCCAACAACCAGTTCGGCACAGCGGGCATGACGCCGCGAATGCATCTCGTCGTCCCGTCTTCGAGTCAGGTCCAGCCTTCCGGTGAGCAGGACTATCGACCCGACGCTGAAACGTATTTTCCTTCCAACGGCTCGCTGCTGCTGGCGGTCGCGCTCATGGTTGCAGGCTGCGACGGCGAGCCGGCGACAGCGCCTGGAATTCCGCATGACGGACGCTGGGTCGTGCGCAGTGAAGGATTGCGACCGCTGCCCTGAAATTCCGGCGGTCGTGCGTCGGTGCAGTTCTGCGCTGCCCATTCATCCGTTTCCCTAAGATCGATTGGTGCAGCGCGCAGCTGCTTTGCCTGTGACCGTTGCACTGCGTGGAATCGCGTGCCGTGTCTGAAACTGCAGACAATGAAAATCAATCGCGAGCGCCGGCTCGCAGTCATGGACGCATCCAGGGGCGCCGCTGATCCGGCAGACAGGCATCCCACCCTCATAGCAATCACCGAGGCGATCGCGTCACAGACGGATCAGCCCGTGCGTGTGGCAGTGCGGACGCATACCGCGCTGGAAGACGGTGCGGCATCCATCCTTGCGAGCGCCATGGAGGCGCTGTCGCTGCCTGCATTTGTGTGCGATCGCGCTGGCCAGGTGCGGGCACTCAGCTCCTCTGCGTCAGGCCTGATCCAGGCGGCGCGTGGACTTCACCTGGATCGTGGCCGCCTGTGCGGCGATCAGCCTGCCGATACACAAGCGTTGAACGACGCCATCGACACTGCTGTGCAAGGAGCGGCCCAACCGGGTACGCCGCTGCAACGAACCGTAGTGATGCGGGCAACGCGTTCCGGTGCAGCGCCCGTGGTGCTCGATGTCATCGCGCTTCCCCAACGTCAGTGCGAACTCGACATCGCACCGCGTGTCCTGATCGTTGCTCGCACTGCGGATCCAGGCGAGCGCAAGGCGACGATCCTTCGCACGACCTACTCGCTGACAGCCGCAGAGACCGATATCGCGGTGCAGATGGCAGCCGGGCAGACTGCCGAAGTCATTGCGGCCACCCGTTCGGTGTCGGTGGGAACCGTGCGCGCGCAGATCAAGGCCATCATGGCCAAGATCGGCGTGCGTCGGCAGATCGAACTCGTCGCACGATTGAGCGTGTTGTAGTGCGCTGAGCGTGCCGCGCACACCTTGCCGGGACGGGAGTCCTTCCCTGGACGTCCCCAGGCGCCGCGTCTCGCCTGTGCTTACGGACGCGGAACCGAATACCAGATCTTGTAGGCCTTCATGTCCTGCGGCTTCAACGGCAGGAGGGCATCGACGTCGCTGACGGAGATCGGGCATCCCGGATTGGTTTCAGACGAAGTCACGTGGGGATTCGACGCTTCCAGACCAGTGTACGGATCGATGATCCAGAACCACTCGGTCGATTCGTAGCCGTTGGGTAACCAACCCGTGTCCGGACCCCAGCAAACGATGCTCGAACTGGTTGCCTCCAGCGTGACGAAGTCGCGTGTGGTCGAATCCAGAGTCAGCTGGTCGATACGACCCGGCACGGTCGTCGAGTAGTCGACTGAACCCGTCTCCTGGTGCGGTGTTGCAAAGTCCAGCGTCGGGACGGTCATCCGGGTGAAACGGCCTTTGTAGATATGCAGCAGAACACCCTGTGCGTCGAAGGTATAGGAGTACGACGCGGTTCTGGCGTCGAAGCTCTTGTCGCCCAGATATTCGGTGCGCGACAGACTGAGGACGTTCCAGCCGTCAGATACCTCAGTCCGGGTCATTACTTCCTGGTAGGACAGTGCTTCCCCCGTCGTGTCCGTATAGCAGTTGACGCGCACTTCCGTGCCGGAGTCAGTGATGTAACAGAGTTTGGCGACTTCCACTTCGATCAACGCTGCCTGCGAATCGCCACGATCGTTGACTGCTACGAAGTGGAACGTGTCCTTGCCCATGTAGCCTGCATCCGGCGTATAGGTGAATGCGCCCGTCGTTTCGTTCGGCATCACGTTACCGTGCAGCGGGCGTTCGGTGATGCGGAAACTGTCAGCGAAATCCGCATCGAGCTGTGCGGTCACGGCAGTATCGGGCTCGGTACTGAGCGAGCCACCGAACGCCGTCGGTCGGTCGATGATGTTCAGCGTGCCGTCGATCGTCCAGGTGCCGCCCCCGCCGGTGAGATCGGCGGTGAAGTGTACCGGCGCATCGGGCATCTGCTGCGGCAGGAACCGGAAGTTCAGGCCGACAGCCTCGCCGGAAGTCGTCAGGGAGCCGGCAATGCGTGCATCGGAAATCGACCCGAGCGTGAAATCCTGCGCCTGCAGCCCGGTCGTGTAGGTTTCGGTCCACCCGGCAAGCGTCGCCTTCAGCGTGTCTGGCAGGAAGCTGGCAATGTAGTTCATGACCTTGCCGGCTGCTTCAACCGACTGGCCGAGCTCCGCGGGCAAGCGCACGACACCTGTCACCTGGAAGGTTTTGGTCCGCTTGTGATTGAACGTCAGCTGCGCCGCCACTTTCTCGCTGCGCGTCGTGACCTTCTGCAGTGGGAAGCGGTCGTTCAATTCTTCCAGCAGCTCGAGTTTGACGGTGTCCAGCGGTCCGCACGTGTTGCTCTTGTATTCATTGATATCTTTACCCAGCGCGCGTAGTGCCGGCAGAAGCTTCAGCTTGAGGATTCCTCCCGCCACCGCGATACCGGCGAGGCCCGCCCACGGGTTGCCAGTGTCGATGCCGACTGCAGCAGCAGCGGCTGCGTATGACAGGTAGGCGAACGAATCGGCGCCGTTGCTGAACAGGCTGCGATATACGTCGCGACATGTGCTGTCGGCGAATTTGCTGAATCCCGGTGATGCGGAGCCCCCGGCGCTCGCAGCGATGGCCACTTCCGCACCGCCCAGAAAACGCGCCAGCATTTCCTGGTCGCTTTCACTGAGTGCGGCAGCCTGCTGACGCAACTCCGCGAGCCGCGCGCGTGCTTCCTGCACCAGTGGCAGATCTGCCGGAGTCGCGTCGACTTCCTCAGCGGCCAGCGAAGCATCCAGTGCATCGAGATACTCTGTAGTGACCGTCGCGGCCGGCTTCGGCAGTGCAGGGGAGCCGATGCTGAGCGGTACAGTATAGCTGTGGGCACCGACAGTGATTTGCAGGCTGTGACTGCCGTCGGCAAGTGCGGGCAGCACGACGGACAGGTGCGAAGCCGTCGTGGCGAGCGTCACGGGAATATTGCCATCGATGACGCCCGAGTACTGCTCTGCTGAGAGTGTGGCGCCAGCGATCGATAACACCGCAACTTCAGCCTTGCCGTATGAGCCCCTGTCAGCGACGACAATCTCCGCGCAGGTGACGGTGATGTTGCTGACGTTCGCGTTCAATGTGCCGGTGCCGTTGGTCACGGCGCAGGTCTGGTTCGTCGGCTGGCCGGAGACCGTGACGGTGTAAGCGGTGCCTGATGTGAGCGTGGCCAGTGTCGCCGCACCGTTCGCGGCGACGTTCAGCGGCGACTGTGAATTGACCGTGATTGCGGCCGTGCCTTTCAGTCCGGAGACAGTGGCGGTCAGGGAATAGTTCGCGGGAGGACTGCTGTTGTCGCTGTCACCGCCGCCACCGCCGCCGCAACCGCTCAGCCCGGTCAGCAATACCAGACCGATCGCAATTCTCTGTCGCATGCTTCTGCCCCCGGCAAGCCTTCATATTGTTGAGCCGCTGCCCCTGCGGCGCCGGAAGACTAGGTGCGGCGATCTGCGCCGACATCTCCAATTTTGGATACGCGCGCGACGGGCGTGCAGATCTGTGACTGATTCATCGGGAGCGGCGGCGGCATCGTGTGACCAGGATCACAGGGAATTGTTTCGCAGCGATCGCGCCGCCGTCGCGTGGCGCGGTTGCATGCAGCGCCAGTTGAGGCCAGTGATCCCGATGATGTGACATCGCTCACGCGCGCATACCCTTCCGCACGCTCACGTCGCAGCGTCGCAAGCGCTCGGTAATGAGTGCGCGTTCACATTCGCTCGCCGTTGATCATGAACCGGCGAGATCGACGTCACGCACGACTTGCGGGTGTCATCACAGATCTCACACATGGCCGTGCCCCTATACCAGATGGGATATGCGGTTCGAAAAGCTCCTCATTAATTTCCGCGCCCACCTCGCGGCAGCAGTCGCGCAGTTCAAGAATCAGGGCAAGCCCATTCCGCAGGAGATTGTGATGGAACCATCGACGTTTGCGCGCCGGCATCCGGGACTCAGCGCGCTGATTGCACTCATACTGGCGACGCAGCTCACCGCATGCGGTGGCGGCGACGGTGACAGTGGCTCGACAACGCCTCCGCCGTCATCGGGTGGCGGCGATCCGCCTCCGCCTCCACCTCCGCCTCCGCCTCCGCCCGCCAAGCTCAAGCTGACGCTGAAGGGCACGGTGACGGACGAACCGATCGTGAATGCCGCCGTGACTGCCAGCATCGGCGCCGAGACGTTCTCGGCTACGGCCGATGCCAACGGCAACTACAGCATCGACGTCGAGATCGACGAGGCCAACAAGAGCAAGTTCATCACGCTGTCCGCGAAAGGCGCGGGTGATCAGGCGTTCGTCGAATTCACCAGCCTCGCGGGCTCGTTCGAGACGCTCGCGGCGCAGGCCGGTGCCGACAAGACGCTGTCGAACGACGAGAACTTCGCGACGCAGATCACGAATGTCAGCACCGCGGAAGCTGCGCTGCTGAAGGAAGCCAACGGCGGCGAACCTGTCGCCAGCGATGCGCTGCTGGCCAGTCTCGGTGCGCAGATCAACGGCCAGGACGTGCTCGACCTGGCGACCTCCATCAAGCTGGCGGTCGACGACGCGGCGAACTATCCGCTGCCCCAGGGCAAGACCGTGCTGTCGCTCGTGTCGGATCCTGCAACGCGCAAGGAATTCATGAGCTCGACCTTCGACCAGAATCCGCAGGCCTTCACCACGGCGCAGACTGCGATCGTGCAGGACACGGACCTGACCCGTCCGGTGACGGCACAGAGTGTGCCGGCGTCGCTGATGGCGGCCATGTTGTCGACGGATGTCGGCTTCACGTTCAACTACAGCGACCGCGTCTCGGCGTTCTCGTTCGACGCGAACAGCACGGGCGTTGCGCTCGGCGGCAGCTACTATCAGCCCATGACCTGGGCGGTCGACGGCACCGGCATCAAGGTGACGTACAACGCGCCGATCCAGACCGTCAGCCACGACATGGAGACGTGCAACGGCACCGTGCGCCAGGTGGAAGCTCACTACGCGACCGTCAGTTCGACGGTGACGCTGCTCAGTGCCCGCACTGCGGTCATCAGCGACACGAGCGATGTCACGTACGCCGACTGTCCGTCGCTCGAGGCACATCGTGTGACGACGACGAATGCGCGCACGCTGCTCAACGACAACGACTTCCAGGTCATCGACGTCGAGGAACTGAAGGGCGCGACACAGACGATCTACGTCTACGACAACTCGCAGCATCGCGTCGTTGCTGATATCGCCGACATCAAGGCTGACGGTACCGGCACGACGTGGGCGCTCAACAAGAGCTTCACCTGGGTCGTGGATGACAGCAAGCGGCTGATCACTGCGACGTTCACTGACGGTACTGTGATCAAGTATCGCAGTCTCGGCGATGTCGACGCTGCGACCAGCGATCTGTTCTACGAAGTCACGACAGCGGATGCCCGCTACGTCGACGCCGGCGCATCGGTCCTCGCGGATCTGGAGTCTGTGGCGAACCCGCAGCCGGAGAATGTCCCGGGTCGCGCCTACCAGTTCGGCATCGGCAACGAAGTCGCGCCCGATCCGCGCCTGAAGGGATTCCGTCTGCGTTTCGACGCAGGCGGCACCGGCGCGCAGGAAGACGACTTCATCGACGATGAGGGCAACCTCGTGATCACCAACGAGCGCTATTCGATCTGGAACGCGTTCCACTGGGAACTGGACGGCGAAGACATCGTGATCAGCCGCACGTTCGGCAACTGCGTGCCCGGCACGAATGGCTGTGTCGTGTGGGACGAGCGCCGCATCGTGCTGCTCCGTGGGGTCGACGTCACCGACGACCTGCAGCGCCTGTACTGGCTGGAAATGCGCCGTACGGACTCGACGAACGGCATCAGCGACGCGACGCCGGCTTCGTACCTGGTCCGCTACTACGTCGTCGAGGATCTGCCGGAAGCCCCAGTCGTCGGGCTTGGCAAGCCGCGGCTGACGGGTGCGACCGACCTGTTCTCCCGGTCGAGAACGGCCAGATTGCGCGGCCTGCAGCTGCGCTGACCTGCACTCGCAGTTCTGTGAGAAGGGGCGGCCGTTCGGCCGCCCCTTTTCTTTTGCGGTCCTGGATCGGGCGATCAGCGCCGTCACCGCGCGGGGCGCGTACAATGCCGGTCCCCGGCCTGTGCGCGCACCATGAAAATCGCCCGACCTCTGCTGCTGATCACGACGCCCATTGGTGTCGCCCTGGGTCTGTACGAGGCGCATCGATTGGCCGGTGGCCTGGTGTTCCTGATGGCTGCGCTGATCGCGGTCATCGGCGTCGCCATGGCGACGGTCGTCATGACCATCCGCCGCGAAAAAAGGGAAGAGGAGGAGAGAAAGCGGGCTGCGGAGCGCAAGAGCAGCGAGACGGATGGATGACGGACGCGGCCACGCGGTTCGCGATCGTCCGCGCATCCGGCCCGAACGGCATCCCGATGGGCTGGTTTACACTGCACTCTGCGCGAGGGGTTCGCGCAGCCGGGAGGATTGTGCGTGACGTCTGCTCTATTGGCCTTCCTGCACCATGCCGCCGCGTTCGTGCTGTTCGGGTCGCTGATGGCCGAACTGGTCCTGACGAAGAGCGAGCTGAGTCTGACTTCCGCGCGCTCGTTGCTGCGCATGGATGCTGCCTACGGCATGTCGGCCATGCTGCTGCTCGTGATCGGGTTCCTGCGGGTCGTCTACACGGAGAAGGGCGCGAGTTACTACTTCGGCAGCGTGCCGTTCATTGCCAAGATTTCCCTGTTCGCGATCGTCGAGCTGCTGTCGATCCGCCCGACGCGGGAATTCCTCTCCTGGCGGGCTGCCTTGCGGCAGCAGCGCATCCCTGCATTCGACGAGGGCCGGCGTCGTGCCATCCGCCGCACGATTCACATCGAACTGACGCTGCTGGTCGGAATCATGCTGTGTGCGGCATTGATGGCGCGCGGGATAGGGTTCATCGGATGGAAGTGAATGGTGACTGGCGAATCGTGACTGGCGACCCACAAGAGAAATTCGCTTGACCGTCTCTTCCGACGCATCGGCGCAAGTCCAGCACCGCTCATTCGCAGCGCTGCATCATCCGGGTTATCGCGCCTTCTTCCTCAGCATGGCGGCGGCGATGATGGCGGACAGCATCGAGCACGTCATCAGCTACTGGGTCATATTCCAGAAATTCCATTCGCCGGCGCTGGGCGGTTTCGCGATCGTTTCGCACTGGCTGCCATTCCTGCTGCTCTCCATCCATTCAGGGATGCTTGCGGACCGGTTCGACCCGCGGCGGATCATCCAGCTCGGCATGGTGCTGTTCATGCTCGTGTCGGTGGCGTGGGGTGTGTTGTTCGTCACCGACTCCCTGCAGATGTGGCATGCGAAAGTTCTGCTGGTCATACACGGCTGCGCCGGCGTGCTGTGGAGCCCGCCATCGCAGGTGCTGCTGCATGACATCGTGCCGCGCGAACATCTGCAGAGCGCAGTGCGACTGAATGCCACGTCCCGATACCTCGGATTGCTGCTCGGGCCGGCGGTTGGCGGCGTGATCCTGCTCGTGATGGGGCCTGCGCACGGCATTCTTTTCAACGCGCTGCTGTACCTGCCAACGATCCTGTGGCTGTGGAAGGCGCCCTATGGTCCGCGATTCCGCACCCACCAGCTGCCGCCGCGTGCGATCCGTGGCCTTGCGGATATCGTCGCTACGCTGCGCAATGTCGCGGCGGACCGCACGCTGTTATCCATGACCCTGCTGGCGGGCTGCGCATCGATGCTGATCGGCACGGCCTACCAGCCGCAGATGCCGGGCTTTGCCCATGACCTGGGTCATGGCGAAGCCGGCGTGTCGTACAGCATGCTGCTCGGTGCTGACGCGGCCGGGGCTCTCTGCGCCGGCTTGCTGCTGGAGAGTCGCGGCCTGTTGCCGCCGAGTCCCCGCACTGCCTTCATCCTGGCGATGCTCTGGTGTTGCGCGCTGGCGAGCTTCGCCCTGTCGCATATCTACGCGCTTTCGATGCTGCTGCTGGTCGTGGCCGGCTTCGTCGAGCTCTCATTCAATTCAATGGCGCAGACGTTGGTGCAGTTGCGGGCGCCGGCGGAAATCCGTGGTCGCGTCATCGGTGTGTATGCCATGGCTGCGCTGGGGATGCGTACTTTCAGCGGGATCACCGTCGGTGTCGTCGGCGGCCTGATCGGCATTCACTGGTCGCTGGCTCTGAGCGCGCTGGCGCTGTTGGCGCTGGTCGTCGGCCTGTGGACATTCAGCACCCGACTGCGCCCTGCAGCCGTGTCGCCGGATGCCGGGCACTGACTGCTCCCGGACCGGGCGCTAGAACCGGTCATTCAGCTTCGGGTACTTACACGAGGCCATTCCCGGAGCGGAATCATCGCCATCGGCACTTTTTCGAGGTGCGGTGCAGCCCGCCTTGCTACTATCGTCCGCGGCCGGGGGAAAACAGAACGTACAGGTACCTAGCATGAAGAACAGGATCGTACGAACACTGAGCATCGGCGTGCTGTCGGCGGGTGCCGCACTGACGTCATCGCTGGCTGTCGGGGCGGAGCGTGGATTCTACGTAGGCGGGTATTACGGGCAGACCAAGACGAGCCTGGACATCACCCGCTTTGACGAAATTGCGCAGGCGATCTACAGCAGCGGCGGTTTCGACGTGTTTTCGTCGACGTCGACACTGGACGATGAGACCGCGAGCTATGGCTTCTTCGGCGGCTATACCAGGAAGAACGGAGCGTGGCTTCCCGCTGAAGGGCTTGTTCGCTTTGCTTCGTCGACAGCGAGACAGAAGCTCGGTTCTCATAACAGAATGTCAACCCGTCTGTTCGTGGCGCAGCGCGGTCTCGCCGACGTGATCCACTATGAATGAAGCAATTGTCA
>Ga0126377_10002801_pt1 | contig 12157 bp, 11 predicted proteins | sample PanSoiMetPlot_22_FD_92647 | JGI IMG/M metagenome (GOLD analysis project Ga0126377, IMG submission 92647) | Tropical forest soil microbial communities from Panama - MetaG Plot_22 | ecosystem: Environmental > Terrestrial > Soil > Tropical forest > Bulk soil | place: Panama | collected 2016-02-17
CGCGAGCGCAGACGCCGCCAGCGCTATGCCGTAGGGAATTCCGCCCGCGCTGTCATGCAGGCGCAGAATCCAGCCCTGGCGAGCAAGCGCGCCGGGCAAGGGTAGCTTGCGGAATTGCAATATGGCCAGAGTGAGCGCGCCCCCAAACAGCGAGGCATAGATCAGGTAGTCGAGCAAATGATCGAATCCAAACCACAAGGCGGTTGCAGCGGCGAGTTTTGCGTCGCCGCCGCCGATCCAGCCACGCGAAAAGAAAACGAACGCCACCGTCAGCACCACAGCGGCAGCAGCAAGGTGCATGCCGACGGCGTAAAGACCCATGCCGGTGATCAACGTCATCAGGAAGAAACCGGCGGCAAGGGCGAGCGACAGGCGGTTTGAGATAGTCATCGTCAAAAGATCGCTGGATGCGGCAAAGGCCATCAGCGCGGGAAAAAGAAGTAGTCTGATTGCGTCTGCGGCCATCATCTGCATTCCAGTTTGCTGCCGAAGTAACCACGGAAGCTAAGGCCCTCAAGCTTGCGGTTCGGTTACCACAGACGGATTCCCGGTGTTGCTTCGGACGCTTTATTCAACGGCGGCCAATGACGCCTCATTGCTTAATAAATCATCAACGCAGTTCCTGCCCGCGTGGACGCGAATACCGGCGTTCTTTGCACTTCATTCACCAATTTGCAGTCAACTTGATTCATTGGCGCCGGCGGTCATCACGCCGGTTTTGTTGTAGGGCTGGAGGGCTTGATGCGGGCCTTGTCGAAGATCTGCAAGCGTTCATGCGGCTTGTGGGTCTTGGCGTTTCTGGCCGCAGGGCTTTGGACCGCGTCGCCTGCGCACGCCGACGACGTCGTCAGCATCAATGTAGACCAGGCCCAGCTCTTTACCTTGCCTGATCGCGTCGCAACCATCGTCATCGGCAATCCGCTGATCGCAGATGCCACCTTACAGAACGGCGGCATATTGGTGGTGACGGGCAAGGGCTATGGCATGACCAATTTATTGGCGCTCGATCGAACTGGTCGCGTGCTTATGAGCAGAATGGTGGAAGTCCGTGGTGCGGGCACGAGTGATATCGTCACCGTTTTCAAGGGTATCGAACGGGAATCCTACAGTTGCTCTCCGAATTGCGAGCGCCGGATCACGCTCGGGGATTCAGCGGCCTTCTTTAATGCGACCTTGAGTCAAAGCGGTGCGCGCAACGGCCAGGCGCAAGGCGCGGCGAAATAGCCTTCACGCTTACTGATCGGTTAACGCCAGCACCTCAGATCGACGCGTTAAAGCAACAAATCGACAAGAGGCCTTTGCTATGTAGGCCGGTGTTTCGACACCGTTGAGCCATCGAGACGTTTGTCATGCATAGACCCACGCAAGGTCGGCTTTCCACCTGGTTCCGCCGCTTGGTCCCGTCCCGTTTGGCCCGCCGCTTCATCCGGCAGCAGGATGGTGCCGTTGCCGTTGAATTCAGTCTCGTCGCAATTCCGTTCCTGGGATTGACGTTCGCGATCCTGGAAACCGCCCTCGTTTTTTTCGCCGGCCAGACTCTCGAAACGGCTGTTACTGACTCAGCCCGCATGATCATGACGGGACAGGCTCAGGACAAGTCCTGGACGAAAGAGGATTTCAAGACCGAGGTTTGCGGCCGCATCCACGGGTTGTTCGATTGCCTCGGCGGTATCTATGTCGACGTCAAGACTTTCGACAACTTCGCCGCGATCAACAACGATTTGCCGCTGACAGATGGAAAGATCGACGAGTCCAAGCTGAACTACAGCCCGGGCGCGCCAGGCCAGATTGAAGTCGTGACGCTGTACTATCAGTGGCCGATCTATGTTTCGCTGCTCGGAAACAATCTCACCAACATCAACGGCAACAGGCGTCTGCTTGTGGCGACGGCAGTGTTCTGCAACGAGCCATTCTCGACCGCAACCCCCTCGAACTCCTGCCATTAGGCGATCCGCCATGAAAGCCGTCACATTGCGTATGATCCGGCTGCTGCGGTCCTTCAAACGCGACCGCGACGGCGCTTCCGCGGTCGAATTTGCCATTCTGGCGCCGCTTCTGATCACTCTTTATTTTGGCTGTGTGGAAATCACAGATGGCATTGCCGCGGATCGTAAGGTCACCCTGACAGCCGGCGCGCTTGCCAACCTGACGTCTCAATCCCAGACGATCAGCGCCACCGGCATGACCAATATTCTGAATGCCTCGGCGGCGATCATCAAACCCTATTCGGTCGGTAATCTCGCAGCCACAATCACATGCCTCAAGATCGACGGCGATGGCGTCGTCAAGGTCAAATGGAGCGAGACCTTGAATGGCACGAAGCGCGCCGAAAATGCCACCGTAACGCTTCCGGATGCGGCGCTGGCCGTTCCGAACACCTACCTGGTTTGGAGCGAGGTGAGCTACAACTATACGCCGGTGGTCGGATATACGATCACGGGCTCGATTTCGCTCTCGGACCAGATGTTCATGAGCCCGCGCATTACGCCGCCGGTCTACGATAGCAAGGCCTGCAGCTAACGTTGCAAGCCGTAGCAATAGCTTGAAATTGCGGAATCAGGATCCGGGGGTTGGCCCGTAGGCACGCCCCATCTTTTTCCAGTCGCCTTTTTGCGCAAGCATCTGCCGTAAATACGCGACGTTCGCGGCTGCCTCGCTCTCCGGCAGGTCCGCGCTTGCAATCTTCTCAGCCTCTTCAAAACGACCGAGCAGCCCGACGACGAGCGCGAGGTTTTGTCTCACTTTTGGCCCCGCATCCGGCTGGGCGACGGCACGCCTCAAAGTCACTTCGGCGTTTTTCAGATCCTTTGTGAGCATGTACGACAGGCCGAGGTTGGAAAGCACCGACGCATCGTTCGGCCTGATCTTGAGTGCAGAGGCATAGTGCCTTTGCGCGTCGGCATGGCGTCCCATCTGATCAAGCACTGCGCCCTGCACGTTGAGGATGCGCCAATCCGGATTGTCAGGGGTGTGGGCACGCTCGAGCGTCGCGAGCGCCTGCTGATATTGCCCGGTGTCGGCCAGCGCACGGCCATAAGCCCCGAGCAGAGGCATACTGCTCGGATTGCGGATCGAGGCCTGTTCCAGCACCGCCACGGCCTGGGCTCGCTGGTCGTTGGCACGGAGCTCACGCGCGTAGGCGATCGCGGCATCCGCGTCGTTTGGATTCTGGCGATAGCGGGCGCCAAGCGTCTCAAGCGATCCGGTATTCGCAGCACCGACGGAGCCGGTTGTCTCCCGCGACCCGATATTGGAGCAACCTCCGGCCAACAGGGCGAGGATGCCCGCCGCGGCGAGCAGATGAATGGAGCTGGTTCTCGATGACATAGTCGAGCAATAAAACGTTAACCCTAACGGCTGGTTAACTTGTAAACTCCTGCCCCAGCGTCGTTTATGGTCGCCGACATGGACATGGACCTGGGCCTTGCCGCTGAAGAACTCACGCTGCGTGAGCGCGCTCGCGTGTTTGCGACCGAGGTCGTGCTGCCCCGGGCGGCGGCCACGGACCGTGACGAGCAATACCCGTGGGACATCGTCAAGGCGCTGAGCGAATCGGGCTTTTGCGGGATGACAATCCCGAGGGCCCTCGGGGGCCAGGGTCGTTCCTTCCTCGACGCCGTTCTGGTGATCGAAGAAATGGCAAAGGCCTGCACAGTTACCTCGCGAATCGTCGTCGAGACCAATATGGGCGCGATATCGACCGTGATGGCCTACGGCACCGACGCACAGAAACGGCTGGCCGCGCAGCTCGTGCTCGAAGGCGACAAGCCCGCAATCTGCATTACCGAACCGGAGGCAGGGTCTGACGCTACCGCTATGACCACACGCGCCGACAAGCGCGGTGATACGTACATCATCAACGGCAGGAAACATTGGATTACCGGCGCGGGAATTTCACGCCTGCACCTGATTTTCGCGCGCGTGTTCGACGAGCGCGGCGAAGAACTTGGCATCGGCGGCTTCCTCGCAGTGCGCGGCCAATCGAAAGGGCTGCGGGTCGGCAAGCGCGAGCAGACCATGGGACTGCGCGGGATGCCCGAGGCAGAAATCATCTGCGAAGACCTCGAGGTGCCGACAAGCATGGCCGTGCTGCCGCCATCCGGATTCCGCCGCGGCTTCGGTGACTTGATGAATGCCTACAACAGCCAGCGCGTGGGCGCAGGCACGGTGGCGGTCGGCGTCGCGGCCGGTGCTCTCGATCATGCTCTGGAATGGGTGAAAACCCGTGAGCAATTCGGCCGGCCTATCGGCGAATTTCAGGGACTGCAGTGGATGCTTGCTGATATGCAGACGCAGCTGACCGCTGCCCGTCTCATGCTCTACCAAGCGGCACGATCGCGCGGCCCCGATAACAGTGAGTTCCCCGACCCAATGCTGGCCGCGCAAGCAAAGATTTTCGCATCCGAAACCGCCATCAAGATCGTCAACGACGCATTACAATTCTTTGGCGCGCGCGGCTATTCGCGTGAGCTTCCACTGGAACGGATGGCGCGCGATGTGCGGATGTTTACGATCGGCGGCGGTACCGCTCAGGTGCTCCGCACGCTGGTCGCTTCGAAAATGCTCGGTTGGAAACTGCCGCAGAGACGCGACGGTTACTTGCCCAGGCGCTCGATGCGCGACGCCGCGGAGTAGTCATGCATCCCGTCTTTGCGAACGCCGGTAAAAGCCAGGCGATTCCGATCTGGTTCGTTTCTGACGCCAACTTTGACGCGGTACGAAGAAAGCTTAGTGGCTCGGAACAGGCGTTCATCGGCAACGCCGCGTTCGAGGCAAAGCCCGGACGGTCGCTGCTGTTGCCAGACGGTGACGGCAAGCTTGCCGGTGTGCTGTTCGGGATCGAAGGTCCGGAGGACCCGGACCCCGACCGGTTTCGGCCGGGACAATTGGTCGGTCTTCTGCCGGCGGGCACCTACCGTTTCGCCAACAAGCCGCACGACACACGGCTCGCTGCATTGGCATTTGCACTGGGCAGCTATCAGTTCTCGCGATACCGCAAATCGGAGGCACGTGACGTTCGTCTCGTGCTTCCCGAAGACGTCGATGGCAACGCGTTGGGCCACATCGTCGAGGGCGTGACGCTCTGCCGCGATCTCACGAATACGCCGTCGAACGACATGGGGCCTGCTGAATTGGAGCGCGCAGCCAGGACGCTCGCAAAAAAGCATTCCGCCAAGATACAGGTGACCAGCGGCAACACACTCGCCAAGAGCTTTCCGCTTGTGCATGCGGTCGGCGCAGGATCGGCCCGCGCGCCACGCCTGATCGACATGACATGGGGCAAGGCAAGCGACCCGAGAATTACGCTCGTTGGAAAGGGTGTTTGTTTCGACACCGGCGGGCTCGACATCAAGCCGGATACCGGCATGCTCAACATGAAAAAGGACATGGGCGGTGCTGCGACTGCGCTTGCACTGGCGCACATGGTCATGGCGGATCGACTGAAGGTGCGATTGCGCGTGATCATTCCGGCAGTTGAGAACGCAATATCCGGCACCAGCTTCCGTCCACGCGACGTCTATGTTTCGCGAAGGGGCATTTCCGTCGAAATCGGGAATACCGACGCCGAAGGTCGGCTGATATTGGCAGATGCCCTGACACTCGCCGAAGAAGATAAGCCGTCGCTGATAGTCGATTTCGCGACTCTAACGGGCGCGGCACGCGTTGCACTCGGCCCCGATGTGCCTCCGTTCTTCACAGACGACAATGGACTCGCTGACGAACTTATGAAGGCGGCGGCAGCGGAGAATGATCCTCTCTGGCGCTTACCGTTGTGGCGCCCTTACGCCAGCCTGCTTGACTCGAAAGTGGCTGATCTCAACAACGTCGGGGCCGGAGGACAAGCCGGAGCAATTACCGCGGCATTGTTCCTGCGCCGATTCGTGAATACGAAAGCTTGGGTGCATTTTGATATTTTTGCGTGGACGCCTGCGGCAAAGCCCGGGCGCCCCGAGGGCGCGGAATGCCAATCGGCGCGTGCCCTCCACGCATTGCTTCGCTCCCGATACACTTGACCGATGGTCGCACTCGACCCCCGTATCAATCCCTTCCGGCCCGAGATCGCCGCAACTCACCTGCGCGGGCATGTTGAAGCCAAGCGCTTCGTCGAGGGCAGCCGGCATCAAATCATCGAGCCGGTCACGGCCCTCCGTCGCGCGCCATCGCACGGCGCAAGGCTCGATACGGAAGCCCTGCTGGGCGAACGGGTGACAATCTATGAAACGACCGATGAAGGTTGGGCTTGGGGCCAACTGGAAACAGACGGCTATGTCGGCTGGCTGTCGGCCAATGCGCTCGGCGCCGTAGGGGCGACGCCGACTCACCAGGTCGTCGTCCCGCGCGCACTCGTATTTGCGGGTCCGGACATCAGGCTGCCTCCGGCCACCGCCCTGCCGATGGGCGCACGCATTGCCGTCACGCGGCAGGACGAACGGTTCGCCGTTACGGCCCTAGGCTGGCATGTACCAGAAGTGTACCTGGCCCCCGTGAAGATGCGGCAGCCGGATTTCGTCGGTGTCGCCGAGCGGTTTGTCGGCACGCCTTATTTATGGGGCGGCAAAACCTCGCTCGGCCTGGATTGCTCGGGCCTGGTCCAGGTCGCGCTGCAGACGGCCGGCAAGTCATGTCCCCGCGACAGCGACATGCAGGAGCTGGCGCTCGGAAAACTGTCTTCGCTTGCAAGCCTGCGCCGGGGCGACCTCGTGTTCTGGAAAGGCCATGTCGCCATAGCCATTGATCCCGATACACTCATTCATGCGAACGCTCATCACATGATGGTTGCGGTCGAGCCATCCGCGGACGCGATCAGGCGCATCAACGCGGCGGGCTCCGAAGTAACAAGCGTTCGGAGGATCTAGCAGGCCACCTTTCGGCAGCTCCGCACCGAACGAATCACGGCCTGCAATGACTTGAGACCGGGATGGCCGAGGATGGCCACGCCGTTGATCACGTAGGCCGGCGTTGCACCAAGCTTGGCGTCCGAGCCGAAATCGGCGTTTTGCTTGAGAATCGCGAGCATGCTTTCGGTATTGGCGGATTCGGCCAGTTCCTGACGATCCAGGCCTATCGCTTCGGCCGCAGCAAGCACGCGCGGCGCGTCGATGAGGCCGCGACCGGCATATATCCGGCGATGAAACTCAAGATATTTTTCAGGCGTCAGCATTTCACCGGCGGCGAGTTCGACAAGGGCGCCCTGTGCCGACTGAACGGACAAAACCGCATAGGGTGCGAACACTAATTTGAGCTTCCTGTCCGCCCGCACGAGTGCATCGACGTCCGCTGCTGCCTCCCTGCAAAACGGACAATTGAGATCGTAGAACTGCACGAGGGTTACGTCGCCGTTCAGATTTCCGACCGCGACCTGGCCCGGCAACGTTGCGAGCCGGGCGGACAATTCCGGCTTCAGGTCGAAATTGGTGATCGGATCGCCTTCGTCGCTTTTGATGGGGTACTTGTCGGGACCAAATTGGGCCGCACCCGCCGCGGTTACCAGGACACTGGCAAGCACCACCAGCCAGACCGTCAGCGGACGCATTATTGCGACACCACGCCTTCCGGAGCGGTTTCCAGCTTGAAGGCGGCAGCAAACAGCGCGCGCGTGTAATCGCTTCTGGGCGCCTTGAACAGTTCGGAGGCCGCGCCTTCCTCCACCGCCTTTCCGTGACGCATAACCAGGAGCCTGCTCGCCAGCGCAGCGACCACACGCAAGTCGTGTGAAATAAACATGTAGGTCAAGTCGTGGCGCTTTTGCAGATCGCGCAGCAAGTCCACCATCTGTGACTGGATAAGCATGTCGAGCGCACTCGTTGGCTCATCGAGAACCATGAACGTCGGCTCCAGCACCAGCGCACGCGCGACCGCGATGCGCTGACGCTGGCCGCCGGAAAATTCGTGCGGATAGCGGTGCCGGGTCTCCGCATCTAGCCCAACGTCATTAAGTGCTGCGACGACGCGCCGCTCGCGTTCCGCTGCGGACAATCCCGGATGATGAACCCGCAGCCCCTCCTCGATGATGTCCGACACCGACATGCGCGGTGACAAGGAGCCGTACGGATCCTGAAAAACGATCTGCATGTTGTGACGGTATGGCCGCATCTCCTTGAATTTGAGTTCCTGAATAGGATCTCCCATGAACACGATCGGGCCGTCTGACGAGATCAGGCGCAGAATGGCAAGACCAAGCGTCGTCTTACCGGATCCCGATTCACCGACGACGCCAAGCGTCTCGCCCTTACGCAGCTCGACGCTGACACCATCCACCGCCTTGATGTGACCGACCACTTTGCGCAGCACGCCGCGTTTGACCGGAAACCATACCTTCAAGTCCTTGGTCTCGACGACGACGGGCGCTTCGGGCCGCGGGAGCGCGGGGTCGGGTTTTGGCTCTGCCGCGAGCAACGCGCGTGTGTACGGATGCTCAGGCGACTTGAAGACGCGCTGAACATCCCCCTTCTCAACAATCTTGCCACGCTGCATGACGCAGACTTTGTCGGCAATCTTGCGAACGATCCCAAGATCGTGGGTGATGAAGAGCACCGACATCCCGAGACGCGTCTGCGTGTCCTTGAGCAGTTTCAGGATTTGCGCCTGCACGGTGACGTCGAGCGCCGTCGTCGGCTCGTCGGCAATGAGCAGATCGGGCTCATTCGCGAGCGCCATCGCGATCATCACGCGTTGACGCTGGCCGCCGGAGAGCTGGTGCGGGTAGCTTTGAAGACGTCCAGCCGGGTCCGGGATGCCGACCTGGCCCAGCAAATCGACAATCCGCGCACGCGCGGTCTGGCCTTTAAGATCCTGATGCAGCGCGAGAATCTCGCCGATTTGCTTCTCGATCGTATGCAGCGGATTGAGCGAGGTCATCGGCTCCTGAAAGATGATCGTGATGTCATTGCCGCGCACATGGCGCATGTCGCGTTCGCTCAACGGAAGCAGGTCGCGACCCTTGAACGTGATCGAACCGGACGGATGGTGCGCTGCCGGATAGGGAAGCAACTTCATCACCGACAGGGCGGTGACCGATTTGCCGGATCCGGATTCCCCGACAAGGGCAACCGTTTCCCCTTTGCCGATGTCGAACGACACACGATCGACGGCCACAAACTCGCGCGCGCCCTTTCCGAAGGCGATCGACAGGTCGCGGATAGACAGCAGAGTCTCTTTCGCGCTCATCTGAAGGTCTTCCTCGGATCAAATGCATCGCGAACGGCTTCGCCAATGAAGATCAGCAGCGAAAGCATGATCGCGATGCTGAAAAAGCCTGTGAGTCCAAGCCACGGCGCCTGCACGTTGGCCTTTCCCTGCGACAGCAATTCACCGAGCGACGGCGAACCCGGCGGCAGGCCGAAGCCGAGGAAGTCAAGCGCGGTCAATGTCATCACCGACGACGACAAGATGAACGGCAGGAACGTCATGGTCGCGACCATCGCGTTCGGCAGCAGATGCCGGAAGATAATGACAGTATTCGAAACGCCGAGAGCGCGCGCTGCCTGGATGTACTCGAAATTGCGGCCGCGCAAAAATTCCGCACGCACCAATCCGACGAGAGATACCCAGGAAAACAGAAGCAATATTCCGAGCAGGACGAAAAAGCCTGGCACGAGAACCGAGGAAATGATCAGCAGCAGATAGAGAGATGGAATTGAATTCCATATCTCGATGAAGCGCTGGAACAGGAGGTCTGTCCAGCCGCCGAAGTACCCCTGAACGGCGCCGGCTGCGACACCGATGATCGAAGAAACGATGGTGAGGGCGAGCCCAAACAGCACCGAAATCCGAAAGCCGTAAATCAGACGCGCCAGCACGTCGCGGCCGCCATCGTCGGTGCCGAGCCAGTTGGCCTCAAGCTCGTCGCACTTCGCAAAGCCGTGACTGGCCGCAAACTCGCAGTCTTTTTGAGTCAACATCCATGTGGGCTTGGACGGAAACGGCGATGGCGGCTTGCTTACCTGGGTGCTGTAGGAAAAATGAACAGGTGGCCAGATTATCGTGCCGCCCTCCTTCTCTATGAGGCCGATCAGGTAGTCATCTCTGAAATCCGCGGCAGTGCCGAACAGGCTCGGATCATCTCCCTTGGCAAAGGCCGTGTCGGGATATGTGAAGACGGCAGGGAAAAAGAAACGGCCATTTACATGGATCAAAATCGGTTTGTCGTTGGCGATGAATTCAGCGAACAGCGACACGAGAAACAGCGCAAGAAAAACCCACAAGGACCAATAGCCTCGGCGATTGGCCTTGAAGTTTTCCCAACGGCGCTTGTTGATCGGAGATATTTTCCAGCGCCCGCCCGCAGGTGTGTCATGCGCGGTCGCCCCATCCGACTTGATTCCCGTGCGCGCGTCCACGTCAGACCTCTCGCGTCTCGAAGTCGATGCGCGGGTCAATCCACGTGTAGGTCAAATCGGAAATCAGATTCACGACCACGCCAATCAGTGAGAATATGTAAAGCGTGGCGAAGACGACGGGATAGTCTCGATTGAGAACACTTTCGAACCCAAGCAGGCCGAGCCCGTCGAGCGAAAAAATCGTTTCGATCAGAAGTGACCCGGTGAAAAAGGCGTGCACAAAGGCAGATGGAAAGCCGGCGATGACGATGAGCATGGCATTCCGGAAGATGTGGCCGTAAAGCACCTGGTTGCTGCTGCAGCCCTTGGCGCGCGCCGTGAGCACATATTGCTTGCGGATTTCCTCAAGAAACGAGTTTTTTGTGAGCAACGTCATCGTTGCAAATGCTGACAACGCCATTGAGAGAATCGGCAGCGTGAGATGCCAAAAATAGTCGAGGATCTTTTGCCACCACGGCAACTCCGACCAACGTTCCGACACCAGCCCGCGCAGCGGAAACCAGTCAAAGAACGAGCCACCGGCAAACAGAATGATGAGCAAGATCGCGAAAAGGAATCCGGGGATGGCGTAGCCGATGACGATTACACTCGAGGTCCAGACGTCGAAACGCGAGCCATCGCCGACGGCCTTTCGGATACCAAGCGGAATCGAAATCAGATATGTCAGCAGCGTCATCCAGATTCCGAGCGACATCGACACGGGCAGCTTCTCCTTGATCAGCTGCAACACGTTGACGTCGCGGAAGTAGCTTTTGCCGAAGTCGAACCGCACATAGTTCCAGAGCATCAGCGCAAAGCGCTCGTAGGCCGGCTTGTCGAAGCCGAACTGCTTCTCGAGCTTCTTGATGAATTCCGGATCGAGACCCTGCGCGCCACGGTACTTCGAATTCGACGCGTCGACCTGCGAGGCCCCCTGCGCGCCACGACTTCCGAAGTCCCCTCCCGCAGAGCCGGAAATGCGTGACGATGCGCCGGTGTCGGCTCCCGTCAGCTTGGCGATCACCTGTTCGACTGGCCCGCCGGGCGCAAATTGCACCACAACGAAGGCAACAAGCATGATCCCGAACATCGTTGGGACCATGAATAGAATCCGACGGATGATATATGCGCCCATTGCCCTATCAGTATGGCATACCGCGATGCTACGAAAATGCGCTATGGCGCCCAAAAACGCCCGACCGCTGGTTTTACACCGGTTCTAGCCGCCCTTCTCGGCCTTTGGTGCCTTTGTGCGATCGGACCACCACGTGTCGGGGATACCCCTGAAATAGCGCGGCTGGGCCTCCGGACGGTCAAAGACGTCCCAGTACGCAATCCAGTGCGAAGCCTTGTACCAGTGCGGAATCCAGTACCTGCCTGCACGGAAGACTCGGTCGAAGGCCCGGCACGCGGTGATCAGTTCGTCTCGCGTTTTGGCAGCGATGATGACCTCGATCAACTTATCGAGCACCGGATCGGCAATACCCGCGCGGTTTTGCGACCCTTTGATCGCTGCGGCCTGGGAGCTGAAATATGGCCGCAGTGAATCTCCGGGCGTGGATGAAAAGCTCAGTCGCTCAGTCGTGATATCGAAATCGAAATCATCCGCGCGGCGCCGATACTGCACCGGATCCACGATACGCAGGCTTGCAGTGAGGCCAATCACCTCGAGATTCTTGATGTAGGTGAGATGGTGCGGCTTGAAGGTCGGTTCATCGATCAGAAACTCGATTTCGATCGGCCGGCCATCCGGCATCACCCGCTTGCGGTTCACCAGCCTGAAGCCGGCGTCGTTGAGCAGCTGCGCGGCATGGCGCAGCCAGCGCTTGTCCTGTCCC
>Ga0126377_10002802_pt1 | contig 12155 bp, 3 predicted proteins | sample PanSoiMetPlot_22_FD_92647 | JGI IMG/M metagenome (GOLD analysis project Ga0126377, IMG submission 92647) | Tropical forest soil microbial communities from Panama - MetaG Plot_22 | ecosystem: Environmental > Terrestrial > Soil > Tropical forest > Bulk soil | place: Panama | collected 2016-02-17
CTGGTTTCTTTGGGCGCCTTGCTAGGCTTGCTGTTCGCCCGCTGGAGCAGCGCATTGTTTGTCAGCTTCTTCGCCACCGGACGCGGACGCATCTTCGTTGATCTGCCGCTCGATTACCGCGTGTTGTTGTTCAACGCCGGGGTGGCGTTGCTTACAGGTTTGATCTTCGGTTTGTCCCCGGCGCTGCAAGCCACGCGCATTGATCCGAACACGGCGCTCAAGGAGAGGGCCGGCGCGAGCGTGCGGTCACCCTTACGCTTCGGCAAATCGCTGATCGTCGCGCAGGTCGCGCTCTCCTTGCTCCTGCTAGTCGGAGCCGGACTGTTCGTGAGCACGCTGCGCAACCTCAAAAACATTGACGCCGGTTTCCAAGCGGACGGCGTGCTGACCATGAAGTTCAGCCCGCCGGAGACGGTTTATCAAGGAGAGGAGCGCCTGACCAATATGGTGAAGGACGTTATGGCGCGCGTTGAGCGTCTGCCGGGCGTGCTCTCCACCAGCTTCTGCGAATTCAGCCCGCTCGCCGGCAGCGACCACATCTTAGTCGTTGAAGTCCCGGGTTTCACTCCACAGACGAGTCGCGATAACGTGATTCGAATAAATCAGGTCACACCCGGTTATTTTCGGACGGTCGGTATCGCCCTACTCGCAGGCCGAGGCTTCACCGATGCCGATAATGAGAGCGGGCACAAAGTGGCGTTGTTCAATGAGGCGGCGGCGCGCTTCTATTTTGGCGGCCGCAGCTCGCTCGGAGCGCAGGTCCGGTTCCGCAGTCCGCGCGAAAGGGTGCCTGTGGCTTATGAAATCGTCGGCATCGTCAAAGATTCGCGCTACCTAAACCTGCGTGAGCCGGATACGCGGATGATCTATCTGCCCGTGGCACAAAAGCATGATCTGCTGGGGGATTTGACATTGGCGGTTCGCGCCGAGATCAAGCCGGCCGAACTGATCGCAGCCATCAGCAACGAGGTTCGCGGAGCTGGCTCCGACATTCTGCTCAGCAATATCGCCACACTCAATGAACAGGTTGACCAGTCGCTTCTGCAGGAGCGGCTCGTAGCTACGCTCTCGCTCTTCTTCGGCTTGCTGGCGCTGCTGCTGGCCTGCATCGGACTGTACGGTGTGATGTCTTACGACGTGGCACGGCGCACGCACGAGATTGGCATCCGCATGGCACTCGGCGCGAGCGCAAGACGGGTGCAGCGATTGGTCTTGCGCGAAACGCTACTCTGGGTTGCGCTTGGGGTTGTACTCGGCCTGGGTACGGCGCTGGCCACCACCAGATGGGTGGAAACTTTGCTATACGGACTGAATCCGCGGGATCCGCTGACGATTGGATTGGCGGCGCTGGCGTTACTAGCCGTCGCTGCTGTCACGGCGTATCTGCCTGCGCGCCGCGCATCCAGGGTCGATCCGATGATCGCGCTTCGGCACGAGTAGCTAGTTTTATGAAGCCACACTTATTGCTTATCAAATTCATCGGCGTGATCGTGCCGTCGCGGTTGCGCGCCAATTGGAGGCAGGAATGGGAAGCCGAGTTGCGTAACCGCGAGCAACTATTGGCTGAGTGGGACAAACTCAACTGGCAAACCAGACTTGATTTGCTGCGACGAAGCATAGGCGCCTTTTGGGATGCGCTCTTGTTACAGCCACGTAGAATGGAGGATGAATTGTTTCAGGATTTGCGATATGGCATTCGAATACTGCTGAAGAGTCCGGGCTTTACCTTAACAGCCGTCCTCACACTCGCGCTTGGCATCGGCGCCAATACCGCTATGTTCAGTATCCTGGACGCCTGGTTGATCCGGCCGCTGCCGTTCAAGGATTCTGAGAGGATCGTGATCGTGCTGCGTAATAATCTGAATCGGCCGGCAGAACCCGCCTTTTTCCCTCTTTACCGTGATGTTGAATCGTGGAAGCGTGAGAGCAAATCTTTCGAGAGCCTCTCCGGCATCTTCTGGCGAAGATTCCTGCTTACCGGCGGGGGCGAGCCGGAGGAGTTGGCTGGCATGATCACTACCCGCGATCTGTTTACGACGCTTGGTGTCCCAGCACTTCGGGGCCGTACTTTCAGGCAGGACGACCCTGCCGGCCCTCAGGTGACCGTGATCAGTCATCAGCTCTGGCAGCGCAGGTTCGGTGGATCGGAAGAGGCAATCGGTTTGTCGCTCACGCTCAACGGTGTTGCGCATCAAATCATCGGCGTTATGCCTCAAGATTTTGACCTGCGCATGCTTGACCAATCCACAGGCGCAGTTCTTTGGACGCCGTTACCGGCGTCGGAGCCTGGATATCGACCGGATTCTACCGGCCCGCTTGCGGCGATCGGACGGCTCAATCCGGGTGTTACTCCCACGGCGGCACAATCCGAAATCTCGATTATTCAAAAACGGATCGACGCGGGATACCCCGACAACCCAAGGATGTCCGGCCCGCTGGTAACCCGGCTCCAGGCCGATAACTCAAGGAGTATCAGATCGACTCTGTTTTCTCTCTCGGCAGCGGCCGGCCTCGTCCTTCTTATTGCCTGTACCAACCTTGCCGGCCTGCTCCTGGCTCGCGCGGCACGAAGGCGAGGTGAGATGGCAATCCGGGCAGCGCTCGGTTCCGGTCGCCGCCGCCTGGTTGCACAGCTTCTTACAGAGAATTTACTCCTTTCGCTGCTCGGGGCGGCGGGTGGACTATTGCTGGGCTACGCCGGCATCAGGCTTTTCGTCGCGCTCAATCCGCTGGGAGTATTGCCATCGAATGCCATTGCCCTTGATCTGCGCACTCTCGGTTTTACACTCGGATTGACATTGTTAACGACCTTGCTATTCGGCCTCGCGCCGGCGCTTCGCATCTCACGAGTAGACCTCAACAGCATTCTCAAATCGGGTGGCCGTGGAACATCGGTTGGCTCGCCGGGCCGGCACATCCTGAGCGCGATGGTCACGGCACAGCTGGCGCTGACTGTAGTTCTTCTGATCGGTGCAGGGCTGATGATCAAAACCTTGATCCGCGTTCGAACTGAAACGTTAGGATTTAGTGCCGAGAACGTGGCTGTCGCGAAACTCGTTCTGCCGGTCGAGATTGCTTTACAGACGGACCGGCGGAACTATTTATATGACCGGCTACTGGAGAAAGTCCTGTCGATGCCCGGCGCGCAATCTGCAGCCATCACCAGCGCATGGCCACTTATCGGAGGCCCGAATACCACTTGCGTCATTTCCAGTATCGATGGAGAGGATCAACCGGTCCCGGACGGTGCAATCCCTTGCGGCGGACCGATAGTAACTCCGGATTATTTCTCCACACTGTCTATTCCGTTATTGCGCGGCCGTACTTTTTCGACGCAGGATCATGAACGCTCTGAGCAGGTGGTGATCATAGACGAACTAATTGCGCGCAGCGTGTTCCCGAACCGGGACCCGGTCGGGCGGCGAATCAGGACCAGTACTAATTCGCCCTGGCGGACGATCATTGGAGTAGTCGGAACCACTCGGTCTACATCTATCATTCATTCACTTGCGTGGCGTGACTCTCCACAACTCTTCATTCCGCACCGCCAGTCACAAGAGAACAGATTTGGTCCGGTGGGGAATTCTGTTTGGACTTATATCCGGAGCACGCACCAACCGGCGATTTCTGAATTTCGCCAGCTCGTCTCATCTGTCGACAAGGATGTGGCGGTCGCCGAATTCCGGCCGATGGATGAAGTAGTCGCGAACTTTACCCGCCAGCCACTTCTGCGGACCTCACTACTTGGCGCCTTCGCAGTTATGGCATTGCTGCTTGCCGCACTGGGCATCTACGGTGTCGTGTCACAGTCGGTCGCACAACGGACCCACGAGATCGGGATTCGTATGGCGCTAGGCGCGCGCCCGCGGGACGTGCTGGTAATCGTCGTGAGACAGGGAATGACGCTGACCTTCATCGGTGTGGCGGGCGGACTGATGGGCTCATTCGCGTTGGCGCGGCTGTTCTCGAATTTGCTGTACGGCGTGAGCGCAACCGATCCCGCGACCTTTGCGATGATACCGGTGTTGTTGGCAGGTGTAGCGCTTGTGGCCGCAGTCATTCCCGCCCGGAGGGCGATGAGAGTGAATCCGATGGCGGCGCTGCGCGATGAATGATTCGATCCTTAATTTGAGTATGCAGCTAAAACTCCCGGTGCTGAAACTCCCGGTGCTGATTCGGATTTGTGGATAGAGATGTCAAAACCGAGTTCCGAAAAGCGCAAAATTCTGAAGCCGCATCTCTGGCTGATCTTTTTTATCGGCGTGATCGTGCCGTTGCGGTTGCGCGCCGATTGGAGGCGGGAATGGGAATCCGAATTGCGTAACCGCGAGATGCAGATGGCTGAGTGGGACAGGCTCAACTGGCGAAGCAAAATTGACCTGCTGCGACGAAGTATCGGCGCATTTTGGGATGCGCTGCTCTTACAACCTCGAAGATGGGAGGATGAGATGGTTCAAGACCTGCGGTTCGCCGTGCGAATGCTCTTACAGAAACCGGGTTACTCTTTGATCGCCATTTTGACACTCGGTTTGGGGATCGGAGCCAACACCGCGATCTTCAGCGTTGTCCACGCGGTGTTGCTCAAACCGCTTCCATATGCGGATCCGGAAAGACTGGTGATGGTCTGGGAAAGCAGCGTTAAGATCGGGAGCGAGGCTACCCCTCGGATGATGAATTTTTTGGCCTGGCGCGATGAACAGCAAGTGTTCTCTCAACTTGGAGCGTATCAGTATCAAGATTTCAATCTCTCCGGCAGCGGCCGGCCGGAGAGGATTCAAGGTGTCCGTGTAACCGCAAACCTGTTTTCACTGCTCGGCGTGCAACCGCTAGCAGGGCGCAAATTTCTGCCGGAAGAAGAGCGTGAAGGTCAGCATCGCGTCGTCATCATCAGCCATGATTTCTGGCGACAGCGTTTCGGCGAAAATCCGTATACAAATGAAATGACGCTGACGCTAAATGGCGAAGCGTATCGAGTGATCGGTGTTGCGCCTCCAGGCTTTGAAATCGCGCGCGGAGGAGGAATGCCACAGGGATTTGAGTTTGCGCCACGCGCCGACTTGTGGACGCCGATCCCTTTTAAACCAGGAGATCGCATAGAGATCCGCCGTTATCCTTACGTCATCGGCCGATTGGCCCCCGTTGTAACGATGGAACAGGCGCAAAGCGCAATGACGGCGCTTGCTCGGCGGCTCGATCCGTCCGAACCTCAACTGAGCGTAAAGCTGGTCGCGCTCAGTGAACAATGGACCGGCAAAGTCCGCCCCGCGTTGCTCGTCCTGCTCGGCGCGGTCGGACTGGTGCTGCTGATCGCCTGTGCCAATGTGGCTAACCTGAAACTGGTGAGGGCTGCCGCGCGGCAGCGCGAATTCGCATTGCGCGCGGCGCTGGGCGCGAGCCGGCTGCGTCTCGCACGTCAGATGGTCACGGAAGGGCTGCTCCTGTCCGTAATAGCCGGTGCGGGTGGATGGCTGATGGCGCATTGGCTCCGCAACCTGATCGTGGCTTTCAGCCCTGACGATCTCCCCCGCGCTCATGAAATTACGCTCGACGGCACGGTTCTCGGCTTCACACTGCTGGCTTCAATGCTGACCGGCATAATTTCCAGTCTTGTGCCTGCCGCGCGTTTTTCGAAACCGGATCTTAATGCAGACCTCAAGCCTGGCGGCGGCATGATGACTTTTAGTCTCTCCCGCTTCAGCCCGGGCAGTCTGCTGGTGGTCGCTGAGGTTGCATTGGCGCTGGCATTGCTGCTTGGTGCGGGACTGTTGCTCAATAGCTTCGTGCGGCTCCAGGGGATCGATCCGGGCTTCGATTCGCGCAACGTGCTCACGATGCAGCTCTCGCTGCCCCAGCCGAAATATTCCACGGGCGCCCAGATGGAGAGTTTTCACCGGCAAACGCTGGAACGCGTCGCAGCGCTGCCCGGCGTTGAGGCGGCTGGTTTGATCAATGAGTTGCCGCTTGGCGGAGGCGACATGGACTTCCCCCCGTTCTCTGTCGATGGGCAGGAGACGATCCCCGACACCAACTGGTTCACCAACAGCATCAGTGTCGTCAGTCCCGGATATTTCCGAGCGATGCGAACACCGCTCGTGCGCGGGAGGTTATTCGATACCCGCGACAGCGAGCAATCTGAGCGCGTGATCATCGTCAATGAAGCGGCGGCGCGGCGTTACTGGCAGGGCCGCGATCCGGTCGGCAGCCAGGTCAGCGCATTAAATGCATATTTCTTCGTAGTGGTCGGCGTAGTTGCTGATGTCCGACATCAAGGACTGGAGAGCGAAACCAATCCCCGCGTCTATCTGCCTCACACGCAGGTAATGGACCGGATGAAGATAAGACTGCTGCGCTCGATGACGCTGGTTTTGCGCTCCGACTCCTCCTCTCAATCGCTCATTGCTTCCATTCAGCGCGAGGTCAGCTCCGTCGATCGGGAACAACCGGTATCGAATATTCGAACGATGCGACAGGTGGTTGCGGCTTCAGTCGCCGAGCGCACCTACACCACGACGCTGCTCGGCGTATTCGCTCTCCTCGCTCTGCTTCTTGCGCTCATTGGCATTTACGGTGTGATGTCTAATGTCGTTACGCAGCGCACACATGAAATCGGCATCCGCATCGCTCTCGGAGCCGGTGCGAATGACGTTTTGCGTCTGGTAATCAGGCAAGGGATGACCCTGGCATTCGCCGGCCTCTGCGTCGGCTGGCCGGCATCATTCGCATTGACGCAATTGATGAAGGGCCTGCTTTACGGAGTGAACGCGACTGATCCACTGACTTTCGGTATGGCAGCAGTACTTTTGATGGCTGTCGCGCTGCTGGCCGTGCTTGTTCCGGCGAGACGGGCGACGAAAGTTGATCCGATGATAGCGCTTCGCAACGAATGATTACGAAAAGACAGTTAATTAGACCGTACCTCTGGCTAATCACGCTGATGGGCGTGATCGTGCCGCGCCGCCTGCGCTCAGATTGGCGGCAGGAGTGGGAAGCCGAGTTGCGGAATCGCGAACAGTTACTGGCGGAATGGGACAAACTCGATTGGCATCACAAACTCGATTTGCTGCGGCGCAGTCTGGGAGCGTTCCAGGATGCGCTGCTTTTACAACCACGAAGATTGGAGGACGAAATGTTCCAGGATTTGCGTTATGGCGCGCGCATGTTGTTTAAGAGCAAATTGATGACGCTGGTCGCTGTGCTCTCACTCGCGCTGGGCATTGGAGCGAACACGGCCATCTTCAGCTTGATTGATGCGCTATTGCTCAAATCGCTTCCCGTGCATGAGCCGGCAAAACTGGTTTTCTTCGGCAATGGCGATGGCGTGGGAGCAACCGACAACTTCCCTGACAAGAGCTGTGACCTCTTCTCCTATCCATTTTATCGAGAACTGCGGCGGCGCAATGCGGTGTTCTCCGATCTTGGGGCGATTCTGAGCATCCCGTGGAGCATGCACGGCGCCGTGAATACAAAGGGGGCAGGCGGCGAGATGGTACGCATTGACGTTCAACTAGTCTCCGGCTCCTATTTCTCCACGCTGGGAGTAAACGCCGATCTGGGACGCGTCATCACTGAGGCCGATGACCAATTCGCCGGCCAGCATCCAGTCGCTGTCGTTAGCTACCCCTGGTGGGAAAGCCAGCTTGGCGCCGATCCTGCGGCGGTCGGCAAAACCGTCACAATTGACAAGGTCGCTTATACCATCATCGGCGTCGCTCCAAAAAAGTTCTTCGGTACGACAGTCGGCCGGGCGCCGGACCTCTGGATACCGCTGGCGATGGAGGCGCAGTTGCCGCCCGCTCACTGGGATCATAGAGAGGATCCGGAGTGGCAGTCACTCCATCTGATCGCTCGTCTGAAAAACGGGGTGAGTAACGAGCAGGCGGGCGCGGCGGTGAACCTGCTCTTTAAACTGTCGCTGCAAGAGCGCGCCGGCGCGCAAGCCTCGACAGAAAAGTTGCAAGGCATCCAGCGCGCGTACATCGAACTGACTCCCGCTGGCCGGGGACTGTCATACCTCCGGCAGGAGTTCTCGCTCACGCTGCAAATCCTGATGGTCTTGGTCGTGGTCGTGCTGCTGATCGCATGTGCCAACGTGGCCAATCTGTTGCTGGCGCGCGCGTCTGCCAGGCAGAAAGAGTTTGCCGTGCGTCTGGCGTTGGGCGCAGGCCGCACGCGCCTGATCCGCCAGTTGCTCACGGAAAGCGTGTTGCTCGCCGCTATGGGAGCCGCCGCCGGAGTCCTTCTGGCCTGGTGGGGCGGAGGCATGCTCGTCCAGATGGCTTCCACCGGTTTGGAGCCAGTGCCTTTGGATGTGACGCCCAACGCCCGCATCCTAGGCTTCACGCTGTTTGCATCCCTGCTTTCGGTCCTCATCTTCGGAACGGCTCCGGCGTTACTCGCGGCCAGGATCGAACCGTTCTCTTCACTCAAAAGCGGGAAGGGTTCGGCGCAATCAGCATCACGGAGCCGGTTCAGCAAGGCGCTCGTAGTCGCGCAGGTCGCGCTCTCGCTCTTATTGCTTATCGGAGCCGGTCTCTTCGTGCGCACCCTGATCAACCTGCAAAACCTTCCCTCCGGCTTCAATCCACAGGGCGTCATGCTCTTTTATGTTGACACTACCACAACCGGTTACCAGGGCGCCCAACTCGACGCCTTGCTGCGCGAAGTTGAAGAAAAAGTGAAGGCGGCGCCGGGGGTGAGGTCAGCTTCCTTATCAGCCTACTTCTTCAACCAGGGTGCATGGACATCCTCTATGTTCATCCGTGACCAAAATCCGACGGAAGTGAAAAATCGGATTTTTAGCAACAAAGCCATTGGCCACGACTATTTCACGACGATGGGAATCCAGCTTTTACAAGGTCGAGTATTCGGTCCGCAGGACACGGACAGGTCTCAGCAGGTTGCGGTGATCAGCGAAACGATGGCGCGACGCTTCTTTCCGAATAGTTCTCCGCTCGGCAGGCGATTCGGCAGAATCGCCGAAAAAAGCGAGCAGTTTGAAATCATCGGCGTCGTGAAAGACGCCAAAGACATAAGCCTGATGGAAGAGTGGCGACCGATAGCCTATTTCCCATATTCCCAAAGTGGCGAACCTATGAGCAATCTTATCGTACGTTACTCCAGCGCGCCCGAGGCCGTCGTCCCGCAGGTACGGCAGGCGATCAGGCAAGTCAACCGTAATCTGGCGATCGATGAAGTTGTGAGCCTCTCCGAACACATAAGCCGCTCGCTTGCCCGGCAGCGACTTGTGGCGCGGCTAGCTTCATTCTTCGGACTGCTCGCGTTGTTGCTCGCGTGCGTCGGACTGTATGGCGTCCTGTCCTACAACGTCGCGCGACGCACGAATGAGATCGGCATTCGCATGGCGCTCGGAGCACAGCGCGGCGACGTGCTCTGGCTGAGTTTGCGCGAAGCATTGATATTGGTAGGCGCCGGTGTCGCGATCGGATTGCCAGCTTCACTTGTCGCTATGCAAACGGTCTCTGCTTTGCTCTATGGCCTGGAGCCGTATGATCCATCAACGGTCGTATCGGGCACGTTGTTGCTGCTTCTAGTGGCGGTATTGGCGAGCTATTTGCCTGCCCGCAGAGCATCTCGTATTGATCCGATGGTGGCTTTGCGAGACGAGTGATTATTTGCGAATGGCAATAAACGACCACGAGCGGCTCAGAGGGCTAGTGGGCTCCTGCCGCGGGTATTGACCGGATCACTAATTGAAATTAATGCCAGCACCGAATAATGAAAGAAGTATTTTCTTGAAGCCGCATCTCTGGTTGATCAAATTAATTGGGGTGATCGTGCCCTGCCGCTTGCGCGCCGATTGGCGTGAAGAGTGGGAATCCGAGTTGCGGAATCGCGAAGCACAGCTGGCCGAATGGGACAAACTCGATTGGTCTCACAAACTCGATCTGCTGCGACGCAGTCTGGGTGCGTTCCGGGATGCGTTGCTCTTACAACCGCGAAGAATGGAGGACGAGATGTTTCAAGATTTGCGATATGGCGTGCGAATGCTGCTAAAGAAACCGGGCTTTACTTTGATTGCTGTCCTGACGCTGGCGCTCGGCATCGGGGCGAACACGGCAATTTTCAGCTTTGTCAACAACCTGCTGCTGCGTCCGCTGCCTTTTTCTGAGCCGGAGCAGCTTGTGCGCGTATATGAAAAACGAATCCGACAGGGAAGGATACGCAACCCGGTGTCGGGGCCGGACTTTCTCGACTGGCGCCAGCAACAATCGGTCTTTCAGCAGATGGCGGCTTTCGATAACGGGAGCGCCAATCTCACGGGTATGGGAGAGCCTGAGCAACTGACCGGTCTGAGGATCACAGCTGATCTGTTAACGTTATTGCGAGTCAGCCCGGCGCGAGGCCGTGCCTTCGCCCCTGAGGAGTTCAAGCCCGACTCAACAGACGCCGTAATAGTCAGTCATGGCCTGTGGCAGCGCCGATTCGGTGGGAAAAACGATATCATCGGGCAATCGCTCACGCTCAATGGGAGAAGCCGCACCGTAGTCGGCGTGATGCCGCAGGAGTTTCAGTTTTTCGATAAAGATGTTGAATTCTGGTCTCCGCTATTCATCAATCCGCAGAGCAATCGTGCGGATCACGCATTTAATGTGATTGCGCGGCTCAAGGCAGGCCTGACTCTGGTACAGGCACAGGCCGAAATGGAGACGATTGCGGCGCGGTTGGAACAGCAGTATCCCGATCTGAATACTGGACATAATGTGAATGTCTTCCCTTTGCACGACGAGACGGTGGGCAATCTCAGCCATGGATTATGGGTGTTGATGGGCGCGGTGGGATTCCTCATGCTGATTGCCTGCACGAATGTCGCCAATCTACTGCTCGCGCGCACGGTGGTCAGGAGTAGAGAGATGGCGATTCGCGCGGCGCTGGGCGCCCACTCGTGGCGCGTCATCCGACAACTACTCACGGAAAGCCTGTTGCTGGCGACTTCCGGCGGCGCGCTGGGCTTGCTTCTGGGATACCTGTGGATCAATCTGCTGATCGCGCTCAGCCCCGACAATACGCCACGCCTCCATGAAGTCAGGCTGGATTTCACCGTGCTAGGGTTTACACTTCTGCTCTCGTTAGTGACTGGAATAATCTTCGGCTTGCTGCCGGCTTTTCAGTCGGCGAAGCCCGATCTGACCGAAGCTCTCAAGGAGTCCAACCGCGGCTCCGTGGCCGCCTTCCAGCGCCATCGCGCGCGCAGCCTGCTGGTCATCGCCGAAGTCGCCATTGCGCTGGTTGTGCTAACCGGGGCGGGGCTGATGGTCAGAAGCTTCGTGCAATTGCGCGCCGTAAATCCTGGATTTAACCAGGAGAATGTGCTGACTGTTCAGCTGTCTCTCGTAGGCTCCAAACACCGGGGACCGCAAATGCAAACAGCCTTTGTGGAACGGGCGCTTGAGCGCCTGGGGACACTGCCCGGCGCGCAATCAGCCGGCGCCGTGGTGGCGCTGCCGTTCGGCCGCTTCCCCGGTGGAGGACGAGGTTTCGAAATTGAAAACCGACCGCAACAACCCGACGAAATCCGCAATGCACGCTTTAATTCGTGCAGCCCGAATTATTTTCGCACCTTGGATACCCCGCTTCTGAAGGGGCGCGATTTCACGGCGCGGGACGCGCAGGGAGAGCCTGAAGTAGCGATTATCAATGAGAGCATGGCGCGCCGTTATTGGCAGGCTGAAGACCCGCTCGGCCACCGGATTCGGCTCACCGGCAACAATCCCTGGCGCACGATTGTTGGTGTCGTCGGCGACGTGCATAGCAAAGAGCTGAAGGTCGAGCCCGGTCCTGAGATGTTCTTTCCATTTCAGCAGTCGCCATTTCCGGTCTTCTCCCTGATGGTACGTGCCGTCGATGATCCCAAGAGCCTGATCGGCGCTGTGCGCAGCGAGATTCGTGGGATCGACCCCGATCTGCCGGTTTCCGAGATAGCGACGATGGAAGAGCTGGTCACTGTATCAATCGCGCCACAGCGACTGAACACTTTCTTGATTGGCCTGTTCTCCGCGCTGGCACTGACGCTCGCTGCCATCGGCATCTACGGCGTGATGTCGTATGCAGTCACACAGCGCACGCAGGAGATCGGCATTCGCTTAGCGCTGGGAGCAAAACCGGACGACGTCCTGAAGCTGGTGGTGAAGCAGGGA
>Ga0126377_10002804_pt1 | contig 12154 bp, 11 predicted proteins | sample PanSoiMetPlot_22_FD_92647 | JGI IMG/M metagenome (GOLD analysis project Ga0126377, IMG submission 92647) | Tropical forest soil microbial communities from Panama - MetaG Plot_22 | ecosystem: Environmental > Terrestrial > Soil > Tropical forest > Bulk soil | place: Panama | collected 2016-02-17
AGGCCGCGGGCGTGCGCATCGAGTAGCCTCGACATCATGCGCAAGGTCGGCCCGGATTCGAACAAGACGCGCGTCCGCTTCCTCGCCCACGCCGTCGCGGAGTTTGCGGCGTGCGGCAACGAGCGCGCACGCGGCGCCGACCCGGCGGTCATTCGGCGCAAACACGACGGTACGCGCCGATGACCGCCGCGACGCGCACGACCAACCGGCTGATCGGCAGCCCGATCGCCCGTCTCGAGGACCCGCGCTTCCTGCGCGGACGCGGCGAGTTCGTCGGGGATCTCGCGGCCGACGGCATGCTGCATGCCGCTATCCTGCGCAGCCCGGTCGCGCACGGCCGCATCCGGGCCATCGATGCGTCGGCGGCACGGGCCTGGCCGGGCGTGCGGGCGGTGATCACGGCTGCCGAGATCGGCGTGGTGCCGACCATCCCGCAGCGCCTGGACGTGCTGGCGCAGTTCTCGCTCTACCGGCAGCCGGTGATCGCCGACCGCAAGGTGCGCTACGTGGGCGAGCCGGTCGCCGTGGTCGTGGCCGACAGCGCGGCGCTTTCCGAGGACGCGCTCGCGGCGATCGCGCTCGATATCGAACCGGTGCCGGTGGTGGCCGATCGCGCGGCGGCAGCCGCCGATGCGGACCGGCTGTTCGAGCACGCGAGCAACATCGCCGGTACGTTGACGGCGCTCAAGGGCGACGCGGAGACGGCCCTCGCACGTGCGCCGTACGTTCGGCGCGAGCGCTTCAAGGTGCAGCGCTTCACCGCGGTGCCGATGGAGCCGCGCGGGCTCCTGGCGCAATGGGATGCGGCGGGGCGGCTCACAGTGTTCGGCGCCGCCAAGATCGCGTTTCCCAACCGCCGCATGCTGGCCGCCATGATGGGACTGCCCGAAGGCGCGATCCGCATGGTCGTGAACGACGTCGGCGGCGGTTTCGGCGCGCGCGGCGAATTCTATCCCGAGGATTTCCTCATTCCCTTCGCGGCGCGCTTCACCGGTCATCCGGTGCGCTGGATCGAGGATCGACGCGAGAACCTGCTTGCGTGCAATCATGCGCGCGATGCCGAGATCGAGCTTGCGCTCGCCTGCGCGCGCGACGGAACCTTCATGGCGCTCGTCGGCGACGCGTTCTGCGACATCGGCGCCTATGTGCGCACCAACGGCGCGACATCCGCGCGCAACCTGGCGCAGGTTCTCTCCGGGCCCTATTCGGTGCCCGACATCCGGATCGCGGTGTCGCTTGCGCTCACCAACAAGACCCCGGTCGGGACCTACCGCGGGCCGGGGCGCTTCGAGGCGGATTTCTTCCGCGAGCGGCTCATCGACCTTGCGGCCGAGGACCTCGGCATCGACCGGGTCGAACTGCGCCGCCGAAACCTCGTTGCGCAAAGCGCCATGCCGTATCGCCTCGCGACCGTCGAGCCGCTGCACGTCGAGACCGAAACTGACAGCGGTGATTATGCGGCGACCTTCGAGCGCTGCCTCGCCGAGTTCGATTGGGGCGGCAAGGCGGCGCTCCAGGGCCGTCTGATCGAGGGGCGCTATGTCGGCAGCGCGGTTGGCTGCTACCTTGAGGGCGGCGGAACCGGGCCGCGCGAGAACGCGCGGCTCGTGCTCGAGCGGGACGGACGCGTCGCGGTCTATCTCGGGTCGACCTCGGTCGGGCAGGGCGTCGAGACCGTATTCGCGCAGATCGCGGCCGATGCGCTGGATCTGCCGCTCGACGCCATCGCGGGTGTTTTCCACGGATCGACCGATTTCCTGAGCGAAGGTTTTGGTTCGTACAGCTCGCGCTCGGTGGTGATGGGCGGCTCGGCCGTGATCGACGCCGCAGCAAGGCTCAAGGCGGCGATCCGCGTGGCGGCGGCAGGCCGGCTCGGCTGCGCCGAAAATGAGGTTGCGGTCGAGCAGGGGACGGCGCGGGGACCGGCGGGCAACATCGTCGCGTGGAGCGAGCTCGCGGCCGACAACATTTCGGCCGACGGCACGTTCGCGAGCACCAAGCGCACCTACAGCTACGGCGCGCACGCCGCGCAGGTCGCGGTCGATCCCGAGACCGGCGCGATCGAAGTGCTCGACTACATGGCGGTCGAGGATGTCGGACGCATCATCAATCCCGAGACGCTGCATGGCCAATGCATCGGCGCGATCGTGCAGGGCCTCGGTGGCGCGCTGATGGAGCACCTCGTCCATGACGAGGACGGGCAGCTCTTGACCGGCACGCTGGCCGATTACCTGATGCCGACTGCGAGCGATTTTCCGACCATCCGCGCGATTGCACTCGAGTGCACCCCGGCCCCGCACAATCCGCTTGGCGCCAAGGGCGCGGGCGAGGGCGGCATCATCCCGGTCGGCGGCGTGATCGCGAACGCGGTCGCGGCAGCGCTCAGGTCCTTGCGCGCGTCGCCGCGCGAGCTGCCGCTCACCCCACCGCGCGTGTGGGCGATGATCAATCGAGACAGCGCCTGGCCGAATGGCGCTTCCGATTCAAGCGCCCAACTTGATCGCTAGCTCTGGGCCGGCGCGAGCGATGTCTGGCTGCGGGCGCGCAACCGCAATAATGCGTCGGCCGAGCGCTTGGTCAGGCCCGCCGCCTGCACGAGCAGGTCAACCGCCTCCGGACCCGCGCGTACGAGCGAATATTCGACGATCTCGGTCGGCAGATCGCTGAGAAACGCAAGCGAGGCGACGGTCTCGTCAAACAGGCCGGCGCCCGCAAAGGTCTCGATTGCACGGTCGTTGTCGAACTGACCGGAAGCGAACGGGATGAGGTGCTCCTTGGCGGCTCGGCGACCGGTGCCGGGTGCGAAATCGCGTATGGGCGCGCGCATGGGCGCCTCGCTTCGCGGATTTGGGCGCTCGTCTGCAGATCCCATCGGCTTTCCTCACGCTCTCCAAATGCCCGCATGCGGGCCTCGGTACCGGTGGGATTTGGACTGACGCTGGGGGAGGAGGGAGTAACGGCGGTGCTAGAAACCAGGTTATTTGCGGTAAAATAACACTAATAGTTTGGAAATAAGCAGAATATTTTTCCCTGGCGACGCAGGGGGGTCGCGGAGGGAACCTTCCGACGCTTGAGCATCGCGCAGGTGGCGCGCGACGAATGGGAAAGATGCCGCTCGCAGCGGCCGCCCCGGCACCCGGTGGTGGCTGACCGCGCACCATATGGGCGTGCGACCGCAGTTTGCCGCGCGGGCCGCGCAGCCTGTCACCCTGCGCATAATTGACCGATCGTTAACCTCGATGCTAACCCAAGCGCGGTGCTTCCGGCCGTGATGCGGCCCGCCGAGAACCTGCCGCATGAAGCTGCCGGCATTCGACTATGCGTGTCCGACGACGCTCGCCGAGGCGGTGGCGCTGCTCGCTGCGCATGGCGGCGACGCCAAGGCGCTCGCCGGCGGACAGTCGCTGGTGCCGATGCTGGCGTTCCGCGTCGCGGCGCCGACCCTCATCGTCGACCTGCGCAAGCTTCCCGGACTTGACCGGATCGAGATCAGCGACGCCTGCGTGCGGCTCGGCGCCATGGTGCGCTGGCGCGACATCCTCGACGATGTGCGGCTCAGGCGCGCGCATCCGCTCCTGGTCGCGGCGGTCGGGCACGTTGCGCATTATCAGATCCGTAATCGTGGGACGGTCGGCGGGAGCCTCGCCCATGCCGATCCGGCGGCCGAGATGCCCGGGATCGCGGTCGCCTGCGAGGCCGAGATCGCGGTGACCGGAAAGTCCGGTGCACGCATCATCGCGGCCAGTGACTTCTTCGTCGGCGCGCTCACGACCGCGCTCGCGCCCGATGAGATCATCACCGAGGTCCGCCTGCCGGCCTGGCCGGCCGCACGCCGCTTCGGCTTCGAGGAATTCGCTCTGCGACGTGGCGATTTCGCGATCGCGGCGGCCGCCGTCTTCTACGACCTCGACGAGGCCGGCGCCGCGACCAATGCGCATGTCGGGGTGATCGGCGTCGGCGACAAGCCGGCGCGGCTGCCGTCCGTCGAGGCCGTGCTCAATGGCGCGCCTCTCGATGCGGCCGCGATCGCGCTCGCCTCCTCGGCCGCCTCGGCGGCGGTCGATCCGCCGGACGACATCCACGCGAGCGCCGCGTATCGCCGCTCGCTGGTCGGCACCATGGTCGAGCGCGCGCTGCTCGCCGCCGCGGCCTGAGGAAGGTGCATGCCGTCGCGCGTCCAAACCACCCGCTTCGAGGTCAACGGCCGGCCGGTCGAGGTCGCGGTCGAGCCGCGCCTGACGCTTGCGGACTGCCTGCGCGACGTCTTGGGCCTGACCGGAACGCATATCGGCTGCGAACACGGCGTGTGCGGCGCCTGCACGGTCCTGCTGGACGGGCTGGCCGTGCGGGCGTGCCTGATGCTGGCGGTGCAGGCCGAGGGCCGCCGCATCACCACGGTCGAGGGACTGTCGAACGAGGACGGTCTCACGCCGTTGCAGGCGTCGTTCCGCAAGCACCACGCCCTGCAATGCGGCTTCTGCACCCCCGGCATGATCACGACCGCCCACGCGCTGCTCTCCGAGGAGCCGGATTGCGACGCCGATCGCGTGCGCGAGGTGCTGTCCGGCAATCTGTGTCGCTGCACCGGCTACATTTCGATCGTGGAGGCGGTGCTCGACGCACGCGGCGCCTATCGCAAGCCCGGGAGCGAGCGCGCATGAAGAACACCTTCATCGGCGCGCCGGTCGAACGGCGCGAGGACCTGCGCTTCCTGCGCGGTCGCGGGCAATATGTCGGCGACCTCGCGCCCGACCGGCTGCTGCACGCCGTGATCCTGCGCAGCGCGATCGCGCACGGCCGCATCCGCGCGATCGACTGCGCGCCGGCGCTGGCCGTCCCGGGCGTGCGGGCGGTCATCACCGCGAGGGACATGCCGGGCGGCCCGCCGCGCATTCCGATGCGGCTGCAGCCCCTGCCGGGCTTCAAGCCGTTCGAACAGCCGGTGCTTGCCGCGGAGAAAGTGCGCTACGTGGGAGAGCCGCTCGCGGTGGTGGTTGCCGATACGGCGGCGATCGGCGAGGACGCGCTCGAGGCGATTGCGGTCGATATCGAGGCGCTGCCGGCGGTGACCGACCGGGCCGGGGCGAGCGGCGGTGAGAGCTTCCTGTTCGAGGCGACGGGAAGCAATCTTGCGCTCACCTTCAGGGCGCGGCGCGGCGACGCTGCGGCGGCGTTCAAGGCGGCGTCCTATCGACGGCGCGAGCGCTTCAAGGTCCAGCGTCATTTCGGACTTACCCTGGAGCCGCGCGGCGTGCTCGCCGAATGGGACGACGGCGTGCTGCGGGTGTTCGGCGCCGCCAAGGTGCCGTTCTTCAACCGGCGCATTCTCGCGGCCCAGATCGGGCTGCCCGAGCACGCGATCGACATGGTCGAGAACGACGTCGGCGGCGGGTTTGGGGCGCGCGGCGAGTTCTACCCGGAGGATTTCCTGATCCCGTTCGCGGCCCGGCTTGTCGGGCGCCCGGTCAGATGGATCGAGGACCGGCGCGAGAACCTGATGGCGATGAATCATGCGCGTGAGGCGGAAGCCGACATCGAGATCGCCTGCGCGGCGGACGGCACCATTCTGGCCCTGCGCGGCCACACCTATACGGACATGGGCGCCTATATGCGCACCAACGGCGCCGTCGGGTCGCGCAACGTCGCGCAATTCATGTCGGGTCCGTACCGCATTCCCGACATCGACATCGACGCCACGCTGTTCATGACCAACAAGACGCCGGTCGGCACCTATCGGGGACCCGGCCGGTTCGAGACCGATTTCTTCCGCGAGCGGCTCCTCGACATGGCCGCGAAGGATCTCGGCATCGATCGGGTGGAATTCCGCCGCCGCAACCTGGTCGCCGAGAGCGAGATGCCCTATGCGATCGCGACCATCACGCCGTTCGAGAGCAAGGACGAGTTCGACAGCGGAGACTATCGGATCACCCTCGAACGTTGCCTCGCCGAGATCGGATGGGACGAGAAGGCGAAGCTGCAGGGCAAGCTGATCGACGGGCATTACCACGGCCTTGCGGTCGGCTGCTTCATCGAGGGCGGCGCGGCCGGACCGAAGGAAAGCGCGAAGATCGCGGTCAACGCGGACGGCTCGTTCACGGTGTTCATGGGTTCGTCCGCGGTCGGGCAGGGGGTGGAGACCGTGTTCGCGCAGATCGCCGCCGACGCGCTCGAGGTCCCGATCGATCGCATCCGTGACGTCTTCCACGGCTCGACCGCGCATGTGAGCGACGGCTACGGTGCCTATCATTCGCGCTCGGTCGTGATGGGCGGCTCGGCCCTGCTCGACGCGGTCGAGAAATTCCGCGCCGCGCTTCGCGCCGAGGCGGGCAGGCGCCTCGGCTGCGCGCCGGCGGCGGTCACGCTCGGCGAGGACAGGATTTTCGGCGCGGACGGCCGAACGCTGCCGCTCGCGGATTTCGCCGGAATGTCCGCCGAGGGCGCGTTCCTCAACAAGAAGCACACCTATACGTATGGCGCCCATGCCGCCCACGTGACGGTCGACCCCAAGACCGGGCGCGTCGACGTCATCGACTACGTCGCGGTCGAGGACGTCGGACGCATCATCAATCCGCTGACGCTGACCGGGCAGGTGATCGGCTCGCTGGTGCAGGGGTTAGGCGGGGCGTTCCTGGAGCGCCTCGTCTACGACGAGCACGGCCAGCTCCTCACCGGATCGCTGATGGACTACCTGTTGCCGACCGCGAGCGACTTTCCCAACCTGCGCAGCGTCACGATGGACATGAAGCCATCGCCGATCAATCCGCTCGGCGCCAAGGGCGCGGGCGAGGGCGGCATCATCGCGGCGGGCGGCGTGATGGCGAATGCGGTCGCCAACGCGCTCGCCGACTTCGGCGTCGAGCCGCGCGAGCTGCCGCTGTCGCCGCCGCGCGTGTGGGAGATGATCGAAGCGGTGAAGACAGCGTCGGCGACCGGATCGGCGTGACGTTGATCGCGAGCGAGGCGCGAGACCGCGTCGAATTGACTGCTTGGTCACCCAATGCCTAAAGTGCGATCGCCTCAGGTCAAGGCGGCCTTACGCGCGATGCGCGCGCACACGATCTCGTTCCAAGTATCCATCAAACTTTCGGGATCGTGGCGACGAACGCGCGAAGATCAGGGAGACTCCACATGAGCGTTGCCCGCCATCCGCGCCCAGCCGAGCTCGTCGGCACGCCGATCGAGACGATCATGGAACGATATGTGGGCCGCTTCCGCGAAAAGAAGCCGGACTGGGCCGCGTTCGAGGACGCCAAGATCGAAGGCTACAAGCGCGCCCAGCACCGCTTCATCGGCGCCGGCGGTTCCGGCAAGCATGGCGATGCGACCGTCATTCCGGCCGGCAACTTCACGCTGTCGATCATGTATGTGGAGCCGGGCCAGGGCAATGCCGCCCACACCCACGAGGTCGAGGAGTGCTTCTTCGTGCTGCAAGGTTTCCTCGACGTGTTCGTCGAGGACGAGAGCGGGAAGCGACTCACCACGCGGCTCGGTCCGTGGGAGTGCATCTCGTGCCCGGCCGGCGTGATCCACGGCTACCAGAACGACAGCCTCGGCCCGGTCTATTTTCAGGTCATGCTCGGACGGGGCCGCCCGGACACCATGGGCTACTCGGACGACAGGCTCTATAGCCGCCGCGACGCCCATCTCGCGCCGGGCGACAACTAGCGCACGATGCGATCAGGTGGAATCGCATCGTGCTCTCATCTCATTGATTCTGGAGCATGATCTCGCCCGAAACGTCTGCAACCCGGATCAAGTCCGGGGCAGGCATTTTCGCGATCCATGCTCTCGGCGGTGCTTGCGGCGGCGGCACAAAATTACCATTTTCGACCTCTGCTTTTACGTGCAATTTACACGACGTTGCGGAACACCCCTGCTAAATTACGGTTGTCCGGAGCAGAGGTGTCGAGATGCAATTGCGCCGGGGAAAGCCCATGGCCTCCGTGATTGACGCGATCGGCGCCACCTGCGCCTACGCGATCATCATCGGCATGCTCGCCACCGCCATCGCGCCCTTGTTCGCGCCGCTGCTGCAGCACTGACCGGTTTTGCGACAGTTCGGATCCCGCTCGCACGCGCGAGCGGGCTTTCGTTCATGGATTCAGTCGCGCTCCTCTCGCGCCCATGCAGGCTGCATCTCCGACATCGGCGCCATCAAAGACTCCGCGAACGCAAGATTGCGCGCAACCTGCAGCACGCCTCGCAAGCGACTTCGCAGGTGCGCCGCTAGCATCGCGAACGTCAGCGTGGCGCGGCGGCGACCAGCGGCGCATGCGCGCAGGTGCTCACGCCGGTCCGCTCACTGGCGAGCGAGCGCGACCGTCTCACGCTCGAAATGGCGAACTTCCTCGAGACCATGCGCGCCGCCTGACATGCTTTGGCGGCGGCCACCGCCCGCATGCGTGCGGTGCGCGGCGCGGTGGCCTTGCGGCGCTTGCGAAAAGCCCCCATCATGCGATCGCAGAGCGTCAATGGCAGCCCGGGATCTCCGGAGTGTGACGCAGCTTTATCTGGCGGCTTGGCGCTCCCGTATCCTTTTGACGAACGGAACGGTCAGCGATGACATCGCCGGCAGAAACGCGACCAGATGCGCCAAATCCCTCGGAGGTTCGCGCCGAGGTCGAGCGCATGGCGATGAGCGACGTCTTCCGCACCTCGCCGCAGCTCGTATCGTTCCTGCGCTTCGTGGTCGAGGCGGTGCTGTCCGGCAAGAGCGACCGCATCAAGGGCTACACCATCGCGGTCGAGGTGCTGCGGCGCGACGCCAAGTTCGATCCGCGCATCGATCCGATCGTGCGAGTCGAGGCCGGCCGGCTGCGCCGGACGATCGATCGCTACTACCGTGGGCCCGGTGCTGACGATCCCGTCGTCATCGACCTGCCGCGCGGCGGCTATGTGCCGGTCTTCCGGCGGAGCGACGCCGCAACAGGATCGCCGAGCGCGCACGCCGGGCCGCGCACGCAACTCGGCTGGACGAGTCGCCGGGGGCTGGTCGGTGCCGCAATCGCGCTCGCCGCCGTGGTCGTGGCAGGTGTGCTGATCGCGTCGCGCCTGCACGAGGGACCGGTGAGCAGCCAGGGCAGCGCATCGCAAGCCGAACAGGGAGCGCCGCCGCGCGGCGACCAGCGGCTGTCCGGCAACGGCATGCCGGTGATGGCCATCGAAGCCTTCGACGTCACAGGTACGCCGGGCGCGCACAGCATCCTCGCCGGATCGCTGCGGGACCGGATTCGCGACGCCTTCTCGCGCTTCGATCTCGTCAACATCATCGAGGATGGCCACGTCGTCGCGCGCGGGGCTCCGCAGGCGGGCGCCAGGCAGGCCGACTACCGCTTCGGCGGATCGATCGAATATGCCCCCGACGGGACGGCGCGCGTCGGCTTCCGGGTCGTCGACACCACGGACAACAACGTCGTCTGGTCCCAGCTGTTCGATCGCGTGACGGTCGGCGAGGACCGCGCCGCCGCCGAGGACGCGATCGTGCGGCAGCTCGCACCGACGCTGCTGCAGCCGTTCGGTGTCATCTATGCCCACGGCCGCAGCCGCATCCTCGCCACCGGCGCCGGCGATCCGCGTTATCGTTGCATTCTCGATGCCGCCGAGTCGTTTCGATCGTTCGACGCCGGCCAGCATGAGCGCGCGCGCGCCTGCCTCGAGCGAATGACCGAGGCCGATTCGAGCTTTGCGATCGGCTTCAGCTATCTCGCCGCGATCTACCTGCGCGAGTATCAATACGGGATCGGCGCAAGCGGCACCGGCCGCTCGCTGCTCGACCGGGCGCTGCGGGCGGCGCGGCGCGGTGTCGAGCTCAATCCGGCGAGCGCGCGAGCCTACGAGATGCTGTTCGTCGTGCTGTTCGCGCGCGGCGATCTCGCGGCGGCTTTCGCAGCCGGCGACAAGTCGATGGCCCTCAACCGCTATGATTCGCGCTCGCTCGGCTCTTATGCGGCCCGCCTCATCGCGAGCGGCGACATCGACAAGGGCATGGACATGCTCGCGCACGCGGCCGCCGACGGCAGCCTCCTGCCGGCCTTCGAGCAGTTCTTCCTGTTTCTCGGGTCGTATCTGCGCGGCGACCTCAAGCGCGCCACCTTCCAGGCCGGACAGCTCACCAGCGACAGTTTCCAGCTCGGCGTTCTCGCGCACGCCCTGGTGGCGCAGGCCAACGGCGATCACGATGGCGCGCAGCGCGCCGCCGATCGGCTGGTCGCGCTCAATCCGGCGTGGCGCGACGATCTGCGCGGAACGCTCGCGAAATTCTTCGCCGCCGATGCGATCATCGACGGGCCGGCGCGCGACCTCGGCGAGGCCGGCATCGGCCGATCCTGAGGCCGGCCAGCGCGTCTACGCGTCCGACCGCGTGCTCTTGCATTTCGGCCGTCGATGGGGTGAATTGCCGCAAGCATCATCCATTGCGGGGGCAGCGCCATGTGGGGGCTGATCATCTACGTCGTTTTGGTCGTCGTCGGAGCGCTGATCTCGGCCGGCGTCGGCTTCGCCATCGAGCACGCGCACTCGCAGGCCCTGAGCCTGATCGTGTTCCTGACGATGTTCTTCAGCAATTTCATCGCATCGTGGTTCGTCACGGTCTTCATCGTCGAGCGCCTCATCAATCCGCGCATGGCGCGGGCCGGCGAGGGGGCGAACTGAGCCGCGGCAACGCAACCTCGTGCGGCGTCCGGATCCAATCCCAACGCCGCCGGGGGGGTTCGAGGGTTGCGACTTTATTTCGGCTGGAGCCCGGTCGGGTTCCTGCTTTCGTCGAGAAATTCGTTGGGGCGCTCGCGTGGATCGGGTTGGGCGCTTGCCGATGAGTGTTGGAATGCCCGCAATCGTTCCGTGAATTCGAGGCTGCGAGCGAGGAAAAGCCAGCTCGATTCGAGCTCGAGAAAATCGCGCTTGAAGTCGGGGTCGGTGAACCGTTCGGCCTTCTCGCGAGCTTCGGCTGCGCGCGTATAGCAATCGGCGATCTCGTCCGCGACCTTCTTCAGCATGGTGTTCGTCTCGCAGCCTGGGACATTTTTCCTCGCCGACGATCGGGCTGTCATGATTTCCACCGGCCGTGCTGCGCCGACGCGTCGGCTGCAGTTCGTGCGCGGCCCAACTTGCTTTCCAAGCGTCTGGAAGGGGCGTTCAAACCAGATTTCAAAAGGGGCGGGCTGCCTAACACCGCGGCCGTAACGATCGCTCGCCCACAGATACCCAGTCCCTTCCCAAATGCCGTCTCCCGTTCAACCGAGAACTGACGAGCACCCAAATCGTTCCATTGGCGACCATCACGCGGTTCCGCCATCCGCATCCGATTGGGTGCCGCACCCGTGGGCCGGGCAATTTGATCCGGATCAATCGGAGGCGGCGTGGTCCGTGCGACATTGCGCCGGCTCGGACGTCGCGCCGGGACGGCGCCCGCCTGGTGGCCGCCACAGCGCCTGGACGCAACAGCTCGGCGGTGCGTCCTTGCCCGGAGAAGCGGCGGATCGCCGAGACAGGATTGGTGCGCGGCCGAACGGGCCCGGAGGCATCCGGCTGCCTACGGGATTCCCCTTAAGGGCATGATCGGAATTTCTGCCCGTGGCCCCGCCCGGTACCAAAGGCGCAAGCAACGCAACGACGGAGCTGTGCCATGCTGCGGACGACATCCCCCGAGGTCGCTGCCAAGCCTTCCGATGGTCGCGCGCCGAAAGCAACAGCTCCGCCGTCGACCCCGCTCGCGGGCGCGATCGAAATGATCGGCGCGCAGATGACTTACGCGCGAAATTCCGAGATTTACGGCGAGGGCGAGCCCGCCGACTACCTCTACAAGATCGTGACCGGGACCGTGCGCACGTCGAAAATCCTCGCCGACGGACGTCGCCAGATCGGCTCATTCTACCTGCCGGGCGACATCTTCGGGCTCGAGGTCGGCGACGAGCACACCTTCTCGGCAGAGGCCATCACCGAGTCGCGGATCGTCGTGATCAAGCGCAGCGCGCTGATCGGTCTCGCGACGCGCGACGGCAATGTGGCACGGCAGCTCTGGACGTTGACGGGGCGCGAGCTGGCCCGGGTTCAGGACCACATCCTGCTCCTGGTCAAGACCGCGCAGGAGCGCGTGGTCGGCTTCCTGCTCGAAATGGCCAGGCGGGCACCGGCGGGCGACGCGGTGGAGCTGCCG
>Ga0126377_10002805_pt1 | contig 12150 bp, 17 predicted proteins | sample PanSoiMetPlot_22_FD_92647 | JGI IMG/M metagenome (GOLD analysis project Ga0126377, IMG submission 92647) | Tropical forest soil microbial communities from Panama - MetaG Plot_22 | ecosystem: Environmental > Terrestrial > Soil > Tropical forest > Bulk soil | place: Panama | collected 2016-02-17
CCTCCTTCCGTTCGTCGAAGGCCGCGCCCCAAACGGGGCGCGTTTTTTTTGCTGAACTTGTCGAGCTCGTCACCCCAGCAATCCCAGCCGCGCCGCCGCGAGCGCGCGAACAGCTCGAGGTAGGGGCCGGCGACCAGGCGCTCGATGTGTTTGCGAATACAGTCCGGCTTGCGCGAATGCTCGCGCCGCGGCTCGGCGATGATCTGCGGCACGTCCCTGTTGAGCCGCCGCGGATGACCGCGCGTCGCCAGCAGGCAGGGCTCGGAGTTGGCGCGCGTCCAATAGCCGTTGCCGATCTGCGGCTTGTTGGCCTTGACCTTCACCCACACGAAGCCGCACGTCTTGTAGAAGAACCCCCATCCCTCGATCACCGCGAGCGCGTCGAGTAGGTGCGGCCACGTCGTCCACATCAACAGCACGCAGTCCTTGGCCGCCAGCTCGCCCACCGGCATGTCGTGAATGTCGGCCGTGTTCATAGTGCGATAGTGCCGATCCGCCGAGCGGCCCTTTCCCTTCGGCGACCACGTCTTGAACTTCCACGGTGGATCAACCAGCAGCACGCCGTAGTGGCTCTTTTTCAGGCCGGTGAAGGGGTCATGGTGCCGCGCGGCGGGCATAGCACGGGAGTTTAGCACCCCGATTTCCCCTTGTCGATTATCTGGCCTAGGCCATTGCGGCCTAGGCCGTCGATACCTATATTCAGGATGAACGGAGGAGAGAAGGAGAACCAACATGCATACCCTAGGAGTGCTGCTGCTGGGCCCGGCCGTGGTCCTTGCCATCGTCGCCTACATCGCCCCCTATCTGGTCGCGCTGCGGCGGGCACACCCCAACGCCACGGCGATCGGCGCGCTTAACCTGCTGCTGGGCTGGACGGGCATCGGCTGGGTCGCCGCCCTGGTGTGGGCCTTGACCGAAACCCCATACACGCGCTGGAGGCGCGAGCGGGCCAAAACCCGATGAGCCTCACCAATTTCCGTACATGGAAAGAAGCGGTGGGCGTCGTGCTCGTGCGCGAGTACGACATCGAGCCGAGCCGCGTGCCGATGCGCGTCTTGAACTCGCTGTACATCAGCGGCACCGAGCCGGTCGAGGCGGCGGCGTGTGCCGCCGCCGAGTATCTCAATGGGATGCCGCATGCCGACCGGCTGCGCTTCCTGATGACGCGCAATGGCCGCGTCCTGTCGGCGGCCGACGAGCGCATGATCAGACGACAGGTCAAGCGAAAGGGAAGACGGTGAGCGGCAGTGAGTTATGCAAACGATAGGCCGTTGCGCCCTAGGCCAAAGGTGCTAGAACGGGAGTTGTGGAGACGATGAGTGAAATGAGCGACCTCAACCCAGCCGATCCGCTCGACAAGATGGTGGCCCAGGCCGCCGAGATGGCGGCCGATGTCTTCGCCAGGGACGGCCAGCTGATGCCGGTGTGGATTGTCGAAACGCTCGATAGCGGTTTCATCCTGCCGACACCATGGTGCTCGCCGCGCGAGAAGTACGCAATGATCGACGTGTTGCGTGCCATGTTCGCCGACGTCGGCGCCGTGCGCTACGTGGTGATCGTCGAGGCATGGATTGCAAAGGTCGACGGCAAGAAGGGCGAGGCGCCTCCGCGCATCCAGGCCAGCAAGCACCCCAATCGCATCGAGGCCGCCGTCATCTGTGGCAGCGACAGGGCCGGGCGCAGCCGGATGATCACCCGGGAGATCGTCCGCCCTAAAGAAGGCTCCCGCATATCTCGGGGAAGTCAAGTTGATCGGCGCTCGCCCTAGCGAAATGCTCGGCGGCGACATGGTCGACCTGCTCGTTGATAAGAAGCAGCACTAGGAACGAGTTTCGCAAATGCGTGCGATGACCCTTGTCATTTCCAACCTCGGCCCCGGTGACGAGAGTTTCGACAGCGATATCGGCTCTTGGAACGTCACCCGCGCCAAGCGCGACTGCGCCGCCGGCAAGCACAAAACCTACGTGTTCGACGTGGCCGAGACCTTGGAGAACAACAAAAGCATCGAGGTCGACCCCGAGAAGATCGCCTCGATGGTTTCGATGCCAGCGCGCTTGGCCAAGGCGCCGCCGCTGATCTTCATCATGGAGCACGAGCGCATCTGGCTGATCGACGGCCACCACCGGCTGCGCGCCTTGGCCCAGCTCGGCAAGCCGCAATTCCTCGCCTTCGTGATCGAGGAGGAGGACGCCAAGCCCTACCGCCTCTATTTCAACGGCGACCGCGTCTCACCGTGGATGAAAGCGAAGGAGCGGCCATGAATTGGGATGACCCGCAGGCCCGCGCTAGGCTCATTGAACGGGTCGGCCGCGTTGAATATCAGCGCCAGCTCGAAGCCCACTTCCAAGCCCAAACCGTCTGCTTCCAAAACGGCTACCGTATCCGATCGATCAAGACACGATGGGGCCTGGGCTATATCGTCGATGGCCTAGGCCGCGGTGACTATTCGCTCGAAGGCGCTGTTAAAATAGCCAGCGAGGCGCCACCACGGGGAACCAAACCGGAGCACTGATCCAAGATGACACCCGCACAGTATGCCAAGGCTATCGCCGACCTCGGAATGAGCCAGGTCGGCGCCGCTCGCTTCCTCAAAATCGGCGAGCGAACCTCCCGCCGCTTCATCGCTGGCGAAAGCAAGATCCCCGTGGTCGCCGAGATGCTGCTCAATATCATGGTCGCCCACGGCATCTCCCCCGAGATCGCGCGAGCAAAATACACCCGCAACGGTATCGTCGCCGCCAAGCCCAAGGCCAAACGCAAACGATGACCAGCGATGGCAACCCGCACCCTCGACTTTGATCTCATCCCACTGATCGACCGCCTGACCGCCGTGCTCGACCAGGAGCCGGCGCTGCGCCAGCAACAGGCGATCGAACTCCTCACCGTGCGCTTCGCCCTGCGCATGGGATCGCCAGAAGCCGCCAGCATGGTGATCGAGGGCATTCACAAGCACGTGCGTCAATTGCTGGAGCAGCAGCGAGGCCGCGCATGACCCGCGCCTGTGGAGACTGTACCCTGTGCTGCAAGCTGCTGCCCATGAGCGCGGCGCAGAACGCCGCCGCCAACCGCACCGCCGCCAGCATGGTCGAGCACGGCCTGCTCTCCATCAAGGAGCTCGCCGGCATGGTCAAGGTGTTCGATAAGCCCGCCGGCCAGCGCTGCCCACACCAGCGCCACCACAAAGGATGCGCCATCTACGCCAAGCGACCGCTCGGTTGCCGGGTCTGGAATTGCCGCTGGCTCGTCAATAACGATTGCAACGATCTGAGCCGCCCAGATCGCAGCCATTACGTGATCGACGTCATGCCCGATTTCGTCACCCTGGCCGATAACGACACCGGCGCGCGCACCAACGTCGAGGTCGTCCAGATCTGGGTCGATCCCGATCACCCCGACGCCTACCGCGACCCGGCGCTGCGCGCCTACATGGAGCGGCGCGGCCAGGAGGGCATCGCCTCGATCATCCGCTACAGCCCCGACAAGGCCGTCACCATCTTTCCGCCCAGCATGAGCAAGGACGGCGAGTGGCACGAGGTCCGCCACGCCGACGTCAAGCCGGAACGTACCGCAGCTGAACGCTTCGCCGGCCTCGCCACCGCACACAAAATCAAAATCGGATGAGCAGCCAGGAGCAGCAGCAGTGACCGAGGAGACCTTCACCGCCGCGCTACAGACCGGCAAATGTCCCGACTGCGGCGGCGAAGACTTCCGCCCTGGGCCCCGCGCCGGCATTAGCCAGAACGTCGAGTGCCGACGCTGTCGTTCCCGCTTCAACGTCACGCGCCATCAAGAAACCGTCCTGTTCGTGCAACGCATCGAACGCGAAGACGAGGGCGGTGCCGAGTGGCCGGCGGTGATCTTCACGGCAGGTCAGTCCGTCGAGATCACGTGCGAAGGACGCACCGTCGAGGGGACCGTGCGCGTCACGTCCGACAACGGCATATCGCTCATCGTGGAATTCGAGGCGCTGCTCGCCGGCCATGCTGGCCTGATGGCGTTGATGTGGGCTGGTGCTGGCGAATACCGCTCGCTGATCAACGGTGTCGCTGTATCGGTCGCGCCGGCATGATGCTCTGTGGGGATCTTCGCCTCAAACGCTGACAGCTACAAACAACTCCCATTCACCAAGCCACACGCAAAAACAAATTTTGAACCCTCGGTCCGCGAGAGCAGTGCTGCCGGGGCCTGGGGGAATTTTCCACGCCGAAAAATTTCTCGCGTCGATGATGATGCGAATGAAATTGAAACGATGAGAGTGCAGAGAGGGCGAGAGGTGTAGGTGCAGGGGGTGTAGGGGGTGTAGGGGGTGCAGGGGTGCAGGGGTGCAGGGTGTGGGTGGGGAAGGCGCAGGGTTGGGGCGAGCTGGGGGGAAGCCATGATGGGCGCGGCCGAGCCCTGAGGCAGCGAGCCGCGATCGGCGAGCGAGCGAAGTGATGCGGAGCGGAGTTGGGACACGCTCCCGGCTGCACCTGAATGCCAAGCCCTGGAAGGTAGCAGAGCACGGTGTACACGCGGCTCGGACGCTCGAAGCGCGGACGCTACGCGAGGAGAGCGCGGCCGGTGTGGATCTGCCTGTCCTGCCAGTGGGTTAGCGGTGTGGCAGCCCTGTCCAGTTGTGGGAGGAGGTGACCACAACTCCACACCGGAACGGCCACACCAAGCGGGCACAGCACGACAATTGTCCAATGATATCAATATGAAACTGGAGTTTAGATAACTCCAGTGCTACCGGCCGGAGCCTCTCAGGAGGCCACACAGCGCGCCAATCTGGTCAGGGCTACCCAACCACCGGCCAGCCGGAAAAACGCGCCACCGGCCGCCTCTGCGCGAATACGGGGCATCCTGGCGGCCCCCCGGCCCCCCGGACCAAGCCCCGGCCTCCCGGCCCCCCCCCGGCCAAGGCCCCGGCGCGGCGGGCCCTCGATCGCCAGCTCGGGCGAGATCCGGGGCGGACCGGCGCACCTCCGAGCCCATGCCGAGCACCCCACGTCGAGACATGCCGAGCCACGTCGAGGTCAGGCACGTCGAGAGGTCGCCCGGCGAGCGGCCCCGACGAGGCGGAGAGCAGCACCCTTTTTTGGCGTCGGTGAAGGTTGTGAAGGTTTCGGGCTAGGTTATCCGCGCCATAGCCGTTTTTTTGTGGTCTGTTAATCGGGGTGATACTGTCCTTCACTACTTTCAACGCTTCAAAGTTATTGCTTCTGTTGAGATTTTTGGTGAAGGCAGAGTGAAGGCTGTGAAGGCTTACTTCGGCAGTGCAGCAAACTTTCGGCAGTGCAGCATGTCAAAAGTGAAGGCAGAGTGAAGGCTGGGTGAAGTTTGCTATTCTTATTTGTTAAAGTGATTTGTTAACTCGCATACGGGGCACTGTGGCCGGCCACACGGGGCGCTGTGGTGAGGGCGTGGCCATGGGCGGTGGCACCATCGTGAGCGGAGCCAGCCTGGGCCTGGGTCGGGCTCGGCGCATTCGAAGTCGTCGGGCTTTGGTTTGCTGACGCGCGGCCGTGGCGGCGTCGGAGGCCGCCTACTGGTGGCGTCGCGTGCTCTCGATCGTTGCATCGGGGATGATCATGCGCGCTGCCTCGACCAGGTATTGCTCGAAGTCGGGCATGCATTTGACCTCGTAGCAACGGCGGCAGACGCCGCTGACGACGGTGGGCTGGTGCTGCTGGTCGGGGAACATCGGTGTCATGACGACGATGGCCCGCGGTGGTTTGCTCGCGAGGAACTCGTCATCGCATGTGAGACAAAGGAAGCCGTTGCCGCGCTTGCGCGAACGCATTGAGGTGAACCATTCGCAAACGGCGTTGACGGTTGATGCGGCCTCGGAGTTTCCTGCTGCCGTCGCGATCAGGAGGCTGGGCAATTGCTCTGGCGTTATCAGCAGGCTTTCGTAGTGCCAACCCATGACGGTGCTCCCTCATTGGTCTGAATACTTTGGCTTTAGCCGGATGCCGAAGAAGCCGTTGCCCTTGTTGGTGTGATCGGCGCGCGTCTTCTGCAGCCGCTTGCCGATGGCCTCGCGAAAGTCCTTCTGCGTTCCGGGGTGGAGGTTACGGGCATCGGCCCATGTCTTCCAGCTCGCCCACAGTGTCATGGTGAACGAGAACAACGAAGCGCCGAGCTCGCACTCGTCTGCGATCCATTGGCCGTAGTCGTCCTGCTCCTCGAAATACTCTTGGGATGCGTCGAGCACCTTGAGCGGCGGTGCGAGGCCGTGCTCGCGCCACTGTGCGAAGCCGTTGAGCAACGACCAGAGGATGCCTGGTCCCTCCTGCGCGATCAGCTTTTGCTCGAGCTTGCGGTCGCGCTCGGCCTCGGGGATCTGCACCAGGAACGGGATGAGCTGCAGGCGCCGCATGATGGCGGGCCCGACATCACGGATGCGTGGCTTGTGGTTGCCGCTGATCACGAGCTTGGCCTTGTTGTGAAACTCGAAGCTGTCTTGGCGCATGTAGCGGGCGCGGATGGCATCGCCGCCGGTGAACATCTTGAGCTTGGCCTCGTCCCAGGCGCGGCCTTGCTCGGTCTCGGGTGCTATCACCAGGTGCTTGCCGCGCAGCTGTGCCATCTCCTCCGGGTGCTGTTCGAACTTCGACTGCTGGAAGAAGCCGGCGGTAGCGGCGTGGGCATAGTCGCCGATCAGCTCGGCGACGACATGCAAGAGCGTGCCCTTGCCGTTCTGCCCGGTACCGTAGCAGAAGAAGAACACCTGCTCGTCGGTGTAGGGCGAGATGCAATAGCCGAGCACGCGCTGCACGTAATCGACCATCTCGCAATCGTCGTCGAAGATGCGGCGCAGGAAGGCGTCCCATTTGGGCGTCGGCATCTTGACCGGCGTGACCTTGGTCATGCGCGTGCAGTAGTCCAGCCGGCGGTGCGGCCGCGGCTCGAAGGTGTCGCGGTTCATCAGGAAGGTCGCGGCCGGCGTATTGATCAGCTCGCCCTGGTCGAAGATGGCGAACGGCTGCGCCAGCTCTTGCCGCAAGCGGCTGACGGTGCCGCTGATGAACTTGGCACTTTCGAGCTTCTCGCGCACGGTTTTCTTCTTGGCGGCAGCGATGGTGCGGCAGACCTCGGCGCACGAGCGTTCGAGCATGTGGCGCTCGTCGGGCACCCACAGGTGCTCGTTCCACCAGTAGACCCCGCCCACGGTGACGATGAAGTGATCGCCGTGCTTGCGGTTGACCTCGGCCACGACGTTCTCGCCGGTCGACAACCATTGCGGACTGGCCCACGCATCCGGGTGCAGCGGCACCACGCGCAGGCTGGGCTCGTCCGGCTTGTCCTCGTCGTCGGCCATCACAGCGTGCCCATGCGCTCGGCGCAGACATCGGCGAAGTCGCAGCCCTCGCGATCGACCGTGATCGGCGTTGCGCGCGCGCGCCAGGTTTCCAGCACCACGCTCGCCGCCATCTTGCCCGCGAGGTCGTTGTCGTAGGCCACGACCAGCTCCTCGACGCCATCGAGCACGGGCAGGCGCGCCAGCGCCCCGGCGCTGCCGAGCGCCCACACCGGGCCGTAGCCCAGCATGATCAAAGCCAGGCCGGTCTCGAAGCCCTCGCACACGCAGAGCTTTGGCCCGCGCGGCCCGAGCTTCATGGCGCAACCACCGACCGGGCCCAGCATCATCGGCTTGCCGTCCTTGCGATAGTCGCGGCCGATGTAGATGCGCTGGATCGCGCGCGGCACGTCATCGATGAGGTCGCGGAACAGCACGACCAGCGCCGGAGCTCGCTCGCGCCCGCGCGGGCAGCGCGGATGAAAGCGAACCACCGGCCCGTCGAGCTCGGCCGGCAGGGAGAGGCCGCGCATCGCCAGATAGAAAGCGCCCGCCGTGGTCCCGTGCACGTGCCAGGCTCTACCGAACAGCTCGAGCGCGTACGCAATCCGCCGGCGGGCGAGTTCATCGTCGTCGCCATGTCTGTGTGCGTCATCAGTCATGACGAGCTGTTATGTTCGTGCGGTACTGATTTCTGTCTGGGTCTCTGTCGGGGCCTCCTTTCTCCCGCCGTGCCTCTCGGCCGGCGGGCCTGCGGCTCCCATAGTCCGCGCTCACGCAGAGCCGCGATGACATCGAGCGCGTCACAGCCGGACCAGCAGTGCACCCGCACTGCGGTGTGGCCATCCCAGATCGACAGCGACGGGTTGCTGTCGTGGTGGGCCGGGCAACAGCAGCTCCAGTATTTTCCGCAACGCTTGCCCTTGAGGGCGTGCGCAATCGCCGCCGCGTTCATGGCGCCACCTCCCTTCCGTATCCAAAGTCTAATTGCCCGACGACGCCGTGCCCCTTCGCCGATACGTCGTAGTCCTGAAATGGAATGAACGTGTATGCTTTGCGGATCGCCCAGCGCTGAAATTCTGCCAGCGTGCGGCGCTCAATGAGCTGGTTGCACCCACCGAGCGGCAGCGTGCGCTCGCGGTCACCGTAGATCATCGGATATGGCCTGATCTCCTGTGCGACCATCCGGTTGAAGCGGTAAAAGACCCGCTCCCATGTCTCACGCTTGTCGTAGCCGACCAGCATGTAAACCAAGAGGTTGCGCGGATGCATGCCGTGGCGGGCGAGACAGTCGACGCCGTTAAAGAACCGAGCTTCGTCGCCGATGTTGTCCCACGCGGTGTAGAGCCGTCGCGCCTTAAAACCGTCGTCGTAAAGCCGGATCGAAGCGAGCGCCGCGGCGGTCTCGTCGTCGATCATGCGGGTGTTGATGCCTTGGTTGAAACAGACCTTGAACCCGTCTGCGCGAATTTCCTCAATGCGCGCCCGCCATTGCTCGCGCGGCTGGCCAAAGAAATCGTTGTCGAGCAAATGCAGATGCTTTGGCCACGGCTCGCCGCGCCAGATTTCGGTAATCGTATTGACCGCGCGCGGCTTGCCCTCTTTCTTGGGCACGACGCAAAAGCCGCATTTCAGCCGGCAGCCGCGTTGCGTGAAACCAATCGAGCCGTCGAAGTGAGGATAGATCGAATAGTCGTAGTGCTCATAGCTGTCCGCGTGAATCGATTGCTCAACTGTGTGCGGATCGGTGTGGTAAGTGCCGCCGACGATGGCGTCGGAAAACGCAGAGCGGAAGCGCGCCACCCGCTCAGCTGAAAACGAAAAGATCGCTGAGCCGTAGACTACATCGTAGTCCGGTTCGAACATGTCGCGCTCGACGTGCTTGCTGAAATGCACGGAATCGCCACGCGCCCGGTGCCAATGTGCCAACTTCATCAGCGCCAAATTCGGCAGTTTGCCGTCAATCTGCGTCAACCGCACGCGCGCAGTCATCGGCGTTCCTCCGTTCGTGGGTGTTAGTGAAAAGGCGCGAGCGCGTGCCGCTCGCGCCCGCGGTGAGCGAACGTAAACTTGTCGGTAAAGCCTTCGAGCCGGTAGCGGGATGACGCCGTGCATTAGCGCCTCCCGCTAGAGCTTGTGGTGGATGACCTCGCTCGAACGGCGCGGCGGTGGATGAATGCGACTAGCCATGGCGTGTCCCTCCTATGGCTGCTTGGTTTCTAGCTCGCCCCGCTCCCGTTGATGGTCGACGGCACAATTCCCCAATTGCGCAATGCGTTGAGCGCATCGGTGAAGCTGTCGGTCAAGAGGTATCCGTGGCCGGCGCGGATCAGATGAAAGGCAATGTCCTGCTGATCTTCGCTGATGCGCCCGCCGTAACGCTTCAACTCGATGAAGCAACACGCTCCGCTCAAATGGAAAAACTGAAAGTCCGGCCAGCCCGGCTTGACGCCCATGCGGGCGAGGCGTCCCGCCGTGGCCTTGGTGCGATGCTCGCCCGACGCAACATGTGTGTAGCGCCAGGTCGGCAGACACCATCGCTTGAGGATGTCGGCGATCAGGACGTGAAGGTCAAACTCTTTTGCGGACGGTGGGGCCTTGCCGCGCTGTCGGCGCGATTTGAATAAGTCGAGGTCGCGCTCGGTCCAGTTCACCGCACCAGGTTCCCCGAAAAATTTGAGGCGATCAGTCGAAAGCCAAGTCCTACTCCAATCGCCGCACGCTGGCGAGTCCCATCGAACGGGAGTTGTGCACAACGTTGCTACCTGTCAACGCGACCTAGGCCATTCTCTTGACGATCGCTAGAATTGGAGTAGCGTAGTCGGCCACACACCCCATCGGGATAGAGCGTTGCTGACCGCCGCCCAACAGGCCGCCCGCGAGGGCAAGATCACCGCGTCGTTCGTGCCGGTGCTGATGTTCGGCAACGAACACCCGGACGGCGACAGGAAAATCTACAGCGAGTGGCTCAAGCTGATCGGCGACCCGAGCTACGCGCCCGAGAACCTCGACGACGATTGGCCGGTGCAGTGGGGCGCATACGGCGAGCCCTTCATCATCGACTGGCACGAGCGCAAGACCGGCCATCCGCTCACGCGCCGCGGCGAGGTCGTTACCCATCCGCACCGGCCTTACGTGAGCTGCACGCTCGATTGCTTCCGCGCGCTCGATTCGACCGTGCTCGATTGCAAGGTGTCGGGCTCGTTCATTCCGATCGACGACATCCTCGCCTACTACACTCCGCAACTGATCGTGCATCGCGCCTGCGTGCAATGCGAGCACGCCGGCTTGCTCCTCGTGCACGGCAGCGCCGCGCCGCACGAATACGAGCTGGTGATCGACGCCGACTACGAGCGGATCGTATGGAAGCGCGTCGATCAATTCTGGCAGTGCGTGCTCGACCTCAAAGCCCCGGTTTATTTCCCGCGCGTGGTCCCCCCCGAGCAGTGGATCACCTACGACCTCGACAGCGATGCCAAATTCAATTGGGCCCAGGACATGCGCGAGCAGCTCGGGAAGTGGCTGGCCACGAAGGACCAGGCCGACCAGTTCAACGACGCCGTGAAGGCGGTCAAGAAGATTCTCCCCGACGACTGCGGCAAGCTGTTCTGCGGCGCAGCCATGATCCAGCGTAATCGCGCCGGTGCGGTGAGCATCAAGAGGCGATGAGTGAGGAAGGGAGAGCAAGGGGTGAAGCATGAGTTATGAAATCGCATCCGGCCCCGCGCCGGCCGATGCCGGCGAGACCGAGGTCACGCAGGTGCCCGCCGTCATCGACAGCATGGTTGGCACCATCGTGCGCGCCGAGCTGGACACCCAGATTGCGACCGCCAAGGCGCATCCGCGCTCGATCACCCGCGCGATCGACAACATCCTGTCGCTGGCCACGCTCGACGAGCAGACCGCCGCCGAGAACGTGTTTGCGCTGCCGCGCAGCGGCAAGCCGATCCGCGGCCCGTCGGTGCGGCTGGCCGAGATCATCTATCAGCAGTGGGGCAACTGCCGGGTCGACGCCCGCGTGATCAGCATCGACCGCGAGCACAAGATCATCACGGCAGAGGGCACGTTCCACGACCTGGAGACCAACGCGGCCACGCGCGCAGTGATCCAACGGCGCATCTCCGACAAGCGCGGCCGGCTGTTCTCCGACGACATGATCGTGACGACCGGCAACGCCGCCTGCGCCATCGCCAAGCGCAACGCCATCCTTTCCGGGGTGCCGAAGCCGGTCTGGCGCCGCGCCTACGAGGCCAGCGAGCAGGTCGTGGCCGGCGACATCAAGACGCTGGCGATCAGGCGGGAGGCCGCCATCAAGGCGTTCGCGCACTACGGCGTGAAGCCCGAGCAGATTTTTGCGGTCATGGAGGTCAAAGGGATCGAGGATATCTCCTTGGAACACATCCCGACCCTGCAGGGCATGTTCTCGGCCATCAAGTCGGGTGAGAGCACGGTGGAAGAAATCTTTGGCCGCCCGGCCACCGCGCCCGCCGACAACTGGCAGCCGCCGTCGAACGAAGCCGGCGCCGTGCAGGCAACCGGCGACGTGGTCGATCCCGAGACCGGTGAGATCACCAGCGTGGCCGACGCGAACAAGCCGGCCGCGCTGTGGCGCGAGGAGGGCGAGGAGTGGCGGCACTGGTGCGAGCGCCTGATCGTGATCGTGCGCAAGCACGCCAAGACGGTCGAGGAGGTCGATGGCTGGACCAAGGCCAACGACGAGAGCCTGCAACAACTCCTCAAGGACGCGCCGAAAATTCACACGCTGTTCATGGCGGCGGTCGGCCGCCACCGGGTTGCGCTGGTGTCCGACAAGCCCGCAGGAAACGACGCGTGAGCAGCGATTTCGATCCGTTGAAAGCCGCGCGCGA
>Ga0126377_10002806_pt1 | contig 12150 bp, 9 predicted proteins | sample PanSoiMetPlot_22_FD_92647 | JGI IMG/M metagenome (GOLD analysis project Ga0126377, IMG submission 92647) | Tropical forest soil microbial communities from Panama - MetaG Plot_22 | ecosystem: Environmental > Terrestrial > Soil > Tropical forest > Bulk soil | place: Panama | collected 2016-02-17
GCAGCCCAGCGCCAACATGGGGCAACCCTACAAGGCTGAAAAAACCGAGGAGGAAGTGCCGCTTTATGCCGACGCCTTCGGTTTGTTCAAGGAATTGGGCGAAGCCCGCTCCATGGTAGATTTTTTTCTCACGCCGAAAATTCTCAAAGATGAACACGCTCTCGAAATTCCGCGCCTCGCCCGCGATTTCGGCATGACGTCATTTAAATACCAGCTCCATCTCATGGCGCCGGAACGCACGGCGAAATATTGGCCCCAAAGCAAAAGCCAAGGTTATTTCGGCTTTGACGATGGAACCATCTATCTCGGCATGGAGGCCGTGGCCAAACTAGGCAAGCCGGGAATCGTCTGCATGCACTGCGAGAACTGGGAGATCGCGCGGCTTTTCGAGGAGCGCCTTTTGAAAGCCGGACGCAAAGAATACAAGGTCTGGAACGAGCGCTCGCCGCATTTTTGCGAAGCGGGACACGTACACGCCTACACGTACTACGCGCGCATCTTGAAATGCCCGCTCTATATCCAACACACAACTACTCCGGAAACCATCGAAGAGATCACCCGCGCACGCGCGGACGGCGCCACCATCTACGCACAGACCGGGCCTCATTACCTAAGCCTTGCTGAAGACATGTGGCGCATCAACGTGCCGTTACGGAGTCAAGAAACCATCGAGATCCTGTGGCAGGCGCTGGCCGATGGCCGCATCGACACCGTGGGTAGCGATCATACCAACACCGGTAGACCGCGCAATGAAATGGAAGTGAAGGGCGATATCTGGGCGACACGAACCGGATTCCCTTCGCGAGGGGAAGCGGCACTACCCGTCATGTTGAGCGATGGCGTGAATCGCGGCCGGATTTCGCTGCTTCGGATGGTCCAAGTGTGCTGCGAGAATACAGCTCGCATCTTTGGGCTCTATCCAAAGAAAGGTGTCATTGCGCCCGGATCAGATGCGGATCTCGTGGTGGTGGATATGGACCGCAAAGTTAAGGTCACCAACGATATGGTTCACACGTCGGCGGGCTGGACATTATGGGAGGGAAGAGAGATGAAAGGCTGGCCCGTCATGACGGTGCTCCGCGGAAAAACCATTGCGGAGTGGCCCGAGGGCGGAAAGAGACCGGAAATTGTCTCCAAACCGTTCGGTCGCTACCTACCGCGTTCGCTAGGGTGAGGTCTAGTTATTTTCCTTTTTCAGAATAAAGGTCTCTGATGAAGCCTTCTTTTTCGAGCTCTTGGATGATCGAATTATCGATGAAGTTGTCGGCGCTCATTTTACCTGCTTCCGGAAGCTCTTTGGCTATTCGGTCCAGGGCGAAGACAAACCCTTCTCTTTTAGGAAATGGGACGCGATCGAAAACCGGAGGGTAAGGCTTGTAACTTTCCGCAAGCACCTCCTGATCTTTGACTCGAAGGTATTTGCCGAGCACCTTGAGGGAAAGCTCAGGGTCGGTTTTAAAAATTTTAATCCCTTCGATCCACGCTTTTAAGAATCTTTTTATAGCCTCTCTGTTGTTGCGAACGAAATCCTTTCTTACGATGATTCCGTTGTTGGGAAACTCGAGTGGCAGTTTGGTGAAATCGATGAGAACGTGGAAGCCTAACCTTTCCGCCTGGATTCTTTCGGCACCCGACAACATGGCGCCGTCGAGGGCACCAGCAACGAGAGCGGCGAGGCGCGACCCTTCAGCTCCAGCTTGGATCACGGTAACCTCTTTGTCTGGCGTAAGGCTGTAATAACGCAATGCTTCGCGAAAGGCCGCATCCGTCAGAGATCCGTAGCGGCCGATCCCGACCTTCTTACCCTTAAGATCTTTCGGACTTTTGATATGGGTCGGTGTAACGACCGTTTCCAGAAGTCGATTCACTGCGCTCCCAACCACCGCGAAATCGGCTCCCTTGACCCAAGCTGCAAGGGCGGCGGGCGGCGCCATGTTAGCGACGTTCGCTTCTCCCGCTATCATCGACTGGATGATTACGGTACCTCCCGGGATATAGATAAGCTGAACATCTGGCAGATTATATTTGTTAAAGAGGCGAGCTTCCTTTGCGATCCATAACGGTCCGTTGGTTGGAGACACTGACACGTAGGGCACTTTGAGGCTCTGCCCATAGAGTGTCCCGGACGAGATTAGAAAGCAGACAAAAACCAGAAAACTTATTTTTGTCACGCGCGCTAAATTCACCCGCTTCCTCCTGATTCGGAAATGGACTATCCGTTGAGCTTGGATCTTAGTCGTGTGGATTATAGGTGTCGCGGTTAAATATTGTCAACGAATCGGCCGTTGCGCAACGGAACTCGGGCGATTCATTGACACAGAGGCGTGCGAAGTCGTATTAAGAAAGCAATTCGATGTGCTCCGAGGCCACAAGACGCTTTGAGAAAAAATATTGAGGAGGTATGACGGATGTTTGCAAAGCTAAAGCATCTTGCGATTGTCAGCGATCAGTATGCCCTGTTGGGCAGGTTCTATGAAGCATTGTTTGGAATGAAACCGTCTCCCGATAATCACCCGGCGGGAGCGATCGTGGTGAGCGATGGTTACATCGGTCTGAACATCAATCCAAGGAAAGGAAAAGCCGGACGACAGGCGGGCCTGGATCATTTTGGGTTTGAGGTGGAGGACGTGGATCGCGTGTTCACACGGCTTCGGGAAAATTATCCGACGGTGGAAGTTCTCAAGAGGCCCGGTTCAAGAGAGTTTGCCGGAATCAGCACGCACGATCCAGCCGGTAATGTTTTTGACCTTTCGCAACAGGGAATGGAAAACAGGAGAGATGTCTACGTGGAAGAGGAACGGCACCAGGAGCGCCACATCAAACACATCGGGATCCGGGTGCTGGATCCAGCCGCCATCGCGAAATTCTACAAGGACGTTTTTGAGCTCACGGAGCTGGAGAAACCCGCTGACGACCCCAACTTTTATCTGTCGGATGGAAGAGTGGTTTTCATGATCATGCCCTGGCGCATCACTGATTTTGCAGGGACAGGCGTGGAGCGGCCAGCGCTGGATCACATTGGATTTCAGGTGGAAAGCGTAGAAACGCTCAAGAACGAGCTACGCTCACTAATCAGAAAGAGGCCGCCACTCGCTCCAAATCCGGTAGGAGAAGATGCAGGGCCCGAAGGAGAAGTCAGGCTGAAGCTTTTCTCCAAGTGCCCCTTTGGTCAGTTTCATACCTCTGACCCTGATGGAATACTGATTGACGTTGCGGATCAGTAAATTTCCCCGGACTCACGTCCGGGGCTTTTCTTAGAATGCGAACTTCGTTCGTCCGAAAAGGTCTCCTTCGTCTTTCCCGCGAAGCGGGAATCCAGTCTTCTCTGGATTCCGCCTCGCTCTCGCTAACGCGAGCTTGGCCGGAATGACAGTGCGTCGCCCTTTTCGGAACCCGATACACCACCCGGACTTACGTCCGGGGGTCTGCTAAGGTGTAACTAGACTCGGATCTGAAGCTATAGGCGGCGAGGACTCTCGCCGGACAGGAGCGACGGTTCAACCCAGTTCTCCTCGCTCGCTGATTCGCTTGTCAGTTTCAGTCGGAGTCCAGAGCTGATTGCCAAGTCATCCTAGTTACCCGCGCCCTTTAACTCTAATCGTGGCTCAAGGATCGGATTGTTAAAGCTTCAACGATTAGAGCGCCCGCTCACCTTTTCCAGAGAGCCCAAGTGGTCTCGCTTCTTCCGGCTCGCGAGTACTTGTTTGGGGGCACATCTCTTTGTCCGTTACTAAAACTCTTCGCGTCTTTAATTAGTGTCAATTCTGGCATCCGCACAGTGACGTGGCACGCGGTTTTCCGTTCCAGAAGCGAGCCAACTACTGGATCTGATTAACGTTTGCCACCTGGCATCAGTGTTGCTCTAGGGAGGAATCCGAGAAAGGGTCCCCATGTATCAAGATGCCGTAGCCGTACTGTTGATCATCGTGATTGTACCGATCTGCTCGATCATAGCTTTGCGCGCTTTAGCGAAGCAGAAGAGGCACCGAAAGCCGATTCAGGACACTCAATAGAAGGAGTTAGCGGAGGAGAAACTCCAAACTGAGATCATCATCCGTTCGATCCAACACGCGCCTTGAACCTTTAATTCGCTCAAACAGTTCAACTCGCTCATTGTTCGCGCGCCGTTAGTATTGCTCTAGTTAAGGACCGTCAGTCGCCCAGCAAATAGTTTTCATCTTGGCCACTAACGCTAGCTCAAGATGGAAGAGGCTATCGATAGCTTTTCCCGCCTCGTCGCCGCTCGTGGGATCTATCTCGAGATTAGACTTTTTGGCTTCAGCCAAGAAATCCCTGTTCCGCGGCGAATCCAAAACTATTTCCGAGAACCAAACACAGGACCGACAGTTTTGTAACAGCAGGCGGTAGCATTAATCTATGACGTACGCAGGATTTGAAAGGCATTCGCGAATCCTCCCGTCGACTCCGTGCATTTGTGCCCTCTCTCAACCGTTGCGCCGAATCAGCGCAAGCTGTAACCCATCTCGTAATGGATATAGATGCCATCGAAAAAGAACCAGCGCATCCGCGCGCTCTCGCGCGCGTAATGGACCGCCAGGTCCTGGAGTTCAGGCGTCGTGCAATATTGATCCAAAATATCGAAGCCCTTTCCACCATGCTCCGTATCCGCCACAGCATGTAGCCAGAAGTGCTCAATATCTTCTTCCTTCAATCGATAGATCTCACGTAGCGCGGGAAGCACTTTGCTGTACAAGGGCGGGGATTGGGATTCGGTGCCGATGTTGGTTGCTGCGACACTGGCAATGAAGGATTCTTCTTTACACACCCGGTTGAAAAAGGTTACCCATGCCTCCGTGGTGGGAAGACCGCGGCTGCGCTTGACCTGCTGAATATCGGCTCCGTTCGCAGCCGCAAAACGGAGGATGATATCGAGATGGGGACGAGCGGGATCGGTTTCTTCCAGGTAATTTTCTAACAGCAACCGCTGCACCTCGAGCGGAGTGTTGGCGGCCTTGAAGAGCTCACCTCGGTAGATGTTGCTGATCCAGTGATACTGCTCGATGCCCCAGCCCATCAGCGCGTTGCGGCTCAGTTTTCCCTCAGCCCATTTTTCGGTCAAAGGATGATTGGCGCAGTGGCGTTCGTTGACTGCCGCTTCGAGTCGTTCGCGAAGAGCACTTTTGATTGCCATTTTATAAGCCTCCGTATCCAAAGTTTACCTTCAATGCCTGGCTATTTGAGAACATCCTTCAACTTGGCCACAAGGCTCGGGTCCAGCCTAAAGACTCCTTTGACTAGCGTCTCCAGCTCTTCTCCCGACACCGGATCGACTTCTAGGTTCGATTTTTTCGCCTCAGCGACAAAGCTCGGGTCTTTGAACGTTTCGAGGAATGCCTTTCGCAAAATCTCAACGCGCTCTTTGGGCGTTCCAGGCGGCAGGGAATAGGGGCGCGTCATCGCCGCTGGATCGTGAAGACCGGCGCGAATCAATTGACGGGCGTCGTCGCTTTTCGCTTCCTCGATGGCATTGGGGACATTAGCCAGCTCCGCATGGCGTTTGGGATTGGTTTGAATCACCACTACCAAATCTCCCGAATCCAGCCCTTTGCGCCATGTCGTCTTGATAGACTCCCACTGGAAGCAAGCGCCCGCCAGCTCTCCACTTTCCGCCGCCAATCGCATATCGGAGGTTCCTTTGTAGCCCATGACGACTTGAATCGGCAGGCCCAAAGCTTCTTTCAAAATCTTGGCGTTCGTTGTAGCCGTATCTCCGGGAGCGCTCCCTCCCAATTTGACCGGAGTCTTTGACACTCTCCACTGCTCGAGACTGGTAACGCCGCTGGCTTTGCTCAAGACGCAGGCGCCGTTATCTTTGACGGGAACGCCTATCCACTGGAAGCGGCGCGCATCAAAGTCGATGCCCTGGCCTCCAACAACCTGATTCAGAATCTGATTGCCGTGGAAATTTCCAATCGTCAGCCCATCAGGTTTCGCGACTTTGTAAATATGGTTGGCAGCGATCAAGCTTCCGGCGCCGGTCATATTTTCGACCACGAAGATGGGGTTACCTGGAACGTGCTTTCCCATGTGACGTGCGATGGCACGAGAATAGATATCGAATCCACCGCCTGGGGCAAAGCCGACGATGATCCGCACGGTCTTGTTTTTGAAGAACTCGTCGGTGGCCGAGATACCCGTACCGGCCAAGAGAACCAGGCTTAAAAAAAACGCTGCGAGAATCGCAAGATTTTTATCGAAGGCAATCTTCATTTCAGACTCTTTCTGGGGTCATAATTCTTTTTCCAATCTTGCCCACGCATTTTTGCGCTTTTGTTTGAAAGGCGCGAGCACTATATCTAGCTCGCCGGTTCAGTCTTCAAAAGCCGGCATGACTTCCTTAGCGAATAGCCGCATCGATGCCTTGATCATGTCGTGGGGAATGCCGCCGAAGTTGAATGTGGCGGTCATGATGTTAAAGCTATAATGCTTCATGGAGTTGTGAATGATCCGCACGCACTGGTCTGGGTTACCATAAAGATTTCTCCCGGCGGCTAGCATTCCCTCCCAATCATAGTTCGCCTGCGCTTCCATTGCGCTTTTTCGGCCGATTCGGGAAATCTCGTCGTAACGCGTAATCGCGGCGACGGCGACTTCTTCCGCGCGCTTCGCACTTTCGTTCACGTAAGTGCGGATGTGAAACTGACAACGGCGTGTATCGGGATCGATACCTGACGCCTTCAATTCGCTGCGCCACGCCTCAACTCCGGGGCGAACCTTGGTCGGGGGGTGCGGGTGTCCGACGGTCATGATGTCGTAGCCCATGCGTCCTGCCCAACCAAGCGTTTCTGCCGATGTGCCTGCGACCCAGATTGGCGGATGCGGCTGTTGCACAGGTCTCGGATAGAGTGTGATTTCTTCGAACTGCCAGAACTTGCCTTGGTGGCTGCTGCGCTCCTGGGACCAGGCTTTGAGAATAACCTCGTTCGCCTCTTCCATTCGCGCGTGGCCCTCTTCGCGGGGAATTCCAAATACCCGGTAGTCGAGTGCTGTATTACCCGACCCGACGCCGAATTCCAACCTGCCGCCGGAAATAGTGTCCACCATCGCATAGTCCTCGGCCGATTGCAGCGGATGACGCAACGGCGTAATGGCAATGCATGTTCCAAGGCGAATTTTTGAGGTGCGGGCGGCTGCCGCGGCTAGCATCACAGCCGGATTGGCGATGAGACCGCCATAACCGAGAAAATGATGCTCATTAAACATGAAGCATTCAAAACCTAATTCCTCCGCCAGCTGGATCTGCTCCAATATCTGTTGATAGTAAGCGTCATAGGGAGGATCGCGATCCGGAAAGTAGGTCGTGAGTATGTTGACATAAAAACGCATCTCTGGCTTATCTCTTTTTTCGGCCCTTGCTCGAATCAGCAAGAGCCTTGCGTACATCCTCAAGTTCCTTGCGCTTAGCAGCGTCGATTTTGGGGAACGCGAGATCCAACTCTTCGAGCGCATCGATTATCGCAGCCGCAACAACCAGCCGGGAGAACCATTTGTGGTTGGCCGGCACGACAAACCACGGAGCGTGTTTGGAGCTAGTGTGTCGCACCATATCCTCATAGGCTTCCATGTAATCATCCCAATACTCACGTTCGTCAGCATCTGCGGTGGAAAACTTCCAATTCTTGGCAGGGTCATCCAGGCGCTCTAGCAACCGCTTCTTTTGTTCTTCCGCCGAGATGTGCAAGAAGAATTTTCGGATCACCACGCCGTTGCGCGTCAGATAACGCTCGAACGCGTTGATATCCCTGTATCGCTCCTTCCAGATTTTCTTCGTCACCAGAGAATCGGGGATTCTCTCCTTGGCAAGCAGTTCGCGATGAACCCGCACCACGAGCACTTCTTCATAGTGCGACCGGTTGAAGATGCCGATCCGGCCCCGCTCCGGCAAACGCTTCACGGTGCGCCAGAGGTAATCGTGATCCAGCTCCTCCTCCGAAGGAGCCTTGAAAGAATAGACTTCGCAGCCCTGCGGATTTATTCCCGACATCACGTGCTTGATCGTGCTATCTTTGCCCGCCGCGTCCATTCCTTGCACGATGACCAGAAGTGCCCAGCGGTCCTGAGCGTAGAGCTTTTCCTGTAAGCCGCTTAGCCTTTCAATGCCCTGCTGCAACCTTTCACGAACTTCTTTTTTTTCTTCGGACTTAAACCCTCTGGTGTCCTCCGGATCGACATCCTTCAGGCGAAATGGTCCGCCATCCCGAATGAGGTACGGCTTCACTAGCTTCTTTGCATCTTTGCTTGTCATCAATCTCCGTCAGCGGTCAGAAGATTCGCACGGTAGCGCCTGGCAACCGACTTTATCGGATCTTCTGTCAGAAAAATTTCTGAGATCGCGGCGCGCTAGTCATCAAGGTGGAAAAACTTCACTGCATTGCCCGCCGCCATTTTGTGCTTCTCATCGGCGGGAACACCCAAAAACTGCTGCTCCATCACCTCAAGCGAATGGGGCCACCGGGTAACGATATGAGGGAAATCCGTCGACCACATGATCCGGTCCACGCCGACATGATGGCGTAGCTCTACTCCGATGGGGTCATCAAAGAATCCCCAGTAAGCATGCTCTTTCAGATACTCGCTTGGAAGACGCGATAGCCGCTTGAGACCCAAGAGCCGCTCCGCCCAGGAGCAACTGACTTTATAAGCCTGATCCATCTGTTGGTAGAAGTAAGGAATCCATCCGATATTATTTTCCGCCCAATAGATTTGCAGTTTGGGGAAGCGATCAAATACACCGCTCAAAATCAACTGCACCGCTTCTACGGAGCCGCAGTGATAGATGCCGTGGCGCGCAATACGCTCGACAAAATCCACTGGCCTTTCTTCTCCTTCCGGCTCCTTTGGATATTTCATGAGAAAAACGTCGCGCCCGGCGTAGCGCCCGGGAAAACCCGTATGAATCGTGATCGGCATGTTTAAATCGAGAGCCGCGGCCCAGAACTTATCGTCTTCCGGTATCGGATAGCCTTTTCCATTTGGAAAAGTGTGCAGCCGAATCGCTTTGAATCCTTTTTCCTTGCACCGTTTCATTTCGGCGATCTCTTCTTCTACGCCGATGTCGGGCATGACCCCGACTCCGATAAGCCGTTCTGGCGCCACAGCGCAATATTCCTCGATGAAGTAATCGTTGAATGCGCGCAAAATTCCAAGGAATGTGTTTTTGTCTTTGATAGCGGTATTGCGCGCTTCGCTGGCAAACAGGAGTTCCGCGTCGATGCCGTCGGCATCCTGTTCTTTGATCCGTTGCTCGGGAGTACCCGCTCCCACGGCGTTATCGAAATCGAGGCCCACAGGACTGAACTCTTCCAACGACTTGCCGGCAAACTGGTTGGTTCCGCGGAACACGACCGACTTCCCTTCTTCCATAATGATGTCTTTGCCATTGGGCAACTTGACTCTGCGCGGCGCGCGGTCTCGGTACTTCTTCGGCACGCGATGAGTCCATCTATCCGGAGCGCATTCAAAGTGGCTGTCCGCTGAAAAAAATCTGTAACTTCTTGCCATCGGAGACCTCCGACCTACTTACTTATGCCCGAGCGAATACGTAGTCAATTCGGACGGGCGGCATTTGACAGCTTCCTTCGTACGGCGCTACAGTAAACTTAATTTTTGATTGTCATTTCAGAAACGAATCGGGTCAACAGGAGCTTAGAATGAGTGAAGAACATGCAGAAGCTGAAAGTCCCCAGTTGAAGGCATTGCACCGCCGCTTGGCTGAAAGTTCGTTGGGCGGACATTGGCAGTCTCGCCAGCGGCCGGCGAAACTCGAATCTCACCTATGGCCCTGGTCCGCGATCTACTCCTGCCTTCTGGAGTCCGGCGAAGTTGTGAAATTGGGGCACATTGACGATGCCGCTGCGCGGCGTACGGTTCAACTGGTAAATCCTGCGCTCATCGCAGAGAAGGCCACCAGCCGCACGCTGCAAATGTCGATACAGTTAGTCAAGCCGGGCGAGCGCGCTGAATGCCACCGTCACAGCGCCGCGGCCTTGCGCTTTGTGGTCGAAGGCGACGGTACGGGATTTACCAACGTCGAGAGCGAACAGATGTTCATGGAGCCCGGCGATTTAATTCTCACGCCCAACTGGACATGGCATGATCACTTCAATCCGGGAAAAAACAATATCGTCTGGCTGGACGTGCTCGACTCGCATTTGACAACTTATATGGACGCTTCGTTTCATGAAAACTACGGGGAAGGACCCGCTCAACCCATCGTGAAACCGGATGGCCATTGCCGCCAACGTCTGGGGGCGATACGTCCTCGGACGGTGAACGCTGGCGGCCAGGCGTTGCCATATACTTATAAATGGAACGACACGCTGGCGGCGTTAAAAGAAGCGGCGACAACCAGCCAGCTGGATCCTTGCGACGGAGTGCTGCTCGAGTATGCAAACCCGTTAACCGGCGGGCCCACGATGCCGACCATCGGCTGCTGGGTGCAGCAGTTACCGCCGGGGCAAGTTACGAAGCCCCACCGTCACACCAGCAGTACGATCTACCATGTCGTTCAGGGCGAAGGCGCAACCACTGTTGGCGACAAGAAGGGTGCCGGCGACGACCTTACCTGGGGAGCGAAGGATTGCTTCTTTGTGCCGTCGTGGAAATGGCACTATTTTAAGAATATGTCTAAGAAAGAGCCGGCGATTATCTTTTCGGTGACTGATCGGCCGATTCTGGAAAGTCTGGGACTTTTTCGCGAAGAGCGGGACTAACAGAGGCAGAGGTTTCGGGTTTTCTGTTACTTCCCATACAGCTTGGCGATGTAGCCGCTCTTGTCAATCTCCTCGACCAAGCTCGCATCCATAGCATCTTGGGCCAGGACAAGCTTCGATTTCTGCGTTCTGACGGAATCCAGCACTGCCTGGACACCCTTAGACTCTGGCACCGGTTTTTCGCGTAGGCTCGCCGCTACCCTTTCGTATCCGTATTGCGGGCTCTTGATTCCTTCTTGCCTGAGAACCGAAAGCGCGAGTTCACGATTTGTCTTGAACACATAAATCCCCTCTACCAAGCTTTCCATAAACTTTAACAAAACTTCACGTCGCGTTTTTAGATGATTCGTTGGCACCACCTGGCCGAACCGCGCATATTCCATGGGCAAATCCAGCAAATCCACTAAAACCCTGCAACACCCTGAGTCGACGATCTGTGGCACATCATAAGTGCCTACGAGCGTTCCATCTATTTGCCCGCTCATCATCGCCGGCAATCGCGTATTACCTGCTACTTGCAGAATCGTCACGTCTCTGTCAGGGTCCAGCCTCCAAAATTTCAGAAGCATTCGGGTGGTAACATCGGAGGACGAGCCGAACCGACTGATAGCGAACCGCTTGCCTCGAAGCTCTTCGGGCGTTTTAATCTCGCTCCGCACAACGAACGCGAATGGAAATCGATTCACATAGACGCTGATCAGTTTTCCATCCAGGATTCCCGCTGAAACGGCGTTCAATATGGCAGGAACATCGGAGTCGGCGATGTCAATATCGCCGCCCACCATCGCCTGAGCCATGGTTGCTCCGCTGGTGAAATAAATGGGCCTCACGTCGAGGCCGCGCTTTTTCCACAATCCTGATCTTTCGATGACTTTGTGCAGATTCTTCGCGGTGCCGCCTCCACTATATCCGATCCGCACGATGGACTGTGCCGAACCCTCCTTGGGCGTGAACATTAACGCCAGCACCAATGACCCGATAAGAAGATAAGCGTTTCGTTTCATATTGATATTTTTAGCCGGGTAACCCTTTCGGCCCACGAAAGCCGGGCGCGAGCCTGGAGTAGCGAAGGCACAGAAGCGTAATGTTTAAAGTCGTTTTTGGTACTTGGCACTCTGTTCTTACTGAATCACGACTGGACTAATCGTACCGATGTTCGCGAATTTCTTAGAGGCAGAGACCCATTGCCTTCGCTGCGGAAGGCTTGCGCCTCGCGCTTTTACCTTCAACCTCGGAATCTGGGATTATCGAAAATATCTGCCATACTTCGCGACAACTTTCTTCTTAAGCTCCGCACTCGCCGCGGACGCGAGGGGAAAATCTTTGAGCCACTCATAGGGCCGGGTAGCGTCGATAATGGCGCGCGAGCTAAATCCCTTTTGATCCTTCGGAATGATCGGATCGAGGGGACCGCTCC
>Ga0126377_10002807_pt1 | contig 12150 bp, 10 predicted proteins | sample PanSoiMetPlot_22_FD_92647 | JGI IMG/M metagenome (GOLD analysis project Ga0126377, IMG submission 92647) | Tropical forest soil microbial communities from Panama - MetaG Plot_22 | ecosystem: Environmental > Terrestrial > Soil > Tropical forest > Bulk soil | place: Panama | collected 2016-02-17
CGATGCGCCTGGTCTCAATCAGCTTTGTGGACGCACGGTGACGGACAACGTCGTGCCGGCAACGCGGCTTCGGCAATCCTACATCGGCGCGGTAAAAGGTGAGTGACGTCCACGGCGCTGCGAACACGGATGCCCAGAACCGGTCCTCCCTTTTCATTCGCTTCGACAACGGAGGATGCATAGTGGTGCCGAGGCTCGAAAGTGACGCGCGGAAGAAAACCAACGCTCCGGGCAACGGACGCGTCAGAATCCAGCGAGAGGAGCTCGTGATGCGGGAGATTCGACACGCGCAACATCCTCAAAGTCGAGTTCATCGATGACCAGTACGCGCGGCAGTTCGGGGACCGGCTGCTCGCGACCCGCATCATCACGGGTTTTGGAATACTCGCGTTCGTTGTTGCCGCGGCGGGCATCTACGGGGTGATGGCATTTCTGGTGGCCAACCGGGCGCGTGAAATTGGCATTCGGATGGCACTTGGCGCAGACAGGCGCCGCATCCGTCGTCTTGTGCTCGAGTCTGCGATGTGGCTCGTATTGCTCGGCTCGGCAATCGGGATCGGCGGGGCGTTCGCCGTTTCACGATGGGCGCAGTCACAGTTGTTCGGCGTCAGAGCGACCGACCCGCTCACAATCGTGTTGGTGACGGTTGCGCTGGTAATCACCGCCCTGTTCGCCACATGGCATCCAGCGAGGCAGGCGGCCCGCGTCGACCCGACGGTATTGCTTCGGAACTGATTCGATGCCCGGCTCCTGTCATGGGGCATCGAGCGCCGGGATCCGTGGTACGGGATCCGTGATCCGTGCGAGGACATTGCAGCCGCGCGTTCGGATCGCGGACCCCGTATCCCGATACAGGTCACCGCAGACGTTTCACTTCACGTGCGACAGATCAGCCGCGGGCAATTTCGCGCCCAGGACGTCCAACGGTTCGATCGTCGGGGGCACGGCCAGCAGCTCAGGCGCCTTGGCCATGAGGGCCTTGGCGATCGGGCCTGACAAATGATTCTGCCGTCCTTCCTCGTCGGCAAAAGCATCGAAGATGGCGAACGTGGTCGGCCCCAGACGCAGCGCGAACCACATCGGCGTCTTCGTTTCCTGGTTCGCCAGTGCAAGACCGGTGTTCAGGAACTCGGTGACCTCCCGTTCCTTGCCGGGTTTGGCTTCGAGCCGAACGAATAATGCGAGCTTCAACATGATGATCTCCTTTCCAGCCGGGACTCGTTCCTGTGAGCCGATGGCTGACACCACGAAGCGTAGCTGGCGGCTTCGTCGATGGCCATTGACAAGAATGCCACTTTTGATACCGTTCTTGCCATGAAGATACAGGTCCTGGCGCTGAATGATGTCTTCGATACGGGGCTGGCCACGGTGCTCGACGCGTTTCAAACGGCCAACGAGCTCGCGGCGCTGTCGAACCTGCCGTCTCGATTCGAAGTCACGATCGCGAGCGTTCGAAAGTCGGTGAAAAGCTCGCAGGGCCTGACGGTCCCGGTCCGTCCGATTGGCAGCGGCATTCCCGAATGCGTCGTGGTGCCGGCGATTGGATTCAAGATGCCGGACCCGTTGTTGCGCGCGCTCGAAACGCCTGAAATCCGCGACGCCGCGGAGGTGCTTCGACACTGGGCAGACGAGGGGGCAACAATGGCCGCCGCCTGCATTGGCACCTTTATTATGGCGGAATCCGGCCTGCTGGATCGTCATGAAGCCACGACGACGTGGTGGCTGGCTCCGCTTTTTCGGAAACGATATCCGGCTGTGCTGCTCGACGAATCGAGCATGATCGTCAAGTCCGGGAAACGTGTCACCGCCGGAGCGGCCTTGAGCCATATGGACCTGGCGCTCTGGCTCATCAGGCAGCGCAGCCCGAAGCTCGCATCGCTGGCGGCGAAATACCTCATCGTCGATCCGAGACCGTCGCAGTCCGCCTACATCCTGACGGATCATCTGGTGCACGCGGATCCAGTGGTGGAGCGATTCGAGCGCTGGGCTCGCGCGAGGCTCGCGCATGAATTCTCCCTCGACGAAGCGGCGAGAGCCGTCGCGTCGAGCAAACGAACACTCGCGCGCCGCATGCAAGCAGTGCTCGGGAAATCTCCGCTTTCGTACGTGCAGAGTTTGCGCGTCGAACGCGCCGTACACCTCTTGAAGACCAGCCGCGAGAGCGTCGACGAAATCGCCGCGCGCGTCGGCTATGCCGACGGGGTCACGCTTCGCACGTTGTTACGGCGACAGCTCGGTTACGGCGTCCGAGAGATTCGCCGATCGGGTTGACAAGTCTATCTATCCTTTCGGTTGGGGCCCAGAAGCTGCAAGTACGCAACGATGTCGTCAACATCGTCGTCGGTCAGCACGATGAAGCCGCCCAGAGATGCCGAGCCAACCGGGTCCTGCGCCTCCGTAGAGTTGAAGAACCGCTTGTAATGCGCGACCGCGTCGCGAAGCGTCCTGGCGCCGTTGTCGTGAAAGTAGGGCGCCGTATCCTTGACACCCCAGAGCGTCGGAATTTTGAAATTCTCTGCGAAGACCGCGCGCGGCAGCACGAATGGCGGGGGCAGCGGAGGATGGCTGGGGTCCAGGACCAACGTCGGATGCAAGAGCAGCCCGAGATCGGGCGACTGGATCGTCACGGCCGGGTTCACACCGTCGTTGATGATCCAGGTTCGTATGGGATTGTTGGGCGAATTGACGATGTTCACACCTATGTTAAAGAAGCGAACGCCCGGCCGCGGCACGCCGCCGGTGAAGTCCGAATGCGCCTGGTTGATCGTGTTCAACATTGGACCGCTGTGACAAAGGGCACAAATGCCTCTCTTTGAAGGAGGGTTGAAAGGCGCGTCGACCAGGAACGTCCGCCCTCGCTTCTCCGCCGGGGTGTGTCCAGGAGGCAACTCCGGCGGCGGTCCACCCAAGGCGAACCTTCTGAGTGCGTCGGAGGAAAAGAAAACGGGATCGGTTCGCTGGAATTCTGCAATCGCATCGAGTTGGTCGGGCGTCGGTTCGAGGGTGTTCTGGGCGTGGTCGTGGATGGCGTCAAGCGCCTGCTGGTGGAGCGTGGGCTCGCGCCCGTCGTACATCAGAATAGGGTCGAGCGCCGGAACGTTTCTGGTCGATGGGATGCCCCGAAAAACGGTGACATGAGTGGCGCCGGGGTCGTCGGCCATGGAGACCCATGGAGGCAGCGCGATGGTCATGCGAATGGTTGCGTTCGCTCGTACCCGCGACGTTCCCACACCATCGTCGTCAAGCGCGTCGCCGACCAGAAATGAGTCGGGATCGCCCTTGTCGATCATCCGCCGAACGTCCTCCAGGCCGACGGTACCCGTGAGCTTGCCGTGACAGCTGCTGCAGGTGCGTCCGTTGCCGCCGAAGGTTTCCTTCTCAAAGAGCTTCTTGCCATTCGATCGCGCAAGCTCAGCCTGATCATGCCGACCTGCCGAATGAAGTCGGCTGCCATCGACGGCCGCAACAGCGATCACGGCGGCCAAACCGACAAGCCTGGGTGCCATTCGAGCCATGGGCCTCCTCCTGGATTGGGGATGGCGAGCGCTTCTGATTGCTCGTCAACCGAGACGGAGAGTGGGGCACATCGCTGAAAGGCGCCAGATCTCTACGGTTGTTAACCTCCGATATTGGCGCTGGTGAAGTGTCCGAGGACCCGTTGTACACTGCGGGCAAGCGCACGGACGTGCCCGATGCCCCCAGAACCCGGCACCCCCGCCCAAGCACGAAGTGATCCGACGGCCACCGCTGTCCGCGCGCAACTCGAGAGGATTCTCGCGAGCGAAGTCTTTTCCAGATCACAGCAACTGCGGCGGTTTCTCTCGTTCGTCGTTGAACAAACTCTGGCCGCTCAGGGACACACGCTGAAGGAATCGGTCCTCGCCCACGAACTGTACGGGAAGGGAACCGACTTCGATGGCGGTACGGATCCGATAGTTCGGGTCGATGCCAGACGGCTGCGGGACAAGCTGCGCGAGTACTACGACGGCAGATCCGATCCCGTCGTTATTTCGCTGCCCAAGGGCAGCTACGTGCCCGTCTTCACCGGAAATTCACCGCCCGCCGCCGCCCGACTCGTTTCGCCGAATGCTGCGGCAACGCCGTTAACGAAACGGTCGTTGAATGTGCGGCAGGTACTCGGGTATGTCGGCGCGTTCGGATTGATTGCGCTGGCTTTGACGATTGCGATCGCGTGGCGCGAACTTCGGCGGCCCGCCGACACTTCATCCCTGTTGCTTCCGCTGGCCTCGTACCCCGGTGCGGAGGGGCCGCCTGCGCTGTCACCCGACGGCGAGCTTGTGGCTTTTGCCTGGTCTGGTGACGCGGGATCTGGCCCGCCCGATATCTATGTGAAGGCGGTCGGAAATGAAACACTTCAACGGTTGACAGAAACGTCGAATTCGGAAACCAGTCCGGCATGGTCACCTGACGGCCACAGCATCGCGTTCGTTCGAGATGGACGCGGTGTATTCGTCATGTCGCAGCTCGGGGGAACCGAAAAACGCATCTCGGATTCCGGAAATTATGTCGCCTGGGCCGCTGACTCGAAGTCGGTGCTCATCCGCGACCGGGAAGGGGAGGTCGGTCCCTTTGGGATCTGCCAGGTGTTCCTCGACACGCTGGAGCGTCGCCGCCTGACGCAGGCGCCTTTCGGCGACGGGGACTGGAGGTTTCAAGTCTCGCCTGATGCCACGACGCTGGCGTTTATCCGCTATGGCCGTACGGGGATCGCCGACCTGTATGTCGTTCCCATGCGAGGAGGTGAACCACGACGGCTCACGGACTGGAACGCAATCCTGATGGGTTTATCGTGGACGCCCGACGGTCGAGAGATTGTCTATTCTGTCGAGGAACCGGCGGCCAGCCGTCTCTGGCGAATCCATGCGGACACCGCCCAGCCCGGTCGGGGGGTGCCCATTGGCGACATCCCGGTAGCCGCTGACAGTCCGTCGATTTCGAGACCGAGACCAGGACAACGGGCGCGCCTCGCGTTTCAGACAATTTCCCGTGACGTCGACCTTCACTTGATGGACCTCAACGCCGCCCTGGTGAATGACACCATTGACTCGAAGCTCTTTGCGAATTCGACTCGCGTCGAGGCTTCGGCGCGCTTCTCGCCAGACGCCAGCCGGATAGCTTTCGTGTCACATCGTTCAGGGAGCGCTGAGATCTGGGTTGCTGGACGCGACGGGAGCGGACTTCGGCAGATCACGTCGCTCGGAGCGGCTCAACTTGTTGTCAGTGGATGGTCGCCCGATGGCAACCACATCGTGTTCGACGCTACGATCGACGGCAACAGCGACGTCTATGTCGTCGGATTCGATGGCGGCGGCCAGCGTCGCCTGACTTCAGACCCCGCCAGGGACGGGCTTCCCTCGTGGTCGGGCGACGGCCGCTGGATCTATTTCACATCGGCACGCGCAGGCGTGAACCCGGACGTTTGGAAGATGACTCCCGGAGGAGGGCAAGTCACCCAAATCACGAACAATGGCGGCTTCGATCCAAAGGAATCGCCCGATGGTCAATCGCTGTTTTACCTCGACCATTATCCCGGTCTCAACGGTATTGCCAAGCTAATGCGGACTCCTGTGGATGGCGGACAAGAGACCGTCCTGCTCGAGGGCGTTCGGCCATTCCTGTGGTCGGTGACGGACAAGGGAATCGTATTCGTCACCCGCGAAACAGACTTCGATGTGTTGGACGTGTACCGATTCAGCGATCAGCGTGTTACTCGCATGGGCCGACTTGGATTTCGGATCCCCGGGAGATACACGCACATGAGCGTTTCGCGTGACGGTCGCTGGGCACTGGCAACAGAGATGGTGCGGTTCGATTCCGATCTGATGCTGCTCGATAACTTTCGGTGACCTACGACGTCCTCATGGTCACTTGTTCTGTGAGGCATCCTTCGGCGTCACGCGGAACAACCCGCCCGTCACGGAATCCTCGAGCATCCACAGCGCGCCGTCCGGCCCGACTTCCACGTCGCGGATGCGGTGGCCCACACTCCACCGTTCGGCGGGCGTCGCGCCACCTTTGCCATCGAACGCGATGCGATTGAGCGTCATCGTCGCCATGCCGCCGATCAACGCTGAACCCTTCCACTGCGGGAACATGTCGCCGTTGTAGAAGGTGAGGCTGCCCGGCGCGATGACGGGCGTCCAATAGATCACCGGCTTGGTCAGATCAGTCCGGGTGTCCGGGCTTGGAATGGGCACGCCATTGTAGTTGACCGCGTAGGAGACCAGGGGCCAGCCGTAGTTCTTGCCGGGCTCGATCAGGTTCAACTCGTCGCCGCCGCGCGGACCATGTTCCATTTCCCACAGTCGTCCGTCCGGACCGAACGCCAGGCCATAAGGCGTGCGGTGGCCGGTCGACCAGGTCTCCGCGGGCGCCAGGTTCGGCCCGGTGAACGTGTAGGTGCTGACGACCGGCGCGGTCTTCGCGACCTCGGTGTCGCGCGGCGGATCGATCAGCGGCACGCTCGCTTCGCCAGTCTTCCCCGCCATGGGATTGCCGGGCGCCGGCTTGCCGTCGAGCGTCAGGCGCAAAATCTTGCCGAGTTCCTGGTTGGAGTCCTGTGCCGGCGTCATGCGCTGACGCTCGCCTACGGTCAGGAAGATATATTGCCCGTCCGGTGAGAAGGCGATCTGTGCGCCAAACTGTCCGCCCTTCCCTTTCGGCATCTGCCGCCACAGCACCTGCAATCCTTCGAGGCTCGCCCAGCCCTCACCGGTGACGAGACGCGCACGCGCGAGCGCCAGGCCCGACCCGTAGTCACCAGGCTCGGCGTAGGTGAGATAGACGTTGTGGTCGGTCGCGTAACGGGGCGACAAGTAGACGCCGAACATCCCGCCCTGCCCCTGATACAGGACCGTCGGCACGTTGCCCACCGATATCTTCGTCCCCTTGGGCGTCACCAGCCAGATCGGCCCGACCTTCTCGGTGACGATCATGTTCCCGTCCGGCAGGAAGGCAATGCGCCAGGGCAGATTGAACGTCGCCACCTGCGTCATCGTGAACGGCAGGCTCTCTTCGGGCTTCTTCTCCCCGGCATTGACCTGCGCCCGCGCCGTGTTCGCCACGAGGGCCAGAAAAAGCGCCGCGCTCACCACCGTCTTCATATGTCTCCTTCCGCTCGAACCGGGGGTCAGACTGGGGTCAGACCCCTCACCCTGGTCAAAAGCCGCTTTTTGAGTCGTCTTGGTGGTCTGACCCCGGTCTGACCCCCCCAGCAGAGTTTCAGCCCTCTATTGTAGGTCGGGATTCTTGCGGCTACATACAGGCGTCGAGCCGCTGCTGGAGGAACCGCTGTTCCATGGGGTTGCGGGCTCGCGCGAGGGCGACCTGAAAATGCTGGCGGGCGCGGGGCTGACGGTTGCAGCGATGCTCGAGTTCACCGAGCGCCGCATGATAGAACGGATAGTCTTCAAGGCACTCGACCCCAGCAATGGCGCGAATCTCGTCGAGCCCGCGTTCGGCCCCTTCACTCTGGGCGATGGCAATGGCTCGATTGAGCGCGATCACCGGGGAAGACCGAAGGGACATCAACGTATCGTACAGCCCGACAATCTCGTTCCAGTCCGTATCTTCGGCACGCGATGCGCTCGCATGAACCGCGGCGATCGCGGCCTCGACGTGATACTCGGTGACCTCCGACCCGATCGCGGACTGATTCAGCAGGCACAGTCCTTTCTCCACGTGCTGCGCATCCCACCGCGATCGATCCTGCTCGAAGAGCGTGCTCAGATTTCCCGCGGCATCGACCCTCGCCGGCAATCGCGAGGCGTGCAGATGCAGGAGCGCCGCGAGCGCATAGGACGATGAGGTCGCTGTGAGCGGATGATCGACCAGCAGCGTGACGAGCCGGAGAGCCTCCTCGCACAGTTCGACGCGGACGGCCGATTCCGCTGACGCTCCGTGGTAGCCCTCGTTGAAGAGTAAATACAGCGCCCGCTGCACTGCTGACAGCCGCGCCGCGAAGTCGGCCGCCGTCAGATCGAAGAGATGCTTCGAGCCGGCGAGGACCTTCTTCGCGCGCTCGATGCGCTTGTACGTCGCGGCTTCGGTACTGAAGAATGCGGCGGCGATTTCATGGCTGCTGAATCCGCACAGGATGTGCAGCACCAGCGCGACCTGCGCGTCCTCCTTGAGTCGAGGATGGCAGCACGAGAACATCATCCGCAACAAGTCGTCGTTGAGTCCTGACCCGGCCAGGATCTCGTCGACGATCGGGACCAGCGTCCATTCGCTCTCCAGCAGCCGCCCGAGTTCGGGGGCAAACGTCCGGGCGGTGCGTTCGCGACGCAGCACATCGATGGCACGGTGCTTGGCCGTCGCCATCAGCCACGCGGATGGATTGTCTGGAAGTCCGCGAAAGGGCCACACCTCCATCGCGCGGCAGAAGGCGTCCTGCACGACGTCTTCTGCCAGCGCGAGGTTGTGGATGCCAAAGACGCGCGTGAGCGCGGCGACCATACGGCCCGATTCCCGCCGGAACAAATGGTCGCTGAGCTCCATGAGTTATCCCATTTTCAGGACGGGGCGCACCTCGACGGTGCCGTCCGCCAGCTCGAAGATCGGACATCCTGCCGCAAGCGTCGTCGCCTGCGCCAGATCGGCCGCTTGAACGAGTGTATAGCCGCCGACGACATCTTTGGTTTCGGCAAATGGCCCGTCCGTAACCGTCCGCGCCTTGCCGGTTACGAGCTTACCGCTGCGTTCGAGCGGATGGCCCGGGTCCTTGATGTGGCCCTTTTCGGTCAGGTCCTTCAACCACGTCATCCATCGTTGCATCTCCTGCTGGGCCTGCTCGGGAGAACGGGACGGTCGAGCACCGCTTCGGTACAGGTAGACAAATTCGCTCATGATTCCCTCCTAATCCGGCCTTCTACTCCTACGACGGATGAAGGCGGTGCGAGTGGACATATTTTTCCCGGGGGCTACGTGGCCGTAGCGAATTGGTGAGTTGGTGAATTCACCAATGCACCACTTCACAGACTCACCAATTCACCACGCTCCTATTGCCAAGCCATATGTCATTGTGGCAGACTCCTATGGTGTAGCCATAGGACACAGCCGATGGGCGACAAAACAGAAGTGTGGCAGGGCACGCTGGCGCTGATGGTGCTCAAGACGCTCGACACGATGGGGCCACTGCACGGATATGGCATCGCCCGTCGGATCGAACAGACCAGCGGCGACGCGCTCGCATTGAATTACGGCACTCTCTACCCCGCTCTGCTGAAACTCGAGCAGGAGGGCTCCATCGCCTCGGAGTGGGGCACTTCGGAGAACAACCGCAAGGCCAAGTACTACCAGCTCACCCGCGCGGGACGCCGTGAGCTGGTCAGGGCCGCAGCGGAGTGGCAACAGACGACGGACATTCTGGCCCGCTTCCTGACCGCGGGCGAGGAGGGCGCGTGAAGATGCTGCGTCGTTGGGCTGCCCGCCTGAGCGGCCTTTTTGGCCGCAACCGCCGCGAGCGCGAGCTGGCGGAGGAAATCGAAAGTCATCTGCAGCTGCACACCGACGACAACATCCGGCGCGGGATGACGCCGGCCGAAGCGCGTCGCCAGGCGGTGGTCGAGCTCGGGAGCGCCGAGGCACTGAAGGAGGATTACCGCGACCAGCGAGGAATCCCCGTCGCCGATCATGCCCTTCAGGATCTGAAGTATGCCGGCCGCGCACTTCGCCGGGATCCCGGTTTCACCGCGCTTGCGGTCTTGACGATCGCCTTCGGCGTTGCCGGCCCGGTTGTGATGTTCACGATGGCAAAAGCCTGGATTCTCGACCCGCTGCCATTTTCGAATCCGGATTCGCTGATCGACCTGCGGCGGCTGGAAGTGCCATCGGGTTCCGTCGGCGGACTCAATCGCGCGGACTTTCTGGACTTCAAGCGCACGACCCAAACGGTTCGCGAGCTGGCCAGCTACGGCAACTCAGAAGTACGCATCACTGGCACCGATCGAGCCGAGCGGCTGCGCGGGGCGGCGGTCAGCGCCAACTTCTTCGACCTGATCGGCATCCGCGCCGGCCGCGGGCGCGTGTTCAGGAATGGCGAGGACCAGGACGGCGCACCCTGCGTCGCGGTCATCAGCGACGCGTTGTGGCGCGATCGGTTTCGAGCGGATCCCTCGATCGAAGGGCGAACCATCCGGCTCGATGATCGTGACTGCGTGACGATCGGCGTCATGCCGGCGGATTTTCAGTTCACGCTGCTCGGTGGCGTGGATGTCTGGCAGCCGCTCGTGTTCACACCAGACGATGCGGTGAACCGCAGCCGAGGCTGGACGCGCGCGGTTGGGCGCCTGGCACCAGGGCGCACCGTCGATCAGGCGCGTGACGAATTGACCCGGATGGCATCGGAGCTCGCGGCCACCCATCCCGACACCAACAGGAATCGGAGTGTCCAAGTACTGCGACTGGCAGACGAGGTGCGGCGGCACCACGACATGGGCTTCATCGTCCCGATCCTGTTTGCGATGACCGCATGCGTGCTGCTGATCGCGTGCGTCAACGTCACCAACATCATGCTGGCGCGCGCGAGCGCTCGACGCCGTGAAATGGCCGTGCGGCTGGCGCTCGGCGCATCGCGCACGCGAATCGTTCAGCAGTGGCTGGTCGAGCACGTCCTGCTCTTCGTTGCCGCCAGCCTGTTAGGCGCAGGTCTGGCGATTTACGGCGCGGATTGGGTCACCAATTCGATCCCGTTGGAGAATCGCCAGTACCTACGGAACTTCGCGAGGCTGACCATCGGCCCAGGCTCGCTCGCCTTTGCGCTGGCGATCGGAACGCTCTGCGGCGTGATCTTCGGATCGATTCCGGCCTGGAGCGGCGCCCACGTCAACGTTAACAACGACCTGCGTGACAGCTCGGGCCGCACGACGATGAGCCTTGGCCTCGCACGGCTGCGATCAAGCCTCGTCGTCGCGGAAGTGGCCCTTGCGCTCGCGTTGCTGATCAGCGCGGGCCTCCTCGTGCAAACCGCAAGAAACCTGACGCAGACGGACCTGGGGTTCGAGCCCGCACGGCTGCTGACGTTCCGGCTGTCGCTCGACGACAAGCACTATCCAACACCGGCTGCCGTGCAGACGTTCTACCAGCGGCTCATCGACGACATCTCCGTACGCCCGGGGGTTGCCGGAGCCGCGGCCGGCTCGCTCGTTCCATTCAGCGGCATCGAACAGAGCACCGAGTTGTTTTTTGATGGTCAGCCCGACCCGAAACCGTCAGACACGCCGCGGACGGCGATCGATCAGGTGACGCCGACCTACGGTGACGTACTCGGGCTGCGCGTACGGAACGGGCGGTTTCTCGCGGCAAGCGATGGCGTGGATGCGCCGAGGGTCGTCGTGGTGAACGAAACGCTGGCCTCCAGGCACTTCCCTGGCCACGATCCGATCGGCCAGCAGCTCCGTCTCGGTCGCGACAGCACGGAGCTGTGGACGATCGTCGGCGTCGTCGGCGATGTGAAGAACTTCGAACCGACCGACCGGCCCGAACCGCAGGTTTATGTCTCGATCGCGCAGCGCTCGCGGAGGTTCATGACCGTCACCGTGCGGACTGCCGGCGACGCCGACGCGCTCGCATCAACGGTTCGCGCCTCGGTCGCGACGCTCGATCCAGCCGAGCCGGTGTCCCGCATCTTTACGATGGAACGCATGGTGGATTTCGTGACCGGGCCGTATCGCACCATCTCGACCTTCGTGACGCTCTTTGGTGTGCTCACCCTGTTGCTGTCAGCCGTTGGCGTCTACGGCGTGGTCGCGTACACGTTCGCCCATCGCACGCGCGAGATCGGCATTCGTATGGCACTCGGCGCCCGCCGGCTGGACGTCGCCACGCTGGTGATGAAACAGCTGCGCATGTTCCTGCTCGCGGCTCTGGTTCCCGGTCTTGCACTCGCGTGGCTTCTCGCTCACGCGCTCGAAGCGATGCTCGTCGGGGTCACAGCGACGGACCTGTCGGTCTACCTCGCGATGTCCATCTTGCTGGCCGGGGTTTCGGCGCTCGCTGCGCTCGTGCCTGCCCGCCGTGCGACGGCGATCGATCCGATGACGGCTCTGCGATACGAGTGAATCCCTAATCACTGATCACTGATCCTGAATCCCTCATCCTCGAATCCCTCGTCCTTGAATCGTCGTATCC
>Ga0126377_10002808_pt1 | contig 12144 bp, 9 predicted proteins | sample PanSoiMetPlot_22_FD_92647 | JGI IMG/M metagenome (GOLD analysis project Ga0126377, IMG submission 92647) | Tropical forest soil microbial communities from Panama - MetaG Plot_22 | ecosystem: Environmental > Terrestrial > Soil > Tropical forest > Bulk soil | place: Panama | collected 2016-02-17
CGTCCATCACCTGGAAACCTTTCACCTTCGGATACAGGTTCAGCGTCTCCTGCATCTTGTCGATCATCATCTGCCAGCCGTAGTTGACCATGCTGCCCGAGGTGTCGATGACGAAGATGATGTATTCGCTGTCGACCGGGATGCCGCCGATGACATCGTCCTTCTTGCGGTGGAAGCCCTTGCCGAGAACGCGCTTCATTTCCTCAGTGAGGCTCTGTTGCGCCGACGCCAGGCGCCCCTCCAGTTCGTTGGCCACATCGGCTTCCTTCTTCGAAGCCACGTACTTGCCCTGGACGCTGCTCAGGTCGCCGCGCAGCCGCGCGATCTTCGCTTTCTCATCCGACAACTGCTCCTGGCGCGCCTTCAGGTCGCGGTTGACGATCTCGCTCTGCCCGGCGATGTCGACGAGCTCGTCCTGCAGTTTGACCATCTGCGCCTCGAGCTCCTCCTTGGACTGCTCGACTTCCGGCGAGCGCATGTCGCTCAGCACCAGCAGCAACACGACCGATCCCAAGCCGCAGGTGATGCAGTCGAGGAAGGAGATGCTGAAGATCTCCGTTTCGCGGCGTGTGGTGCGGCGGGCCATCAGTTCGCTTCCTCGCTACGCAATGCGCGCGGGCTATCGGGTCTCGGGCACTGGGCTGCGGGCCAGACAAGAAACACAAAGCGACTGCGCTTCTCAGTTCTGACCAGGGCCCGGAGCCCAGTTCCCAGCAGCCCCTTGTTCATGGCCAATCCTTCGACGGGCTGATGAAGGAGCCGCCGGTGCGGCGCGAGGCGAGCCAGAACGCGCTCGGCGCGGATGGATCGCCTTCCATCGGCATCAGGATCACGTTCAGCGGCACGGCCTTCGGATACTTGGCGATGGCGCGCTCGAAGAGCTTCAATCGATCATCGCCGTCGATGGTCTTCCTGATGAGCGGTGCGCTCGTACCCTGTGTCGGCAAGCCATCGGTAATCAGGATGACGTTGTCGGGCTTTGGATTCAGCGCGTTCAGTGCGATGAAAGCATTCTCGAGACTGGTGCCGTCCTTGGGCACGGTCTTGCGCAGGACATTGATCCCGTCGCCCAGCGCATTGGGATCGTTGACCTTCAGCCATTGACCCATCGTGCCTTCCTTCAGCGACCACGTCTGGGTATTGAAGGCGTACAGCTGATAGTCGCTGTCGAGCGGCATCTGCGCGACAATCCATTCCACGGTCGAAACCGTGCGGCGCCATTTCTCGGACAGCAGCTTGCGTGCCTCCGACATGTTGCGCATGCGCAGGACGTTGACCACGGTCTCATCGAGCATGCTCGCCGATGCATCCACCATGATCAGGATGTGCTTGCCGCCCACCTTGAGGCCGGTCAGGTACTGACGGTCGCCCTCGCCAGTGAAGCCACGCACGCGCGTACCGCTGGTATCAGGGCGTTCGCTCGCACCCTCGAGACGCCGATTGCCCTCTTCCAGCGACTTGAGGTCAGCCTTGAGCCGCTCGATGGCTTCGCGCCGCGACAGTGTTTCCTTGTCCGAGTCGGCGAGCTGCACCTTGAGTTGCTCAGTCTCGGCCAGCACCCGCTCACCCATGCCTTCGGTGCGCACCTTCTCGGCGTCGGTCTGCACCAGCGAATTCTTCAGCACGACCAGGTTCTGGTAACCCTCCAGTACCTGTTCTTCGAGCTTGGTCACTTCCGCCTGCAGCTCACGATTCTCGTTCTGATGGCGCAACCCGCCGCGCGCATTGATCAACACGTAGACGAGCACCACCGACCCGAACGCGCAGGTGATGCAGTCCAGGAAGGACATGCTGAAGACTTCAGTCTTGCGGCGCGCCATCGTCTTTGACCAGTTGAATCATTTCCAGCGTCACACCCGGAGTGCCGAGGCGCAGCCGGTCACCAACCGTGAGTACGGTCTGCCCGACGACGCGTTCTTCGTTGACGTACGAACCGTACGTGCTGCGATCTTCCACGACGACCGATCCATTCCGCCGGACGACCGTGCAGTGAGCCCGCGATACGCCCGGAGCAGCGCTCGGCAGCACCAGCGATCGAATTTCACCCGGCGCCCAGCCGATCGCCAGCGGCAGATCCGAGATTCCCCACGCCCGGCCCTGGAACAGCACATGCGTCGGTCGCAGCTGCGGCGGGGTTACATCGTGGGTGTGATCTGTCGCGACACCCTCAGCGCGAGCTACCGGTAGCTGGTAGACCAGTGCCAGAGCATCGGCCGGCCTGCGAATGACGGCCTGGTGAGCCAGGGCGCCCAGCGCAGCGGCGCCCGGCGGCAGCGTGCTGAGCACGCAATCGCGGAGCGACGACAGCCGCTCGACGAGACCGGGCATGGCAGCTACGCGGTGCGAAACGCGCAGTTCGATCGGCAGGCCCGCGACGCGCGCGTCCTGCACCAGCCGCAGCAGTTCGGCGTAGTGCGGTTCCGCAGCCGCCATGAACTGCGCGCGGGTCAACTCGATTTCGAGCGGACGGTCGCCGAACTCCATCGCCACCGTCAGCGTTTCCTTGTCAGCAAGCTGGGCCAGCCATTCGGGCAACAGGTTCAGCAGGCGTTGCTCGCTCGTCGCGTCGTGCAGCGGATCGAAACGGGTGTTGCGGACGAAGTTCTCCGCGATCAGCTGCATCCAGGACTGCTGCAAGGCCAACAGGCCGCGGCGCGGTGCGATCTCGTAGCGGTTGCGCTTGAGACCGCCACGGTCTGCTGAACTCTTTGCGCCTGCGTAATCGAGGACCGTGAGCAGTGCCTGGTGAAGTTCCAGGTCGAGATGCAGCACGCGGGCGGCAGCCGGCTGCAGACTGCAAGCCGCCAGCGCCGCATCAACGACGCCTGCGACACTCACGCAGGTTTCGTTGATGACACCGAGCAGCAGTCCGAGTTGCTCGCGACTGTAGCCGGCGGGAATCGCCAGCAGCACACCGTCGCCGTCAGCTTTTTGCGGCTCGAGGAGGACACTGGCCTGTGTGTACGCCACGTCCGCCGTGGTGCGCACCAGCCGCGACGGACGCACCAGCGGCTCCGTGCCGAGGGAGCGCCAGAAGTTGGTCTGCGCGAGCAGCGGCTTGAGCCGGATACGCGATGCCGCTTCAGCGCCGGTGAGCGTCGTCGACTCCTCGAGCACCGCGACTCCGGGCGCAACGGCAATCACCGACGGTTCCGCATCGCGCTGTTGCGCGAGAACCAGGCCGGCGTCGATCAGTTCGAGGGAGAGCATGAGCGTTGGCGGTTTACGGTTAGTGTGGCGACGGTGGCAGGTGCGTGGCTCTTGTTCTGGCTGTCAGCTGTCAACGGTTCACGGCCAACGGATCACCGTACCTGCATATGCCGGATGAGGCGCTGATCGATCCAGTGGTCCGTGTCGTGCACGAGCTGTTCCTGCGACTGCTGCAGCTGGTGCAGGAAGAACATCAGCACGATGGTGAGCGACAGTGCGACGAACGTGGAATTGAACGCGATGCCCAGGTTCGAGGTCACCGAGGTGATGTCGCCACCGACGGCGGCATTGGCCTGCAGCAGCGCATCGCCGATGTGACGCACGGTGCCGATGAAGCCGATGGCCGGGATGGCCCACGCGATGTAGCGGATCATCGCGAGACCCGAATCGAGCCGGTCGGCCTCGGTGTCGCAGACCGAGCGCGAGGTCTCGGCCGAATCGCGGATGCTGCGCGTTGCGGCAAAGCGGTCCAGCGTTCTCTGCAGGCCGCGCACCACCAGCAACTTCTTCTCGTCTTCCGGCAACGCCTCGAGTTGCCGCGCGTAGTCCTTGGCATCCTCGGGCAGGACCTTGATGCCTTCCGGCACGTGGATGAGTTCACGGTCGAGGAGCTTGCGGTCGCGGCGCACCAGCACGGCCTTGTAGCCGATGATGAGCATGGCCCACACGAAGTGGATGATCTCGAGCTCCTGTTCGGCTGCGTTGATGACGAGTACGAACGAGCGCTTCGGTACGTAAGTCTTGTCCACTTTCATGCGTTCCAGCTCCGCAGACACGATGGCGTCGCCCTGCGGGCGAACCCAGGCTACGTAGATCGCATGCACGGACAGGATCGTGATGATCAGCGCGACCAGCGTCCACGTGAAGTCGCTGGGATACTGGAAGCGACGGCGCGGGCGGGGCGGATTGGCAGTGGCGGTAACCATGAATGTCTCAGTGGGCGTCAGCCCGGCTCGATGAGGTCAGATGTCCACCGGGAAGGACACGTCGAAATCGGCGCGTACCTGCTCGGACGGAATGAAACGTTGCGGCGAACTTTTCTTGTCGGCCTCGGTTTTCTCCGTACCCTTCTTGTCCTTGTCCGCGGCATCCTTCTCGGTTGCAGCGGCCGACTTGTCCGTTGCGGCGTCTGTCGCAGCTGCATCCTTTTTCTCTTCGCCAGCTGCAGGCGCCTTTTTCGCTTCACCCGCTGCGGACGCCTTCTTCTCCGGGGCTGCAGGCTGAGCGGCCTTCGCGGCCTGCTGCTGCGTCGGCGTCGGTTCGGCGGCAAACAGCCAGGATCCGGTGACCGAAGCGGCAACCAGCATGATCAGGTACGGGGTTGGTTTCATGGCCGTAGTCTCATGTCATTGCGCGTAGCGCGCGACGCGGAAGCCGACGTCGTTGCGCACCGCATCGCCAAAATCGCGGGCTGACAGCCGCAGGTCGGTAACGCTCGCCTGCTTCCAGCTCGAACCGCGGATCACGTGATTCTTGCCCTGTGCCGGGCCCAGCGGATCGACGGCGACCTGGGTCGAGTCGACGCTGACAGTGTAGTAGTCGTGGGCCCATTCGGCGACGTTGCCGCCCATGTCGAACAACCCAAGCGTGTTGGCCGGGAATTTCCCGACCGGCGCGCTCACGGCATACCCGTCGTCGTAGTCTGGAACGATGTCCTGCAGCACGATCCGCGCGGTGTAGTCGGCGTAGTTTCCTGACGCGGGCGCGACCGGCAGCGCATCGCCCCACGCATAGCGCCGGAACTTGCCGTCACCCGCGTAACGCGCAGCCCATTCCCACTCGGCATCGGTGGGCAATCGATAGCCGTTGGTCATGGGATTGGCGGGCACGAAGGAATCGCCATCCTTCACGTACGCGGGTTTGAGCCCTTCCTGCTCCGACAGCCAGTTGCAGTAGGCGGCGGCCTGCTCCCAGCGAATACCGACGACCGGCTGATTGTCCAGGTCCAGTGTGTTCGGTGGCACGATGCCGGAATGGTGCTCCGGGGCGAAGCGGCGAAATTCCGCGTTGGTCACTTCGCGCACGCCCAGATAGAACGCCCGCTTGAACTCGACATCGTGCTGGGCTTCGTTGGCGCGGCGGCCAGGCTCGCGACGCGGGCTGCCCATGGTGAAGCGGCCGATCGGCATCAGCTTCAGTTGCTGCAAGGCCCTGGTCGCAATCGTCGACGGCGTGGCTGCAATGCGCGTCTGCTCGGCAGTGAGCAACGTCGTCTGGACGACCTGCGGCAATCCCGGTCGCGGCGTCACGGTGGTCTTGAAATCGACGAAGCCGGGCTTGCGGATCTCGATGTCATGCGTCGTCGAGACCAGCTTCAGCGTCTGGTTCACCGCACCGGCGGGCTTGCCGTCGATGAAGACCTGCGCGTCGGCCGGCTGAGCGCGGATTGCAACCTCGCCGAACACACCCGCGAGCGCAACGTTCATGGTCTGATGCTCGCCCGAGCCGAGCTTCACTTCACGGGTCGCAGACTCGTAACCCGGACGCGTGATGACGATCGCGTGCGTGATATCGGGTCGCACTTCGACATCGAGCGGCGTCTGGCCGCGATACACGCCGCTGATCGAGACGCTGGCGCCTGCCGGCTCGCTGCGCACCGCGAGACGACCATCCGGCAGACCCAGTCGTACCGGTCCGACGGACATGGCCTCGTTCGCTTTTATCTGCACGTCAGTGGTCCAGGTCTTGAACCCCTGGAGACGGACCTCGAGCGGATGATTGCCGGCCAGCACTTCCGTGGTCAGCGGTGTCTTGCCGACGACATCACCGCTGATGGCCACTTCGGCGCCTGCCGGCTCGGAGGTCACGGTGACATTCGCCCAGTTCGGTACGAGCTGCGCCGCGAACACCTGCTTCTTGCCCTCACCCTCCACGTCCACGCTGCTGCTGAACGCCTGGTATCGCGGCGCGTTGACGGCGATCGTGTGCTTGCCAGGCTGCAGTTCGAACTCGGCGCTCGCTGCACCACGCTCCTTGCCGTCGATGGCGACCTGCGCGCCAGCCGGTGCCTGGATGCGCAACAGACCCGGCAGCTTCACCAACGCCAGCTTGAACTGCTGATTCGCGGCGTCGGTGACCTTGATCTTCAGTTCCGCCGGCTTGTAACCCGCCTGGCTGGCATGCACGGTGTACTCGCCCGGGCGCAGCAGGAAGCGTTGTCCCACGGGCAGCGCAGGTAACCTGCCCCGGATACTCACGTCGGCTTGCTGCGGTGTGGCGACGACCGAGATGGAAGTCGCCGTGAATACGAACCAGAGGACAGCAGCCACGACCAGCGCCAGCACTGATACCAGCATCCGCGTCGGATTGAAGGAAATGCGACGGCGCTGCGTAGCGCCCTCGGTAGCGCGGAAACGTACGGGTGCGATGGGTTCCGCTTCACCGTCGTTCTCGCCGTGCAGCCGCATGTCGGGCGTGATGATCGGCGGCGCAGTGATATTGCCGCTGCTGCCATCGTCCACTTCGATCGAACGTTGGCCGTCATCTTCGAAAATACGCAGCCGCGCGCTACCCAGGTTCACCACATCGCCCGCCTTGAGCCAGGTGGAGCGGCTGATCGGCAGGCCGTTGTGCAGGACCTCGGCGCCCTCGGCGGGCTGCACGAACAGCTGATCCTCGTGCACGCCGATCCAGGCTTGTGGTCCTGCGGGTCGTCCGGCCAGAACGACCTGGCTGCCCACACCACCGAAGCCGACGGGAAAATCGACGCCGCCAAAGCGACGTTCGCCCAGCGGTTCGCGGACGATGACGAATTCTTCCTGGAGCGCCGAGGCGTTCAAATCTTGTCCTCGCAACGAATCACGACCGGCTGCAGTGCGACACCGGGTGTGACATTGATTTCCCTGCGCACGTCGCGGTAGCCCGGGCGGGTGCCGATCACCGTGTAGTTGCCCGGCGCAAGCTCGAGCGAACGCTGTTCGAAACTTCCCAGCGCACCGATGCGATAGATCGTGACCTGGGTGATGTTGTCCGACCGGATCGCGACCTGTACCGGAACGTCGGCGCGGGTCAGCCATTCGTTGAGCGTATCGATCTGGCGTTTCAGCACCGGCCCGGCAGGCGAAACGCCCCGCGCGCGCTGCAACGTATCACGCGCCGCAGTGCGTACCGGCACGCTGAACAGGCGTTCGGGCTGCGTCAGGTACAGCTCGAGCTCCGCATTGAGGTCCGCCCGCGGTGAGGTGCGTGCCACGCCTTCGTTGGCGAAGGCAACCGTCGAATCGAGCTGCAGCACCGCGCGATATTCCTTCAGCGCTTCGGCCCAGCGTTCCCTGCTTTCAAGGTCGCGCGCAGTATCGAGCTTCGCAGCGATGATGCGTGTGCGCTCTTCCTGCTCGATCTGCTTGAGGGCCTGCGCGACCTCCGGGGACCCCGGACGCACATGATTCGCCGCTTCGAAAGCCGAGCGCGCTTCGGTGTAGCGCGCGTGAGAAAGCGCATCGAAACCGCGCGCCATCGCGCTCGCGAACGCATCACCGGCAACGCGCGCGCCGACACGTGCAAGCCCTGCTGATGCGCGCGGCGCATCGCTGTCGAGTGCCAGCGCCTTGTGAAAGGCTTCGGCGGCGCCCGTAGTATTGCCCTCTTTCTCGAGCCGCTCAGCCGTCGTCACCAGCGCCAGCACCTCGTCCAGGGTGCCGGCACGCTTCAGGCCGCGTGTGGCCGCAGCATTCTTCGGGTCGATCTTGCCCGCCAGCTCAAATGCCGTCTTTGCGTCAGCGGAACGTCCTTCTTCGAGCGCCTTGGCGCCTGCAGCGAGCTGCTGCGCCAGTACCTGCGAAGCGCGCTTCTCGAGAACGCCGAGCAACGGTTCCACGGCCGCGAAATGCTTCGCCGCCGTCACATACTCGCGCGCGGCAAAGTCCTTGTCGCCGGCCGCGATCTCATCGGTAACGCGTTTGAATTCCTCACCGCCCCACTGGTCCACGGCGTGATCCCGCAGCGGCGCGAAGCGATCCTCGATCGCGGCGCGCTGGTCTTCCGCTTCCTGCTTGGCGCGGGCGAGCGTGGCGAAATCGATTTCCTTCTTCGGAGCCGGCGCCGGTTCTTCGGCCTTCGGCTTTGCCGCCGCGACCGGTGTCGCCGGATGGTTCTCCCCGACCCAGCGCGGCAGAGCGAAGAACACGAACCCGATGGCTATCAGGCTCAGCACCAGCGCCGCGACACCGAGTCCGCGGCGGAAACCCTGGCGCCGCAATGCTTCGTCATCGCGCTGAACTACGGCGGGCCGGCGCCATTCGCTGCGGAGTGGTTCGCCTTGCGCCACCGGAGGACGAACAGAGGGCGGCGCGATCGTGGGGCGCGACGCACTGGCACCAACGTTGACGATGCTGACTGCGGGCAACTGCGCGAGCACCGCCGCGAGTTCGCGCTCTACCGTTTCCATGTCGGCTGGACGTTCTGCAGGCGACTTCGCCAGGCAACGGTCCACCAACTGCGCTGCCGCTGCGGGGATCTCCGCGTGCCCGGTGAGCGACGCAACGGGCTCGTTGCGAATGCGCTCCGGGCGGGCATCGGGATAGAAGGGTGGATGGCCCGACAGCAGCTCGTAGAGCAGGGCGCCGAATCCGTACACGTCATCGCTGACCGAGGCGGGGGCCCCATCGAGTTGCTGCGGGCTCATGCTGTAAGGAGAGCCCAGTCCCGCATGCGGCGCTGGCAGTTCAGCGATGGCGAGCGCCATGCCGAAGTCCGTGAGCTTCGGCGTGCCATCGGCGGTCAGCACCACGTTGGCCGGCTTCACGTCGCGGTGGATCACGCCGGCACGATGCGCATAGGCCAGGGCGTTGGCGACCGGGATCACGAGCCGGACGATTTCGGCGCACGGACGTCCGCGCGAGCGGCTCAGGTCGCCGCCGGCAACGTATTCCATTGCAATCCAGGCGTGCTGGGCCGAACGGTAGAGACCGTCGACCTGCAGGATATTGGGATGATCGAGCGCCTTGACGCGATCGCATTCGCGCTGCAGTGCCGCGATGGCGCCGACGTCCTGCATCAATGCATCGGCAAGGATTTTCACGGCGACCAGGCGGCCGCGTTCCTGATCCTGCGTCAGCCAGACGCTACCACCGCCGCCAGCCCCGAGGGCGCGGACCAATACAAACCTTGCAGAGAGACCCTGCCCGCTTGCCACCATAAACCGGATTGTAGAGAGCTGTTGACGGAAAACTATGGTGTGCCACCACCGGCGGGGCTTCCGGGGGGCGCGGCTTGCCCGGCAGCGACCGGTGTGGTCGCTACAGGAAGACCGGTTTCGTTCTCGTAGAGTTCCTTGAGCAGCCGTCGCCACTCCTGGAACTGCTCTTCCGCCGTGCCTCGCAGCTGCAGCGTGCGACCTTCCACCTCGACCACCATCGGCTGGACTTCGGCCTGGAAGGATTCACCGAGCTGCTTGAGCGAGTCAGAGTGCATCTTGACTTCCGCACCCTTGTCGAAACCGCTCTTGACCGCATACGCGCCGCCGAATACGGCGGCGGTGGCTGCGGCCTGGCCTACATACGTATTCGATTGCGTGCCCATTACGAGGCCGCCAACGATTGCCGCGGCGCCAAGCAGCTTGCGCGTCAGGGCGGCGCGCTGCGCATCGTCTTCCGCCTCGATCTCATCGTGGCTGTAGCGACGCCAGTTGGTGTACGACTCCGACATGTTCTCGCTGAAGAGTGCGTAATGATCGTTGACAGTGTCGAGCAACGCATAGTCGCGCTCGCGGATGCGATCCATCCGCGTCAGCATCGGATCGTCCTGGGCCGGCAGGCGGGTCACCTGGAAGGTGCCCTTCTTCTTGTCCGTGGTCAGGTACGACTGAAAAGCATAGGGCGCCAGATCGGAAGCGAAGCGCAGCTCCGAAACACGGCGGATGTTCTCCAGGTCAGCCCCGGTGAGCGTCTGGCGATACGCGAGGATATCGTTGGCCAGCTGCGCATACAGATTCTGGAAGGGATCGCGCGGATGCCCCGAGGTGTCCTTGTACGAACGCGTGTCGGCGAGCTGTTCGTATTCCTTGCGGAACCACTGGCGCCCGCTCGCATCGGCCACGGTGATTTCCAGGCGCAGATTCATGCCATTCGATTCGAGAATCTTGCCGCCGACGTGCAGATCCAGCGCGTCCTCATCGATGGGAATGACGCGTACCTGACCCCACTGGCCGGAGCCTTCCAGCGTGTTGCGGATCTGCATGGCGAAGTAGCGCGCCTCCGCCTTGCGAACGTCCGGGAAAATACGTTCCTTCTCGCGCTTCTTCTCATCCTCGGGCACGTTCTCATCGAACAACCGCACGCCGACGTCCAGCAGCTGGTCCTGGGGAATTTCCGTGGAAGCCTGGATCGCATTCACGCGCGGCAGCGGCCGCGTCTCGTGTGTCATGCAACCGCTGAGAACCAGCGAGGCCAGGGCAACTGTCAGCAACGCCGGCAGCAGTGTCGGGCGGTGACGCCCGGAGTTCATGGAATGTGCCATTCGCGTCAACTCAACTAACTCGTCTCAGCCGCCGCCTTTCTTGTAAAGGCGATACTCCTGCCACAGCTTCTCGCGCAGCTCCGGATCCGTCTCCGCCATCGCCGCTTCGCGCAACTGGCGCGCCACGACGTCATCGTCACTGCCGTCGGGAATGTCCGCCGGAACCGTGTTCGGGCCCATGCCGCCCTTGGAGCCGCCACCTACACCGCCACCGCCACCGGCTGTGCTGCCCTGGCCGTGACTTGAACCCGCAGTGCCGGAGCCCTGCCCGGCGCCCTGGCCATTGCGACCCTGACCCTGGCCCTGGCCACCCTGCTGTCCCTGCCCCTGGCCGTTGCCAGTGCCGTTACCGTTGCCGTCCTTGCCGCCCTGACCCTGGCCACCTTCACCGGCGGCACCGCCCGCCTGATCTCCGCCCTGCCCGGCACTCGCACCGCCGCCCGCACCGCCGCGCCCGTTGCGCTGTCCGGCGATAGTGGCCTGCTCGTCACGCATCTTGCCGTCGAATACGCCAAGAGAAATATCGAACTGCCGGTCAATGTGAGCCATGCGCTCGGAGGTCGTCATCGGACCGCCACCGGCAGCACCGCTACCACCACCACTGCGACCGCTGCCCCCGGTTGTGCCTGCTCCGTCCGGTGAGCCCGCTCCTGAGCCAGCGGCACCACCACTCGCCCCGCCACTGCCGCCAGCACCCGGAAGGCCCGGCGCAAAAATAGGCACCGTCGCTCCGGGCAGGCTTGCTGACACGGTGATCTGCGGACCGCCATTACCAGACTTGCCGTCACCCGAACCATCCGCGCCACCGGCCGAGCCAGCGGCACCCGAGCCATCTTTGCCCGTGCCGTTCTTGCCGTTGGCACCAGCACCGTCGCCCGACGATCCGCCTGCCGACGCTGTCTGACCGCTGCCACCGGCGGAGTCACCACCTGAGGCGTTGCCAGCGCTACCAGCACCACCACCTGCTGACTCGGCTCCCGCCTGACCTGCACCACCGCCACCTGCTGCACCGCCCATCTGTGCGGAGGCATCACCGCCCGCACCACCCGCTGCTCCACCGGACTGCCCTGAAGCACCGGCAGACGAACCACCGCTCTGACCGCCGCCGCCGGAAGCGCCACCGGCAGCCGTCGTTTGCGCGCCAGATGCACCGCCAGCTTGCCCGCCCGCTGCTCCTGCCTGTCCCGCTGAACCTGCTGCGCCGGACGCTCCGCCGCCAGCTGTTGACTCACCAACGCCACCGCCACCACCCGCAGCAGCGCCACCAGTCTGTCCGCCAGCAGCTCCCGCTTGGCCTGCAGCGCCGCCGCCGGCAGCTCCACCACCCGTTTGCCCTGAAGCGCCACCGGACGCGCCGCCGCCACCTGCGGCATTCGCTTGACCGCCTCCGTTCGCACCGCCAGCCGCGCCACCCATTTGCGCCGACGCACCACCGGACGCGCCGCCACCAGCAGCACTCGCCTGACCGCCTGCATTTGC
>Ga0126377_10002809_pt1 | contig 12144 bp, 8 predicted proteins | sample PanSoiMetPlot_22_FD_92647 | JGI IMG/M metagenome (GOLD analysis project Ga0126377, IMG submission 92647) | Tropical forest soil microbial communities from Panama - MetaG Plot_22 | ecosystem: Environmental > Terrestrial > Soil > Tropical forest > Bulk soil | place: Panama | collected 2016-02-17
CGACGACTTGCCGTCGTTCCATATGCACGATCTGCCAGACCGCTGCCGCAACAATCCAATCGGCGTAAAGGGCGCGGGCGAATCCGGAACTGTTGGTGCGCCGCCGACCATCATCAACGCCATCGTCGACGCGCTGCGCGACCACGGCGTGCGCGATGTGCCGATGCCGGCAACACCGGTGCGGGTGTGGCAGGCGATTCAGGGCGGCGGCCGGCAGACCTAACGATCGATCATTTGCAGGCAAGAGCACAACATGAGTGCACAGAACATTCACACGATCAGTATCAGTCGGCTTTCCCTCTTATGTTGGGTCATACGGGCCATCCACTTCTTGATTTTTCTGTTTGGCACGAGTGCTGTTCCGCTCGCGATCGGCCTGCTCATTTGGCAGCTGGGAAAGGGTCTACCGATCGGCTCCCTCCAAATCACTTGTGCGGCTCTAGGCCCATGGCTCCTGGTCTATTGCTTTCGCCGATTGAATACTCTGCGACGCACCGCGTCCTGGCAACTCATTGCTCTCGCATTCGCATCCGCGTCGGCATTTGCGTATGCATGCTATCTTTTCAGCCAAATGGCCGAGTCTGAAAGTGACCTTCAAGGCAATGTTTCCGCTTTCGCGTTCCTGGCGATAGCGGGAGTGTTGCTACCGATTCAATTGGCGCTCCAATGGTGGCTTCAGCAGACAAGACTTGAAGCCCTCGGGACAACAATCGGCAACATCATAACGCCTGCAGGCACTGCAATGAGAGCAAGGAGCATCAGCCTCATCAAAGGGTGTGTGTTTGCCGCATTCGGAGTGTCTTTCCTTGCACTCCAGACATCCGCTGACTTGGCCGCTACAATTCTTGAGCGCGAATACAACCATACCCTCTTCCTCTTCATCGGGATCGCGCTTCTTCTTCGATCACGACGCTATTTCCAGGCAGACGCCGACGCGCTTTTGGCCGTTGATCGGAGAGCACCAATTCTTTTTTTGAGATCCTTTGCCGACGACGCCAAAGGCGCGTGGCGGCGTCTCTTGTTGGGTCTTCTGGGTTTCTTCTCGAGGTTGCTGGATTACTCGCTTGAACTGAGACTCGCCAAATATTTCATGCATTTCGGTCCCTTCATCGCAGTCGGGACACCAAATGAGAAAGTCCCGCAGCTAGGCGCCGCACGCAAGTCGTTTGGCGAAGGGGAGTGGCAGGAGGCCGTCGTGGCATGGGCAAAAAGCGCCCAGCTGATTTCAATATTTGTTGGTTCAACTAAATGGGTCAATTGGGAAATCTCGCAAATCATATCGCTGAATCTGACAGACCGCCTGCTCCTGCTCATGCCCGAGAGCCGCTTCTGGTTGCCCTGGAAACACATCCGGGCCATGGAGCAGCGCCTCGCCATGCTCAAGCAAGCGATGGCAAGCACACCATGGAGTGCGGCCCTGAGCCAGCTGGATCGTGCCTGGAGCGTCCGTGCCATCGTACTCGAGCGAGACGGCAGCATCTCCCTCATCCGAAGTGTGCTGAGGAACCGGGATTCTTACCAGCTCGCGGCCGTAATGGCTCACCACATGATCTTGAACCGAAGGTAGTGGCATCATCCCCATTCGCCTGAATGCGAATTTTGAGATAGACTCGTGATCAAGAATACCGTGCCGGCGTTTGGCGGATAGCGACGACCGGAAAATACAGAGTGTCAACAGGGAGGTTATCATGATCGCGCGTCGCGAATTCGTGCTCGGTGCAGCCGCCACCACTGGCATCTTGATGCAACCGCGTTTCGGCCATGCCAAGGCGTCGCAGCCGGCAACGAAAGTGAACTTCGACATCCCGGCTGGCGCGTGCGATTGCCACACGCATATTCATGGCGACCCGGCCAAGTTTCCGTGGTTCGCGGGGCGCACCTATACGCCCGAGATGGCGCTGCCGGAGGAAATGACCGCGCTCCACAATGCGCTCAAGATGCAGCGCGTGGTGATCGTCACGCCAAGCGTCTATGGCCCCGACAATTCCGCGACCGTCTTTGGCATGGCGGCGCGCGGCAAGGACGCGCGCGGCGTAGCAGTTATCGACGACAAGACCACCGACGCCGAGTTGGATCGGCTGGCATCGCTTGGCTTCAAGGGCATCCGCCTCAATCTCACGACCGCCGGCATCAACGATCCCAAAGTCGCCACCGAACGCTTCCTCGCCGCCGCCGCACGCGTGAAGAGCCGCAACTGGCATATTCAGCTCAACACGACGCTGCCGGTGATCGCCGCCATGAAGGACGCACTTGCAAGCTCGCCGGTGACGCTGGTGTTCGATCACTACGGCAATGCGAACGAGGAGCTTGGCGTGGGACAGCCCGGTTTTGCCGATCTGGTCAGTCTGGTGAAATCCGGCAAGGCCTATGTAAAGATCTCGGTTACTGCCGGGCCGCGCCAGAACTACGGCTATTTCACACCGCTCGCTCAGATGCTGATCAACGCCAATGTCGACCGCATTCTGTGGGGCACCAATTGGCCACATCCCAATTCTGTGAACGGCAGCACGTCGAAGGTGACGCCGCTCTGGCCGGTCGACGACGGGCTGGTGCTCAATCTCCTGCCGACCTGGGCGCCGGATGCCGCGGTGCGCAAGAAGATCCTGGTTGATAATCCGGCGCGGCTCTACGAATTTTCATAACAGGGACGAGCCGCTCATCTGGGTCCGCCGTCTCGGCGATGTGCCGTACAGGCGGGCTTGCTGCCGCCTGGTTTTGCGGCAGCAAGGCACTTCCTGGCTCCCCTTGCGCGGGTTAGCTTGGCCTGGCCGGTCGGCAGAGGAGAGAAGCGATGACGGTTCACGAGTGTGCCGGTCACGATGAGGTTCCAATCACGCTCGCGGCGAAGCCCGCTCTGCGTCAGACCAGATGGCGTCGTTTCGGCGTTTGGACCGCGGTATTCGTGGCTGCAATCACCGCCCAGTCGGCCCTGGCGCAGGACTGGCCGACCCGGCCGGTCAGCATGGTGGTGCCATTTGCGGCCGGCAGCGCCTCCGATACTTTGGCGCGGGTTCTCGGCGCCCGCCTTTCCGAGGTGCTGGGTCAGCAGGTCATCATCGAGAATGTCGGTGGTGCTGGCGGCATGACCGGCGTCGCCCGGGTCGCGAAGGCGGCGCCCGATGGCTATCAGTTCGTATTGGGCGGGATTGATACCTTTGCGCAGAACCAGACGCTCTACAAAAAGCCGCTCTACAATTCCGTGGCCGATTTCGAGCCGGTCGCGTTGATGGTCGAGCAAGCGATCATCCTGGTCACCCGCAACGAATTGCCGGTCAAAGACTTGAAGGAGTTCACGACCTACGCGAAGGCAAACCAAGCCAAGATGCAATATGGCTCGGCCGGTGCTGGGTCTGGGTCGCATCTGGCTTGCGCGCAGCTCAATGCTGCGCTCGGCATCGACGTGACGCATATTCCCTATCGCGGCTCGCCGCCTGCCATGCAGGATCTGATCGCTGGCCGGATTGATTATTTCTGCGCGCTGGCCGCGGCGGCAATGCCGCAGATCGGAAGCAACAGCATGCGGGCAATCGCGATCCTGACCCGCAATCGCTCGGCGATCCTGCCCAACCTCGCAAGCGCGCACGAGCAGGGCCTGACCGATTTCGACTCCTACTTCTGGAGCGGCTTCTTCCTCCCCAAGGGCACTCCCACCGCGATCGTGCAGAAGCTGCACGCCGCCAGCGTGGCGACACTCGACACGCCCTCGACACAGGAGCGGTTGAAAGAGGTGGGCGTCACCGTTGTTGGGGCCGATCGCCGGTCACCGGAATATCTCAAGCGCTTCCTCAACGTCGAAATCGAGAAATGGGCGGTTACGATCAAGGCGAGCGGCGTGAGCCTGGACTGAGCCCGTCAGCCTGATTGTTTTGGCCCCTCGCCCGGAATGACCCCCGGCGGCAGGGTGTAACAAAAGTCCGCGACTGCACCGGGCGTGGTCCACCAGACGCGATCGCGCTTGGAATGTTCAACGCAATGTTTCAACGCCTTGCGTAACGGCGGCAGCCGAAACGGCTGCCCCATGACGAAGGGATGCAGCGACAGCGTCATCACCAAGGGCTGCGCCCGGCATTGCTCGATCATCTCATCGAAGCCATCAGCAATCATGTCGGCAAAGTCGCGCGCCGTGCCGTCGCGATGGATGATCGCCGCCGAGTCATTCAGCTCCGCCGGATAGGGAACCGACAGGATCGGGCCCGAGCGCGTCTTCAACCAGAACGGCTGATCGTCGGCCGGCCAGTCCATCACATATTTGTATCCGGCTTCTTTCAGCAGGTCCGGTGTGGCGTTGCTTTCGGCCGCGGCCGGTCCCATCCACCCCCTCGGCGGCCGGCCCTCGCGACGGGTGATCTCCTGCGTGACGTCATCGATCAAGCGGCGCTCGTCGAGCTCCCACAGGTCGCCTTGGCGCTCCGCATTCGTGCGGCCGTGGCCGACAACCTCATCCCCACGCTTGCGAATGTGGTCGCAGATCTGCGGATGATACTCGTACAGCAACGAGTTGATGTTATGCGCGGCGGGCAAGTTCAGCTGCTCGAACAGATCGAACATCCGCCAGATGCCGACCCGGTTGCCGTAGTCGCGCCAGGAGTAGTTGCGCTGCTGCTGCGGCTCGCCCTTCTTGGCTGGATCCCAGCCCGTGCCCTTGCGATAGGCATAGACCTCGATATTGGTCGTGACGCAAAAGGCCAGCCGTTTTCCGTCGGGCCAGGAATAGTCCTTGCGCTCATTGATGACCGAATAGTCGTAACGATTGTGCTTGGGAAGGGTCAGCATCACCATGTCCTCGGGCAGTCAGCGGCAAGACCAGTTCTATACACGCCCTTCCTCTCCTCACGGCTCGCCCGGCAGCGCCGGGAACATCGGCGGCGGCACTCGGCGCTTCGAGGCTGCCTGATAGGCCGTTGCCGCCTTCAGCGCCAGATGCTCCATGCCGGGCTCGACCAGGAAGTTAATCGAGAACGGCAGGCCGGGCGCGGGAATCGGCGTTGGTTCCGTGCCGGTGACGCTGCGATAGACCTTGCGTCCATTGGCATCGGTCGTGAGTTCGAAGCGGGGATCGTACGCGGTCTGCACATAGCCCGCCGGAATGAGAATCTCTGTGAGGCCCGCATTTGGCCCGAGCGGATAGGAGATCTGCCGGTTGTTGACCACAGGCTCGGGCGCGAGCCCGATCCTGCCGGGTGGCAAGGTTGTATGCACCTGGATCAGGAGATCGAGCTTGTTCTCGTAGATCACCTTCATGAGCACGCGCCGCAACAGCTCGCGGCGCTGGATGTTCTCGGCGATGCCCTTGGGCGGGCTATGCAGGCTCGAGATATCCTCCCAGTTCTTGAACGCGGCGCGCTGGTCGTCGCCCCAGAATTTCGAGCGCGCGTTCAGCGACGGCCAGTCGGTCAGCGTTTCCTTGAAGCCGCGGTCGGCCCAGTCCTTGGCGCGGCGCGAGAGATATTGCGGAATATGGAACCGGAAGGTGCGTGAGCCGGTGTCACCGCCGCCGCCCAGTAGATCACGCAGTGTGAGATTGGGCGGAGTCTGCTCGAGCCCATCGGCCCAGCGCACCATCCAGTCGGCCGGCGCCATCGTGCCGGTGCCCTTGATCACGCCTGGCGCGAACGGCGTCGGCTTCACCTTGGCGGCAAAGGCCGGATAGAGCGGCTCGCGCGCGGGATTGAGCCGATAGAGCAGATCCGGATAGAGCACCGGCACGAGCTCCGCGATCGCACGATCGAAGGTCGTGGTCATGTTCTCGACCTGCGGATCGTCAACCCAACCGGGCGTGAGCGATTCGACGAGCGTAGCGCCAAGATGATCGGCGAGCACAGCCTTCATCTCGGCCGCGACCGCGTCCACGATCGGCTCGTCGACCTTGGCGTGCTTGACCATGAACTCGCGGATGACGCCGATGCGCATGCCTTTGAGCGCACCCGCGCTGCCGCTGGTGATCGCCTGCGCATAGGGCGCGCTGGGCAGGCTCGAGCGCGGCACGGTGGTGAAGATGTCACGCGGATCGTAGTAGCCGTTGACAGGATCCTTGAGTGCGTCGAGCACGCGCGCCGAGTCCGCGACAGCGCGGCAATGAATGCCGGCCCGGTCGTTGTAGATTTCGGCTCCGATGGCACCGCCGAGGAACGACAGATGTGCCTTGTGCGGCAGGATCAGCGCCACCGAATTGTGGTTGGCCGGGCCGCGACAGGATTGGCCGGTCTCCTCGCACAGGCTGCACATGACCATGTTGGTGCTGACCGAGACGCCGGAGCCCGAGCTCGAGCCGATCGATGCGGCACGCGTCGAATCATACGAATTGCACGGGTTGCCGGCCCAGGTGCTGCGCTGATAGCCGAGCACCGAGGGAAGGATCTTGGTCGGGAAATTCTGGCCACCCGGATTGCCGGGCCCGCGACCGTTGTACTCGGTGGTGTTGGCCTTGGCGTAGATGATCGCGCCCTTGGCGCGCAGTTGCGCCACCAGCGTATGATCGCGCGCCGGGAAATCGATGTCATAGCGGGCGTCCGCCCCGCCGGTCGAACGCATGTCCTTGGTGTCGTAGGGATCCTTGAACGAGAACGGGATGCAGTACATCGGCAGCGCCGCGAGATCGGGATTGCGGCCATATTGCCGGTCAAGCTCATCGGCGCGCTCGAGCGCATCAGGCTGGCGGCGGAACTCCTCGCACACGGCCGGCGCGCCGGCCGGCAGCGGTCCCGCCGACGGGTGCTTGTCGAAATCGCCCTTGCAGGTGGTCGAGCGCTGGCCACGGATATTGATCATGCCTAGCGCACGCACCTGCCCGGCATTGGGAATGCCAACCGTCATCCCGAACTGTTGCTGCACGCTCGGGTCGGAGGCGGTCGGCTCCATGCGGCCGAACTCGATCGGCGGCGTCTTGGCCGGATCGTTGTCGGGCCGGCTCAACGTCGCCTCGACGGCGGCTTTGTACTCGGCGTAGTTGGGCAGGAAGCGGTTGACGTTCTCTTCGGTGACGAGCGCGTTGCAGGTGCCGTTATAGGCCCGCGCCCGATTGAGATAGGCCTCCACCAGCCCGCGGCAGGTCACCTGGCCTTCCTGGATGGCGCGATGCACATCCGGAATAGTGGCTTCCAGGAGATGAAACGGCGTCGCCTGCGCGTGTACCTTGCCACTCGCCACGGTGGCCAGCACGGCGACAACGATGGCTGATCTGGCGAATAACATGGTCTGCTGACGCAACATGGTCCCCTCGCGCATGATCCGGTCTTGATCCACTTTCCCAACGTTGCAGCCTCACGGCTGCTTGCCGCGCCAGGGCGGAGGACAAACGTCGTATGTCACCCACCAGCACGGCCATGATACAAGAATGCAGTCTGCCTTACGCCGCGAGCAAAATAAATCGCATGAGCGACGACCTGACCTTTGCCGCCGAGTTTCCTGCCGCCGCGCGCGAGCAATGGGTCGCCCTCGCCTCCCGCGTGCTCAAGGGCCGGCCGTTCGAGAGCCTTACCGCGCAGACCGCGGACGGTATCGCGATCGCGCCGCTCTACGCACGCGTCGCCGGGGATTCGCGCATCGCCATGCGCCACGGGCGCTGGCAGGTAATGGCCCGCGTCGATCATCCCGATCCGGCCGCCGCCAACAAGCAGGCTCTCGATGATCTCGAGGGCGGCGCCAACGGCCTGGTGCTGGTTGGCACCGGCGCAGTCGGTGCACACGGCTACGGCCTGATGGCCGACACGCTCGCCCGCGTGCTTGACGGTGTCCTGCTCGACGCCCGCATCGCGATCGAGTTCGATCTCAGCCCGCAGACCAAGGACCTGCCGCTTTCGTTGGTCGCGCTTATCAAGGAGCGAGGTATCGCACCCGCCTCAGTGGATCTCCGTTTCGGTTTCGATCCGCTCGGCGCTAGCGCACACAATGGCGGGTTCCCGCTTCCGTGGGCACAATTTGCTCCGCTGGCCGCAACGCTCGCGGCCAGTCTTGCGGCACAAGGCTTCAAGCGCGCGCTCCTGGTCGCCGACGGCCGGATTGTGCACGGCGCTGGAGGCACCGAGGCCCAGGAACTGGCCTATGTGATCGCGGTCGCTGTCGCTTATTTGCGTGCGCTCGAAGCCCATGGCATCGCGCTCGATGACGCCCGGCGGATGATCTTCTTTCGGCTGGCGGCCGACGCCGATCAGTTCCTCACCATCGCCAAGTTCCGCGCGCTCCGCACGTTGTGGGCACGCGTGGAGCAAAGCTGCGGGCTCGTGCCAGTGCCGGCTTTTGTCGCGGCCGACACTGCCTGGCGGATGATGACGCGCAACGATCCGCAGGTGAATATCCTGCGCACGACGATCGCGGCCTTCGCAGCCGCGATCGGCGGTGCCGATGCCATTGCGGTGCTGCCGTTCACGTCTGCCCGCGGTTTGCCGGATGCATTCGCGCGCCGTGTCGCACGCAACACCCAGCTGGTGCTGATCGAGGAAGCAGGTGTAGCACGCGTCACCGACCCGACCGCCGGCACCGGCTGGAGTGAGCAACTCACGAGCGACCTTTGCGGCTCGGCCTGGGCGCTGCTCCAGGAGATCGAGCGCGCCGGTGGCGCGCCAGCGGCGCTCGAGCAAGGGATCGTTCAGCGCAAGATCACAGCCGCTCGCGTCGGGCGCGAGCACGCGATCGCAACGCGCAAGGACGCGCTCGTCGGCGCCAATGAGTTTCCCGATCTCGGCGAGACGCCTCACGCGGTGCTTGATGTTGCACGCACAAGCGTTGCGCCAATGCCGGTTGCGATCCCGATCGAGCCGCTCGCACCGATGCGGCTGGCGCAGCCCTATGAAGCGCTGCGCGACGCTTCCGATCGCATGCTGGCCACGACCGGCGCGCGGCCCAAAGTCTTTCTTGCCAATCTCGGTGCCTCCGCCGACTTCACCGAGCGCACAACCTTCGCCACGAATTTCTTCGCGGCTGGCGGGATCGAGGCCGTCAGCATTGATGGATTCGCAAGCCGCGACGCGCTTGTCGCAACGTTCAAGGCTTCCGGCGCGAGGCTTGCGTGCCTGTGTGCAGCCCGCGCCGATTATGCCCGCGAGGCCGCCGATACCGCGCGCGCGCTCAGGGCCGCAGGCGCGCAGCGCCTCTATCTTGTTGGGCGGCCCGGCGAGCATGAGGCCGAGTGGCGCGCCTCCGGAATCGAAGCATTCATCCACGCCGACTGCGACGCTCTTGCCATTTTGCAGTCAAGCCTTGCTCACTGAGCGTCGTTGCTCCAGCCCATGGGCGGCGGCCGCTTCATGCGCGCCACCGGCGCAAGCGCACGCAGCTTGCGCGCAAACTGCCGCAGGCACACTTCCGTGGCACCAAGTGGCCCGGCCTGATAGCTCGATGACGCCATGCCGGCCTGCACGCGGTCGATCAGCTCGGTGTCCTCTTTGTTGACCTGCCGGTTGATGCGCCAGTTGAGATAGCGCGCGGCCTTCATCTCACGGCGCCCGTCGGAATGCACGTAGGCGATCTCGCGGATCATGGTCGACGTGGCCGACACCGGCACGAACTGCATGAAATCAATCTGGTCGGGATAGATGTCGAGAGCGACGTTCGGCCAGAGCTTGAAGTAGACCCAGAGCCGCTGGCGATCCTCGGGCAGATGCTCGACCCGCGGCAGATAGCGCTGGTACATGCGCTCGGAGCGATTGGAGGACGGCTCGTCGCGCAGCTGGCCCCACATCTTGTGCACCCATTCGCGCGCCTCGATGCCGTAGCTCTTGCCGAACAGCCGGGTCAGCCCGGGATGCGCGACATTGATGTGGAGAGAATCTGAATAGTTGTCCGAGATGTTCTTCCAGTTGACCGCGCGCGGCCGCAAGGTGACGCGGCCAAGCGGCACCATGTCCTCCATGCGATAGGCAGCGATCTCGGCCTCGTAAGGTGACATCATCTCGGCCACTGATGGCCCCGAGCCGCCGAGCCGGACGAAGATGAAGCCATGATAGATCTCATGCTCGACCGGCTTGATGCCATGCGCCGCCATATCGAGGCCAACGAAAGTCTCGCGAAACGGCACGCCGGCGAGGCGGCCGCGCAGATCATAGCTCCAGCCGTGGTAGGGACAGCTGATCCGGAAGCGGCAATGGCCCGCGGGACCATCGAGCAGCCGCGCCGCGCGATGGCGGCAGACATTGTGGAACGCGCGGACAGTGCCGTCATCGCCGCGCAGCGCGAGGATCGATTCCCCGAGAAAATCGAAGGTGACGTAGTCGCCAGCGTTCGGGATATCCTTGAGGTGGCAGACGATCTGCCAGGACGGGCGCAACACGCGCTCGGCTTCGTAGGCGAAGAATTCGGGATCGTGATAAATCCATCCCGGCAAGCTTGTAAACTCGTCAGGATCGTTTTCCACCTCGCCAGCCGCGAGATTTGGCGGCAGTGCTTTGTTCATAAGTTTCATTGTAGCCCGGATGGAGCGAAAGCGACATCCCGAGTGAGATTGTCCGGGGTGAGAATGTGATGGCCGTTCCCGGATGTCGCCTTCGCTCCATCCGGGCTTCGGGCTTAGGCCTTGTCCACCGCAACCGGATGATTCACCGCCGCAACCAGGGCATAGCTGATGATCAGCAGCAGGAACCACGATCCAAGCTTGCCGAGCGACACCGCCGACCACCCGACCATCTGGTGTGGATAGAGCCAGGTCCGCGTGAACGTACCGAGGTTCTCGGCAATCCAGATGAACAAGGAAACGAGACCAAGACCAAGCAGCATCGGCATGCGCCGATGCACGCGCCAGATCTTGTAGTAGATCCACGTGCGCGCGAACAGCAGCGCCACGGCCGCGAATAGGAGATAGCGAATGTCGACGATATAGTGGTGCGCGAAGAAATTGACGTAGATCGTCACGGCGAGCACATGCACCGACCAGAGCGGCGGATGGCGGAGGAAGCGAAAATCGAACAGCCGCCAGCAGCGCGCGATGTAGCTGCCGACCGCCGCATACATGAAGCCGGAGAATAGCGGCACGCCGGCGATGCGAAATATGCTGGGCTCTGGATAAATCCAGGAGCCGACGTCAGTCTTGAACACTTCCATGATTGTGCCGACGATGTGGTAGATGAGGATGACCTTGGCCTCCTCCCAGGTCTCGAGCTTGAATATGAGCATCGCGGCCTGAATAACCAGCGCGGCGACGAACATGACATCGTATCGGCTGAGCGCAGCTCCGCGCGGATACCAGAGATGGGTGCCGACGATCAGCGCCACCATCGCGGCTCCGAACAGACAGGCCCAACCCTGTTTGATGCCAAAGCGGATGAACTCATAGGCGAAGGCGGTCGCGTTGCGGCCCTGCGCCCATTGGCCGATACGCGCCTCGCCTTCGATGAAGCGCGCCAGCGGCGCCCAGTTAGTAGCAGCGCTCATCTTGGGCGGATCGGGCGGGGTGTGAAGCAAGGGAATAACCGGAGGAAACGAGGCGTTTGCGGCGGGACTCGCATCCTCGGTGCCGTGGAAAAACGGCACGGCAGAGGCAAAACAAAGTCGTGGTGGTTGCAGCTTGCGGGCTATGGTGCCGACTGAGTGAGCGATATATCTACGGAACAATACCGTGCAGGTAGTGATGCTATGGGCCTAAGCATCAATTTCCGGGGTGACCTCGCCAGGCTCAGCGACGCTGAGCTCGCCGTACGCCTCGAGCACGCCTGGCGAGCCCACCAGGCAGCCAAAGACAGGGTGCCGCAATGCAACGTCTGGTACTCGCGACGAGGACCAATCAGGCATCCCTGGGCCTACCGCATCCTCTCCATCGTAGGTGTTAGTGCTCCAGGATCCTTTTATTTTGGAGCTGGTCCATTTCTTCGCATGAGCTGGATGGACGTGCACCTGACGCTGTGTGAAATTCGCGATCTGAATGATGAGATAGAGCGTCGTGCGAGACGCACGGGAACAAATCGATGACCCGCATCCCGGATTTCTCGACCATCGATGTCGCAGGCGCGCCACGCGCAGCATCGGCCGCGTGTAGCGAGCCCTGGCTCACCCCCGAAGGCATCACGGTGAAGGGGACCTATGGTCCTGAGGACCTTTCCGGCATCGATTTCCTCGACACCTATCCGGGGCTGCCGCCGTTCCTGCGCGGCCCCTACCCCACCATGTATGTCACCCAGCCGTGGACGATCCGGCAATATGCCGGCTTCTCGACGGCCG
>Ga0126377_10002810_pt1 | contig 12135 bp, 8 predicted proteins | sample PanSoiMetPlot_22_FD_92647 | JGI IMG/M metagenome (GOLD analysis project Ga0126377, IMG submission 92647) | Tropical forest soil microbial communities from Panama - MetaG Plot_22 | ecosystem: Environmental > Terrestrial > Soil > Tropical forest > Bulk soil | place: Panama | collected 2016-02-17
AACGGGTGCCCGGCCGGAATCATCGCGGGATGCACCCGGACCGACACGGCCTGGCCCTGACCGGTCTCGCGCAGCTCACAGATCGCCAGTGCCTTGACGACGCAGCCCATCTCGGCCGCCGAAGCTACGTCTCGGGCCGTGACGTCGGTGATCCCCTCGCGATAGACGTCGGCGGCCGTGACCCGGGTGTGGAACGCCAGGCCGGCCAGGATGGCGGCCTTGGCGGCGGCGTCGAACCCCTCGATGTCGGCGGTCGGATCGGCCTCGGCGTAACCCAGTGACTGGGCCTCCTCCAGCGCCTCGGCGAAGCCGGCGCCGGTCGTCGTCATCTTGTCCAGGATGTAGTTGGTCGTGCCGTTGACGATGCCGATCACCCGCTCGACCCGGTCGCCGGCGAGCGACTCGCGCAGCGGCCGGAGGATCGGGATCGCGCCGGCGACGGCCGCCTCGAAGTAAAGGTCGCGACCGGCCTTCTCGGCGGCGGCGAACAGGGTCTCACCGTCCTCGGCGAGCAGCGCCTTGTTCGCCGTGACGACCGACGCGCCGTTGTCCAGGGCGGCCAGGATCAGGCTCCGGGACGGTTCGATGCCGCCGATCACCTCGATGACCAGGTCGATGTCGTCACGGGTCGCGAGTCCGTGGGCGTCCGTGGTGAGCAGGCTCGGGTCCAGGTCGACGTCGCGGGCCCGGCCGGGCCGGCGAACCGCGACACCGGCGAGCTCCAGTCGGGCTCCGGCCCGGGCGGCGAGCTCGTCGGCCTCGGTCCGGAGGATGCGTACGACCTCGGTTCCGACGTTGCCGCAGCCGAGCAGTCCGACTCGCAGCGTCGGCAGTTGCCCGGTGCTCATCGCGAGTCCCCTGGAGCCGTCCCGGTTTTGCGCGCTAGTTGTTGGTGCGCGATGCCTGACACCAACAACAAGTGCGCAAAACCGAGGCAGGGCGGGGCGGCGACGCTCATGGGCCGACGTCCAGCCGCAGCAGGTCGTCCTCGGTCTCGTGGCGTACGACGAGCCGAGCCTTGCCGTCCCGCACCGCCACGACCCCGGGCCGAGGCAGGTGGTTGTAGTTGCTGGCGAGCGAACGGCAGTAGGCCCCCGTGCCCGGCACTGCGATCAGATCGCCCGGCGCGACGTCACCGGGGAGGAACTCGTGCTTGACGATGATGTCGCCGGACTCGCAGTGCTTGCCGACGACGCGAGCCAGCACCGGCGGCGCATCGGATCGCCGCGACGCGAGTGTGCAGGAGTAGTCCGCGTCGTAGAGCGCGGTCCGGAGGTTGTCGCTCATGCCGCCGTCGACCGCGACGTAGGTACGCGTGGCACCGCCGTCGAGCGGCACCCGCTTGACCGTGCCCACCTCGTAGAGCGTGCACATCGACGGGCCGACGATGGCGCGACCGGGCTCGACCGACAGCCGCGGCACGTCGATCCCGATCGACTCGCACTCGTGGGCGACGATGGCGAGCAGCCCGTCCGCGAGCTCGGCCGGCGTCGACGGAGAGTCCTGCGTCGTGTATGCAATGCCGAAGCCGCCGCCGAGGCCCAACTCCGGCAGCGTCACACCCAGCTCGTCGCGCACCTCGGCGTGCAGCGCCAGCACCCGGCGAGCCGCGACCTCGAATCCAGAGGTGTCGAAGACCTGCGACCCGATGTGCGAGTGGAGTCCGACCAGCTCCAGTCGCGGGGCGGCCAGGACCCGGCGTACGGCGCGAAGGGCGGCGCCCTCGGCGATCGAGAAGCCGAACTTCTGGTCCTCGTGCGCGGTCGCGATGTACTCGTGGGTGTGCGCCTCGACTCCGGCCGTCACCCGGACCATCACGTGTGCGGTGTGGCCGAGCTCGTCGGTCAGCTCGAGGAGCCGGTCGATCTCGTCGTCGGAGTCGACGATCAGCCGTCCGACACCGGCCTCGACCGCCCGGCGCAGCTCGGCCCGGCTCTTGTTGTTGCCGTGGAAGCCGATGTGCTCGGCAGGCAGGCCGGCCCGCAAGGCCACCGCCAGCTCGCCACTGGTGCAGACGTCGAGCCGCAGCCCCTCCTCCATCGCCCACCGGACTACTGCCGTACAGAGGAAGGCCTTGCCGGCGTAGTAGACGTCGACGCCGTCGAACGCGTCGTGGAACGCCCTGGCGCGCTCGCGGAAGTCACGCTCGTCGAGCACGTACATCGGAGTGCCGAAGTCGCGGGCGAGCTCGGTCACCGCGACGCCGCCGACCGTCAGGCGACCGGCTGAATCACGTTCGACGGTCCTCGACCACAGCGGCTCGACCAGAGCATTGACGTCGACCGGCGACGCCAGCCAGGCCGGGCCGCGATGCTCCGCCCGGCCAGGTCGCGCTCCGGCCTCGTGGGTACGCATGTTGCCGACTCACATCCGATCGGGCGCCGTCACGCCGAGCAGGCCCAGGCCGTTGGCGATGACCTGCCGGGTCGCGGCGACCAGTAGCAGCCGCGCGGCGTGCAACGGCGACGGTGCCTCGTCGCCGAGCGGCAGCACGCGGCACTCGTCGTAGAACTTGTGGAACGACGCGGCGGTGTCCTCCAGGTAACGCGCAACTCGGTGCGGCTCGCGCAGCACTGCGGCCTGGCCGACGACGCGCGGGAACTCGGCGAGCGCCCGCAGCAGGTCGCCCTCGCGCGGGTGGTTCAGCAGGGCCGGGTCGAAGTCGGCGGCAGCTGGTGCCAGGCCCAGGTCGGCGGCGTTACGCAGGATCGAAGCCAGCCGGGCGTGGGCGTACTGCACATAGAAGACCGGGTTGTCCTGGGTCTGCCGGGCCCACAGGTCGAGGTCGAGGTCGATCGTCGCGTCCATCGAGAACCGCACCAGCGAATAGCGACCGGCGTCGATCCCGACCGCGTCGACCAGGTCCTGCATCGTCAGCACCGTGCCGGCCCGCTTCGACATCCGCAGCGGCTGGCCGTCGCGTACGAGGTTGACCATCTGGCCGATCAGGATCTCGAGGTTCTCGTCGGGGTCGTCGCCGAAGGACGCACTCAACGCGCGGTAGCGCCCGATGTAGCCGTGGTGGTCGGCTCCCAGCAGGATCATGACCCGGTCGAAGCCGCGGCGCTGCCGCTTGTCGAGGTAGTAGGCGGCGTCGCCGGCGATGTAGGTCGCGGTGCCGTTGGACCGGATGAGCGGCCGGTCCTTGTCGTCGCCGTAGTCGGTGCTGCGCAGCCAGACGGCGCCGTCCTTCTCGTACGTCTGGTCCAGCTTGGTCAGCCGGTCGATCGCCTCCTGGACCGCACCGGACTCGTGCACCGAGGCCTCGTGGAAGTAGACGTCGAAGTCGACGCCGAAGTCGTGCAGGCTCCGCTTGACCTCGTCGAACATCAAGGCCACGCCCTCGCGCCGGAAGACCTCCTGGGCCTCGTCGTCCGGCAGCGACAGCACATCCGGATTGGCCTCGACGATCGTGCTGGCCAGCTCCTCGACGTAGTCGCCGACGTAGCCGTTCTCGGGCGGCTCCTGGCCACGCGCCCGGGCCAGCAGCGAGAGCGCGAACCGGTCGATCTGGGCGCCGTGGTCGTTGAAGTAGTACTCCCGCGTGACGTCGGCGCCGATCGCCTCGAGGATCCGGGCCAGGCTGTCGCCGACCGCGGCCCATCTTGCGGAGGCGAGCGTCACGGGGCCGGTCGGGTTGGCCGAGACGAACTCCAGGTTGACCTTGACGCCGGTGAGCTGGTCGCTGCCGCCGTACGACTCGCCGGCCGCGACGATCTCGGCCGCCAGAACGCCTTGCGCGCCCGCGTCGATCCGGACGTTGAGGAATCCGGGGCCGGCCACCTCGGCGGCAGCGATGCCGTCGGTCTCGGCCAGCCGGCTGGCGATCAGCTCGGCGATCTCGCGTGGCGGCCGACCGGCCGACTTGGCGAGCTGCATCGCCACGTTGGTCGCGTAGTCGCCGTGCTCCTTGACCTTCGGTCGCTCGACCCGGACGCTCGCCGGCACGCCGTCGGACAGGGTGAGGTCGCCGTCGCGGACCGCGGCGTCGAGGGCGGCGACGATGGCATCGGAGAGCTGGTCGGGCGTCACCGGTCAAGGGTATCGACGCGGCGAAGGGGTTCGCGCCGGGATTGCGTACGCGAGACGTACCCCGTGACGATGCCGGTCCGATCGCGGTTTGATGGCGACATGATCGGACTGCTGCATCCGGGTGACATGGGTTCGGCGATCGGGGCGAGACTCCGAGACGCCGGGTACGAGGTGGGCTGGGCCTCCGAAGGGCGCGGCCCGGCTACCAGGGACCGAGCCGAGGCGGCCGGGTTCACCGACGCCGGGACCCTGGCCGAGCTGGTCGGGGCCAGCGACGTCGTCTTCTCGGTCTGTCCGCCGGATGCCGCGCTCGACCTGGCGTGGTCGGTCGCGGCCGCCGGGTTCGACGGTGTCTACGTCGACGCGAACGCCGTGGCGCCCGACACCGCCCGCCGGATCGCCGAGACCGTCACCGCCGTCGGTGCGACCGCGGTCGACGGTGGCATCGTCGGGTCACCACCGGTCGAGCCGGACACCACCCGGTTCTATTTGTCCGGGCCGGCGGCCGCTGACGTCGCCACCCTGTTCGCCGGCACCGCGGTCGAGGCGGTCGTCGTCGACGAGCGGCTCGGATCGGCTTCGGCGGTCAAGATGACCTACGCGGCGTGGTCCAAGGGCGCGGCAGCGTTGCTGCTGGCCATCGAGGGCGTGGCGGAGCGCGAGGGGGTCGACGACGTGCTCCACCGGGAGTGGGCGCGGTCGCTGCCGGACGTCGCGGACCGGCTGGATCGAGCCAAGTCGTCGGCCGAGCGCAAGGGATGGCGCTGGGTCGGCGAGATGGAGGAGATCGCGGCCACGTTCGGTGCCGCTGGTGCACCGCCCGGCTTCCACGGGGCGGCCGCCACGGTCTATCGGCGCTACCCGAGACCGACCTGACAGAGTTGCGCCCATGCATCCCTGGACTTCCGACGAACTCGCCGGCCGGATCGACGATCTCACCATCTCCAGCGACCTGCTCCGCGACAACCCGCTCGGCGATCCGTACGAGCGACCGTTGCACGTCTACACCCCGCCCGGCTACGACGACGAGCCCGACCGCCGCTACCCGGCGGTCTACATCATCATGGGTTACACGGGGTTTATCTCGATGTGGCACAACCGCCGGGCCTTCCGGTCGACGTTCCCCGAGGAGGCCGACGGCGTCTTCTCGCGTGGCGAGGCGCCGCCTGCCGTCGTCGTGTACGTCGACGCCTGGACCGCGTACGGCGGCAGCCAGTTCGTCGACTCACCTGGGACCGGCGCGTACCACTCGTACCTGTGCGACGAGGTCGTCCCGTTCGTCGACGCCCGCTACCGGACCCTGGCGGCGCCCGAACACCGCGGCATCGCCGGCAAGTCGAGCGGCGGCTTCGGCGCGATGATCACCCCGATGCTCCGGCCCGATCTGTTCGGCGGCCTGGCGACGCATGCCGGCGACGCGCTCTACGAGGCCTGCTACATCCCGGAGTTTCCGAAGGCGGTCCGTGCCCTGCGCAAGCACGACGGCGACGTCTTCGCCTGGTGGGATGGCTTCCAGCGCGGCGAGTACGCCGTCGACCCGAATGACGACGGGCTGCTGTCGATGCTGCTCGGCGTCTCGGCGTGCTTCTCGGCGCGAGACGACGGAATTCCGGAGCTGCCGTTCGATCCGCGAACCGGCGCCCTGGTCCCGAATGCCTGGCAGCGGTGGCTGGACTGGGATCCGGTCCGGATGGCGCCGGACCACGCCGAGGCACTGCGCGGGCTGCGGGCGATCTGGATCGACGCCGGCACCAAGGACGAGTGGTTCCTCGATCTCGGCGCCCAGGCGTTCCGCGAGACACTGCCCGGGCTCGGTGTCGCCGACGAGATCGTCCACTTCGAGCAGGTCGACGGCGCGACGCACTCCACCATCGACCGGAACTACGCCGACGCCTTGGCCTGGCTCGCGACCCGGCTGGCCTGACGACGCGGCAGCAGCATCTTATCGACAGTCTGAGAACTTCCGAAACTGCTCATCCCACTGATTGACGCTCCCCTGCGACCGGCTTACGTTGAGGATTCGGGCGAGAGAGATCCGCCCCAGGCCGAGGTGAGATCCCCGCAAGAGATCCCGGCCCCTGCTCGGGTGTGATTTCCCTTCTCCGGCAACGTCCCCTGGTGACTTAGGTGGCGCGCGGCGGCGGGTACGGACGGCCCATGGCCGCGGCCGGATCGAGGCGTGCGATGACTCTGTCGTGCCTACATGGCGCCAGCCCAGCCTGCACACATCCCATGTACGCAAGGGAGGTGAGGCCACTGGCTCGAAACGCGCGACAGCTCATTCATTGACACGTTCAGCATTCGAGTGAAGGAGAGGAGCAAGACCGTGCCAGGTAACAAGGCAGTCATCTACAAGGGCACGGGACGGGTCGAGGTCGAGACCACCGACTATCCGACGTTCGAGCTCAAGGACGGTCCGGGTGTCAACCCGGCGAACGTCGGACGCCAGGTCCCCCACGGCGCCATCCTCAAGACCGTAGCCACCAACATCTGCGGCAGCGACCAGCACATGGTCCGCGGCCGTACGACCGCACCGGAGGGTCTCGCACTCGGTCACGAGATCACCGGCGAGGTCATCGAGACCGGACCGGACGTCGAGTTCATCAAGACCGGCGACCTGGTATCGGTGCCGTTCAACATCGCCTGCGGCCGCTGCCGCAACTGCAAGGAGGGCAAGACCGGCGTCTGCCTGAACGTCAATCCGGATCGACCCGGGTCGGCCTACGGGTACGTCGACATGGGCGGCTGGGTCGGTGGACAGGCCGAGTACGTCCTCGTGCCCTACGCCGACTGGAACCTGCTGAAGTTCCCCGACAAGGACCGGGCGATGGAGAAGATCCGGGATCTGGCCATGCTCTCGGACATCTTCCCCACCGGATTCCATGGCGCCGTGACGGCCGGGGTAGGCCCGGGCTCCACGGTCTACATCGCCGGTGGCGGACCGGTCGGGCTGGCGGCAGCAACGTCGGCCTTCCTGCTCGGCGCCTCCGCCGTCCTCGTGGCCGACCTCCAGGAGCAACGGCTGAAGCAGGCCCGGAGCTTCGGCTGCGAGACCATCGACGTCTCGAAGGGCAGTCCCGCTGACCAGATCGAGCAGATCCTCGGCGAACCCGAGGTCGACTGCGCGGTCGACGCGGTGGGCTTCGAGGCACGCGGGCACGGCGACGAGGCACAGGTCGAACGCCCGGCGACGGTCCTCAACACGGTCATGGACATCACCCGGGCCGGCGGTGCCCTCGGTATTCCCGGCCTCTATGTGACCGGTGACCCGGGCGGTGTCGATGACGCGGCGAAGGTCGGGTCGTTGTCGATCCGTCTCGGATTGGGCTGGGCGAAGTCGCTGGCGTTCACGACCGGGCAATGCCCGGTCATGCGCTACCACCGGCAGCTCATGAACGCGATCCTGCACGACCGTACGCAGATCGCGAAGAACGTGAATGCGACCGTGCTTCCGCTCGACCGCGCGCCCGAAGGGTATGCGGAGTTCGACAAGGGAGCGGCTCGCAAGTACGTCCTCGACCCGCACGGCATGATCGGGTAGCGACCGACCGCCAGCGCAGCATGTGGGGCCGGGTGCTGCCCGGCCCCACACACGCTTGCTCAATATCCGAGATCCATTCCCACCATGTGGGAGAATAGAGGCGTCTGCAGTGTCGCGGGCCGGTCCGATTCGCGCCCGTGAAGGTGGTGGCACCGATGAGCTTCGACGAACGCCTGGATCTTGAGTTCGCTTACACGAGCTACTGGGACTCCTGCCAAGACCTGTTCTCCCCGTCGTACCGCTGCCGTCGGCCGGTCGGGCACAACGGCGAGCACGCCGCCGGCTTCGGCGACCATCGGGTGCGCTGGCTGCACCACCCGGACCACGGTCCGGACGCGCCGCCGATGACCTGACGCCGCCGGTCTGACGGCGTCGCGGCCGGGCCGCTGTCCGGCCGCCGAACCTTTCTGAGCTTTCTCGCTCCACGTCGTATGCGTGCGTCCGGAATGGGTACGTACGGGAATCGGCGGCACGGTACCGACAACTCGCCTGCGGCCCGGCGCCGCCGCACGCACGTCAACGACGACGAGAGGAGCAGTGCCGTGCCAGACAGCAACAGGGCAGTGATCTACAAGGGCGCCGGCAAAGTGGAGGTCGAGTCCACCGACTATCCGACCTTCGAGCTCAAGGACGGTCCCGGAGTCAATCCGGCGAACGTCGGCCGTCAGGTGCCGCACGGCGCGATCCTCAAGGTGGTCGCGACCAACATCTGTGGCAGCGACCAACACATGGTCCGCGGACGTACGACCGCACCCGAGGGACTCGCACTGGGTCACGAGATCACCGGTGAGGTCATCGAGACCGGACCCGGCGTGGAGTTCATCAAGACCGGCGACCTGGTGTCCGTCCCGTTCAACATCGCCTGCGGCCGGTGCCGCAACTGCAAGGAGGGCAAGACCGGGGTCTGCCTGAACGTGAACCCGGACCGGCCGGGATCGGCGTACGGCTACGTCGACATGGGCGGCTGGGTCGGCGGCCAGGCGGAGTACGCGCTGGTGCCGTACGCCGACTGGAACCTGCTGAAGTTCCCCGACAAGGACCGGGCGATGGACAAGATCCAGGACCTGACCATGCTCTCGGACATCTTCCCGACCGGGTTCCACGGCTGCGTGACCGCAGGGGTCGGGCCGGGCTCGACGGTCTACATCGCCGGTGCCGGTCCGGTCGGGCTCGCTGCGGCGACCTCGGCATTCCTGCTCGGCGCCTCGGCCGTCATCGTCGGAGATCTGCAGAAGGAGCGCCTGGACCAGGCGAAGAGCTTCGGCTGCGAGACGATCGACGTCTCGAAGGGCAATCCCCCGGACCAGATCGAGCAGATCCTCGGCGAGCCCGAGGTCGACTGCGCGGTCGACGCAGTGGGTTTCGAGGCACGTGGGCACGGCGACGACGCGAAGACCGAGATGCCCGCCACCGTCCTCAACACGGTCATGGACGTCACCCGAGCGGGCGGCGCGGTCGGCATCCCCGGTCTGTACGTGACCGGTGACCCGGGTGCCGCCGAAGAGGCCGCCAAGACCGGCTCGCTGTCGATCCGGCTGGGGCTGGGCTGGGCCAAGTCGCTGGCATTCACGACGGGACAGTGCCCGGTCATGCGCTACCACCGGCAGCTGATGAACGCGATCCTGCACGACCGGACGCAGATCGCGAAGAACGTGAACGCCACGGTCATCCCGCTCGACCGGGCGCCCGAGGGGTATGCGGAGTTCGACAAGGGCGCCGCGCGCAAGTACGTACTCGACCCGCACGGCCTGATCGGCTAGCCACCCAGCAGACGGCGGTGGAGCCGATCGACTCCGGTTCCACCGCCGGCAGCTGGGGGTGGCGGGTCCCACTCGGGGCGCCATGCCTCGGATTGGGTCGACCTTCGCGGCGAGTGGCGCAGGGTGTCTCGCTTTGGTCGGCTCAGCGAGACATCGTGCGCCACTCGCGAGGCCGGGCGGGGCATCGTGCGCCAGTCGACGGGTCTCCGGACATCGGTTCGGGGCTTCATGCCTTTCGTTCCGCCTCCCCCGTACACGTGGGTTGCGGGCGACATGTCGGACGTGCGGCAGGGGTAGGGGAGGGAGGCGATCACAACCACGCAACACGCGGCACAGCGCACCCGCAGCGCCAGCGACCACCGGCGGCCCCTAACCGGCCCAAGCTGCTGCGCTGTGGAGCGTCTCACTGGCGGTAGCCGAATTGCGAAACACGCCGGCGTGTTTCGCGATTCGGCTACCCCCATCGGAGCGTCAGCATCCCGCCGGAGCGAGCCCTAGACCGCCGCATCGAGTCGCTGCCGCTGCTCGTCGGTGAGCACGATCGACACCCCGGTGATTGCCTCGTCCAACTGCGCCGCGCTGCTCACTCCGACGATCGGCGTGATCGCCGGATCTCCGCCGGTGAGCCAGGCCAGCACGATCTGGTTGCGAGTGGCGCCGAGTTCCTCCGCCACCTCGCCCAGCACCGCCAGCCGCCGGGTCGTACCCGGATGGTCGTAGGACTCGCCGAACGGCCGGTCCGGCCGGGCATAGCTCCCGCGCAGCAGCGGGCTGTACGCCCACAGCCACAGGCTGGGATCGCTGCGCACGTAGTCGATCGACTCGGACCCGGCCATGCCGAACGGATGATCCTGGATCTCGACGGCAGCGAGCGGGCGCGGCTGCACGTAGGAGTAGCTGAGCTGCAACGCGGAGTACGGCTCCCAGCCCTGCCGGATCGCGATCTGACGAGCCCGCTCGACCCGCCAGGCCGGATGGTTCGACGCCCCGAGCCGCAGCACCTTGCCGTCCGCGACCAGACCCGCCATCGCCGCCACGGTCTCCTCGAGCTCGACGTCGCGATCGTCCAGGTGCGCCCAGTACATGTCGACGCGATCGGTCCCCAGCCGGCGCAGGCTGGCCTCGATCCCCTTCGCGATGACCGGTGCCCACAAGCCCTGGCGATGCGCGGGCCACTCGAGGTCGGGCAGCGGCTCGATGCCGACCTTGGTCCCGATGAAGACCCGGTCCCGCAGGCCCGGCCGGCCGCGCAACCAGCGACCGATGACCGTCTCGCTCTGACCGCCGGTGCCGGACGGGGCGGCCCAGAACGCATAGCAGTCGGCCGTGTCGAGGATCGTGCCGCCGGCGTCGACGAACCGGTCCAGCAGCGCGAACGAGTCGGCCTCGTCGACCAGGGTGCCGAAGTGCATCGTGCCCAACGCCAGATTCACCTGGGTCATATCGGTCCTTCCGCCGCGGGCTACCCCGCCCACACGCTGTCACACTGGGACCGCTGCGCTAGGCTCGCGTGGTCCCTGTAGGGCCAGGCTGGCCCTGAAGCCCCCATAGCTCAGGGGATAGAGCACCGGCCTCCGGAGCCGGGTGCGCAGGTTCGAATCCTGCTGGGGGCACCCAGTCGTGAGCGGCATTGCCGGGCGGTCGACGGAGGCGAAGATGCGGGTTGGCCTGGGCCTCGCGGCACTCGGCCGGCCGGCGTACATCAACCTCGGCCGCGAGCACGATCTCCCCTCCGACCGCAGCATCGCTGTCATGCGGGAGGCGACCTGGGAGGTGCTCGACGCCGCGTACGACGCCGGGGTCCGATGGATCGACGTGGCCCGCTCGTACGGCCGGTCCGAGGAGTTCCTCGGCGGCTGGCTGGACGCCCGCGACGTGTCCGATGTGACGGTCTCGAGCAAGTGGGGCTATGCCTACGTCGGCGACTGGCGGATGGACGTCGACGTGCACGAGGTCAAGGAGCACTCGCTCGCTCAGTTCACCCGGCAGTGGGCCGAGAGCCGCGACCTGCTCGGCGATCGGATCGCGCTCTACCAGGTGCATTCGCTGACGCCGGACAGTGCGGTGTTCACCGAGCCGACGCTGCTGGCGGCGCTGGCGGACCTGGCCGACGAGGGCGTCCGTGTGGGGTTCTCGACGTCGGGACCGCGTCAGGCCGAGACGGTCGACCGAGCACTCGCGCTGCGATCTGACGACCGGCCGGTCTTCACTGCGGTCCAGTCGACCTGGAACGTCCTGGAGTCGTCGGTTGGCGACGCACTGGCCCGGGCGCATGACGCCGGCGCGCTTGTGCTCGCCAAGGAGACGTTGGCCAACGGCCGGCTCGCCTCCGACGCGCCGGCGGGCCTGACGGCGATCGCCGACCATCATGGCGTGAGCCCGAGCGCAGTCGCGATCGCCGCTGTCCTGGCACAGCCGTGGGCCGACACGGTGCTGGTCGGGCCGTCGACAGTGGACCAGCTCCGGGACAATCTCGAGGGCCTCACGGTGCGTCTCACCGATCACGATCGGGAGCAGCTCGCGACGCTGAAAGAGCCGCCAGATGCCTACTGGGCAAGGCGATCCGCCCTGCCGTGGCAGTGAGATCGTGACGAGGCGGCGGTCCCGCATCATCAGACGGGCCGACCCGAAGCGAGTACGGCCCATCTGATGAAGGACGCCACGTCATGGCCCCGAGACCCGTAACGGTTCGCCGTTCGGGCTAACCAACGATGCGCCCCCGTGCAGCGCCGCATCGTCGGCTAGCTGATGGACAAGAGCCCACCTGCGGCCATTGTGATACGCGGTGTGACCTGCACAACG
>Ga0126377_10002811_pt1 | contig 12135 bp, 10 predicted proteins | sample PanSoiMetPlot_22_FD_92647 | JGI IMG/M metagenome (GOLD analysis project Ga0126377, IMG submission 92647) | Tropical forest soil microbial communities from Panama - MetaG Plot_22 | ecosystem: Environmental > Terrestrial > Soil > Tropical forest > Bulk soil | place: Panama | collected 2016-02-17
AACGTGTGCTCGGTTGGGCCTTCGGCCCGCCCTCAGCTAGGCTCCGCGCATGATCACGCTCCACGAGACGGCGGTCTCCGGCAACTGCTACAAGGTCCGGCTCCTGCTCGCGCAGCTCGGCATCCCGGTGCGCCGGGTCGAGTTCGACATCGACGCGCTCAGGGCCGGCCGGACCCACACCGAGGCGTTCCTGGCCATGAACCCCGAGGGTCGGGTGCCGGTCGCCGAGCTCGAGGACGGCAGCTTCCTGCCCGAGTCGAACGCGATCCTGGTCTACTTCGCCGAGGGCACGCCGTTTCTGCCGGCCGACCGGCTCGAGCGCGCGCACGTCATGCGCTGGCTGTTCTGGGAGCAGTACAGCCACGAGCCGTACATCGCGGTGGCGCGCGCCTGGCGCACCTACTTCGGCATCCCGGCCGGCCGCGAGGCCGAGCTCCCGCTGCGCGAGGCCCGCGGCTACGTCGCGCTCGATGTCCTGGAGCGGACGCTGGCCGACCGGGCGTTCCTGGTCGGCGACCGCTACACGATCGCCGACATCGCGATCTACGCCTACACCCACGTCGCCGCCGAGGGCGGCTTCGAGATGGCGCGCTACCCGGCCGTGAGAGCGTGGCTCGCGCGCGTGGCCGCGCAGCCGGGGCACATCGCGATCAACGACTGACCGGCGCGCGCGGAGCCGGGGCCGGCCCCTCCGGCGGCGCCGGCCGCGGGGGGATGGCCGGCGATCTCGGTCCATCGCCGCACCGAATCGGTCGCCAGGCGCTCGAGGTCGACGCCGGCGGCGCGGGCGACCTCGTGCTCGGCGCGGAACGAGGTGCCGATCGGCGTGGGATCGTCGCTGCCGAGGACGCAGCGCACCCCCGCGGCCTGGAGGGCACACAGGGGAGTCTTGCCGCCGTGGGCGCGCTCGAGCGCGGCCAGCGCGGTCGGGATCAGGAGCCGGTTGCTGGTCGGGCACACCTCGAGCGTGACCCCGTCGCGCGCCAGGCGCTCCAGGGTGGCGGCGCTCTCGAGCGCGTGGACGCCGTGGCCGATCCCGCGCGGGGAGAGTTCGAGCGTCCGATCGATGGAGGCATGCCCGGCGAACTCGCCGGCGTGGACCGTCAGATCGGGCAGGTGGCGCCGCAGCTGGTCGAGGATCGCGACCAGCCCGGCCGGCATCGGTTCGGTGTCGGGAGGCGCGACGATGCCCAGCACGTCGAGCCCGACCAGCGCGTCGGCGTGCTCGACCACCATCGCGGCCAGCGCGCGGTAGTGCGGCTCGCTCTCGAAGGTGCGCGACAGCCCGAGCCGGAGGAGCGCTCGTGTCGCGGTCGCCGCCTGGACCTCGTCCCGCGCGGCGATCACCTCGACCAGGATCGGCCGCGCATATCGCTCGGCGAGCTCGAGCGGGGGTACCTGGCGCCAGTCGAGCCCGCCGTGCTCGACCAGGGTGCGCGCCATCGAGAACAGGCTGAGCCGCATCTCGAACCCGTCGGTGTCGGCGGCCGCCTCCTCGAAGGCGCGCCGCGCCAGCGCCCCGATCGCCAGCACGCTCACGTAGGCCGCCCGCGCCACGACGATGCAGCGGTAAAACAGGCTCGCGTCGTCGGACGGCCCCGCCATCACGACGTCGGCGGCCAGCTCCGCCGCGGTCCGGAACCGCCCCGTCTCGTCGCGGAAGGTCGGCCCGCGCAGGTCGAAGCGACGCGCCACCTCGGCGAGCGCGGCGGGGCTGTGAGAGCCCTCGAGGTGGCGATGGAGGTCGAGTCGCACGGTCTACCGGCTGCGCCGCGCCCGGACGAGGCGCCCGCCACTCTAGCTGAAGTGACTCGCTCGAGGGGGCAGCGCCCCGCCGGCCTCAGCCTCGGCCTCGGCCTCGCCCGCGGTCGCGGTCGCGCGCGGGCGCCGGCTGCATGGTCTCGGCCAGACAGATCGGGCAGTAGCCGCGGTGCTGCCACTCGTAGCCGCAGAGTCGACAGACGAATGTGGGCGGGTCGGCCTCCCCGCCATCCTCCTCGCGGCGCCGGGCGGCCACCTTCTCGCGCTCGCGGGCCACGATGGCGGCCGGCGACTCGAACAGCCGGTCGAGCGTCCAGACGATGGACATCCGGTGAGGGTACGGACGGATCGGATGCGCGCAAGGGGTCCACTGCGAGGCTCCGGCGCCAGGCCGCGGCGCCAGGCCGCGTGCCCTGGCAAGAGCGCCCGAGTGCCGGCTCGCCGACCGCGGTGATTTTTCGATCACATCCGCGGGCAGGGGTCTCTACCGGTCATGCACCGCACGGCGGAGCCAGGCGCGGCGGCGCGGGAACGGGTGGCGCCCGGTGACGAGGAGCTCATCACCCCGGCCGGCCTCGGCGTCGCCCGGGCGGCGCTGCGGCGCGCCGGGCTCGCGCCCGGGATGCGGTTCCTCGACGTGGCCGGCGGCACCGGGGCGCTCGCCATCCCGGCGGCGAACCTTGGCGCGGAGGTACTTGCGGTCGACGTCTCCCTGGCGACGATCGAGCGGCTGAACCTGCGGGCGCGCACGGAGGGGCTGCCCAACCTGATCGGTCGCGTGATGGACGGGCAGCGGCTGGCGCTCGAGGATGCGGCCTTCGATGTCACGGGCTCGCTGTTCGGCGTGATGATGATCCCCGACCTGCCGTCCAGACTGCGCGAGATGGCGCGTGTGACCCGGCCGGGCGGGCGCGTGGTGGTCGTCGCGTTCGGGGCGCCGTCCCGGGTCGGGTTCTTCGCCCTCACCGTCGCCGCGATGCGCGCGAGCATCCCGGGCTTCACCGGGCCGGCGATGGATCCGCCGCCTCTGCCCTTGCAGTCATGCGAGCCCGACCGCGTCCGCCTCGAGCTCACAGCCGCCGGGCTGCGCGACGTCAGCGTCGGCACCGTGACCGAGGCGCTCGAGTTCGGATCCGCGCGCCAGCTGTGGCGCTGCTTCGTGCACAGCAACCCGGTCGGGGCGGCGGTGGCCGCGCGGTTCGCCGACGCCGAGGTCGCGCTGGTCGAGCGCACGCTCGAGGACATGCTGCGGGAGCGCTCGGGGGGCGACGGCCCGGCCGCGCTCACCCAGGAGATCCACATCGGCGTCGGCAGCCGCTGATCCGGACCGTTCCAGCGCGAGACAATCCCTCCCATGAGCGAGCTCGACGACGAGACCCTCGAGGACCTGCGCGACCCGCTGCTGCGCGCGCTGGCCCGGACCCCCGAGGTCGCGCCGTTCGCCGGCACCGACCGCTACCGGATCTGCTCCTGCCTCGGCGAGGGCGGCTTCGGCGTGGTCTACGAGGTCGAGGACCGCGTGCAGGGCCGCCACCTCGCGCTCAAGACGCTCAAGCCGCAGCGCAGCGGCTCCGCCTCCAGCATCCGCCGCCTCAAGCGCGAGTTTCGCTCCGCCGCCGACCTGGTCCACACCAACCTGGTCGGGCTGCACGAGCTCTCGTCCGACGGCACGCGCTGGTTCTTCACCATGGACCTGGTGCGCGGCTGCGATTTCCTCGAGTACGTCCGCCGCGAGACGACGCCGGTCTCCAACCGGCCGGCCCGGCGGCACGCCATCTCTCTCGGCCCGCGGGCCGCAGGTGCCGGCCTCTCCGAGGCGCGCCTGCGCGGAGCGCTCCGCCAGCTCGTGGCCGGTGTGTGGGCCCTCCACCAGGCCGGCATCGTCCACCGCGATCTCAAGCCGCCCAACGTGCTGGTCGACGCCGACGGGCGCGTCGTGATCCTCGACTTCGGGCTCGCCGACGGCATGCTCGCCGCCGATCCGGAGATGAGCGCCGCCGGCACGCCGGACTACATGGCGCCGGAGCAGGCCGCCGGCGCGCCGCCGGGCGGCGCGGCCGACTGGTACGCGGTCGGCGTCATGCTGCACCAGGCGCTGACCGGCGCCGCGCCGGTCGCCGACCGCGATGCGGTCCCGCCGGATGCGCCGGCCGACCTGGCCGAGCTGTGCCGCGGGCTCCTCCGCGCCGATCCGGGCGAGCGCCCCGACGCCGCTGCGATCCTGTCGATGCTCGGCGGCGCGGCGCAGCCGGCCGTGCACGTCCGCGCCGCCGCGGCCGGCGCGTTCGTCGGCCGCTCGCGCGAGCTGTCCGTTCTCGAGGCCGCCTACGCCGCGGTCCAGGCCGGAAATCCGGCCCTGGTCCGCATCCACGGTCAGCCGGGTGTCGGCAAGTCGGCGCTCATCGCCGAGTTCGGCGACGAGCTGGCCGAAGACGGGTGCGCCGCGCTTCTGCTCGGTCGCTGCCACGAGCGCGAGTCGGTCCCGTTCAAGGCGTTCGACGGGGTCGCCGACGCCCTCGTTCGATATCTGCAGGACCTCCCGCGCAACGAGGCGTCGGGGCTCATGCCGCGCGACATCCACCTGGTCGCGCAGCTCTTCCCGGTGTTCGAGGGGGTGGGGTCGCTGCGCGACGTGCCGGCCCGCCACACCCGGCTGGCCGATCCGCGCGAGGCGCGCATGCGCGCGTTCGCGGCCATCAAGGAGCTGGTCGCGCGGATCGCCGACAAGCAGCCGCTCGTGATCGCGATCGATGACTGTCAGTGGGGTGACGTCGACAGCGCGCGCCTCCTGTCCCAGCTCGTCGCGCCGCCGGAGCGCCCGGCCCTGCTCCTGATCCTGTGCTACCGGGCGGACGAGGCGCAGCACAGCCCGACGCTGCGCGAGACACTGCGCATGCTTCAGGCGGCCGGAGACCGCGGCCAGGAGATCGCGCTCGAGCCGCTACCCCCGCGCGACGCCGAGGCCCTGGCCGCGAGCCTGCTCGGAGGCGGCACCCGCGAGGCGGCCCGCGCGATCGCCCAGCGCGGCGAGGGCCACCCGATGTTCATGGCCGAGCTGGCCCGCGCGCTCCGCCAGCGCGACCAGGAGGAGCGCGCCCCGCCCAGCCTGATGGACATCCTGTGGCAGCGGGTGGTGGGGCTGTCGGAGAGCGCGCGAGCCCTGCTCGAGACGGTGGCGGTGGCCGGACAGCCGCTCCCCTCGCAGCTCTGCTTCGAGGCGGCCGGTATCCACGGCGGCGGCGTCGACGCGATGCGCGTGCTGCGCGCCGAGCAGCTCGTCCGCGCCGGCGACGGCGGCGAGATCAACGTCTTCCACGACCGCGTCCGCGACGCGGTGCTGAGCCGGGCCGATCCGGGAGCGCAGCGCGCCCGTCACCTGGCGCTCGCCCGCAGCCTCGAGCGCGCGCCGCAGTGCGATCCGGAGGCGCTGGCACGCCACTTCGACGCCGCCGACGAGCGCGAGCTGGCCGCGCGCCACGCGCTGCGCGCGGCAGACGCCGCGATGGGCGCGCTCGCCTTCGACCGCGCCGCGGCGCTCTACCGCATGGCGATCGATCGCGGGCCGCCGCCGACCTCCGCCGACCTGCACGAGAAGCTGGGCCACGCGCTGCTGAGCGCCGGCTGCAGCGCGGCCGCCGGGGAGGCGTACATCGCCGGCGCCGCCCTCGCCGACGGCCTCCGCGCCGTCGAGCTGACTCGCCTGGCCGCCGAGCAGATGCTCACCGTGGGCGACGTGGAGGCGGGCCGGCTCGCGCTCGACCGGGCGCTCCGCGCGGTCGGCGAGGAGCTGCCTGCCACCGCGCGGCAGACCCGGTCGGAGCTGATGCGCCACAGCTGGGCCGTGCGCCTGCGCCGGGCCCGCTTTCGCGAGCGCGCGGAGTCGGCCATCAGGCGCGAGCAGCTCCTCCACCTGGACGTGCTCGACTCCGCCGCCACCGGCCTGGACACCAACGACCCGCCCCGCTCGATCGCGATGCGCGGGCGGCTCTACCGGATGTCGCTCGCCACCGGCGAGCCGCGCCGCGCGGCCATCGGCCTCATGGGCTCGGTGGCGCTCGCGGTGGCCGACCAGCCCGAGCGGCCGGCCGCGGCCGACCGGCTCCTCGACGCCGCCGTGGCGATCGGCGAGCGCCTGGACGATCCGCGTGTGCTCGGCCGCGCGCTGCTGGAGCGCGGCAAGAGCCACTTCGTGTTCGGCCACTGGCTGCGCGCCGCCGAGCTGTGCCGGCGCGCCGACGTGCTCCTGGCCGAGCGCTGCGCCGGCATGGCCAACGAGCGGCACTACGCGCTGGTGATCGCCGGTACCTGCCACGCGCGCGCGGGGCAGCTCGCGGCGGCGCGGCGGCTGGCCGACTCGCTCCTCCTCGATGCGATCGAGCGCGGCGACCCGGTCACCGAGAAGGCGGTGTGCGCCGGCATGCTGGGGCCGCTCGGACTCGCCGCGGACGATCCGGCGCAGGCGCGCGCCGACGTCGATCGGGTCGGCATGGAGGACCGCTGCGCCAACGTGGTCCTGCGCGGCGAGAGCGCGGCCGCGATCGCCACGTACGAGGACCGGCCGCGCGAGGCGATCGCAGAGTGGCGCCGGCGGTGGGCGCGGATCGAGGAGATGGGCGTGCTGGTGCTGGCCGGGTACCGGGTCATGACCGTGCGCTCCTTCGCGACCGCGCTCCTGGCCGGCGGCGATGCCGGCGAGGTGCGCGAGGCGGCCGGGCTCGCGCGGTCGATCAGGCGGACCCGGTTCCCGTTCGGGCGCGCGGTCCAGGCCAGCCTCGGCGCGCTCTCCGCCCTGCGCGAAGGCCGGCCCGACCGGGCCGCGCCGCTCCTGGCCGACGCCGCCGCCTGGTACGCCGCGGGCGGCATGCCGCTCGACGCCGCCGCCTGCCGGCATCGCGGCGCTCGCATCAGCGGCGACCACGATGGCGCGCGCGAGGCGGTCGACGAGCTGTCCGCGTGCGGCGTGGCCAGTCCAGAGCGCTGGGTGGCGATGCTGCTCCCACCGGTCGAGCGGAACCGCGCCCGGGCGGGGGCCGGGAGGTGACGCCGGGCCGAAAGCGGTACCATCTCCGCCGTGGAGGACGCGCGCGAGGACGCGATCCGCGATGCGCACCGGCGCGGCGATCTGGCGGGCGCGGCCCGCGCCGGGCTGGCCCTCTACCGGGTCGAGGTGTTCTCGTTCCTGTGCGCGCGGCTGGGCAGCGAGTCTGACGCGCACGAGGTCTTCTCCCAGATGAGCGAGGACCTGTGGCGTGGCCTGGACGGGTTCGGCTGGCGCTGCTCGTTCCGCACCTGGCTGTACGCGCTGGCCCGCCATGCCGCGCTCCGCTTCGAGCGCACGCCGGCCAACCAGCCCGCCCGGCGCGAGTCGCTGTCGCGCGCCGCCTCGCTGGCCGCGGAGGAGCGCAGCCGGACACGGCCGTACCTGCGCACCGAGGTCAAGGACCGCTTCGCCGCGCTGCGCTCGACCATCACCCCGGACGAGCAGTCGATCCTGGTCCTGCGGGTCGATCGCGGCCTGCGCTGGGACGAGGTCGCCCGCATCCTCCACGACGGCGACGAGCCGGACGAGGCGACCGTGGCGCGCGAGGCGTCCAACCTGCGCCAGCGATTCCGCCAGCTCAAGGAGCGGCTGCGCGAGATGGCCCGGGCCGAGGGGTTGCTCGACGACGAGCGCTGACCGCGCGGGCCTTGTATTGCGCCGCGGGGCCCTGCATCGTGGCGAGATGGTCCCTTCTCTCCGGCACGCCGCGATCGCGGGCGCGCTGCTCGCGCTGGCATGCTCGCGAGACTCCTCGCGCGCGGGCGCGCCGGACAGGGGGCGCGAGCGCGACGCCGGTCCTCCGCCGCCGCCCGAGGAGGTGATCGTGGTCGCGGAGCCGGGCGGCCTGGACGCGGCCGGCGCAGAGCAGGAGGCTGCGGCGCCGCTCGAGGACGCGCTCGGCCGGGTCCGCGCGATCGCGACCGTGCGCAGCCTGTCCACCGCCGGTCGGGTGTCGATCACCTGCCGGCTGGCCCGCGGCGCCGACGGAGCCGGGGCCGCGCGCGACATCGCGGACGCGCTGCGAGGCGCGCGCGCACCCGCCGGGATGGCGCCGCCGTCGCTGACGCGCCGCACGTCGGCGATCGAGGGGTTGCGCTGGATCGTGACGTCGACCGCGGCGAGCCGGGACGACATGGCCGGCGTGCGCGACGACATCATCCGCCCGGCGCTCGAGCGGGTGGCCGGCGTGACCGGTCTCGCGCTGTGCGGCGGCGCGGGCGCCCCGCTGGTGCGCGTGGTGATCGATCCGGACCGGCTGGACGCGACGGGCCTCGACCTCGCGGCGGTGCGCGCGGCGCTCCTGCGCTCGTCCGGTTCGAGCGGGTTCCGCTCGCTCGACGAGATCGCGGCCGCGCCGGTCGACGTCCCGGGAACGCTGGACACCGCGGCCTCGCTGCGCGACCTGGCGACCATCGAGGAGGGAGCCGACGAGCCGACCTGTCTGGCGCGCACCGCGACCGCACCGGCCGCGCTGTCGATCGAGGTCGCGATCGATCCGTCGCCGGGCGCGGGGAACCGCGTGCGCGACCAGATCGCCGCGATCGAGGAGCAGCTGCCCGCCGGATTCCGGGTCGCCCGCCCGCCGGCCGGCCCGGCGCTGGAGCTCCGATTCGAGGCGCCGGCCGGGACCGATCTGGCCACCCTCGACCGGATCGCCGCGGCGAAGACGGAGGAGCTCGGCGCCATGCAGGGGGTGGCGGCGGTCCTGGTCGAGAGCGGCGCGCCGATCGGGTCGATCGAGCCGGAGCCGGTCGGGATCCGCGCGCTCGTCGCGGTCGAGGATGGCGCCGCCTCCGACGCCGTCGTCACCGCGGCGGCCACCGCCGCGGGGGTCGGCGTGCGCATCGCGAGCGGACCGCACGCCGAGCTGCGCATCCAGCTCCGCGGGGCCGAGCTCGACCTCCTCGGGCGCGCGGCCCAGGAGATCGCCGGCGCCGCGCTGAAGGTGCACGGGGTCGCGGCGACAGGCGTGCTCGCGGCCGGCCGGCTGCCGCGCGTCGATGTCCGCCCCGACATGAGCCGGACCGCGGGCACCGGGCTGTCCCGCGACGACATCGTCGCCGCCGGGCGCGCCGCGTTCGAGGGCGCGGCGGCGGGCCAGCTCGCCCGGGGCGGCCGCCGGATCCCGATCCGCATCCAGCTCGGCGCCGGCCGGCCGGGCCCGGAGATGATCGACCGCGTGAAGCTGCGCACTGCGACCGGCGCGCTCGTTCCGCTGTCGTCGGTCGCCTCGGTCGTCCTCACCGAGGGGCCGGCCGCGGTGCTCCATATCGACCGGCAGCGCGCGGTCGAGATCTGGGTGCAGCCGGCCACCGGCGCCGATCGCAGCGGCGTCCTGGCCGGCCTCCGCCGCGCGGTCGGAGGCTCGGTCCCGCCCGGGATCGAGGTCACCTGGCCCGAGGTCCCGCCGCCTGCGCCGAAGCCGCCCGCGGGGAAGTAGCCTCGCAGGAGTCGCGGCGGCCGGACCATCCACTTCATCGGGCGCGATGCGCTCATCCGCAACAAGCTCGCGACCGGTCGGCCCAAGGATCTCGTCGACGCGAAGATCCTGCAGAGGCGACGCGACCCTTGGCGCCCAGCCGGCCTACGGGATCAGCATGACTCGATTCCATGGAGCGGCGCCGTCGGCCAGCGCCGCGGCGATGGCAACGGCGACTCCGCCGCTTCCGGACAGGAAGCCCGGTGACGCCGTCCACGAGCGGGAGAGCTGGCGGTCGGCCGCGGAAGGGCGCCCGCCGGATCCTCGCGCCCCGGCATGGTCGAAGGTGACGCGATACCACCTCCGCGCGGCCGCCGCGAATTCCGTCATCCCGGTCATGCGATAGAGCCGATGGAACAGGTGGCCGAGTCCACCGGAGCCATGGCACAGGCCCGCATCGGCCACGCCCGAGGAGCGGTGGCTGCGCCTCGCGGCGCCCAGCGCGATGCGGATCGCGGCGCGCTCCCATGCCGGCTCCTCCACGGCTCGTGCCGCCAGGAGCAAGCTGGCGGCGATGCCCGCGTCTCCGTAGCACCAGGCGAGCCGCGCCGGTTCTCTGGCGGTCTCGTCGGCGGCCCAGGCGAACGCGCTCGCCTCGCCGCGCCCCTCGTGCGACAGGATCCATCTCACCGCGCCATCGAGCAGCCTCCGGGCGGTGCGCTGCGCGGCCGGGGCCACGTCGGCGATGCAGGCCTGAGCCAGGAAGCCGACGATCCCGGGCGCGCCGTGCGCCACTCCCAGGTTCCACTCGATTCTCGGCGCATCGGCCAGCTCTGGAGGCAGCCACCTGGGATCGCTGTGCCAGGCGATCCCTCCCTTCTTGCGCACTGCCAGCCCGGCCAGACGCTCGACGGCGAGCTCCAGCAGCCCGCGGGCGCCATCGCGCGGCATCCGCTCGAGCGCATAGACGCCGATGCCCACGATGCCCTCGATCAGGTCGTACGGTGAGGCCCAGGGCGATCGCGAGAGCCAGGCCTGGAGCGCGCGATCGATGTCGGCATTGAGGTCCTGAGTCGACACGCGCGCGTTGGTCACCACCTCGGCCACCCAGGACACGCCCACGAATCCCATGAACAGCGACGGCGACGTCGGGTCGCGAGCGATCCGATCGATCGCGCGTGACAGCGCGCTTCGAGCGCGCTCCTGGTGGCCGACACCGGGAATCCATGGATCGAGCACCGCGTGGGTGAGGGCGAGCCCCGCCAGCCCCTCGCCGAGGGACACGTCCTCGACCCTCGGGAGCTTCAGGGAGAGAAGGGCGCTCGAGAGGCGCTGGAGCGCCGTGGTCGCTCGAGCGGTGTCCCTGGCGTCGAGGAGCTGCACTGTCGACACATGAACCCGCGACCGCGCCGGATGTCGCGCGTCCTCGAGCGCGACATCGAGCCCGGTCGCCGGTTCTCCCCAGGCGGCACGGCCGTCGGGATGCAGAGACCCTGGAGGTTCGGGATGAAGAACAAGAGAGACAGCAACGGGAAGCGAAGGAATGCGTCGGCCGGACCGGCGCGAAAGCTGGCGCTCCGCCGGCTCACGCTGCGGAAGCTGACCGCGGACGAGCTCCAGCACGCGGCCGGAGGCGGAAGCAATCGCCTCACCTGCTTGCCCTGCAAGATCGTTCTTCCGTACTGACGGCGCACCGAGGGGGGCGACGCCCGGAACGCAGCGCTTTCACCTTCACCTTGCGAGGTACTTCGATGAAGAAGAAGACGGCGGACCCTGACAGACCGAGGAAGAAGCTGGCCCTCCAGCGGCAGACGCTGCGGAAGCTCACGCTCAACGCGGAGCAGCTCCGACACGTGGCCGGCGGAATGTACGTCGTCACGGAGACCTACTCGCTCCACTGTTACGGGCACGACTACTGCTGCTATTGAGGGACTCACTCGAGCGGCACGCCGGGCCGCAACCCGCGCGCTGACACGCGCCTCGTCGCCTCGATGACGTCGGGCCAGGCCGCCAGGAGCCGACCGAACCGCAAGACGAGGCGCTGTACGCGCGCGGAGGGTGCGCTCTCGCCGCCTGCGATGGGCGCGAGCTCTGCCGGGGTCATGCAGGACCCCGATCGCAGCGCCTGCCACCACCACCCGAGGCAGCGGTCCACCTCACGAGCCCAGTACCGCGGGGTCCGGCGGTATCGCGCCAGGAGGTCGTCCAGCCGGCGGATCTCCTCCATGCACACCTGATAGCGCGCGTCCGTCAGGCGCTCCGCGAAGGCCGCGGGCGGTTCCGATGCGATGAGCTCGAGCCCGCGGCCGAGGTGCCGCAGCGCCGCCGCCGGGTCGGAGGCCGGCGCGTCCTTCCCCTGCACGGCGAGGACGAGGGGGCTCATGAAGTTGAAGGTCGCCGGGCGCACCATGTTCGCGTGGATCGCCGGCCCGGGACGGGACGGCCGCCGGTGCCCCACCGCGTGGGGCAGCAGGCCGAACCAGGCCTCCGGGAACGCGGCACGCGCGGTCGCCGCGAAGAGGAAGTCCTGGCCGCGGAGGACGGGCATGAAGGGCGGCAGCAGCCGTCGGTGGTCGTACGCCGCTGCGGTCGACGTCCAGAAGCTACCGTCGGCGATGGTGGAGGCGCTGACGCAGTGGTGCAGCCGGCAGCGCTGCATGAGCTCCGCGAAGCTCCTCCGGGTCGCGAGCATCCGGCGGCGGGCATCGCCGTGGGCGGCCATGGCCGCCACGCCCGGGTAGGTGTAGACCGAGTCACCGTGCGACCCCATCCAGGTGGCGATCACACGGCCGGGCACCGTCTCCAAGCGGGTCAGCTCGCGCGGCGGAAGCTGGTGCAGGCGCGCCGCGTCGGCGCCGACGTCGCGGACACACGCGCCGAGATCGCGACCGAGCAGGGACTCGTGCTTGCCGAG
>Ga0126377_10002812_pt1 | contig 12133 bp, 9 predicted proteins | sample PanSoiMetPlot_22_FD_92647 | JGI IMG/M metagenome (GOLD analysis project Ga0126377, IMG submission 92647) | Tropical forest soil microbial communities from Panama - MetaG Plot_22 | ecosystem: Environmental > Terrestrial > Soil > Tropical forest > Bulk soil | place: Panama | collected 2016-02-17
ACCGAGCAGCGCAAGATCCTGATGATGATCTCGGACGTCGCGCCGGTCGACGATTCGACGCTTTCGGTCAATGCCGGAAACTACCTCGAGCGCCACCTGCGCTGGGTGATCGAGGAGATCGAGACCCGCTCGCCGGTCGAGTTGATCGCGATCGGCATCGGTCACGACGTCACGCGCTACTATCGGCGCGCCGTCACCATCGTCGACGCCGAAGAGCTCGGCGGTGCGATGACCGAGAAGCTCGCGGAACTGTTCGACGAGCACGAGCCGCCCGAGCCGCGGCGGATGCCGGCGCGGAGACTGCATTGATCGCGCTCTACGCGCGAAGCGCGTCGGGTGAGGAGCGCTCGCACTTCCAATTCAGCATTCGCAGGGTGCGCAAAGCGCGGCGTGCGCACCATCGCGTGGGCACGGCGCTCCGCGCCTTCGCCCACCCTGCGCTGTTGCTCGTTGCCATTCTTTTTGCCCTCGCAGCCCCCGCCGCCGCGCAGCGGCGTGCGCCCGCTGCCCCGGTCAAGATCGACGTCGCGGCGCGCACCATCGACGCTTTCGATCCGCGCGAGCCCGACGCGGTGCGCTTCGGCGCGCTCGAGTTCCGCGGCGGCCTGGAGCTGACCTCGCCCTACCGCGAGTTCGGCGGGCTCTCGGCGATCCGCGTTGCCGCCGACGGTGAGCATTTCGTGTCGCTCACCGACAAGGGGAACTGGCTCACGGGGCGCATTGCCTATGATGCGCACGGCCGGCCGAGCGGCGTCACGGATGCCGTCATGGCGCCGATGCTGGGGCCAGACGGCCGTCCGCTCGCGGCGCACGGGTGGTACGACACCGAGTCGATCGCCCAGGACGACGGCACGCTCTACGTGGGCATCGAGCGCGTCAATCGCATCGTGCGCTTCGATTTCGGCCGCGCCGGCGTGCTGGCGCGCGCAACGCCCATCCCGATCCCGCCGGGCATCGCCAAATTGCCGAACAACAAGGGGCTGGAGGCCATGGTGGTCGTGCCGAAAGGCCTGCCGCTTGCCGGGACCCTGATCGCGATCTCGGAGCGCGGACTCGACGCAGCCGGCAATCTGAAGGCGTTCCTGATCGGCGGCCCGAGCCAGGGGGAATTCTCCATCCGGCGCAGCGACGATTTCGACATCAGCGACTGCGCGCTGCTGCCCGCCGGCGACCTCCTGGTGCTGGAGCGGAAATTCTCATGGTGGAGCGGGGTCGCGATGCGCATTCGCCGCGTGGCGCTTGCCGCGATCGCGCCAGGCGCGCTTGTCGACGGCGTCAAGCTCATCTTCGCCGACATGGGTCGTCAGATCGACAATATGGAAGGCCTCTCGGTGCACCGCGCCGCGCAAGGCGATCTCATTCTCACGCTCGTCTCGGATGACAATTTTTCCGCTCTGCAGCGTACGATCCTGCTGCAGTTCAAGCTGGTCGAGGAGTAGCAACACCGCCGGTGTCATTGCGGCGCGCGCGGGCAATCCGGTGCGCGGCACTGCGCATGACGCACCGTCGTGCGTGTCGCGATGTCGGTGTCTACTGGATGCCCCGTTCGCGCGGGGCCATGACGGCGAGAGGCTCAGGCGCTCGCCTTGAGCTTCTTCTGCACCTGGCGCCTGATCTCGCGTGCGCGGGTCGACAGTTCGTCTTCCTTGGCCTTCATCAGGAAGGCATCGAGGCCGCCGCGGCGGTCGACGGTCTTGAGCGCGTTGGTCGAGATGCGCAGCTTGACCGAGCGGCCGAGCGCGTCCGACATCATGGTGACGTTGACCAGATTGGCCAGGAATCGCCGCTTGGTCTTGATGTTGGAGTGGCTGACCTTGTGGCCGACCTGCGCCGCCTTGCCGGTCAATTCGCAACGCCGCGACATGCTTGAAATCCTTGAGTCTTTTTCGTCGCTCGCGCCGCGCGCGGGACGGATGAAACATTCCCGGTTGAATGGGACCGCGGACGTATAGAGACCGTCGCCCGGCGCGTCAAGTTTGCGGCCCGTCTCGGGAACCGTGCCCGCCCGCCGCGGTCATTGCAGCCGACGACCAGGCGCCGATGGGGTTGCGGATAGTTATCGCGCCGTCACGTTGCCGGCGTATGGGCGAATCTGCACTGGCGGTCGACCGGTACTTGGCGAACGCTGCGCAACGCGCCGTTTCCGGTCGTCATCCGATCGGTCAGCCCATGGATCTTCGAGGTACCGCGCCTGCCGGGCTTGCGATACACCGGGCGCCGGATCACATAAAGGACGCATTCGGCGCTGACAGAAGTCCCTCGGACTGGCTTTGGCAGCGTCGCCGGCCCATTGCGCGAGCGAGTTGCGTGACGCCGGCTTGCTGCGCGGTCCGAGCACCTCGGAAGGATCAGCAACGGTGTTGGCAGCCCTCAACCGGCTTCGACGGGTTCTGGCGACTGCGGCGCTTTGCGCGCTCGGGGTTGCGGGCCTCGCGGGCGGCGTCAGCGCCCAGGGCAGGCTCGACGCCCGCTATGTGGTTACGCTTGCGGGCGTGCCGATCGGGCGTGGCTCCTGGATCATCGATATCAGTGACGAGCAGTACTTGGCGGAAGCCACCGGCAGGACCACCGGACTGCTGCGGGTGTTCACCAGCGGCGAAGGCTCGAGCACCTCGCGCGGTCGTGTCACCAAGGGCAATTTCATTCCGTCAAGCTATGCGGCGCAGATCACGACCGACAAGAAAACCGAAGTTTTGCGCATCAATCTGGCGGGCGGCAATGTGAAGGACTACGTGATCGATCCGCCCACGCCGTCGCATCCCGACCGCATCCCGATCACCGACGCGCATCGCCGCGGCGTGATCGATCCGATGACCGGCGCGCTCGCGCGCGTTCCCGGCAACGGCGACACGGTCACGCCAGAGGCCTGCAACCGCACGCTCTCGGTCTTCGACGGGCGCCTGCGGTACGATCTCAGGCTCGCCTTCAAGCGCATGGAGACCGTAAAGGCCGAGCGGGGTTATGAAGGCCCGGCCGTGGTGTGCGCGCTCTATTTCTCACCGATCGCGGGCTATATTCCGGACCGTGCGGCAATCAAGTACCTGGTCGCCCAACGCGACATGGAAGCGTGGCTTGCGCCGATCGCCGGCACGCGCGTGCTGGTCCCGTTCCGGGTGTCGATCCCGACGCCGCTAGGCGCCGGCGTGTTGGAGGCGACGCAATTCGTCGCCACCCCGCTGCCGCAGCGCGCGTCTGCCGCGAATGCCAAGATTCCATAATCACCTGGGTGCCGCCGGTCCCGTCAGTAGGCAGTCTTTGTTCGCGATGACCCGTGATAGGCGGTTTTCCCATCATCTGGTGGCAGCGTCACCGGGTCGTCACCATATCTCGCAGGGAACGAATCTCGACTCCCTGAGAGTCAGCGATTCGGCCGCGATTCGTTCGGGACTCGTTCGCGGAGCTTAGGTCGCATCGGATTCTGCCGCGGCGGGCGTAGCATTGTGATACAGACATGACTAGACAAGGGGCCGACGGCCCCCGCCGGGGCCCTTGATGCCGATCTCTTTCTCACAGGCCGCATCCCGCGATGCCGTGGTCCGTGGCCATGGCGTCACAGCCGTATTGGGGCCTACGAATACCGGCAAGACCCACCTCGCGATTGAGCGCATGCTCGCTCATTCGTCCGGCATCATCGGGTTGCCGCTGCGGCTGCTGGCGCGCGAGGTCTACAACAAGGCCGTGGAGCGGGTCGGCGCCGATGCGGTCGCGCTCATCACCGGGGAAGAGAAGATCAAGCCGCCCAGCCCGCGCTACTGGGTCGCGACCGTCGAAGCCATGCCGCGCGATCTCGAGACCGCCTTCATGGCGATCGACGAGATTCAGCTCGGCGCCGATCTCGAGCGCGGCCACGTCTTCACCGACCGCATGCTCAACCGGCGCGGCCGCGAGGAGACGCTGGTGCTCGGTGCCGCCACCATGCGGCCGATGGTCGAGAGGCTTCTGCCCGGCGCCAATATCCTGAGCCGCCCGCGCCTTTCGCAGCTCACCTTCGCGGGCGAGCGGAAGCTGACGCGCCAGCCCAGCCGCACCGCCATCGTCGCGTTCTCGGCCGAGGAGGTCTACGCGATCGCCGAACTGGTGCGCCGCCAGCGTGGCGGCGCTGCCGTCGTTCTGGGCGCGCTGTCGCCGCGAACGCGCAACGCGCAGGTCGCACTCTATCAGTCGGGCGACGTCGACTATCTGATCGCCACCGATGCGATCGGCATGGGACTGAACCTCGATGTCGATCACGTCGCGTTCGCGTCCGATCGCAAATTCGACGGTTATCAGTTTCGCCGCCTCAATCCGTCCGAGCTCGCACAGATCGCCGGCCGCGCCGGCCGCGCCATGCGCGACGGCACCTTCGGCACCACTGGCCGCTGTCCGCCATTCGAGTCCGATCTCGTGCAGGCCCTCGAAAGCCACAACTTCGAGAATGTGCGGATCCTGCAATGGCGCAACACCGATCTCGATTTCGCCTCGCCCGGCGCGCTTGCGGCGTCGCTCGCGACGCCGCCCACGCTTGCCGGCCTCACGCGCGCACCGCAGGCGGAAGACATCCTCGTGCTCGATCACGCGTCACGCGACGACGATGTGCGCGCGATAACGACGACGCGCGCTGCGGTCGAGCGGTTGTGGGAAGTCTGTCAAGTTCCCGACTACCGCAAGATCTCCCCGGCGGCGCATTCGGAACTGGTGGTCGCCCTCTATGGTTTTTTGATGCGAAGGAGTAGAATTCCAGACGATTGGTTTGCCGGACAAGTCGCGCAGGCCGATCGAACCGACGGCGACATCGACACTCTATCGCAACGCATCGCGCACATCAGGACCTGGACCTTTGCGGCGAACCGTCCCGACTGGCTCACCGACCCCGAGCATTGGCAGGGCGTCACGCGCGCGGTCGAGGACAAACTCTCGGACGCGCTGCACGAGCGGCTCACCGAGCGCTTCGTCGACCGCCGCACCAGCGTGCTGATGCGGCGGCTGCGAGAGAACAAGATGCTCGAAACCGAGATCAGCAAGACCGGGGAGGTGGTCGTCGAAGGCCACGCGATCGGTCGGCTCGACGGTTTCCGGTTTGCGCCTGAAACGACCGCCGGCGGCTCGGAAGCAAAGGCGTTGAGCGCGGCGGCGCAGAAGGCCCTCGCCGGCGAGATCGAGGCGCGCGCGACGCGCCTCTCACAGGCGCCGGATTCGCAGTTCGTGCTGGCAGCCGGAGGTACCATCCGCTGGATCGGCGAGGCGGTCGCCAAGCTCACCGCCGGCGACAACATCCTGCGTCCGCGGGTGCGCATCCTCGCCGACGAGCATCTCACCGGCGCTGCGCAGGAGCACGTGCAGACGCGCCTCGATCTCTGGACGCGGACACATATCGAACGGCTGCTCAGTCCGTTGTTCGTGCTCGGCGCCGCCGACGACGTGACCGGGCTCGCGCGCGGCATCGCCTATCAGCTGGTCGAGGCGCTCGGTGTGCTCGAGCGCTCGAAGGTTGCGGAAGACGTCAAGAGCCTCGATCAGGCGGCACGCGCCATCCTGCGCAAGCACGGCGTGCGGTTCGGCGCGTTCCACATCTACGTGCCGGCCCTGCTCAAGCCCGGACCACGTGCGCTCGCCGCCGAATTGTGGGCGCTCAAGCACGGCGGGCCCGACGTCAAGGGGCTCGACGACGTGCAGCGGCTCGCATCGAGCGGGCGCACGTCGTTTCCTGCCGACAAGGAGACGCCGAAGGCGCTCTATCGCGCGAGCGGCTATCGCGTCTGCGGCGAGCGTGCCGTTCGCGTCGACATTTTGGAGCGGCTCGCCGACCTGATCCGGCCGACGCTCGCCTGGCGCGAGGGCGCGGCCGAGAAGCCGGCCGGCGCGGTCGACGGCCGCTGCTTCACGGTCACGCAGGCGATGACGTCGCTTACCGGTTCCTCCGGCGAGGATTTCGCCTCGATCCTGCGCGCGCTCGGCTACCGCATGGAGAAGCGGCCGAAGCCCCCCGAACCGCCGGCTGCACCGCCGCCGTCCGAGCCCGCCATCCCGCAGGAGCCGGCCGCCGACAGCGAGCGGGCGACGTCACAGCCCGATGCAGTCGAGGAGCCGACGGAACCGCAAGCGGAAGTCATCGCCGCGGCGGCGTCCCCGATCGTGCCGGACCCTGTGGGGGTCTCTGAGCACGAGCCAGCGCAACCGGCGCACGCCCAATCCGCGGCAGTCGAAGCGTCAACCGCATCCATCGAGCCGGCATCCGTCGAGACCACGTCCGTCGAGACCACGTCCGTCGAGGCGGTGTCCGTCGAGGCGGTGTCCGCCGAGGCGGTGTCCGCCGGGCCGGTGCCCGTCGAGCCGGCATCCGTTGAGCCGCCGCCCGTTGAGACCGCGTCCGTCGAGACCGCGTCGGCGGCGGCCGATGCCATGGAGGCGGCCGAGGCGCCAGTCGTCGCCACCGAGACTTCAGCCGACGCGTCGCCTACAGGCGATCAACCGTCAGGCGAGCAACCGCCAGGCGAGCCAGCCGTCGAACCAACTGCCGGCGCGCCTGCTGCGGCGACCGCGGAGCCTCAGTTGATCGAGGTATGGCGGCCAGGCGGGCGCTCCGACGATCGCCGAGGTCCACGGCGCCATCCGCGCGGCGCGCGCCGGCCGCGTGTCGAAGCGGGCGAAGCCGCGCCCGGCGCGCCGCCGCCGGCCGGTGCCGACGGGGCGGCGGTGGGTGCTGCGTCGCCGACCGACGTGGCGGCGGCTGCGGAGCCGGCGCAGGAGCGCCGTGGACGGCGCCAAGGTCGGCCCGACCGCGGGGACCGGCAAGGTCGGCCGGACCGCCAGGATCGCCCGCGGCGGGATCGCGGAGATCGCCCGGATCGTCGCGATGGCCGCCCGGATCGCCGCCCCGATCGCCGCGACGAGCACCGCATCTTTGCGACGAGCGAGAAGAGCCCGCGCGAGCGCGGCAGCCGCGAGCCTGATCCGAACTCGCCTTTCGCCAAACTCGCCGCGCTCAAGGCGCAACTCGAGGCGAACGAAAAGGAAAAGACCTAGAACACGTCCGTTCCTACGGAATCGGAACGCGCTCTAGATTCGTTTGTTTGGCGCATGTTCTTGTCGGCGAATCGGTGCCCCACCCCGGATCAAGTCCGGTGCAGGCTTTCGCCGGACTGTGCGTTGGTCCAGTGTCCCGATTCCGAAGTTTGCGACCGCATGCGCCCGCAAACCGTGTGCGCACTTCGGGTTCGCGGCACGAGCGCGTGATCACGCGCAAACACGAGCGACACCCGATTGGGCCGAGACGAATCAAGCCCTGGACGGCAAATTGCCGGCGAGCGCGGCGGCGCGAGCGAGGAACGCCAGCGCGTCGACAAATGGCTGTGGCATGCACGAATTGTGCGCACGCGCAGTGCCGCGGCGGCGCTGGCAGCCGCCGGTCACGTGCGGCTTAATGGCGAGCGCGTTGCCGGACCCGCAAAGGCAGTGAAGGCGGGCGACGTGCTGACGATCGCGCTCGACGCACGCGTGCGCCTGCTCAGGGTTGCGGGATTTGCGCCGCGCCGCGGCGCCGCCGAGGCGGGCAGGGCACTCTACGAGGATCTTGCACCGCTGGATTCGGGCCTTAAATCCACGGTCGAGGCGCCCGCGCCGGTTGCCGTGCGGGAACCCGGCCGGGGGCGGCCAACCAAGCAAGAGCGTCGGGCCATCGCCAAGTTCACCCGGCGGCAGGACCCGCTGGCCTGACAGCGGACTTGAGTTTGCACCTGGTGGCAGGCGGTGCCCCCTTGCCCCTTGGTGCGTTCTTCTGGAGCAGGTTCCGTTTTTACTGGAGCAGGTTCCGTCTTTACTGGAGCAGGTTCCATCCGAGGGATCAGGCTCGGCGGATCTTGTCCCTATGTGTCGGCGGCATGGCTGCTTGCGCAACATGTGGTCATGCGCTAGCACCTGCCCAGCCGATGGGCCGGCGGAGCGTTCCTTCATGACCTATGTCGTCAGCGAAAACTGCATTAAATGCAAGTACTTGGACTGTGTCGAGGTGTGTCCGGTCGATTGTTTCTATGAAGGCGAGAACATGCTCGTCATCCATCCTGACGAGTGTATCGACTGCGGTGTCTGCGAGCCCGAATGCCCGGCCGAGGCGATCAAGCCCGACACCGAGCCGGGACTTGAGAAGTGGTTGGAACTCAACGCCGAATACGCCAAATCCTGGCCCAATATCACGATCAAGCGCGATCCCCCGGCCGACGCCAAGGACTGGGATGGGGTGAAGAACAAGATGGAGCATTTCTCACCCAACCCGGGGCGAGGTGATTAGGTCACGGCAGTTAACCAATCGTGGCCATTAGGACACAGCAGTTAACCAATCATATGAATTTGGGTCGCCGGCGGGGGTGGAAATACCGCTGCGCATGGCCGCAAGGCTTTGATTTCGGACGAAAATGAGTTATATATTGCTCACAATGAATAAACACCCCACCCGAAGCTCCTCCCCGAGGGGGAGCCTATTTTTTCGGGTCATTCCCGAGGAACCGTCGTACAGGGGCGTGTGATCCACGCGAAAGCTGTGGCTGCAAAAACGCGTCATCGGTCTAAGTCGAAAAAGACCGCCAACAAACCCTCCGCCGCCAGTCGCCGGAGGACCTCGCAGGCCGCGCGCGGAAGCGCCCGTCGCGCTGCTCCCGTAGCGAAGCCGCCGCGCCGCAACGCGGATGGGCAAGGAGTGACCCCCGGAATGACTGTCACCAAGAAGACCACCCAACGACAAGGCTTCAAGACCAACGAGTTCATCGTTTACCCGGCCCATGGCGTGGGTCAGATCGTTGCGATCGAGGAGCAGGAGGTCGCGGGCTGCAAGCTCGAGCTGTTCGTCATCAATTTCGTGAAGGACAAGATGACGCTGCGCGTCCCGACCGCGAAGGTCGCGGCCGTGGGCATGCGCAAGCTCGCCGAAGGTCCGCTGGTCAAGCGCGCGCTCGAAACGCTCAAGGGCCGCGCGCGCATCAAGCGCACCATGTGGTCGCGCCGGGCGCAGGAGTACGAAGCCAAGATCAACTCCGGCAACATCGTCTTCATTGCCGAGGTCGTGCGCGACCTGTACCGCTCGGACACGCAGCCGGAGCAGTCCTACAGCGAGCGTCAGCTCTACGAAGCTGCGCTCGATCGTCTGTCGCGCGAGATCTCGGCGGTGCAGCGCGTCACCGAGACCGAGGCGATCAAGGAGATCGAGGCAGCGCTCGCCAAGGGTCCCCGTCGCGGTGCGAAGCCGGCGGACGAGGATGCGGTGGTCGAGGAGGAAGCGGCCTGATCAGCTGCTGCTCTGTCCCGTTGCAAATCGCGAAGGCCCGGCCAGATGTGCCGGGCCTTTATCGTTGCTGCCGCCCTTCGTCCGTGCCGACTCGTTACGATGCTACCAGCTTCGGCCCCCGCAAGATTCCATGGTTAAGTCATAATTAAACACCGTTTGCGAGGACAATGCGGTCACGCCAAAATGGGGTGAAGGATATCGTGGCAGGCAGCACGGGGACGGCTCGCGAGACGAGCAAGCATGGGCTTGCAGGTCTCGCGGTGGTGGGAATCGTTGGCATCTCGGCCGTGGTCGCAGGGTGGGGCGTGAGCCCGGTCGAGCCGCGCGCCATTTCGCCAGCCGATGTGATCGCGCTGCGTTTTCCGTCCGATTGGAGTGACGAGGCCGCGGTTTCGGCGCCGGCCGAGGCGCCCGCCACATTTGCGCTGGCGAGTGCCGAGTCGCGGCCGATCGAGGCCAGCATCCTGTTCAGTCCGCAGCAGACCTATCGGCTGCCCGCCGGTACGCTCACGCTGGCACCGATGCCGACCGCGGTCGATGCGCAGGCGGACCCGCATCTGCTCGACCCCCAGAGCGCGCTTCCGACCGACATCGAGCCGGCCGCCAAGCTCGAGGCGAAGCCGGAAACCAGGGTGGAAGCCAGGCCGGAAGCCAAGCCCGAGTCCGCGTCGAAACTCGACGCCAAGCCTGACGCGAAAGCGGAGAGCCGGACCGCAGCGGCGCGCGCACCCGCACGCGCCCGCAAGGAGAGCAGCGTCCTGTTCAATGACGCGCAGCTAGCCAGCATCAAGAGCCGGTTGAAGCTCTCGGCCGACCAGGAGCAATACTGGCCGTCGGTTGCATCCGCGTTGCGCGATATCGGCTGGCGCGCGGCCCACAACGGCAATCCGGGCAACGGTCACACCCGCCTCGCCGCCATCGACCCCGACAGCCCCGAGGTGCAGCGGCTCAAATCCGCTGCGTTCCCGCTGATCATGAGCATGAACGATGATCAGAAGCGGGAGGTTCGCACGCTCGCCCAGGTGATGGGCTTGGAGCGCGTGGCGGCGTCGTTCTGAATCTTCTCCTCATTCTTTCGTCACGGCGACGCGTGCGTAGCGCGTGAGATTTCCTCGCCCGCCTTGCGGGCCTCGAATGACGACCAACTACTGCTTCTGCAGACCGATCGCCTGCGCGATCGCGGCGATCTTTGCGCGCTGCTCGCCGATCAGCATCGCGAACTCGTCGGGCGTTCCGGTGCGCACCGTCTGACCGAGCGCGGAGAGCTTTTCGCGCAGCGCAGTATCGGCCCCGACCGCAACGATGTCGGCTGCGATGCGTGCGCGCAGATCCTCGGAGATGCCGCGCCATCCGAAGAAGCCCTGGAAGCCGTCGGCTGCGAGCTCGGGATGCGCGATCTCCTTGGCGGTCGGAAGCTCCGGAGCGGCTGGCGAGCGTTCGCGGTTGGTGACCATCAGCGGCTTGACCTTGCCGGCCTGCGCAAGCGGCAGGAGCGGCAACAGCCCGGTCGCGACGACGTCGATGCGCCCCTCCGCCACGTCCTGCAGCGCCGGCGAGAAGTCGCGGTAGGCGACCTGCACGATGTCGAGACCGGCCGCCTTGGCGAACCCCGCAAAGATGAATTGCGGCAGCCCCGGCGTCGCGGCCCAGCTTAGCTTGCCCGGCGCGGCGCGCGCTCGCGCGATGAGCTGGTCGATGGAATTGATGCCGAGCGACGACGTCACCGCAACCGCGAGGAACGAGTCGGAGGCGGCGGCAATCGGCACGAGGTCGCGGTCCGGATCGTAGGGCAGCGTCGCGTGCGCGATCGGATTGATGGTGACGGGGCTGCCGATCGAGAACAGCAGGGTGTGCTCGTCGCGTGCAGCGACGAACGCGGAGACCGCGACGAGCGCATCGGGGCCCGGGCGGTTCTCGACCACGACAGACCGGCCCCAGCGCGCCGCAAGGCGCTCCGCGTAGAGGCGCGCCGTCACATCGGTCGCGCTGCCCGGGCCGAGCGGCACGATCAGCTTGACGGTCGTGCGTGGCCAGGTCTGCGGCGACTGGGCGTGCGAGGGGGAAAGCGCGCCGGCTGCGGCGACGAGGCCGACCGCAGCGGCGAGCAGCCGGCGCAGGCCGTGCCGCATGTCACTCGACGATGATCTTGACCTGCTCACCGGGTCGGAGGTGGTCGCCGGCATCGAGTCCGTTGAGCACGCGGAAGCGCTCGACCTGGCGATCGATCAACGCCATCCGGCTCGCCATACGCTCGACCGTGTCGCCCGGCCTGACGGCCACGATCTTGAGGCGCAGCGGCTTGGCCTTCTGGCTCTCGGCCGGGCTCAGCCGCCGGAAGGTCGCGACCGAATCGCGGAAGGCCTGGTCGGTCTCGGGCATGCGCATCCGGGCGGCGAAAATGAAGCGATAGACCTCGCCGTTGAAGCGCACGACGTAGAGCCGGAACGACCATTGGTCGCTCCTGGCGGTCGCGGTTGCAGCCGGCAGGCCCGCCAGCATCAACTCCTCGATCGATCCCGGGTCGACATGCTCGATCCAGCCGGAGCCCAGATAGGCGGCGAGCGTCTGCTCCGCCGGCACCTTTACGGCGTCGAGCCGCAGCGCCTGACTGCCGCCGTCCTTGAGCCCGAGCACGGCCTGGGCGGTATTCTCGAGGGTGAAGCCGTCCGGAGCCGTGAACGTAAAGCCGAGCTTGGGATGCAGGAAACGGCGGCCGCGCACATAGCCTTCGACCGGGTCCTCGCCGTAGACCAAGCCGTCGAGGCTTGCGAGGTAGGCGCTGCGGCCGCGTTCGCCGGCGGCGCCGGGGGCGGAAAACTGACGTGCGCTCGTCTGCGCGTTCTTCACGCGCTCGGGGGTCGCCGGATGCGAGGAGAAGAA
>Ga0126377_10002813_pt1 | contig 12131 bp, 9 predicted proteins | sample PanSoiMetPlot_22_FD_92647 | JGI IMG/M metagenome (GOLD analysis project Ga0126377, IMG submission 92647) | Tropical forest soil microbial communities from Panama - MetaG Plot_22 | ecosystem: Environmental > Terrestrial > Soil > Tropical forest > Bulk soil | place: Panama | collected 2016-02-17
ACCGAGGACGCCGGGGGGAATCGTTTGCCGTTGCGCGTGACTGAGGAATGCCCGCTCGACCGCGTCGATGCAATCGCGCATGCCGATGAGCTTTGCGACGTCTTCGCGACCGAGGATCAGGGTGGCGGAGGGCGGTGGCGGTAACACACGACAGATGCTAATATCACAACTGAATCATCGCAAGAGACTTCGCGCGGAGGCATGGCCATGACCGCCACGGTTCTGTTTGTCTGCCAACACGGTTCGGCAAAGAGCGTCGTCGCAGCACACTACTTGCACGAGCTCGCCGCATCGCAGGGCGTCGCGATCGAATGTCTATCGGCCGGCGTTGATCCGGACGACGCAATACCGCTTCACGTTGTGACGGGGCTCACCGGCGACGGGCTCCACTTTGACGGAACGAGGCCTCGCGTGCTCACTCAGTCGCTCGCGGATCGCGCGACGCACGTCGTGTCGTTCGCATGCGACTTGGCCCCGCAGCTTCGGACGAAACAGGTCATCACGTGGGACGACATTCCCGCGGTCAGCGATGGTTACGCCCCGGCACGGGACGCGATCGTTGCTCGGCTGCAACCGTTGCTCGACGCAATTGTTTCCGACGGCGTATGAGACTGACCGACTCCGAAGCGACTGGGTTGCGATACGGGCCGAAGCGGATATCATCACAACTGAATCCGTTGGAACACTCGCTCTGCCTTTTCCGAGGAGTCGTCACGTGTCTCATCAACAGTGTGTCATTCCGAGCGACGCGAGGAATCGCGGCCCGGTATCGAGATCCATCGCGGAACTTGCCCTGAGGAGCGTTCGCGATGTAGCGCTCGGGACGATGTCGACCCGTGCCGCCCTGAGCGCGGCGCTGTGCATTCTTCCCTTCGCACTTTCAGCTCAGGCCGCATCGTGGGCGCCCGTCGAGCAGGCACTCGGCCGGGCCGGCGTGCCGCAACCGGGCGACGTCATGCGATTCAACTTCCCGCGACGTGATCTTCGCGTGATGGTTGGCGACGTGCAGGTCCGGCCGTCGCTCGCGCTCGGGTCGTGGATCGCATTCAAGCGAATGGAAGGCGGCCAAGCGATGGCGATGGGTGATCTCGTGCTCACGGACGCCGAGATCAATCCGGTGATCTCGGCGCTTCAACAAGGAGGCGTCGAGCAGACGGCGGTGCACAATCACATCATCGGCGGCACGCCGAATACGATGTACGTCCACATCAGGGCACATGGCCGCGAGGCGGACATCGCTCGCACGATTCGCCGAGCCCTCGAAGCGAGCAAGACGCCGCTCGACACGACTCCCGCGGGCCCGACGCCGGCGTTTACGCTCGACACCGCCGCGATCGCCAAGACGCTCGGATACAGTGGCCGAGTGAATGGTGGCGTCTACCAAGTGAACGTGGCCCGCACCGAGCGAGTCACGGAAGACGGGCAGGAGATCCCGTCGTCGATGGGATTGTCGACGGCGATCAACTTTCAACCAACAAGCGCCGGGAAGGCCGCGATCACCGGCGACTTCGTGATGATCGGCACCGAGGTGAACTCGGTCATTCGCGCGTTGCGTGACAACGGCATCGGCGTCACCGCATTGCACAGTCACCTGATCGGTGAGACGCCTCAGCTCTATTTCATGCACTTCTGGGCGAACGACGATCCGGTCAAGCTGGCCCGTGGATTGGCTGCGGCGTTGTCGAAGACGAACTCGGTCAAGCCGGCGCAACGCTGAGAGACCGACTCTGAGATAGGCAAGGGGGCGAGAGAGACTGCAGGACTACCGAAAGACGGGAAGACGGGAAGACGGAACGACGGAAACTGAAGAAACGCAGACGGCCGCGGACACTTCCGGGACGGCCGCGGAGACTTCGGAAACCCAGAACTTCCAGCGCCCGGAGAATCACGCTCTATAGGGAACTCATTAAGGAACTCATTTCTGAAACAAGGGCCGCTCGGGACGCCATTAGCGGCGACCCGAGCGGCTTTTGCAAAAGAATCAATCTCTTTCTTAGGCTGCCGGGAGTTTTTCACGCCAAACGCAGTGTCCGCGTCAGTCCCGGACGTGTCCGCGTCGGTCCGCGTTCCTGGCAGTCTGGGTTTCCGTCGTTCGCTTGTCGCACACGCCAAACAAGCAGATCCTAATCGAACTCCCTTACTTCATAGTAGTTCGCAGCTCGACCAGCGCCTGGTCGATGGAATTCGCGCGAAGAACGCCGAGACGTGGATACTCGAGCTCGATGATCACGTACATGGCCACCGCGACGGTCGCGGCGCTCCCGATGATGTACATCCAGTTTCGCCTCGCTCCACCCGCGACGGCGTAGCCGACGAAGACTGCGGCCGCCAGCGCGGAAACCGCGAGCATGACGAAGATCAGCCCCGGAGAATGGATCCGGCGCGCGAGGCGTTCGGTCTCTGCGACCGCGAACATCTCGTTCAGCGCCGGGAGAAGAAGCATTCGTGCTTTCTCTCCATCCGGCGCTACACAGGCCGCGACTGAGCGGCTCCAGAGCTCACCCTTCGATCGCGTCACCTCGACCGGCTCCTGCAATGCCTCGGCGAGACTGGGATCTTTTTGATACATGTCGATCATCGCGTCGACGTACGCTTGAAAGCTCGCCCGAACTGGCGGCTGTGCCGCGAGCGGAAGCGCGTCAATCCGCTGCCATCCTGTGCTGATGGCGTTGACTTGTTGAGAGGCCAGCTCGCGTCGATGGTCGAAGCGGCCGGAGGCGCCCGAGAACGTGAAGCCCAAGAGGAGGCCAAAAAGCGCGTAGACTGGTGCGTCCGCTTTGCCCACTCCGGCACGCGCTGCCTCTCCGTGCTTTGCCATCTGGCGGACGCCAAAGCGCCAGCCAAGCTCGAGAAACAGAAGCATGGCGGCGAACAGACCAATGGCCAGCGCGAAGGCGAGTAGTGTCGCGTTGAGATCCAACATCACATCACCATTCCTCGATCACAGCTCGAACTGGAATCGCGATTGATAGAACTGGGTTCGACCGATGAACCCGTTCTGGTTGAGCGTCCCGTACCCGAACTGGAACACAAGCCGCAGATTGTCGGTGAGATACCAGTTGATCAGCGGCGTTATCCTCCAGAACTGCCCACCCTGGAGCGTGCCGTTGGTGAGATTGGTATATGAGAACTTCAATACCGTCTCCCATGCGCCCGAACCGCCCTGAATGACCGTTTTCTTCGGCGAGATGCCGCGAAAGTAGTTTCCGGCTGTGTTGTACGATCGCGTCTCGCCCGTCGTCAGCCACGCGACGACGATCTCTCCGCCGTGAAACCACGGATCTTGCTTGTCGCGTGATCGCACCTGTTGCCAGTAATACTCGCCGCCGACCAGCACGCTCCGCGGACGCCAGTATATCTCCGGACCAAACGACAGCGCCGACTGTGCCGGAAACTTTCCGGTGTTGACGAAGTAGGGTGCTGGAAACGCCTCGGGCTTCGAGCGGAGCAAGAGCGTGTCGTTGTCGACGTCTCCCGCGCGAAAGTTCATCGCGATGTGCAGCAATTCACCCGCGCTGTCGGACACCATCGGCACCCAGCCGCCGCGGAACACGAACTGATTGTTATACGTCGAAAAGGTCTGGCCTTCCGACAGCGCATCAGTGAATGCGCCGAGATTCCAGAACCAGTGCCCGCTCGGCACATAGCCGAGCCACTTGATGCCGTCCGCCAGCAGCGGCACGGTCGCGTCGGTGAATGGTAGGCGCTCCATGGACCAACCGTCGTAACCGACCATCACCTTGTTCAAGCTGAATCCTTCTTTGGCTCGGCCAAGGAATAGGTGTCCCCACAACTCGGGGACAGCGACCATGAGGCCCGTTTGTCGGAATAGCCAACGCTTGGTGACCTGGTCGTACATCACCCCTGTCTGCCACGTGAACGGACGCTTCGTCTTGAACTTGCCGCCCAACAGGAAGCGTGCGTCTCGCAGTTTCCCCGTCGACGCGAGATGAAATTGCTCCCGGCTCGCTGAATCCTGGTCGTAGCCGATGTAATCGACGAGCAGGCCGCCGCCGATGTGCATCGTCGTAAAGCCCAGGTTCATCTCGAGCCGCTTGATGAGTGCGCGGCGTTGTGGGTTATAGTCCGCCTCGCCAGCCGTGATGCCGGTGACGAGTGTCGTGTCGCGCGTTGTGTCGCGGCCAGCTCTGCCGCCCTGCGCCATGGACAATCGCGGCGCCGACAGCGACAACGCTGCCAGCGCCACGATCAGAACGAGTTTCGACGAACGGGTGGGCAACTCGAGGACGAGCTGCTCAATACTCATCGAAATAGCGTTGGATGGTCGCGAGGTCCGTTGTTTTGAGCAACGCCAGGCGAAGCAGCACACGCGCCTTCTGTGGGTTCTTCGACAACGATGCCACGAAGTGCAGGCTGTCGTCCTTCACTTCGACATTGCGTCCGACCTCACCGGTGGTGACCCGAGTCGAGCGAACACACACGATGCCCTTCTTCGCCTGGGCCTCGAGCGCCTTGAGCGCCGGTTCCGTCATGTTGCCATTGCCGACGCCGGCGATCACGATGCCCTTCGCGCCAATCGCCGCCGACGCGTTGATCAAGGCACCGTCCATGTTCTCGGTGGCCATGATGATGTCGACGCGAGGTAAAACGGTGGTCGACGTCACGGAGAACTCGGAGTTCGTCGTGTTCCTGCCGACCGGCTTCCGGAACCACTCGATTTCGCCGTAGTTGACGGTGCCCATCAGACCGGACAGCGGCGACAGGAAGGTCTGAACGGCCGTGGTGCTCGTTTTGGTCAGCGACGACGCGCCGTGGATCCAGTCGTTGACTACGACCATGACTCCGTGTCCGGGCGCTTGTTTGTTCGCCGCCACTGCAACCGCGTTGAAGAAGTTGAGCGGACCATCCGCCGAGAGCGCCGTCGAGGGCCGCATCGATGCCGTCATGACGACTGGCTTCGGCGACTTGATGACGAGATTCAAGAAATACGCAGTTTCCTCGATCGTGTCGGTTCCGTGCGTGATGACGACACCGGACACGTCGGGCATCGCGAGCAGCTCATTGACACGGGTGGCGAGCTTGATCCACACCGAGTCGTTCATGTCCTGTGAGCCGATGTTCGAGATCTGCTCGCCCGAAAGTCTGGCGAGCTTCTTTGCTTCCGGGACGGCGGCGAGCAGTTCCTTCACACCAACCTGTCCGCTCGTGTACCCGGCCTTCACGTTGCTCGTGGCTGCGCCGGCGATCGTTCCGCCGGTGGCAAGGACGACCACCTTCGGCAGGGACCCCGTGTCGACCACCACCGTCCCACCGGCCGCACCTCCACCCTGCGCATATACCGTCGTTGCCGCTGCAAGGGACGAGACCGCAAAAGACAGATTTCTCATTTTCATAAGACGCCTCGACAGAAGACCGCGCGCCAATTGCGCGCCGATGCACTGCTGGCCTACCGGCCCTGACCCGTGAGCGCGGCAGGATTGAGGATTTCGTCGAGCTGTTCGTCGGTGAGAATTCCCTTCTCGCGCACCAGCTCGATGATGCCCTCGCCCGACTTCAGAGCTTCGGCCGCCAACTCCGTCGCCTTGTCGTATCCGATGACCGGATTCAACGCGGTGACTGTTCCGATGCTCGACTCGAGATAGTGCTTGCAGACCTCAGGGTTCGCCGTGATCCCATCGACGCATTGCTCGCGAAGCGTGTTCGCCGCGTTCACGAACATCGTTTGCGATTCGAAAATGCACGCCGCCATGACCGGCTCGAATGCATTGAGCTGCAGTTGACCGGCTTCGGCAGACAGTGTCACCACCAGATCATTTCCGATCACGCGATAGGCAACCATGTTCGTGACTTCGGGAATGACGGGGTTCACTTTGCCCGGCATGATCGACGAGCCGGGTTGCGTCGCCGGCAGATTGATCTCGTGTAATCCGCAGCGCGGGCCCGACGACAAAAGGCGCAGGTCATTGCCGACTTTCGCAAGCTTGATCGCCAGGCTCTTCAGCGCGGAGGAGTACAGCACGAACGCCTGCGTGTCCTGCGTCGCCTCGATGAGATCGTCGGCGAGGTGGATGGAGAATCCCGTGACCTTCGCGAGGTGCTCCGCACACTTCTGCGCGTAGCCCGGCGGCGCGTTCAAGCCCGTGCCGATCGCGGTGCCGCCCATGCTCACTTCCCACAGCACGCGCTGGATGGTTTCGAGCGCCTTCACCTCGTCGGCGAGCGTTTGGGCGAAGGCGATGAACTCCTGGCCCAACGTCATCGGCACCGCGTCCTGAAGCTGCGTGCGGCCCATCTTCAGAATGTCCTTGAACTCCTTGCCTTTTTTCCGGAACGACTCGACGAGCTTGTTGAACGCTCCAACGATCTGGGCGTTGCCGAGTGCCATGCCGATGTGCATGGCGGTGGGATAGGAGTCGTTCGTCGACTGCGACCGATTGACGTGATCGTGCGGATCACAATACTTGTATTCGCCCTTCTTGTGGCCCATGAGCTCGAGCGCGCGATTGGCGATGACCTCGTTTGCGTTCATGTTCGTGGAGGTCCCTGCGCCGCCCTGCAGGACGTCGAGCCGGAACTGGTCGTGCAGCTTCCCGTCGATGATCTCCTTACACGCCCCCTCGATGGCGGTCAGGATCTCCTTCGAGAAGCCACCGGTCTCGAAGTTCGCACGCGCCGCGGCAAGCTTTACCATCGCGAGCGCTTTTATGAAGTTCGGATAAAGCCGAATCTCCTGGCCGCTAATCTTGAAATTGTCGAGCGCTCGAGCGGTTTGGACGCCATAATACGCGTCAGCCGGGACCTGCAATTCTCCCAGCAGGTCGCGCTCGGTCCGCGTTTGCGAAGTTGTCATCGGGCCTCATTGGAGTCGTGGCGTTCGAAGAACGCGGGGATCATTCGCGCGGCAAACCCAACCATCGACGCGCGACGGTAGACGGGTGGATTGACGATCGTAGCACGGCGTTTATTTGGGGCTCAGTGGCCGTTGGTCTTACCCTGACGGTGGAACGGATGAGCGGTTGAACCGCTCCACCACTCCACCGCTCCACCGGAGGAACGATGAATCGATTGGAGTTGTCGCTCGCCTGGCGCTACATGCGGAGTCGTCGCGGATCGAAGCTGCTGTCGGTGATCAGCCTGATCGCAATCGGCGGCGTGACGGTCGCCGTCAGCGCGCTGGTCGTTATCATCGGCGTCATGGACGGGTTGCAGAACGACATCCGCGAGAAGATTCTCATCGGCAGTCCGGACATCCGCGTGACGACGTACAGCGGCGATCTCATCATGCCCGGCTGGGAACCAGTGCTCGAAATAGTGAGACAACAGCGCGGCGTCGTCGCCGCAGGGCCTTTCGTGCACACACAAGCCGTCGTGAATACAGCGGACCGCAAATACCCCGAGCCTGTCGCGGTGGAGGGCATTCCGTCCGAGGTGTCCGGGGCCCCTCAGACCACCGGCATTCGCAAAACACTCATCGCCGGCACCTTTTCCTTCGCCACGCCCGACGGACGTGATCGCGGCGCGGTCATCGGCAAACGCCTCGCCGAGCAACTGAACGTCGTGCCCGGGTACGACTCGGTGAACGTCTACACGCTCACGGGCGAAACAGACCCGATCACCGGTCTGCCGAAGCACGCGGTCGAACGTTTCAAGGTGACTGGCATCTTCGAGACCGGAGGGTACGAATACGACAACAGCTACATCATCGTCTCGCTCGCGGCGGCACAGCGCCTTTCAGGGATCGGCAACGCCGTTTCGGGACTCGAGGTGAAAACGCCGACGCGGCGCGATGCGGAGTGGGTTGGTCAGCAGCTCGAAGACCGACTGGGCGCCGGCTACCGCATCATCGATTGGCAGCAGCAAAACGGCTCGCTCTTCAGCGCGCTCAAGCTCGAAAAGCTCGGGATGGGTGTCATCCTGCTGCTCATCGCGATCGTGGCGGCGTTCAACATCATCAGCACGCTGGTCATGGTCGTGACCGACAAGACACGTGAGATCGGCATCCTTCGCGCGATGGGGATGCGCGCGATATCGATTCGCCGAGTGTTCTTTGCACAGGGATTCATCATCGGGATCGCGGGGACGGGCGTCGGGCTCGTGATCGGCCTCCTGGCATCGACGCTCATCGGCAAGCGAAAGCTGATCGCCCTGGATCCCGCGATCTACTTCATCGATCACCTTCCCGTCACGACGGAGTGGTTGGACGTGACGCTGATCGTTTTAGCGAGTCTCGCGATCACGGGGATCGCCACCATCTATCCGGCCCGGCAGGCAGCGCGGCTCTATCCGGTGGAGGCGATCCGCCACGAGTGATCAGCGTTTCGTCACGCTACGCTCTGCACCCCTCGGAACCCCGCGGCCTCCGCGTCCTGCTGTTCCTGCGGCAGCTGGTCGACGGCAACGCTCTCGACTTCATTCCGCCGATACCACACCAGCACGGCGACCGCGACCGCAATCAGTGGCAGCAAACCCCCGAACTGATCGACCGCGTATTGTGACCAGCGGCCGCCGGCGACGAGCGGCCGCATGACGTCTTGAACGAAGAGGTTGTTCGCGGCGTGGAGCATCACGGCGGGCCAGATGCTGCCCGATTTGAGTCGGAGCCAAGTGCAGATCACCGATGCGGCGAGCAGAAGCGTCGTGAAGCACGCGAGGCTGTACCAGACGTGGCTACTGCGGTAGTAGTCGGAGACCATGAACATCGGATAGTGCCAGATCGCCCAGATGCCTCCACTGATCAGCGACGTCGCAGTGAAGTTGAACTGACTGGACAGCCGAGGCACGAGGAAGCCGCGCCACCCGATCTCTTCGCCGAGTGCGCTTGTGACGGCGGGCATCATGCCCAGTGTCATGGTGAACATCGCGTAGCCGGCGACGATGACGGGTTCCGGGAACCGTCGCCATCCGAAGTCAGCCGCGATCGCGTCGACTCCTGCCGGGTTCGGAAAATCCATCAACCCCGTCATCCAGGCGAAACCGTACACGAGAAGGCCCGCGCACAACACTGAGGCGTAGGAAACCCATTCCCAGCGGCCTGTCCACGTCCAGCCGATCTCGCGCCACGAAACACGTCGTCGTCGGAGGAGGATGAGCGCCGCGAGTCCCGGCGACCACATGAGTGCGCGCGTATACATGGATCGCCCGCTCCCGATGTGTCCGGTACGAATGATCAGCACGGCGAACAACGCGCTCAGTGCAATGATGAGGAGGACAAATTGGACGACGTCCATGAGGACGGCGCGTTTCCGACCCGACACGCTACACCTCGAACTGTTTCAAAGCTGCGACAAACGCATTTGGCGTGCGACTGTGGAGGACAATGCGGAACAAGAAAGGACTGCGTGTTTTTTGGGCTCAAAAAAAAGTTCCCGGCGGGCCAAACCGCATCGAGTGTCGCGCCAGCCAATCCGTCAGGCTGCGTCGCGTGCGCGCTTCAGCGCCTCTCGAATCGAGCCCAGACGATGAGACCAGACGCGAACGTCAGCGCAGCAATGGCGTTGATCGCCGTCGCTATGCCTATCGCGTCTGTGAGGATACCGGCGAGAAGTGCGCCAGCGACATAGCCCAGATCTCGCCACAATCTGTAGACGCCGACCCCAACGCCTCGCCATGCGGGATGCGCAATGTCGCCGACCGCGGCGATGAGCGTCGGATAGACGAGCGCCGTTCCGACGCCCAACACAATCAACGCGACTGCCCACGACGTGAAGCCGCTAACGAGAGTCATGCTGACCAACGCTCCCGATTGCAGGAGCATGCCGGCAACGATGGGTCGCTTTCTTCCCAACCGGTCACTCATCGGACCGGTGACGAGCTGACAGATGCCCCACGTCGCCGGATAGATGGCCGCGAGCACACTCGTCGCCTGCAGCGAAAGACCGGCTGCCGTGAACACCAACGGGAAGACGCCCCACGCGAGGCCGTCATTCAGATTGTTGACGAAACCAGCCTGACTGACACTGAACAGGTTCGCGTCCGACCACACGGAGCGTGCAAGAATTGTCCGGAGACTAGGACGTTCGGTGAGGACACCCTCGTGGTGCCGAGCTGTCTCGAGGCGGACGTGATTTGATGTGTCGCGGACGAAAAGCGAGAGCGTCAGTCCGCCGAGTGCGACGATGAATCCGAGACGCGCTGTTCCTTCGCGAAGCCCGTAGTGCGCCGCGACGATGCCGCTCACGAGTCCGGCCGTTCCCAGCGCGAGATATCCGGCGAACTCGTTGAGGCCCATGGCGAGCCCACGACGCGTTGGTCCGACGAGATCGATCTTCATTATTACTGTCATCGACCACGCGAGGCCTTGATTGATGCCGAGGAGTGCGTTCGCGGCGACGATCAGCCACCACGACCTGGCGGTGAGGATGAGGTAGGGAATCGGGAGCGCGACGAGCCATCCGGCGATCAGTGTCCATCGTCGTGCGTGACGATCGGCCAATCGTCCAGCGACGAGGTTGGTGAGCGCTTTCGACAATCCGAACAGGGCGATGAACGACAACACCGCCACGGTGGACGCGATGTGGAATTCTTTCGTCGCGATGAGCGGAAGCACGGAGCGCTCGAGACCGACCATGGCGCCCACGAACGCGTTGACGACGACGAGCAACGCGAACTGCTTCCAGTTGGCGCGCAGTCCGAGCGTGACCAGTGGCGCTGCGTCCATCACTCGCTGCGCTCGGATAAGCCAAGGTTCGCCATGCGAATGGATGCCGTCGTGTCGAAGCCGGCGATGCGCCGCATACGTTATGCCTTTCCGCGCGCGGTCTGTAACGACGAGCGCCGGCGTTGATACCGACGTCGCTAACTTGCCACTCGTCGTCATCCCTCGTCTCAACGTGCTCTTGCGATGCGATCCAGCGAGTCTTTCGAGCCACCGTTCCCGCGGACGAGCGCGGCGGTCATCTGCGCGATTGCCGCGTTCACTCTCCTGTGGCCGCTCCTCACAGGGAAAATCATGTTCGGCGGTGGGCGATCGGACATGTTCATCGCTGGCTATGCGTTCCGCTTGTTCGGCGCGGAGACGTTCAAAGCGACAGGAACGATTCCACAGTGGAATCCCTATCTGTTCAGCGGATTGCCGTACATCGCCGCGATGCACGGCGACATCTTCTACCCCACTGCGTGGCTACGCTGGATCATGCCCGTCGATCTCGCGATCACGTGGGGCATGGCCGCGCATTTTTTGCTCGCGGGTTGGTTTACCTATCTGTTCGTGCGGGCATTGGGGCTGAGCTGGAGTGCCGCGGTCACGGCAGGCGTCGCGTACGAGTTGAGCGGCATTGTTGCGTCACAGATGAGTCCGGGTCACGATGGCAAGCTGTTCGTCTCCGCGCTCACGCCGCTCGCGTTCTGGATGCTTCTTCTTGCGATTCGCGACGGACGCCGCTGGGCCTACGGCGCCTTCGCGTTCGTCGTCGCGCTGACGGTGCTCGGTCATTACCACATGTCGTACTTCGTGCTCATCGCACTCGGGCTGTGGACGCTCTACCTCGCGTTCTGGGATCCGACGCGAGTGAGCACGCAGAATAAGTGGGTGTGTGTCGCTCTCGCAGGACTCGCCGTGGTCGTTGGCATCGGTATCACGTCGCTGCAGATCATGCCGTTCCTCGAATACATACCGTACTCGCCGCGTGCGGAAGGCGGTACCGACACGGGCTTCGCCTTCGCCACGACCTACGCGTTTCCACCGGCAGAAATCTTCACGTTGATTCTGCCGCAGTTCAACGGCGTGCTCGATCACTATTGGGGAAGTAACCCGGGCAAGCTGCACACGGAGTACGTCGGTGTGTTGCCCTTGCTTCTCGCGGCGTTCGCATTCGGCGATCGAGGGCGTCGGCGTCTCGTCGTTGCGCTGTCGATCGGGTTCGTGGTGTTCTTGCTCTTCGCGTGGGGTGGGTACTCGCCGCTCTATCGCGCGTTATTCAACGTGCTGCCATACCTGAGCAAGATTCGCGCGATGGGAATGGTGTTTTACCTTCCGGCATTCTTCCTCGCGATACTCGCCGGGATCGGCCTCGATCGTTTGCTCAGCGGCGCTGTTCCCGTGAAAACAGTGCTGATCACATGTGGAGTATTCACGGCGTTTGCACTGCTTGGCGCCCTCGGTGCTCTTCAGAGTGTCGCAGAAGCGCTCGCGCTACCCGAGCGTGCGGCCGAGGTGCAGGCGAATGCCGGCG
>Ga0126377_10002814_pt1 | contig 12130 bp, 7 predicted proteins | sample PanSoiMetPlot_22_FD_92647 | JGI IMG/M metagenome (GOLD analysis project Ga0126377, IMG submission 92647) | Tropical forest soil microbial communities from Panama - MetaG Plot_22 | ecosystem: Environmental > Terrestrial > Soil > Tropical forest > Bulk soil | place: Panama | collected 2016-02-17
ACCCTGGAGCCGAAGTTGGCCAATGATTTTGGCATGAATAACGAGGTCATCGTCAGTTCAGGTGGCGGCGACAATATGATGGGTGCAATCGGGACTGGAAATGTTCGACCCGGGATCGTCACCGTCAGTCTTGGCACTTCGGGCACGATCTATGCCTGCTCGTCGCACCCGGTGATCGATCCGCAGGGAGAAATTGCCGCCTTCTGCGATTCGACGGGAAGATGGCTGCCGCTGGTCTGCACGATGAACGTGACAGTTGCGACGGAGATGGTCCGTGAGCGATTCAATTTATTGCACGACGATTTATCGAAAGCCGCAGAGTCGGTTCCGGCAGGCAACGATGGATTGATGCTTGTTCCCTTCTTCGAGGGTGAACGCACTCCGAATGCGCCGGATGGGACCGGTGTCTACTTCGGGTTACGGGATAAGACCTACTCAGTCGCTCACTTCGCGCGCGCCGGAATGGAAGGCACGACCATCGGGCTGAATTATGGCCTCAATCGTATGCGTGAGCTTGGGATCGTAAGCCGTGAGATTCGGGCAACCGGAGGTGGATCGAAGAGCAGAGTCTGGCGGCAGATTCTGGCCGATGTCTTCAACGCCGAGGTGGTCTGCGTGAAGAACGAAGAGGGTGCCGCCGCCGGGGCCGCAATCCAGGCCTTATGGGCTTATCGTAAACACAAGGGAACACCTGTCAAGATTGAAGATTTAGCCGAGAGATATGTTACGCTCGACGAGTCGACCCGAGCTCGACCGATCGAAGCTAGCGTCAGCCTCTATCAGCGAATGCAAACATTGCATGATCGACTTGTGAGAGACCTCGGAGCTTCATTCAGTGAGCATCGAAAATTGATCTCTGAATGAGAGTGGGAGAGTATAGGTAAAAAAAACTGAAATTATGAGATTGGGTACCATTCTCCCACTCTCCCACTCTCCCACTCTCCCACTCTCCCACTCTTCTTTATTTTTCTGTCCTACATTTTTTTGTCTGGTCTTATATTTCTCAAAACTTCAATGCCACCCTTCCCAGCAATCGCCCTTCCTTCATCTCATCAAATACCTGATTAACCTGGGCGAAGTCACGCTGCTCGATCCTGCATCTGACTTTTCCATCCGCCGCGAGTTGTAAGACTTCATGCAGATCCGTTCGCGACCCGACAGCTGAAGCGATTATCCGATACTCGCCCGAAACCAGAGAAACCGTCGAAACACTGATTGGCTCGGGCGCCATTCCGACAACCACCAATGTGCCGCCGCGCCTGAGTGAACGCATTGCAGTCTCATATGCAGCGCGCGAACCCGATGTCACTACGACAACATGCGCGCCTCCTCCACTGATCTTCTTGATCTGCTTATGTGCCTCGGGCGCTGCAGCGTTGACAAGATTGTCGGCGCCGCATTCCCGCGCCAGTTCCAATTTATCATCCGCCACATCCACGGCAGTGACCTCTGTCTTTTTGGCTTTCGCCAGCTGAATTGCGAGATGGCCAAGCCCGCCGATCCCGAAAATTGCGATCTTCTGACCGGCATCCACGCCGGCGGCTTTGATGGCTGTGTGTACTGTCAGTCCAGCGCACATCAACGGAGCCGCTTCTTCAAAACCAAGATTTCCGGGGAGCTTTGCAATATGGCTCGCTTTAGCTTTGATGAATTGTGCAAAACCGCCGTCAACCATACAGCCTGTGACCTGCTGTTTGGTACAGAGTGTCTCGCGACCGATCAAACAGAACTCGCATTCACCGCAAGTCCAATGCAGCCACGGCACTCCGGCACGATCACCGACCGCAAATTCACTTACCCCCTCGCCGACGGCGGCGACCGTTCCCGCGACTTCGTGGCCGAGGATAAGTGGAAGCTTCGTGATCGGTTTGAGCAAATCCCATTCGCCCGTCGCAAGGTGCAGATCGGAATGGCAGACCCCGCATGCCGCGACTTTGATCAATACTTCACCCGGACCAGGCTCCGGCTCAGGGACCTCTTCAATTCGTAAATGTTCAGCGAATGAATGTAAAACTGCTGCTTTCATAATGTAGGTACTCTTTCTATCATCCAGCATCTATAGCATCTATATTACTTCCTCGAGTGCCAATGCTTCGATTATCTCGGCCGTGTAGCCGAGACTCGTTAGAATTTCGCTAGTGTGTTCTCCCAATCCCGGCGGCGGTGTTCGCATATCACCGGGTGTATTAGAAAGTTTCACCGTCGGCGCAATCTGCTTCAACTTCCCGATAACAGGATGTTCAATCTCGCCGATCAACCCTCGATGCTGCACTTGTGCATCATCGATCATCTCCGCGAGACCTTTAACCGGCATGATGCATGTATCTACTCCTTCGAACGCCGCGAGCCACTGATCTTTGGTCTTGCTTTTAAATGTGACCTTCAATGTCTCGATTATCTCCTCCTGGCGGTTGTCATTAAACTGCAGGTCGATAAAATCTTCACGCCCGAGCACTCGACAAGCCCCCTCCCAGAACTTCGGCTCGAGCGCGCCCAGTGAAAGATAATATCCATCACCTGTCTCGTAGACCTGGTAACAGGCATAACGGCCTGACAATCCCTCTCCACCGCGTTCAGGTTGCCGGCCGTTTGCAAGAAAAGACGCAAATGGCACGAACATCATGGCGAGCGTACCGTCCATCATCGAAACGTCGACCATCTGCCCCGTCCCTGTCCGCTGTTGAGTCTGCAGAGCAAGCAAAATACCGATTACTGCATGCATGCTCCCGCCGGCTATGTCAGCGATCTGCACTGCCGGGATGACAGGCGGACCTTCCTTCATTCCATTTACACCGAGCAATCCGGCGATGCTGATGTAGTTGATGTCATGACCGGCTTTCTCACGATATGGTCCGTCCTGTCCATATCCCGTAATCGCGCAATAGATCAATCTGGAATTGATCTCTTTGAGCTTTTCGTAGCCGATACCCAGACGATCCATGACACCCGGGCGGAATCCTTCGACCACGACATCGGCCCGCTCGGCGAGTTTCAAAAATATCTCGCGTCCGGCGGGATGCTTGAGATTTAACGTGAGGCTGCGTTTATTACGGTTGGTCGCGAGAAAATAGGCGCCCGGCCGTTTGATTCCCGCGCGCGAATCGCGCGCCGGATCACCCGTGCCGGGCGCTTCGATCTTGATGACATCTGCGCCAAAATCACCGAGCATCATGGTCGCGACAGCGCCTGGAAGGAGGCGGGTTAAATCGAGCACGGTTATCCCATCAAGCGGTTTCATATTCCCAAAGTAAATTCGAAATAAGTTCCTCAATGCAAGTCGATCAATCTCAGATTACGAAATAGACGAAAATAACTGAACAAACAAAGAGACAAGAGATGTTTCGTTTATTTCGTTATTTTCGTATTTTTCGTAGTCCCTCTTATTCATCGAACCGCAGCCTGATCTTTCCGCATATGCTTTTCGAACCATGCCTGCAGATATAATTGCTGCAGGAGCTGATGAGACGGACGTCGCCAACCATGGAACTCATCCGGCATGCGGATAAGCAATGTCTCTTTCTTGAGCATCTTCAGCGCCCGGTAAAACTCCTCGCTCTGTCCCATCGGAGTGCGGAGGTCAGCTTCACCCGTCATAACCATTGTCGGTGTTTTGACGTTCGCCACGTAATGTAGCGGTGAGCGGACGGCGAATTCCATCGGGTCTTCCCATGGATATTTCTTGAATTGATAGTACCAGCCGGAACCGTCGGTCGTGCCGACGAATGAATGCCAGTTGATCACCGGACGCATCGAGACGGCCGCCGCGAAACGATCGGTGTGTCCGACGATCCACGCGGTCAAGACGCCCCCACCGCTGCCGCCGCAGACGAACATGTTCCGCTCGTCGATAAACCCTTTGGCAATCGCAGCGTCAACTCCGGCCATCAAATCATCATAATCTTTGCCCGGATATTCATATTGGATTCCGTTGACGAAATCCTGGCCGTAACCTGTAGAGCCGCGTGGATTGGTGTAGAGGACCGCGTATCCATTGGCGGCGAAATTCTGGAATGACCAATTCCAGGCAACCGAATACATCAACCATGGACCGCCGTGAATCCAGAGCACCAGGGGATACTTTTTGCCGGCTTCGAAGTTGGCAGGCTTGATCAACCACCCCTGGACCTTCAACCCATCCTTTGAGTTAAACCACAACTCTTCCGCATCTCCGAGTTTGAAGTCCGCAAGCAGATCGCTATTGACGTCTACCAACTTCGACATCTTCGTTAAATCTTCAGCCTTAAATGTGACCAGTGCTCCCGGCTGTTTAAAACTCGTCGAGATGGCGGCCACCTGGCCATTATTTGCCAGAGAAAAGCCGTTAAGAATCGTATTCGCGGCGGTCTTGCGAGGCTGATTGCTGTTCGTCGCGATCGAGTAAACCTCAGTCACGCCTTTCGATTCGGAAGTGAAGTAAAGCGTATTTCCGCCGGCTGCCCATGCAACATTCTGGGGAGAGCTTGGCAGGTCTCCGGACAGAAGCCGCTTGTTGCTGCCGTCGCTGTTCATCAGATAGAGGCTGGCGACATGATTCGTGAACATCTTGTCGTCGTAGCCTGAATAAGCGATCGATTTGCCGTCGGGAGAAACAACCGGATTACTGTCAGGACCTTTGCGGTCGGTCAATTGTTTGATCTCGAGAGTCGCCAGGTCGATCACGTAAATTTCACTGTCGTTGCGCAGGTAATCAGCCTCCGGTTTGCGAATTCCGGAAACGAAAATCTTCTTGCTGTCTATCGACCAGTCGAATCCGGAGTGATTGAATTTACCGCTCGTTACCTGACGGGGGGTGCCGCCGAGCGTGGCTTCAATCACAAAAACATGGTTGTGACCTTTGGGCACCGGGCCTCTGCCATCCTGAGCCCAGCTCAACCGGTCGACGATCACTGCCGGTCTCGCCCATTCTGCACCCCTCGGTCTTTCCGGCAGTTTGACGGCCAGAATCGGATCGTTGTCGGGAACCGATGAAGTGTATGCAATGTATTTTCCGTCAGGCGACCATTTGATGTTGCTCGGCGCGCGTTCAAGGTGAGTTAGTTGGGCAACTTCGCGAGTATCAAGCCACATGACGAACAACTGGTTCGTTCCGTCACGGTCGGAGAGGAAAGCAACCCGCTTCCCGTCAGGAGACCATTCGGGAGAACTGTCGTTCCGAGCGCCAGTCGTCAATTCGCGAACGCGTACCCCATCGACATCGATGATCCACAGATTGCTGCGATATTGATCCTTGAGTTTGTCGACCCAGGTTCGAGTGAAGATTATCTGTTTCCCGTCGGGTGAAATCTGCGGACTGCCGACCGATTCCATATCCATAAACGTATCTTTGTCGAGCAACCTTGGCTTGGATTGCGCGGAAACTGTCAGACAAAGAGCGATCACAACGAACAACGAAGATATACTTTTCCTTGGCATAAACCTCCTCTTTGTGGATGGCAGAGAGATTACGGAACAAACGGAAATAAACGGAACAAACGGAAACTAACTAAAATTCCGTTTGTTCCGTTTATTTCCGTTTGTTCCGTAATCTCTCTGCTATCATTCATTAGCCATTAGCACTATTTATCGGACAACAGCCGATTGTGTAGTTTCGGATTTTTTCCGATATTTATCGAACCAGCCAATGATGTGCAGAACCTTCGAGATATGATGGCTCGGTCGCACTTGAATGCCGTGCGGCTCATCCGGCACTCGGACCAGCACCGAGTCCACTCCCAGAAGTTTCAATGCCTGATAATACTGCTCGGAATCCGACATCGGGGTGCGGTAATCGGCTTCGCCGGTCAGAACCATCGTCGGTGTCTTAACGTTCTTGACCACTGACAGGAGAGAACGCTTTTCATAATGCTCGACGTGATCCCACGGAAATCCCGGGAACCAGTGATTGACCGTCCAGTTCCCGATATCCGAAGTCAGCACGAAACTGTACCAGTTGATCACCGGATAAACCGTCACTGCCGCCCGAAACCGTGGCGTTCGGCCGATCATCCAACATGTCAATACGCCGCCGCCACTGCCTCCAGTTACATACAATTGCTCCGCATCTATATATCCTTTGGCAACCAGAGCATCGACCCCTGAGTTGAGATCGTAGAAATCATCTCCCGGATAGGCATGGTGAATGAGGTTACCGAACTCGCCGCCATAACTGGTTGAACCGCGAGGGTTTGTGTAAAGCACCACGTAGCCGCTCGCGGCCATCATCTGCTTCTCGAGATCGAAGCGGTTGCCATAATCCGCAAACGGACCTCCGTGAATTTCGAGAATCAGTGGATACTTCTTCGACGGATCGAAGTCCGGTGGTTTGATGGTCCAACCCTGGATCCTACGATTATCTTTCGACGAGTTATACCAGATCTCTTCGACCTGACCGAGTCTCCTGTTCCCGAGCAGGTCTTGATTAACAGCGGTGAGAACTCGTATTTTGCCGTCACTGATATTGCCTGCAGCAATATCGCCAGGATTGCTCGGACTGGTTTGCGTGATTGCGCATGCTCCATTCCTTGCGATCGAGAAACTGCCACCACCGCCATATGCGCTGGTCGTGCTGCCAACATTGTCTATTAATTTTCTGACAGTCCCATCGAGTGAGATGACGTATAACCCGGTATTGCCCTGATCGCTCGATGTGAAATATAGACTATTGCTGTCCTGCCCCCACTTGAAGAAACCGACATCGCGATCCCACTTCGACGAAATCACTCGCTGGTTACTCCCGTCACGATTCATGACGAGCAACTGGGTTACCTGATATCCCTGATATTTATCCTCATAACCGGTATAAGCGATGAGCTTACCATCAGGCGATACCTGTGGATTTCCATCCGGACCATTGCGGTTGGTCAGCCTGACGACTGAATTGTCGGCCAGCGCGAACTGGTAGACATCGGTATCCCGCGAATTTAGTTCATAGTCTGCGTGACGATTGACTGACATGATCAGCGACTTGCCGTCGGGCGACCAGACCGCCTCGCTCGCTCCGAATGGCCCTCCGTGTTGAAATTTCCCCGATGAAATCTGGCGCGGTGTGCCGCCTTCGGTGGGGACGACGAAGAGCTGGGTGTAACCGGGCTTGAGATAACCGAGAGCATTGAAGCGATAGACAAGTTTATCGATCACCTTCGCAGGTTCGGCCCAGTTAGCGCCTTCCGGCGGGGTGGGCATCTTGATGATCGAGGGATTCTGTTCGGGGACAATCATTGTGAAGGAAATCCACTTACCATCGGGTGACCAGGAGATGCCGTTCGGCGTTTGAGTAACACTGGTGATCTTCGCCGTCTGGCCGCTGTCCATCCAGCGTCGATAAATCTGCGGAGTACTTCCCGTCCCCTGATCGCGGTTCGAAATATAGATGATTTGCGTTCCGTCAGGAGACCATCGTGGTGAAATATCGTTGAAATTTCCGGTCGTCAACGGGCGGTGATCTGTACCGTCGTAATTGATGATCCACAGGTTGGAGTGCCGGCGATCGTTCATTATGTCGGTGAATTGCCGAACATAGATGATACGTTTGCCGTCGGGTGAGACCTGTGGGTCGGTAGCCAGTTCGAGGTTGAAGATATCATTGACCGTCAAGAGATTTTGTTGGGCTTGGCCAATGATGGGAAGAGCGAGAAAGAGAGAAAGAAAAACGGTAGACAACGATTTTTGATTTATTTTGAGCACAGGGTGACCTCCTTGGAAGGAAAGAGGGATTACGAAAAAAACGAAAATAACGAAATAGACGAAATAGACGAAACGTTTTCGTCTATTTCGTTATTTTCGTTTTTTTCGTAATCCCTCTTCATGACGGCGAAACTCTAACACAGTACTCTCTTGATGTCTTGTTATCACGTGTGGCATCTTTACCCATCAATTTTGCAGACAATTCAAGCCTGAGAGGAGTAGTTCATGATTGGATTTATCGGTCTCGGTATTATGGGAAATCCGATGGCACGCAACCTGCTCAAAGCAGGGTATTCGCTTACTGTCGCCACGCGCACAGATGGAAAAGCTCAATCCTTCGCTGCCGCAAATAGCGAACTCGGCAAAGTACAGGCAGCCGCCACTCCCGCGGAAGTTGCGCGCGCAAGCGAGATCATAATAACTATGGTTACTGATTCACCCGATGTTGTCGCGGTAGCACGCGGCGAAAATGGAATCTTTACGAGTGCAAAACCCGGAACTATTATTATCGATATGAGCACGATCTCACCTCAGGTCACTCGTGAGTTGGCCAGGGAAGCCGGTGCAAAAGGACTTTTCTGGCTGGACGCTCCGGTTTCGGGTGGGGAGAAAGGCGCGATTGAAGCCACCCTCACGATCATGGTAGGCGGAGATCACGAAGCCCTCGAACGCGCTCGCCCGGTCCTCAACGCGATGGGAAAACGCATCACACATTTCGGCCCGGTGGGCAACGGCCAGTCGGCGAAGCTCTGCAATCAAATTATGACAGCCGTAAATCTGCTCGCCGTTTGCGAGGCCATGACTTTCGGCGCGAAAGCAGGCCTGGACCCGGCAACCCTCCATCAAGCTTTGAGCGGTGGCGCGGCCAATTCGTGGGCACTCGAGGTGCTCGGCAAAAAGATGATCGAACGGGACTTCAAACCCGCATTCATGGTCCGCTTGCAGCAGAAAGACCTGCGGCTTGTGCTCGACGCCGCCAATGGTAATCACACTCCGCTGCCGGCCGCCTCACTCGCTCATCAACTTTTCGCGATTGTCGAAGCCGAAGGCAGAGGAGATGACGGCACACAGAGCCTTCTCAGGATTTTCGAACAATTGGCAGGTTTGCCAGGTCAATGAAGGAAGTCAGGAGTCAGGAGTTTTATCCTTCTGGCCTACTGTCTCCTGTCTTCTGTCTTCTGTCTTCCTTCACCAGGAATTAATTTGATGACCAAGACAAGCATATCTATCCGTTTACGTGTTTTTTCGATTATTTCGTATTCACTTTTCTTTTCTTTACTAACCATCTCGATCAATGCACAAACGCTCAAGGCCGGTTCGGCGCGTCGCGACATTACCCCACGCGAACCGGTACCGATGTGGGGTTACGGTTCACGACACGACGCGCTGTCTGAGGGAACTCTCGATCCCTTGTACGCAGACGCGCTGGTCATGCAAGCCGGAGATAAGAAACTGGCGATCGTCGGGCTCGATCTCGGCCGTTCGCCTGCCGAAGCCTCCCTGCAGAGAATCCGCCAACAGATAAAAACAGCAGCGGGCATCGAATATTCTTTCATCGCCGGCTCGCATACTCATCACGCCCCCGTGCTCGAATTGACTGACGAGCCGCGCAAGGGTCAGGGCCGATTCGATGCTGCTCTGCGTTATTACAAACAAATGGAGGAAGGGATTGTCGCTGCTATTCTAGAGGCCGACAAGAAACTCGAACCAGTAGGCATGGCTGTTGGCTCAATTCAACTCGATGGATTCAATCGCAATCGACACACCAAACTTCCTTCCAAGCCCAGCGATCGCGAACTCGCCCTTATCCGGTTCGATAATGCGAGCGGGAAGCCGATTGCGATTCTCGTAAACTTCACCGCCCATCCGACAATGATCAATCAGAGGACCTTGAAATTCTCAGCCGATTACGTTGGCGCCCTCAAGGCCGAAATCGAGAAAGCCGCCGGCGCTCATGTCATCTTTATGCAGGGCGCGTCCGGCGATCAATCGGTCAATGAAGGACCGAATAAAGGTTACCAGGCTTTCGGAGAGGCGTTGGGGAAAGAGGCAGTCAAGCTCGCCGGCAGTTTGACCGTGCAACAGGTTCCTCAAGCGACGCTGCAGGTTAAGGAAGAGCGTTTTAAATTTTCATCGAGAACAGATTTCAATAATCCGGCTGTCCGACTGATCTATTCGACAGCATTTTTTCCCGAATTGATCCCGAACTACGTCGATGAATACGCTGATGGTATTCGTCCGCGATTGACTGTTGCGGTACTTAATAATGAGCTGGCATTTGTCGGTGTCTCGGGGGAATTTTTCGCCAACCACTCGCTCCGCCTGAAGGAACGCGCGCGCGTCAAACAGCTTTTTTTCTTTGGCTATTGTAATGGCTACCATCAATATTTTCCGACAATCGAGGCAGTAGCCGAAGGTGGTTACGGCGCCGATAGCCAGGTTTCCCCGGCCGAAGTCGGCGCCGGTGAGCAGATGATGAATACTGCTTTAACGTGGATCTATCAGATGCTTGGAAAGATCAAGTAAGATGCTTCTATCTTCCCTATTTTTTCGGAAAACTAGTATTCGCTCTCACCTCAGCGATCTGCAAGTTGTGGCGCATATTGTGCAATGGAATGTAAATCAGCCAATTATAGGCATTCAATGTGCCGAAAATTGGAAAGGGGTGGTCGGCCGTATGCGCTTTCAGGAGCAGCTCTGTCTCCTGCGCAAATTTCAACGTCCTGGCACGTGATTCTTTAAATTTGGCGATCAGCTCAGCGCGTGTAATCTTGCCGCTCGGCACGAGCATCTCTGGTGCTTGCGCCTTTCCCTGTCGATTGAGCAGTACTTTCTCGAGAAATTCGGTCTTGCCCTTTGTCTTCGCCTCCCATTCCGGATTCTGTTTGTCGGCCAGCGCTTTTTCAACTCTGCTGAATAACAAAGTTTCGGAGAGCATAATGTGTTCGGCGACTTCGAGCACCGACCATCTTCCAGGCGATTCTCTGAAATTGAGTTGCTCATCGCTCAATTTTTCGAGAGCGTCGAGGGTCTCCTTTTGAGAATCATTGAGTAGTTTGATCACTTTGGCCCGCTCCTCGGCTGACATCTTCCCTTCCTCCGCAGCTGGGATATTGTTATAAAACAGGCAAACGGCAAGTAGCATGAGAAACAGCGAATTTCTTTTCCGTCTCAACATTTTATCCTCCATTTCAGGTCAACTCATTACTGTTCGAAAGTATAGCTTATACTGTTAGCAGTTAGTTTGTGTGACTTCAATCAATGTCCTCTATTCGAAACAATGCAAATTAACAGTTTGCTCTACAATTTCGACTGAGTTTCATTACCTCGAAACCGCGAATCCGTAACACAAAATGTTAGTTTGTTTGCTTTCGGTATACGTACTCTGACAGCCACCGGATTGCTCTACCGTTTCTGACCGACTCCGAATTGATCGCCCGTGCGGATCGGTTTTCCTCCGGCGAAGTCGATTTCCAACAACTTTTCACTATGAACTGCCCGGCCTGTCTCATCTGAGAGAGCGGCCATGATCTTCTTGGTCTTTATATCGATCACCTCGCCGGTAGAAGGATAGGCCAGCCGCCCGTCGATACTGAAAGAGACCCATCCCGGTTGTTCGCGCAGCTTGATGCTCATCTTCTGTTTCGGCGGCATGGTCGTTGCATCGAAAATATGCAGACTCTCGTTATGGCCGTCACAGAGCCAGAGCTCTGTTTCATCCGGCGTCAATCCGATCCCGTGGCTCGGACAGCCGTGCCGCTTGACCGGGCCTTTTTGATAACCGGCGACTTCGACCCGGCTAAGCGTTTTGCCTGTCTTTAGATCTCCGATTTCGAATCCGAGTAGTTCATTGACATTGACATAGCACAGGCTCTGACTGCCGTTGACCGTAAACGGGCGAATGACATTGCTGAATGGCCCGACGGTTTTGGCGACCGAATGAGTTTTTGTGTCAGCGACCGAGAGGAGCGGCGATTTCAATCCGGCGAGGTAGGCGAAAGCGCCATTGTTTCCATAGACAGTATTATGCGAGCCTGAATTAGTTTCAATCTTCCTGATCACCTCGCCGGTTAAGGCATCGACCACGTGCCAGTGTGGGCCTTCAAATGACGGCACATAGAGGGTCTTGCCGTCCGGAGATAATGCCATTCGATCGCAGCCACCTTCATATTCTTTCTCCCAGACCTTCTGCTCGCTGACCAGATCGAAACAGGCAACTCTCTTCGGCGTGCTCAGGTAAATCTTTCCTGTTTTTGCACTGGCCTCGATCCCTTTGATATTTTCAGCCGGTGTGCCCGCCGGCACATCCCATGTCGGGATGCGTTTTACCCATTTGTGCCCTTGATCGATGTCGAAAACCAGGATGCCGACTCCGCCATATTCAACATAATTGCGGATTCCGGGTGAAGCGACGTAAAGATAGTGCTTTTCAGCTGGAGCTGTTTCGCCCCTCAATAACGAGAGACCA
>Ga0126377_10002815_pt1 | contig 12130 bp, 11 predicted proteins | sample PanSoiMetPlot_22_FD_92647 | JGI IMG/M metagenome (GOLD analysis project Ga0126377, IMG submission 92647) | Tropical forest soil microbial communities from Panama - MetaG Plot_22 | ecosystem: Environmental > Terrestrial > Soil > Tropical forest > Bulk soil | place: Panama | collected 2016-02-17
AGCGGGGCTCGATGCGCTTGCGAAGACGCTCTCGGTGCGCGTGCTGCCCGGCACGGTCGTCGACGGCAGCGGCAGCGCGTTCGGCCTCAGCGATCCGAGCTTCGTCGCCCTGCACAAGTATCCGCCGCAGGCGATCGTGCGGAATTTCCAGCTGGCGACCCTGCTGCCGCAGCCAGCCGCGCTCGCGCAGCTTTCGCCGACGGCGTGGGACATCAAGCCGTTCCTGCAGAGCTCCGCGCAATCGTGGAACGAGACGGGCCACATCCCGAAGGCCGGCGAGGCCGCCGACACGGTCCGCCAGGACGCCGACGCCGGCGAGATCGCGGGGCCGCTCGATCTCGCGTTCGCGCTGTCGCGCCTGTCGCCGCGGCCGGACCGCAAGGAGCAGCGCATCGCCGTGATCGGCGACGGCGACTTCCTCTCGAACAGCTTCCTCGGCAACGGCGGCAACCGCGAGCTCGGCCAGCGCCTGTTCGACTGGCTGCTCGGGGACGACGACCAGATCCTCGTGCCCGACCGCGCGGCGCCCGATCGCGAGCTCAAGCTCAGCCAGACCGGGCTCGGCATCCTCAGCGTCACCTTCCTCGTCGCGTTGCCGCTCCTCTTCGCCGCAAGCGGTATGCTGATCTGGTGGCTCCGCAGGCGGCGCTGACATGCGGCGGCAAACGCGCACGAATCTGTTCCTGCTGACGATGGTCGTGCTGCTCGGCATCGCGGCCGTCGCCGAGCTGCGCCGCGAGAGCGCGATCGCGCGCGATCCGCTCACCGCGATCGATCCCGATACGATCCGCGCGCTGGCGATCTCGTGCCAGGGGTGCACGGCGCGGCGCTTCGAGAAAGCGGACGGTCACTGGGTCATGCGCGAGCCGAAGGACAGCCCGGCGAAGGACGACGCCGTCGCGCGTCTCGCGGCCATCGTGCGCGCGCCGGTGCGCTTTCGCCGGCCCGCGGGCGAACTCGATCCGGCCAAGCTCGGGCTGCGTCCGCCCCTGGCGACGCTCGAAGTCGACGGCGTCCCGTTGAAGTTCGGCACGACCGACGCCATCCACAACGATCGCTACGTCGAGTACGGCGGCACGATCGCGCTGGTGCCGGATCGTTTCAGCGCATTGCTCTTTGCGGCGCCGGAAAGCGAGCTCGCCGAGTCGGCAGCGAAGTAACCTGGACACCGCGTAACCTACTCCCTCTCCCGCTTGCGGGAGAGGGCTGGGGTGAGGGCAAGCTTGGAAGGACGTCTCAAGATTGCCCTCATCCGCCTCCGGCACCTTCTCCCGCAAGCGGGAGAAGGGAGAGCCAAAGATGCCCGAGCTTCCCGAAGTCGAAACCACGCGCCGCGGCCTCGCGCCGCACCTGATCGGACGCACCGTCACCGCGCTCGACATCCGCCAGCCGAACCTGCGCTGGCCGATCCCGCGCACGCTGCGCACGAAGCTGCCGGGACAGCGCATCGACGCCGTCGAGCGCCGCGCGAAATATCTGCTCGTGCACACGCAGGCCGGCAGCGCGGTGCTGCATCTCGGCATGTCGGGCTCGCTGCGCGTGCTGCCGGCGGCGACGCCGATCGGCCTGCATGATCACGTCGACTGGAAGCTCGATTCGGGCCGCATCCTGCGCTACACCGATCCGCGCCGGTTCGGCTCGCAGCTCTGGCAGGCGCCGGGCAAGGTGCATCCGCTGCTCGCGGGGCTCGGGCCCGAGCCGCTCGACGACGCGTTCGACGGCGACCATCTGTGGGAACACTCGCGCGGCCGCGCCGCTGCGGTGAAGGTGTTCCTGATGGATCAGGCGATCGTCGTCGGCGTCGGCAACATCTACGCGTCCGAAGCGTTGTTCCACGCCGGCATCCATCCGAAGCGCGCGGCGGGATCGGTCTCGCGCGAGCGCTACGCGCGACTTGCCGACGAGGTGAAGCGCGTGCTCGAGTACTCCATCCAGCGCGGCGGGACGACGCTGCGCGATTTCATCTCGCCCGACAGCGAGCCCGGTTATTTCGAGCGGGAGCTGTTCGTGTACGGCCGCGAAGGCGAGCCGTGCAAGGTGTGCGGGACGAAGATCAAGGCGATCGTGCTGGGGCAGCGGTCGACGTATTTCTGTCCGCGGTGCCAGCGCTAAACGTTCGCTTCACCGAGCGGCAACACCGACTGCTGCAACTCCACGCGCCCCTCGCCCGACATGATCTTCTTGAACTCGGCCCGGCTCACCGAGACGTAACGGTCGTTGCCACCGATCTCGACCTGCGGTCCCGCCGTCACCGCGCGGCCCTGCGCGTCGACGCGCACGACCATCGTCGCCTTCTTGCCGGTGTGGCAGATCGTCTTGATCTCGATGAGGTTGTCGGCCCAGGCGAGGAGGTACTGGCTCCCTTCGAAGAGCTCGCCGCGGAAGTCAGTGCGCAGGCCATACGCCAGCACCGGAATCCCGAGCACGTCGACGACGTCGGTAAGCTGCCAGACCTGCGTGCGCGTCAGGAACTGCGCCTCGTCGACGAGCACGCAGCCGATCTTGCCGCGCGCCTCGATGTCCTCGCGGGTCAGCGCGAGCAGGTCGTCGTCGCGCTGGAAGCGCCGCCCCTGGGCCTTGAGGCCGATGCGCGACGCCACCACTCCTTCGCCGCCGCGGTGGTCGAGCGCGGGCGTCAGGATCAGCGTGCGCATGCCGCGCTCGTGGTAGTTGTAGGCGCTCTGCAGGAGCGTCGTGGTCTTTCCCGCGTTCATCGCGGAGTAGTAGAAGTAGAGTTTCGCCATCGCGCACGCTCTCGAGCCAAGGCGCCCACAGTACCGGCTTTGCAACGTGACTCCTAATCCCGACACGCTCGCACGCTTCATCGACGCGCACCCGCGCCTGTTCGTGCTGACCGGTGCCGGCTGCAGCACCGGCTCGGGCATTCCCGACTATCGCGATCGCGACGGCGGCTGGAAGCGGCGGCCACCCGTCACGCTGCAGGCGTTCGTCGGCGATGCCGCGACGCGACGCCGCTACTGGGCGCGCAGCCTCGTCGGCTGGCGGCGCTTCGGCAAGGCGAAGCCGAACGGATCGCACGCGGCGCTGGCGAAGCTCGAAGCCGCGGGCCGCGTGGAGGCGTTGCTGACGCAGAACGTCGACGGCCTGCACCAGGCCGCCGGCAGCCGCAACGTGATCGACCTGCACGGGCGGATGGATACCGTGCGCTGTCTTTCGTGCGAGTCGCGCACGCCGCGCGAGGCGATGCAGGGTGCGCTCGAATCCGACAATCCCGCGTGGCTCCACGTCGACGCGCTCGATGCGCCGGACGGCGACGCCGATCTCGAAGGGCTCGACTTCGCGTCGTTCCGCGTCGCCGATTGCGAGAGCTGCGGCGGGCTCCTGAAGCCCGACGTCGTGTTCTTCGGCGAGAACGTGCCGCGCGAGCGCGTCGAGCGCGCCGGTGCGCATCTCGACGCGGCCGATGCGATGCTCGTCGTCGGGTCGTCGCTGATGGTGTTCTCGGGCTATCGCTTCGCGCGCGCGGCAGCGCGGGCGGGGAAGCCGATCGCGGCGGTGAATCTCGGGCGGACGCGGGCGGATGATCTGCTCGCGCTGAAGGTCGAAGACGATTGCGCTGACGTGCTCGCTGCGCTGTTCCCCTCTCCCGCTTGCGGGAGCGGGCAGGGTGAGGGCAAGCGGAGCGACGCCTCCAGCGATCTTCAAGAGCGCACGACGTAGCCTAGAACCAAGGGTGCCCTCACCCCAACCCTCTCCCGCAAGCGGGAGAGGGGGAAAGCAATGCATGTCAAGCTGTGATGGCGCGCATTGCCAAGGCACAATCATCGTTCTTCCGATGAGCCTCAACCCCCAACAACGCGCCGCCGTCGAATACTGCGACGGCCCCCTGCTCGTGCTCGCCGGCGCCGGCTCGGGGAAGACGCGCGTGATCGTCGAGAAGATCGCGCATCTCATCAAGAAGCGGCATCTCGCCGCGGCGAAAATCGCGGCGATCACGTTCACGAACAAGGCCGCGCGCGAGATGCGCGAGCGCGTCGGGCGCCGCGTGCCGGCGGCGGATGCGCAGGGGCTCACCGTGTGCACGTTCCACGCGCTCGGGCTCAAGTTCCTGCAGATCGAGCACGCGCGCGCCGGACTTCGCCGCAACTTCTCGGTGTTCGACGGCGACGACAGCCAGACGATCCTGAAGGACCTGCTGCCGAAGGGCATCAAGCCCGACGCGCTGTTCGCGCTGCAGGCGCTCGTCTCGCGCGCGAAGAACGAAGGCTTCTCGCCCGAGCAGGCGGCCGAGCGCGCGCGTAGCGGGCGCGAGCAGGAGGCCGCCGAGCTCTACGGCGAATACCAGCAGCGGCTGACCGCATTCAATGCCGTCGATTTCGACGATCTGATCCGATTGCCGGTCGCGGTGCTCGATGCCGATGCCGAAGCGCGTGCCGCGTGGCAGGAGCGTATCCGGCATCTGCTCGTCGACGAATGCCAGGACACGAACGGCGCGCAGTATCGATGGCTCAAGCTTCTCGCGGGCGAGCGTGGCCTCTTCACCGCGGTCGGCGACGACGACCAGGCGATCTACACGTGGCGCGGCGCGAATCCGGAGAACCTTGCCGAGCTGTCGCGCGACTATCCGAATCTCAAGGTCATCAAGCTCGAGCAGAACTACCGCTGCGCGCGCCGCGTGCTGCGCGCGGCGAATGCGCTGATCCAGAACAACTCGCACGTGTTCGACAAGAAACTCTGGAGCGAGCAGGCCGAAGGCCCGCCGATCCGCATCGTCGAGTGTCGCGACGACGAGCACGAAGCCGAATGCGCGGCGGCGGCGATCGCGCACCTCGCCGAGAAGCACAAGGCGCCGTGGCACGAATTCGCCGTGCTCTATCGCGGCAACCACCAGTCGCGGCCGCTCGAAAAGGCGATGCGCATCGCGCGCGTGCCGTATCACGTCACGGGCGGCACGGCGTTTCTCGATCGCGCGGAGGTCAAGGACTTGATCGCGTATCTCCGGCTGATCAACAACGCGGACGACGACGCGGCGTTCCTGCGCGTCGTGAACCTGCCGCGGCGCGACATCGGCCCGACGACGCTCGAGAAGCTCGGCGCGCTCGCCGGAGCGCGACACGTCTCGCTGCTGCGCGCGGCGCAGAGCGATGCCGTTGCGGCGCAGTTGCCGCCGCGCGCAGCGAGTGCACTCGGCGGTTTCGCCGCGATGATCCGCGAGTTCGCCGCGCGTTCGGAGCGCATCGCGGCAGCCGATCTCGTCGACGAGCTCGTGACGCGGATCGGCTACGCCGATCACATTGCGGCCGAAGTGAAGGAACCGGTGATCCGCGAGCGGCGGCTCGGCAATCTGCGCGAGCTGTCGGAATGGCTGCGCGCGATGCGGAAGGAAGGCGCGGCGGGCGATCTCGCGGCGCAGCTTTCGCTGCTCGCGCACGGCGATCGCGACGAGCCCGGCAACGCGGTGCGGCTGATGACGCTGCATTCGGCGAAGGGCCTCGAATTCCGCTTCGTCACGCTGGTCGGGCTCGAGGAAGGCTCGCTGCCGCACGAAGGCAGCCTCGCCGAAGGCCGTGTCGAGGAAGAACGCCGCCTGCTGTATGTCGGCGTCACGCGCGCGAAGGAGCAGGTCGCGCTCCTGTACGCGAAGCGCTCGCGCCGCTACGGCGAATTCGTCGCGAACGAGCCGAGCCGGTTCCTCAAGGAATTGCCGGCCGACGACCTGCACTGGTCGGGCCGCGATGTCGAGAAGGACGCCGAGCACAAGAAGGAGCTCGCGTCGTCGGCGATCGCGCGGCTCGCCGATCTGCTCGCGGACTGACTGCAAGGAGGAGCCACGCCATGCGAACGGCCCTGATTCCGATCGCACTCTGCATCGCGCTCGCAGGGTGCGCGCACGCGCCCGAGAAGGCAGCGCCGCCGGCGCCTGCACCGAGCGCGCCGCCGGCGGCGAGCGGCCCCGCCGCGAACGACAACCTCAACGCCGTGCTGTGGACGCAAACCGCGATCGAGCACGACCTGATCTATCGCGAAGTCTTCCGCAACGCCGGCGAGAAACTGCGTGTCGCGCTGAAGGACCCGAAGTGGGACGCGCTGCCGAAGGCCGATCGCAAGACGCCGCTCGCGAAGACGCTCAAGCCCGCGGTCATCGTCGACATCGACGAGACGGTGCTCGACAACTCGCCGTACCAGGCGCGTCTCGTCGCCGAGGGCAAGCCGTACGACGAGTTCACGTGGGCCGCGTGGTGTCGCGAGAAGCAGGCGAAGCCGCTGCCGGGCGCGCTCGAGTTTGCGCAAGCGGCGGCGAAGCAGGGCGTCACGGTGTTCTACCTCTCCAACCGCGCGCAGGATCTCAATGACGCGACCCTCGAGAATCTCAGGAGCGCGGGCTTTCCGATCGCGGCAGGCGAGACGGTCTTCCTCGGCCTCGGCACCGTCGTCGAAGGCTGCGAGCAGAACGGCTCCGAGAAAGGCTGCCGGCGCCAGCTCGTCGGCCGCACGCATCGCGTGCTGATGCAGCTCGGCGACCAGATCGGCGACTTCGTCGACGTGCTCGCGAACACGGCGGACGGCCGCCGCGCGGCGATCGATCCTTATGCGGCCTGGATCGGCGAGCGCTGGTTCGTGCTGCCCAATCCGACCTACGGCGCATGGGAGCCGGCGCTGTTCGACAACGACTGGACGCAGCCCGCCGGCCAGCGTCGGGATGCGAAGCTCAAGGCGTTACGGACCCATTAAGTCAATAAATTCATGTATTTATATCGTCATACGTAAGGTATTGCTTTAGTTATTTGCCCTAAGTATCATGATTCCGTACCGATTCGTGACGACAACTACAAACGCCCCGCAGTACCGAACAGCACAACCCCCAGAGAACGACGTACAGCTTCCCCCTCCGGCAACTGCCGGATTGAACTCAGAAGGCTCGCCTTCTGAGTTTCTTTTTTCCGCCCTCCGAAACGCGCCGTATTCGCTGGCTGGCCGGGTTGGCCCCTGCTAGAGTTCGCCGCCCTTTTCGCATCGACAGGAACCGCCATGTTCACGCGTCTCGCCCGTAGCGCCGTCCTCGGCCTGCTCGTCGCCTTCGCGGTCGGTTGCGGAAACCAGGAGTCCGGCACGCCGACCGCAGCGGTCAACGCGAACACGCCCGACGCGACGATCCGCAAGTCCGCCGATCTCATGAAGCAGGGCGACATCGCGCACCTGCTCGAGAACGCGCTGCCGCCGGCCGAGTTCGCCAAGCTCAAGACGGAGTGGGGCAAGGACAAGGACGAGAAGCCCGTCACCGACGAGGATCGCCAGAAGTTCGCCGAGGCGATGTCGCGCCTGACCGCGCCGAACGCCGAGCAGACGATCTACGCCGAGATCGAGCCGCAGCTCAAGCAGTTCGACGCGCAGTACCAGCAGCAGATCCCGATGTACGTCGCGATGGGCTCGGGCTGGCTGCAGGGCATGGTGCAGCAGAACAAGGATCTCTCCGACGCCGACAAGCAGCAGGCGGTCGCCGCGATCAACGCGGTCGCGGCCTGGGTGCAGAAGACACGCTTCACCGATCCCGATTCGGTGAAGAAGGTGCTGGCGATCGCCTCGCGCACGGCGCGCGAGCTCAACCTTAAGACGCTCGACGAGGCGCGCGCGCTCGACTTCGATCAGGCGATGCAGCGCGGCCGCGTCGCGATGCTCGGCTTCAAGGACGCGCTCAACGTCTACGGCTTCTCGCTCGACCAGACGCTCGACTCGATCAAGCCCGAAGTCCTCAACAACGACGGCAGGACCGCGCAGGTGAAGGTCAGCTACACGCTGCTCGGCACGCCGCTCGTGTCGACGGCGCAGATGGTCAACGTCGACGGCCGCTGGTACGGCAAGGATACGATCGACAAGATGAAGGAAGCGGCGGACAACGCGGCCAAGGGCGACGTGACGGCCCCCGCGCCGGAAGCGCCGCCGCCCGCGAAGGGCTGATCGCCGGCACGACCGCCGCCCTCGCCGGGCCGGCGGGCTAAAATCGACGCATGAACGACCTGCAATCCGCGCCGCGCGCGACCGCCGGCGCCGCCCGGCCGCCGGCGTGGATCGAATTCTTCGGTGCGCTGCTGCGGCCGTGGCTGCGCATCCGGCGCGAGCCCGCCGACGCCGCGCGCCTCGTGCCCGACGACGGCACGCCGACGATCTACGTCGTCGAGCGCTATGGCCTGTCCGACACGCTGATCCTCGAGCAGGCCTGCAAGGAAGCCGGGCTGCCGTCGCCGTATGCCCTGGCCGAGAAGCTCCCGATCAAGCGGCGCAGCGCGATGGTCGCGCTGTCGCGCCGTCCGCGCGCGTTCGGCCGCCGGCCGCATCCGACGCGCTCGGAGACGCTGAGCCGCCTCGCCGACGTCGTCCGCGACGATCCCGAAACCGACGTGCGGCTCGTGCCGGTCTCGATCTTCGTCGGCCGCGCGCCCGATCGCGATTCCGGCTGGTTCAGCGTGCTGTTCGCGGAAAACTGGGTCGTCGTCGGCCGCTTCCGCCGCCTGCTCGCGCTGTTCCTCAACGGCCGCGACACGATCGTGCAGTTCGCGGCGCCCGTGTCGATGCGCGAAGCGATCCGCGACGAAAGCGATCTCGCCGTGCCCGAGCGCGGCGTGCGCAAGCTGCAGCGCATCCTGCGCGTGCACTTCCGCCGCATCCGCGCCGTCGTCATCGGGCCCGATCTTTCGCACCGGCGCACGGTCGTCGACGCACTCCTCAACACCGATCCCGTGCGCGCCGCGATCGAGGCGACCGCGAGCAAGGAAAACATCGACCGCGAGCAGGCGCGCGAGCGCGCACGCAAGTATGCGATGGAGATCGCGGCCGACTACTCGCATCCGGTCGTGCGCTCGCTGTCGTTCATGCTGAAGACGTTCTGGAACAAGCTCTACGACGGGATCGACGTCCATCACTTCGACACGATCCGCAGCGTCGCGCCCGGACACGAAGTCATCTTCGTGCCGTGCCACCGCAGCCACGTCGATTACCTGCTGCTGTCGTACCAGCTCCTCGTCAACGGCATCGCGATTCCGCACATCGGCGCCGGCATCAATCTCAACGTGCCGGTGATCGGCCCGATCCTGCGCCGCGGCTCGGCGTTCTTCCTGCGCCGCACGTTCAAGGGCGATCCGCTTTATTCGACGGTGTTCCGCGAGTACATCAGCCAGCTCTTCGCGCGCGGCGTGTCGCTCGAATACTTCATCGAGGGCGGACGCTCGCGCACGGGGCGCCTGCTCGCGCCGCGCGGCGGCATGCTGTCGATGACGCTGCGCAGCTTCCTGCGCGAGTCGCGCCGGCCGGTCGTGTTCCAGCCGGTCTACATCGGCTACGAAAAGATCATGGAAGGCGACGCCTACATCGGCGAGCTTTCCGGGAAGCCCAAGGAAAAGGAATCGCTGCTCGGCCTCTTCAAGGCGTTCGGCGCGCTGAAACAGCACTACGGCCGCGTCGCGCTGAATTTCGGAGAACCCATTTTCCTGCGTCCACTGCTCGACGAAGTCGCGCCCGACTGGCAGGCCGCGACGCAGGATCCCGAAGCGAAGCCCGAGTGGCTGAACCGCGCCGTCGACACGCTCGCGACGCGCATCCTCGAAAACGTCAATCGCGCGGCGCACATCAATCCGATCAACCTGCTGGCGACGTCGCTGCTGCCGACGCCCAAGCACGCGATGACCGAAGCCGACCTCGCCGCGCAGATCGAGCTCGGCAAGGCGCTGACGGCCGCGCTGCCGTATTCGGATCGCGTGACGATGACGGAGCTTTCGCCGGCGCAGGTCATCGCCTACGGCGAGAAGATGGGCTGGATTCGCCGCACGCCGCATCCGCTCGGCGACGTGCTGAGCGTCGACGAGAAGCCCGGCGTGCTGCTCTCGTATTTCCGCAACAACGTGATGCACCTGTACGCGACCGCGGGCTGGGTCGCGTGCTGCTTCCTCAACAACCGGCGCATGGCGCGCGCGTCGATCCTGCGCCTCGGCCGGCTCGTCTACCCGTTCATCCAGTCCGAGCTGTTCCTGCCGTGGACGAGCGATGAGTTCACGCAGCGCATCCAGGCGACGATCGACTTCTTCGTCGCGCGCGGACTCCTCGCCACCGACGCCGACGGCCGCGTGATCACGCGCGAAGCCGGCCAGAGCGATCCCGCGTTCCGTCTGCGCGCGCTCGCGCGCAACATCCTGCCGGCGATCGAGCGCTACTACATCGGCCTCGCGCTGCTCGTGAAGAACGGGCCGCACACATTGTCGGCCGGGGAGCTAGAAACGCTCTGCTGGCTCACCGCACAGCGCCTCTCGCTGCTCCACGAGCTCAACGCGCCGGAATTCTTCGACCGCTCGCTGTTCCGCGGCTTCATCCAGAAGCTGCGCGAGCGGCGCGTGATCTCGGCCGACGAGAACGGCAAGCTCGTCTTCGACACGCAGCTCGCCGCCGTCGCGCAGGACGCGCGCGTGATCCTCTCGCGCGAGATTCGCCACGGCATCCTGAAGCTCACGCCCGAGAAGCAGGCGGAGCTGACGCGCACGACCGACGAGACCTCCAAGCCGGTGTAAGGCCCGCGCTGCGCTGCGTCATGAGCGATTGTTCCGCCGTCACGATCGGCGGCGTATGCTCGATGCATCCAGCGGATGGGAGGATCGAGCGATGATCGCGCCAAGGATGTCGATCGCGGCCTTCGTTCTTGCCGGCGCATCGCTCGTCGGCTGCGAATCCTCGAGCCCACCACCGCCCGCGGTGGCGCCGGCTCCGACCGCCGCCTCACCGATGAGGCCGCTCGCCGGCACGTCATGGCAGCTCGTCAAGTTCACCGGCAGCGACGGCGCCGCGATCGAGCCCGACGACCGCAGCAAATACACGATCACGTTCCAGCCCGACGGCAGCGTCGTCGCGCGCGTCGACTGCAACCGCGGCCGAGGCTCATGGAAATCGACGGCGCCGAACCAGGTCGAATTCGGCCCGCTCGCGCTCACGCGCGCGATGTGCCCGCCGGGCTCGATGCACGATCGCGTCGCCGCCGACTGGGGCGCCGTGCGCACGTACACGCTGAAGGACGGACACCTGTTCCTGTCGCTGATGGCCGACGGCGGAACCTACGAATACGAACCGGTGAAAGCCGCGCCGCCGTCCTGACGATTTCGCGTCACGCGTCGAGATCGGGAATCAGCTTGTTCTCGAGGTACGCGATCATGTCCTTGAGCTTCAGCTTTCGTTTCTTGAGCCGCGTGAGGTGCAGCTCGTCGCAACCCGTGTCGAGCGCGAGGCGCGCAATCGCCGCATCGAGATCGCGATGCTCGATCTTGAGCTCGGAGAGCTTGCGAGCGATGGCGGCCGGATCTTCGGGGAACATGCGGGCCTCGGCGAGGGGGCAGTGTAGCGCCCCTTCGTCGTCCCCGCGAAGGCGGGGACCCAGCGCCTCGGCGCGCGGAAGGCGCTAGGTTCCCGCTTTCGCGGGAATGACGGAGCGTCGCGTTGCAGATACGGGATCGAGCGCCGCAATGACATCGGCGATCGACCCGACGATCGCATCGCAATCGATCGACGCGACCGGCTGATCCTCGCTGTAGCCGTAATCGACCAGCACGACCGGCATCCCCGCCGCGCGCGCCGCGCGCGCATCGTTCGACGAATCGCCGATCATCAGGCACGCGCCGGGTTCGATACCCAGCCGCTCCGCCGCATGCAGCAGCGGCAGCGGATCGGGTTTGCCTTTCGGCAGCGCGTCGCCGCCGAGCACGAACTCGAACGCATCGGCGAGCCCGACCTGTGCGAGCAGCGCGTCCGAGAAGCCCTGATACTTGTTCGTCACGCAGCAGAGCCGCAGCCCGAGCCGCTGCGCATGCGCGATACCCTCGCGCACGCCGGGGTAGACGGCTGCGGTGCGGCCGTTGTGCGTGTCGTAGTGGCCCATGAACACCTCGCGCGCCTGCCGGTGCACGTCGAGCGCGGCGTTGCCGTCGCGATCGCCGGTCAGCACGCGATGCAGCAGCACGTCGACGCCGCGGCCGATGTAGCTGCGCACTTCGCGTTCGCCGAGCGGCGGGCGATCGAGGTCGCGCAGCGTTGCGCCCACCGCTGCGGCGATGTCCGGCGCCGTGTCGATCAAAGTGCCGTCGAGGTCGAACAACAGCGCGCGGACGCCGGTCAGGAAATGCATGCGTTGCCTCAGGCA
>Ga0126377_10002816_pt1 | contig 12128 bp, 10 predicted proteins | sample PanSoiMetPlot_22_FD_92647 | JGI IMG/M metagenome (GOLD analysis project Ga0126377, IMG submission 92647) | Tropical forest soil microbial communities from Panama - MetaG Plot_22 | ecosystem: Environmental > Terrestrial > Soil > Tropical forest > Bulk soil | place: Panama | collected 2016-02-17
GCGGTGCGGATTCGCGCGATGTAGCCGCTGACGATCATCAAGAGATTGTTGAAATCGTGGGCGACGCCGCCGGTGAGCTGGCCGAGCGCCTCCATCTTCTGCAGCTGGGCGCGGTCCGCATGCGCCTTGCGCAGCACCTCCTGCGCCTCCCTCTCGCCCGTCACGTGCCGGCCCGACAGATAGATCAGCCCCTGGTCGGTGGTCAGCGTCCAGGCGATCCAGCGCCAGGTGCCGTCCTTGTGGCGGAAGCGGTTCTCCATCCGCACCGTTCCGGCGCCCTCGGCGAGCCGCGCGCGTCCCGCCGTCGAGTGGGCGGCATCGTCCGGGTGGCGCAGCTCGCTCACGTGCATCCGCTTGATCTCGTCCTCGCTCCAGCCGAGCAGCCTGGTCCAGGCCGGATTGATCGAGATGAAACGGCCCGCGAAGGTCGAGACCCCGAGCAGGTCCTCGGAAACGCTCCAGATGCGGTCGCGTTCGCGCGTGCGCTCCGCGAGGTCGTCGCGCGCGCGCAACAGCAGCCCTTGCTGGCGCGCGAACTGGCCCATGAAATAGAGAAACAGCGCGCAGGCCGAGATCAGCCAGCTCAGCCGCCACGCGTACCAGCCGACCGTGTAGCGCGCACCGCCCGCGGTCGACAGCAGGCAGCCGCAGGCCATGATGGCAAGCGCGAGGCTCAGCCACAGAAAGAGGTCGCTGCGCCGGCCGATCACCATGAGGATCACGGCGATCCCGGCGGCGAGCAGCACCGGTACTGCAAAGTTGAGCGTCTTGTTGAGTGGCGTCCAGGTGGCGCCCACCACCATGCGCGGCAGGACCTCGCCGTGGAGCGCGGCCACGGTGCCGATCACGATGACGGCGATCACCACCAGGGCGCTGGTGATGGCGGCGGCGCGGATCTCGTGGCCACACGCCACGCGGGCCTCGCGCCGCCACGCCTCGACCGCGATGGCCGCGGTCGTGAGCACCGCGAAGCCGAGCGTCCAGGATGCGAAAATGTAGGCGATCGATTGGGGCGTGCCGAGGAGCGGCTCGCCCGCCCGCACGGCGCCGGGAAAGATCAGCAGGTAGGGCACGGCCATCAGGGCGGAGAACAGGTAGGCGGCCGCAAGCAGCAGCACCGACCAGCTCGACGTGCCGGTGAAGTGCACCAGCAGCAGGTAGGCGGTCGCGAATTCCGCCACGAACACGCCGGACGCGAAGAAGCCGTTGAAGCCCGGCAGCTCCGGCCCGGGCACGTTCGCCACCGCAAGCAGCGCGAGCGCCAACGTGGCACAGCCCGCCATGATCGCGATCGTGACGCGGAACGTCGGCGCGAGCGAAGGCGTGGCGGGGTGGTCCATACCGGCCATGGCGGTCATGGCTGCGTTGCCGCTGCGGATCCCCACAGGGGGGAGGGGCCGCAGCATAGTCGGGCGCTGCGGTTCGGCCAATGCGGGTGGTGCCTGGGTGGCCGCCCCAGACCTGCAAGGTTCGCAAGGCCGCACGTTGGCGCGTGCCACGAATGCCGGACGGGTGCGGCGTGAGCTATCTGGAACTCGCGCGGTCGCGCTATCGTTGATGGCAGCAACACGCGTCGGTGGCCGATGAAACTGCGCTCCGGACCGATTTTCCTTGCACGCGTCGCGGTGGTCGTCCTCGCGTGGCTGGTCGGCCCGCCGTCGGCACCGAACCACGGGAGCGCCGCCGCGCCGGTCGCCGGTCCGGAGCTCGCCCAGGCAGCTGCGACGGACCCGGGGTGCGAGCCGACCGGCTCGCCCGCCAGTCCGCAGGATTGCCCGGCGGCGCCGCGCGCGGCCGCCGGCGCCGCGCGCATGAGGCTGACCGGGCCGACGACCTTCTATGTCGACACGATCAACGGCAACGACGGCAATTTTCCCGGCATCACGACTGGCGCCGGCGCGTTCGCGAGCATCCAGGGTGCGCTCGACGCGATCCAGCAGAAGGTCGACATCAACGGCCAGCCCTGGATGATCCAGCATTCGGCCGATGGCTCGGCGATGGCGCCGGGGCGCTACGCCCCGTTCGTGGTCGACGGTCAGTTCGTCGGCGACAAATGCGGCGGCTCGATCGTCGGCGCGCCGCCGCTCGCGATCACCGGGGCGACCAACGCGAGCCCGATCGTCATCACCGCCGCCGACCATGGCTACCGCGATGGCGAGGCGGTCGCGATCAGCGGCGTCGGCGGCAACACGGCGGCGAACGGCGTGTGGACGATCGCGGGCGCGACCCCCAGCACTTTCGCCTTGGCCGGCTCGGCCGGCAACGGCCCCTACGGATCCGGCGGCACCGTCCAGAACATCGCCAAGGTCACGATCTCGGGCAGCGGCCAAGCGGTCACGGCTCGGAATGGCGCGTGCGTTGCGGTCAGCGGCTTCAACATCTCGTCGTCGAATGCCCAACTCGTGATGGCGATCGACAAGGGCACGGTCGTTCTCGGAAGGAACCAATACGGCCAGTCAGGCAGCGCGTGGCCGCAGCTGTGGGCCAGCCGGCATGGGCTGGTGTGGTTGACCGACAGCTACGGCTTCAGCAGCACGGGCGCCGCCATGTTCAATTTCATGCAGGCCTCGCATCAGGGCCAGATCCGGCAAGATGGCGCCCGCGGATTCGCGCTCTCCGACGTCGCCTACGACGCCGCCACCGGCTTCCTCTACTCGGACTACGGCGACATCACCACGAGCATGTCGCCAGCCGGCGTGCCGTTCAGCGCGAATGGATTCGCCGTCACAGGCAAGAAATTCTCCGCGATCGAAGGCGGCGCGATCCAGGTCGAGGGACACTCCCCGCCGAGTCAGAACGCCGTTCCCGGCTCGTCGAACGGGACCCTCAGCCTGACGAGCGCATCCGATGCGACGCTCTACACGCCGTCCGTTTCATCGGGCGCCGGTTCGATCAGGGCCGCGAGGGCGACGGGTCGCTGGTTCCGCATTGGCCAGATGATCTTCGTGCAGATGACGATCATCATCACTGACAATGGCACCGGTAAGACGAGCGTGATCGGAACGCTGCCGTTCCCCGCCAATGCGACCGACATCCTGTCGGGGCGGGAAACGGCGGTCACCGGGAAGACCGTCACGGGCTTCACCACGGCGGGCTCGTCGAATCTCAACATGACCTTCTACGACAACAGCTATCCGGGCGGGGCCGGCGCGAACGTCATCTCGATTTCCGGTGTTTACGAGATGCAGCCGTAGAGCACGTTCCTCCTACGGAATCGGAACGTGGTCTAAAAAATCCAGCGCGCGACACGCTGGCGAAGGGAAATGCGCGGCGAGCGCATGAGATCCGCGGGCACATCCATCGGAGTCACGAACGGGTCGTCGTTGATCCTGCGCAGAATGGCGACCACGCAGCAATCCGGTACTCGCTGTTCGGCGATGACGTCGTCTTCGCCCGCGAAGTTGCTGTCGAGGATGCGGCCGAAGTCGCGATTGCTGTCGATGATCTCGCGAGGTACCCGACTCGACCCATGCGCCTGCATTCTCAGGGACAGAACCTCATAGGCATTCTCGCGGCAGAGGTGCCAGAAGAACTTCAGATTGTAGTTCAAGAGGCCGTGACACATCATGCCGCCGGCCGGCACCATGTGGTACATGACGCCGTCCTTCCGGGTGAAATCGTGAATCGCGCGGAAGGCATTGTCCTGATTGGCAATGTGCTCGGTGGTACCGGTGTTGACGACGAGATCGAATGCGCCGCGCAGACGGCGCGGCACGCGGTCACGGTTGAGGTCGAGCGCGATGCTGTCGCGATAACCGTCAAAGTCGACCGCGCAATAACGATAACCGAGCGCCTCCCAGAACGGGCCCGACGCCGGCGCCGAATCCGCCAATCGTTCCAGGCCGTCGACCGTTCCGGCCCACGATGGGGCGCCAAAGTCGGGCGCCGTGCGATCGAACAAACCAAAAAGGCGGCTCAGATGATCTGATGACCGGAGAAAATCGTTGGAAAGCTGTTGCGCGCCGATCTCAACGATGCGGCCGGAGCCATTGACCACTCCACGTTCCTTGAGCAGCGCGAGATCGCTCAGCAACCCACCATGCAATGCCATCGCCAAATTTCCTGTACGCAAAGGTGATTCAACGCAATGCAGAATCGCCCGGCAGGGTTCGGGCAGTTCGGAGCCGCCGCACGAGCCGATGGATGATCACGTTATCCGTGAGCCGGTAACCTGACGCTTCTACATGGTACCATGGTCGCACCTCGCGGCCATCTCACGACATGTTACGGGCGTGTCGCGCGGGTATCTTTTTTTGTTCTTGTCGGGGACGGCCGGGCCCGTTAAAGAACAAATCATGAACAAGATTGCGCGTTCAGCGCGACGATGCAAGCTCAATCCGCGGAGGGCAGCACACGGAGCCATGCATGAGGCTTTCAGTCGACGTCCAGGCATCAGCCGCGCCCGCCGCCGTCCAGAGCGGGCGCGATTTTTTCGGCGCGCCGTCGCTCATCCGCAATGAGCAGGCGGCAGGCTACGAGAACCTGCTCGCGCAGGTCGCCGCCGCCGTTACGCCGGTCGATATCTTGGAGCAGATGTGGGTCCGCGACGTCGTCGACCTCGCATGGCAGGCGGCCCGCTGGCGCCGCCTCAAGGCTGCGCTGATGAACGCCTGCGCGCACGAGGGCGTCGACAAGGTGCTGCAGCCCTTCGAGCGCATCGACGCGTATGGGCTGTCGAAGCGGTGGGCCGCGGGTGACGCCGGTGCCGCCCGCAAGGTCGGACAGCTGCTCGCCGCGGCCGGGCTCACCCTCGACGCCGTGATGGCACAGACGCTGCGCCTGCACGTCGACACGATCGAGCGCCTCGACCGCATGATCATGGGCGCGGAGGCGCGCCGCAACGTCGCGCTGCGCGAGCTCGAACGTCACCGTGCCGGCTTTGCAGCGATGCTGCGGCGCGCGACCGATGACATCACCGACGCCGAGTTCACGGTGATCGCGCCCGGCGCGGCGGCCGCGCCTGCGCCGGCGTCGGCGGACAGCGCCGCATGAGCGATACCGCGAGGGCGCGGGCGAGCCGTGCCAATGCGCGCAAGAGCACCGGTCCGCGGACGGCGGCTGGCAAGGCGGTCGCTGCCCGCAATGCGTGCCGGTATGGGCTCAGTCTGCCGGTGCTGCAGGATCCGACGCTGTCGCGCGAGGTCGAGGAGCTGGCGCGGCAGATCGAGATCTCGGTGGCGGGCGAGGGCCTCGACCCGCCGTGTCACGAGCTTGCCTGCCGGATCGCCGAGGCGCAGCTTGATCTGGTGCGCGTGCGGAGCGCGCGGCTGCAGGTTCTCGCCGAGACGCAATCGGAGGCACAGCCCGAATGTGCGGCCGTCGAACTCGGGCGCCTGGACCGCTATGAGCGGCGCGCCTGGTCGCGGCGCAAGTTCGCCATCCGCGCCTTCGACGCCGCGGTCCTGGCTGGTCGGCATTTTGGCAGAACGAAGCTAGGTCAAAAAATTCAATGATTTCAATCCCGTGTCGGCCAGACCTCAGCCGGCGCCGCAATCTCTGGCACGCGCCAGGGATTGCGTCGCTTCGCCCGCAACGACTATTGTCCGCATCCGATTCCCGACCCGACCGGCTCCCATGACCAAGCACATGCAAGTCCCCGGGCACGGCGCCGCGACGCGGCCGCCGCTGCTGATCCGTCGGGTCGACGCGCTGCCGATCGCGCTGCCGCTCAGGAAGCCGATGAAGATGGCCGGCGTGACCGTCACGAGCGCCGAGAACGTGCTGGTGCGCATCGAGGCGGCCGACGGCCTCGTCGGCTGGGGCGAGGCGGCCTCGGCGCCGACCATGACGGGTGACACCCAGGGCAGCCTGGTCGCAGCCGTGCGCCATCTCGCGCCGCTGCTCGCCGGCGAGGACGCCTGGGCGCGCTCCGCCCTGATGCGCCGGCTCGGCGTCGCGCTCCTCGGCAACACCGGCGCCCATTCGGCGATCGAGCTCGCGCTCATCGACCTCGCGGGCCGCGCCGCCAACCTGCCGGCGATCGATCTGCTCGGCGGCGCGCTGCGCCGGGCGGTCGCGCCCATGTGGCTCCTCGGCAATGGTACGCCCGACGAGGATGCGGCCGAGGCGACGCGCAAGCTCGCCGAGGGCTTTCGCTTCTTCAAGGTCAAGGTCGGCGCCAAGACGGTCGACGACGACATCGCGTCGACCCGCGCGGTGCACGCCGCGCTCGGTCCCGATATCCCGATCTGCGCCGACGCCAATTGCGGCTTCACGCCCGCCGCCGCCCGCCGCTATCTCGACGGCGCCCGCGACGCCGGACTTCGCTTCCTCGAGCAGCCGTTCGGCCCGCATGACCTTGTTGCGCTCGGGGCGCTCGCGCGCTCGTCGCCCATTCCGCTCGGCGCCGACGAGGGCATCCACTCGCTCGGCGATGTCGCGGCGCATGCGGAGGCGGGCGCCAGCGGGGTCTCGCTCAAGCTGATCAAGCTCGGCGGCATGAGTGCCGCCATCGAGGCCGCGCGTCTCTGCGAGCGGCGCGGCCTCGCCGTCAACGTGGCGGCGAAGATTTCCGAATCGAGCATCGCGTCGGCCGCCGCGGTGCATCTCGCCTGCGCGGCGCCGGCGGTCGACTGGGGGGTGAGCCTCACGCACTTCTATCTCGCCGAGGACGTCGTCAGCACGCCGCTCGGGATCGCCGACGGCATGGTCGCGCTGCCGTCGGCGCCCGGGCTCGGCATCGAGGTCGACGAGGCCGCGGTCGCGCGCTTCGCCGTCAGATCGCTCGGCGGCATCTGAGATGGCGATCGAGGCACTGTTCTTCGACGTGTTCGGCACGCTCGCCGACTGGCGTACCTCGATCGCGCGCGAGGCGCGCACGGTCCTGGTGCCGGCCGGCCACCAGCTCGACTGGCTCGCCTTCGCGGACGCATGGCGCGCCGAGTACCAGCCGGCAATGGAGGAGGTGAGGTCGGGTCGGACGCCGTTCAGCCGGCTCGACATTCTGCACCGCCGCAACCTCGATCGCATCCTGCCGCGCTTCGGCATCATCGACCTTCCCGAGGAGACCGCGCATCAGCTCAATCTCGCCTGGCACCGGCTCGACTGCTGGCCCGACGTCGCGCACGGCATGGCGCGCCTCAAGGCGCGCTTCCGCCTCGCCCCGGTGTCGAACGGCAATATCTCCCTGATGGTCGATCTCGCCCGCCGCAACGGCCTGCCGTGGGATGCGATCCTCGGCGCCGAGATCGCGGGCGACTTCAAGCCGAAGCCGCGGGTCTATCTCGCGGCCTGCGAGGCGCTCGATCTCGCGCCGGCCGACTGCATGATGGTGGCGGCGCATTCGAACGACCTCAAGGCTGCCGCCGGCCTCGGCCTCGCCACCGCGCACATCGCACGCCCGAACGAATACGGCCCCGGCACCGGCGAGATCGCCCCGAAGGTGCCGGTCGATTTCGCCGCGCTGAGTCTCGAGCACCTCGCGACGCAGCTGGGGGTGTAGGGGTGGTGGTGTTCGTCATAAGCAACCTCCGCCACGAGCGGGGAAATTGCCTCGGCGGCCTTCAGCCGCCTCGCAATAGGCGTCGCAAACTTCAAGGATAGAGTTGGTTCAAATGCGCATCGCGATGATCGGCACCGGATATGTCGGCCTCGTCTCGGGGGCGTGCTTCGCCGATTTCGGCCACCACGTCACCTGCGTCGACAAGGACGCCGGCAAGATCGCGGCGCTGCGCCACGGCAAGATCCCGATCTTCGAGCCCGACCTCGACCGCCTGGTGGCCGACAACATGCGCAGCGGGCGGCTCGATTTCGCAACCGAGCTCCAGGAGCCGGTCGCCGCCGCCGACGCGGTCTTCATCGCGGTCGGCACGCCGTCGCGGCGCGGCGACGGCCATGCCGATCTCACCTATGTCTACGCGGCGGCGCGCGAGATCGCGGCGGCGCTCACCGGCTTCACGGTGGTGGTCACCAAGTCGACCGTGCCGGTCGGCACCGGCGACGAGGTCGAGCGCATCATCCGCGAGACCCGGCCCGACGCCGACGTCGCGGTGGTGTCCAATCCGGAATTCCTGCGCGAGGGCGCCGCGATCCGCGACTTCAAGCACCCCGACCGGATCGTCGTCGGCCTGAGCGACGAGCGCGCCCGCAAGGTGATGACGGAAATCTATCGCCCGCTCTACCTCAATCAGGCGCCGATGCTCTACACCAAGCGGCGCACCGCCGAGCTCATCAAGTACGCCGCCAATGGCTTCCTGGCCATGAAGGTCACCTTCATCAACGAGATCGCGGATCTGTGCGAGAAGGTCGGCGCCGACGTGCAGGAGGTCGCGCGCGGGATCGGCCTCGACAACCGCATCGGCGGGAAATTTTTGCATGCCGGGCCGGGCTTCGGCGGCTCCTGCTTCCCCAAGGACACGCTGGCGCTGATCAAGACCGGCCAGGATCACGCCGCGCCCCTGCGCATTATCGAAACCGTGGCGGCCGTCAACGACCAGAGAAAGCGCGCCATGGCGCGCAAGGTCGCGGCCGCGCTCGGCGGCAATCTGCGCGGGCGCACGATCGCGGTGCTCGGGCTCACCTTCAAGCCCAACACGGACGATCTGCGCGAGGCGCCCTCGATCCCGCTGATCACGGCGCTCAAGGACATGGGCGCAAAGGTGCGCGCCTACGACCCGGCCGGCATGACCAACGCGAGTGCCGAGATTCCCGACGTGCAGTTCGCCGACGGTCCCTATGCGTGCGTCGAGAGCGCCGACGCGCTGGTGATCGTCACCGAATGGGAGCAGTTCCGCGCGCTCGACCTCGAGGCGATCAAGCGGGCGATGAAGCAGCCGGTGGTGATCGACCTGCGCAACGTCTACCGCCCCGACGAGATGGCGCAGCTCGGCTTCGTCTACGACAGCGTCGGCCGTGGTGACATGGCGGAGTAGCGCCGCAGAGCCCCGGGGATGGCCATGGACGCGCGGGAGCAACTCACCGTCGCCAGAATTCTGAAGGTCAACCACGCCGGCGAATACGGCGCCATCCGCATCTATCGCGCACAGATCTGGGTTGCACGGCGGCGATATCCGGAGCTCGTCGCTTTTCTCGAACAGACGCTCGGTCACGAGATCAGTCATTGCGCCTCGTTCCGCGGCGCGATGCCGGAGCGAGGCGCAAGGCCCTGCTGCACCATGGGGCTGTGGGGATATGGCGGCTTGGTCTTGGGCTTTCTCACCGCGTTGATCGGTCGGCAGGGAATTTGGATCTGCACCGCGGCGGTGGAAGCGGCCGTCCATCGGCATTTCGACGACCAGCTGTTTTTTCTTCGCAACCGGGACGCCGGCCTGCACGCGCTCATTGCCGGCATCCAAGGCGAAGAATTGATGCACCTCAACCATGCCCAGGAACGCATCGCGGCCACAAGCCTGGGGTCGCGCGTGCTGAGCAGCGTCATTTCGATGGCGACCGACACCGTGATCTGGCTGTCGACCTCGGGAGATTCGACCAGGATGGCGCGCGACCTCGCCGCCGCGCGCACCGGGGCGTGAGCGCGCGGCTCACCCGTGGTGCCGCGAATCCGACTTCGCACGATTTTCGCGGCGGGTACGATCGCCCACCTCGGGTCAAAAAGCGGCACTGGATCATGGAGTTGCCAGCGTCCCTTCAATTCCGAAGTTTGCTCCAAGGCCGCCGCGAACGCTTGCGGCCTACGCAATCGGGACACTAGCGATCCGGCCGGCCAGCCCCCACTTTCAACAAGCCACCGCCGCGGAGGCCGTCATGTCACGTCTGGCTGCGATCTTGTTGATGCTCGGCACTGTCCTGAGCGCCGCCCAGGCCCAGCAGTTCCCCGGCGTCGCGCCGTCCGTGCCGTCGCCGCACCTCAACGGCCCGCCGCTGCTCGGCGGCGCGCCGGCGCCGCCGAAGGTGATGCCGGGCCCGGCTGTGTCGCCCAGCTACCGCGCGCCCGCGCCCGCGCAGCTCTACACGACCCGCCGCGGGCGCAACGTGCTGGTCCCGTCCGGCCCGCCGGACCGGCAGAGCTTCGGCGACCGCGTCGAGCGATGCTCGCATGCGGCCGCCGCCGCCGGCCTCGGACCGAACCATGTCGGGTCGTTCACCCGCCGCTGCGCGAACTGATGCGGCGTCCCCCGTGGCGTTTCGGCAGGATCCGCGCGACGTAGAACAGCTCAGCGTGTCATTCCTGCTCCACCTCATCCTGAGGCGCGAGCGAAGCGAGCCTCGAAGGATGGGCGGCGAGCGAGGCGGCCGCCCCATGGTTCGAGACGCGCGGCTTTGCCGCGCTCCTCACCATGATGCGGAGCAGGCCGTGGAGACCCTCACCGCAGGCTGGCGTTGATCTTCTCCAGCGCGGCCGAGCCGGGGCAAAGGTCGGCGTCGGTCAGCGCGTTGAGCGGCGCCGTGACGGTGTTGAGATTGCCGTGCAGATCCTCGGGCTCGCGGTCGAGGTAGATGAGCCCGGTGACGATCTGGCCCTTGGCCGCATGGCTCTGCATGAACGTCATGGCGGCGAGGCGGTCGGAGACGTCGTAATCGGCATTGAGCTTGCGCAGCAGCAGCTTCGTGCCGTCGTGCTGCTCGACCACCTGCACGCTGCCGGGCGCATAGTCGACCTTGATCGGCGCGCGGCCCGTGATCACGTCGAGCCGGTTGACCGCCTCATTGTGCTCGCGCACGTAGTCGAAGCTTTTCGTCGATCCGGCGTGATTGTTGAACGCGACGCAGGGCGAGATCACGTCGATGAAGGCGGCGCCCTCGTGCTCGATCGCGCCCTTGATCAGCGGCACCAACTGGTCCTTGTCGCCCGAGAACGAGCGCGCCACGTAGGTGGCGCCGAGCTGCAGCGCGATGCCGACGAGGTCGATGGCGCTGTCGGAATTGACCAGGCCGCGCTTCGACTTCGAGCCGCGGTCGGCGGTCGCCGAGAACTGACCCTTGGTGAGGCCGTACACGCCATTGTTCTCGACGATGTAGACCATGTTGACGCCGCGCCGGATCGCGTGGGCGAACTGGCCGAAGCCGATCGAGGCGGAGTCGCCGTCGCCCGAGACGCCGAGATAGATCAGGTCGCGGTTGGCGAGGTTGGCGCCGGTGAGCACCGACGGCATGCGGCCGTGCACCGAGTTGAAGCCGTGCGAATTGCCGAGGAAGTAGGTCGGCGTCTTGGAGGAGCAGCCGATGCCGGAGATCTTCGCCACCTTGTGCGGCTCGATCGACAGCTCGAAGCACGCCTCGATGATGGCGGCGGTGATCGAATCGTGACCGCAGCCCGCGCACAGCGTCGAGATCGAGCCTTCGTAGTCGCGGTGGGTGTAGCCGAGCGCGTTCTTGGGCAGCCCCGGATGGTGGAACTTCGGCTTGGCGAGATAGGTCATGACACCAACTTCCGCAGCGGCGTGACTTTGAGCGTGTCGATATGATCGCCGATGGCGCGGGCGATGAAGCGCGCTGTGATCGGCGTTCCGTCGTAGTGCAGGATCGGCACCAGCCGCACCGGGTCGATGCTGCATTCATTGACGATGAGCGAGCGCAGCTGCGCGTCGCGGTTCTGCTCGACCACGTAGACGAAGTCGTGGTCGGCGATGAAGCTCGCGACGCTCGAATGGAACGGGAAGGCGCGGATGCGCAGCCGGTCGAGGTTGTGGCCGGCCGCCTCGATCATGTGGATCGCCTCGTCCATCGCGGGCGAGGTCGAGCCGTAATAGATCACGCCGTACTTGGTCGGCTTTCCCGAGTTCGCCTGCAGCGGCCGCGGGACGAGGTCCTTGGCGGTCTCGAACTTGCGCAGCAGCCGCTGCATGTTGTCGGCGTAGGGCGCGCCTTCCTCGGTGTAGCGGGCGTAGCGGTCGCGCGAGGTGCCGCGGGTGAAGAACGAGCCCCTGGTCGGATGCGTGCCCGGATAGGTGCGGAACGGGATGCCGTCGCCATCGACGTCGAGATAGCGGCCGAAATCCTTGCCGGCGTCGAGGTCGGCGGCGGTCATCACCTTGCCGCGGTCCATCCTGCGGCTGTCGTCCCACTTGAGCGGGCGGCAGAGGTGATGGTTCATGCCGATCTCGAGGTCGAGCAGGACGAACACCGGCGTCTGCAGGCGGTCGGCGAGGTCGAAGGCATGCGCGCCGAACTCGAAGCACTCGGTCGGGTTCTCGGGGAAGAGCAGCACGTGCTTGGTGTCCCCGTGCGAC
>Ga0126377_10002817_pt1 | contig 12128 bp, 10 predicted proteins | sample PanSoiMetPlot_22_FD_92647 | JGI IMG/M metagenome (GOLD analysis project Ga0126377, IMG submission 92647) | Tropical forest soil microbial communities from Panama - MetaG Plot_22 | ecosystem: Environmental > Terrestrial > Soil > Tropical forest > Bulk soil | place: Panama | collected 2016-02-17
CGTTCCATGCATTTTCCAGTTCCCGGCGACAAAAGGCCGACGCATCGTGAGTCCTTGTGGTCCGAGTAGAAAAGGCGTTCAGCGCGTAGTTGAGTGAACGGTCCGGGCGTTGCCGCCCCCAAAAAAGGCGCGGCAGCTTAACGGGCACCCGGCGGGAAATCAAACTGCGCACCCGTCCGCCGTCAGGCCACCTCGGCCGCGGCAGCGACCGACGCCGCAAGGCTTTTCGCCAGTTCGCGCACCAGTTTCTCGTCGCTGCCCTCCACCATCACGCGGATGACCGGCTCCGTACCGGATGGCCGCAGCACGATGCGGCCGTTTTCCCCGAGCCGCCGTTCAGCATGGGACACTGCCTCCTGGATTGCCGGCGAGGCCGCGATATCGATCTTGCGCGCCATTCGCACGTTCTCCAGCACCTGCGGATACCTGGGCATCGGAGCCGCCAGTTCCGCCAGACTGCGACCGGTCTGCTTCATGATGGCGAGAACCTGCAGGGCGCTGATGATCGCATCGCCAGTGGTCGTCCGATCGAGGCACAGCAGATGCCCTGAGGTCTCGCCACCCAGCGTGCCGCCGGTCTCGCGCAGCATCTCCATCACGTAGCGGTCACCGACTCTGGCGCGCCGGAACGGAATGCCGATCTTCGCGAGCGCATGCTCCAGTCCGAGATTGCTCATGACCGTACCCACGACCGGACCCGTCAGCGCATTCTGTTCGTGGCGTGCCCGCGCGATGACGTACAGCAGCTGATCGCCGTCGACTACGCGCCCGAGGTGATCGACCATGACCAGGCGATCGCCGTCGCCGTCGAGAGCGATACCTACCTGCGCGCGCACCCCGGGCACGGTCAGTTGCAGCAGTTCGGTCGAAGTCGAGCCGCAGTTCAGATTGATGTTGCGCCCGTTCGGCGAACAGCCGATGGGAACGATCTCCGCGCCGAGGTCCGTCAGGATGCGCGGCGCGACCTTGTAGCCGGCGCCGTTCGCGCAATCGATGACGATCTTGAAGTCGCCCAGGCCGAGGCCGGGCACAGTCGACGCGCAGAATTCCTGGTACCTGACGCGCGACTTGTCCATGCGCGTCGCCTTGCCCAGCTGCCCGGATACCCGAGTTACGGGCGGCTCGTCCAGGTGCTTCTCGATCTGCGCTTCGACTTCATCGGTCAGCTTGCCGCCGGTCGCGTCGAAGAACTTGATGCCGTTGTCCTCGTACAGATTGTGTGAGGCACTGATGACGACGCCGAAATCGCACTCGAAACGCTTCGTGAGATAGGCAATGCCGGGTGTCGGCAACGGCCCCATCAGGATGACATTGACACCAGCCGCAACGAAGCCGGCCTCGAGTGCCGCTTCGAACATGTAACCGGAGAGGCGCGTGTCCTTGCCCACCAGCACGGTGCCGCCTTCCGGTGCAAGCACCCGCGCTGCCGAACTGGCCAGCCGCAACGCGAAATCCACTGTCATGGGGTGATGACCCACGTGCCCGCGCACACCATCGGTGCCGAAATACCTGCGGCTCACACTCGTTCTCCTGTTACGAAATTTCTCAGATCCGGTAGCCCGCGGCCTGCAGAGTCGCTGCTATTCTGATCGCATCGACCGTTTGCGCCACATCGTGCGCACGTACGATCCTCGCCCCCGCCAGCACCGCTGCCGTGGCGGCCGCCAGGCCACCGGCAAGCCGCTGCTCCACCGGCCGGCCGAGCAGGGTGCCAAACATCGACTTTCGCGACACGCCGATCAAGACGGGAAGTCGCAATTCCAGCAAGTCGGGAATCCGCGCCAGCAACTGGATGTTGTGCTCGACCCGCTTGCCAAAACCGATGCCCGGATCGACCACGATGCGTTCGCGCGTAATCCCGGCTGACTCGCAGGCCGCGGCACGCGAACCCAGAAAGGCCCGGACCTCGGCGACAACATTCTCGTACTGCGGGCTGATCTGCATGGTGCGCGGCTCACCCTGCATGTGCATGAGGCACACGGCCGCGTTGCTCTCGGCCGCGGCCTGCAGCGCGCCTTCGTCCTGCAGAGCGCGCACGTCGTTGATCATTACGGCCCCGGCGCCCGTCGCAGCACGGATCACAGCTGCCTTGCTGGTGTCGACCGAAACCGGAATCTCCGTCCGTGCGACCAGTGCTTCGACCACGGGAACCACGCGGCGAATCTCTTCATCTTCGCTGATCGCCCGGGCGCCCGGACGGGTCGATTCACCGCCGACGTCGATGATGGCCGCGCCCGCCTCGATCATCGCCAGTGCATGATCGACTGCGCGGTTGAAGTTGCTGTAACGGCCACCGTCGGAAAACGAATCCGGCGTGACATTGAGAACGCCCATGACCATGGGCGAGGAAAGATCGAGCCGACGATTGCCGCAGTGCAGGTTCATTGATCGGAAGAATACAGGCGCCGCAGGCAACTCGCTGTGACCCCTGAAAAAGCGATGCCGGCTCACGCCGGCATCGGATGGGTTCAGCTCAGACCGCCGGCCGACCAGATCGACGGGCGGCGGTTGCAGCAGCCTCAGTGCTGACTTGCTGGCTTGCCGATGGGAGTCTCGGGCGTTTCGCCGCGATCGCGGCTCTTGCCACCCATCGGCGGTGCGCTGTCGTCCCAGCCCGCAGGCGGCTGCGGATCGCGCCCCTGCATGATGTCCTTGATCTGCGACTCGTCGATGGTCTCGTACTTGATCAGCGCCTCGGCCATCTTGTGCAGCTTGTCCAGGTTGGTGTCCAGGACGTCCTTGGCGCGCCTGTAGTTCGAGTCGATGAGACTGCGGATCTCCTCGTCGATCGCGTGCGCTGTAACATCCGACACCTGTTTGTGCTGCGTGACCGATCGGCCCAGGAACACTTCACCGGATTCCTCGCTGTACGTCAGCGGACCGAGACGATCCGACAGGCCCCAGCGCGTCACCATGTTGCGCGCGATCTCGGTAGCGCGCTCGATATCATTCGATGCGCCCGTGGTGACAGACTCCGGTCCGAAGATCATCTCCTCAGCGAGTCGTCCGCCGAACAGCGTCGCAATCTTGCTCTCGAGCCGGCGCTTGCTGATGCTGTAGCGATCCGTCTCGGGCAGGAACATGGTGACACCCAGCGCGCGGCCGCGCGGGATGATGGTGACCTTGTAGACCGGGTCGTGTTCCGGCACCGACAGGCCCACGATCGCGTGGCCGGCCTCGTGATACGCCGTGAGTTTCTTCTCCTGATCATCCATGACCATGGAGCGGCGTTCCGCGCCCATCATGATCTTGTCCTTGGCGCGTTCGAATTCGTCCATCGACACCGTGCGTCGATTGGCGCGCGCCGCAAACAAGGCCGCTTCGTTGACCAGGTTGGCGAGATCCGCACCTGAGAAACCGGGCGTGCCGCGCGCAATGATCTGCGGGCGCACATCCTCAGCAAGCGCCAGCTCGCCCATGTGAACCTACATGACCTGTTCGCGCCCGCGGACACCTGGCAGCGGCACGACGACCTGGCGGTCAAAGCGGCCCGGGCGCAGCAACGCCGGGTCCAGCACGTCCGGCCGGTTGGTCGCCGCGATCACGATGACACCTTCGGTGCCTTCGAAACCGTCCATTTCCACCAGCAGCTGGTTCAGTGTCTGTTCGCGCTCATCGTGACCGCCGCCCAGACCCGCGCCGCGATGGCGGCCCACCGCGTCGATTTCGTCGATGAAAATGATGCAGGGTGCGTGCTTCTTCGCCTGTTCGAACATGTCGCGGACGCGCGAGGCACCGACGCCGACGAACATTTCGACGAAGTCCGAACCGGAGATGGTGAAGAAAGGCACCTTGGCTTCGCCGGCGATGGCGCGGGCCAGCAGTGTCTTGCCGGTACCCGGCGAGCCGACCATCAGCACGCCGCGCGGAATCTTGCCACCGAGGCGCTGGAACTTGGCTGGGTCCTTGAGGAATTCGACGATTTCGACGACTTCTTCCTTGGCTTCGTCGACACCGGCCACGTCCGCAAAGGTGACTTGCACCTGGTCCTCACCCAGCAGGCGTGCCCGGCTCTTGCCGAAGGACATCGCCCCGCGACCTCCCGCACCGCCCTGCATCTGGCGCATGAAGTACACCCAGACGGCGATGAGCAGCAGGATCGGGAATGAAGAAATGAGCAGTTGCGTCAGCAGCCCCTGGCGCTCGGCGGGCTCCTTGCTGAACTTGATCTTGGCTTTCTCGAGCGCACCGATCAGATCCGAGTAGTCGGTCTCGGGATTGTTGACCAGGAAGCGTTCACCGTTCTTGCGCAGACCCTTCAGCTGATCGCCCTTGAAGATGACCTCTTCGATGCTGCCTTCCTTGACCTCATCGAGGAAGGTCGAATAGGCGATTACGTTCTCCGCACCGGCCCGCTGCGTGAAGTTGCTCACCACGGTCGCGACAACGACGGCGATGACGATCCAGAGCACGATGTTCTTTGCAAGGTCGTTCAAGGTCGAATCCTCAGAGGCCAGCGGACGGTGCAATCACCCGGGGCTGCGGCTGGGCACGGGGCGCAGCGAGCGCTTCTCCCGCCGAAACTGTCCGGTCAGAATGACCGGCGCCGGACCGAACGCAGAAAGCATCCGCAAAAGAAAGGTCTACGCGTTTGACACTACTACAACCGCCGCGAACAAAGCCAGAACCGGTCGCGGTTTCGGCCCGGTGGCGACGCAGTCGCTCGCTGCCACTGCGAGCCGGACGGGAAAAGCAGCGCCGCGCGGGGTTCAATCCACGAACCCTCCCGGCAAGCGAGGCCCGAAGTGTGATCCACGCACCGTGTAGCGCGGTATGTAGCGCACGGGGTACACGGCGCGGATCGACACAGGTGCCGGACGCAGCGTCTCGGGGCGCGGGCCGCTGATCAAAGCGGACACCATTCGCGCCAAATACTTCGCAAGTTCAACCAGATGCATGGATCGAGCACAGCCAGTGGGGTGCCTGCGAGTCATGGTGGGGGCACAGCCCGGCATTGCAAGACGCAACCCTGCAAGGAATTCAAAGATGTAATACTTTCTGCCTCTGGCGCCGCACGCCATCGCACGCTACGGCAATATCCACAGTCACACCCGCCCGACGCTGTAGTCATTTTGATGTGACTGGGTCGGGTCCCTTCCGCTCAGCATCTGACACGAATGACGAAACCACTTTCGGAAAAGCAACGTAAGTATCTCCGTGGCCTCGCTCATAGCCGCGACCCCGTCGTGCTGATCGGACAAGCGGGACTATCTCCCGGAGTGACCCGGGAGCTCGACCTTGCCCTCGATGCGCATGAACTCGTCAAGGTGAAGGCACGCGTCGGCGACCGTGAGGAACGCGATGCGGTGTTGGCTGAACTGGGCACCCAGACCGCCAGTACCCTCGTGCAGCGCATTGGCAACGTGGGTGTGTTCTACCGCCCGCACAAGGACAAGCCGAAGATCATTCTGCCCGCCGATTGAGCTTCCAGACGATCACGACGAGAGCGATGCAGGCGAAGAGGAAGCAGGCGCTCGCCGCGGTATGCAACAAGCCGAAGCGCGCCATGTCACCGCTCGCCCGGGCCCGATCCATGAGCGGGCGAAGCAACACGTGACTGGCCAGCGGCAGTATTGCCGCCATCCATACCAGGGACTGTGCGGGCAACTGGAACTTGCCAGCGCGATTCAATACGAACAACAGGCCGCCGATCAGCGCTCCGATCCATGCCTGGAGCAGAAAGAAGCGTCCGGCAAGCTGCCCGGCCACACCGCGCTCGAGTGTCGCGAACAACACCGGCGCGACGATCCCGCAGACAGTCCACAGACTGCCGGCCCAGAGCGCGATCAGCAACGAGGCAACGCGGGCGATGACAGGTGATGAATTCACGGCCTCGCGGCAGCGGTCTCAGACGTATTTCACCGTCATGATTTCATAGGAACGTGTGCCGCTCGGCGCGACCACGTCGACGACATCGCCTTCCTGCTTGCCGACCAGCGCGCGTGCGATGGGCGATGACACGGAGATCCAGCCATTGCGGATATCCGCTTCGGCATCGCCGACGATCTGGTAGACAACCTTGTTGCCATCATCCTGGTCTTCCAGATGCACCGTGGCCCCGAACACCACTTTGCCGCCCGAGGCCACGCGCGTGACGTCGATGATCTCCGAATTCGCCAGGTGCGCCTCGACGTCCTTGATACGGCCTTCGATGAAGCTCTGCTGTTCGCGCGCAGCATGGTACTCGGCGTTTTCGCTGAGATCGCCGTGACTGCGTGCCTCGGCGATGGCCTGGATGACGCGCGGTCGATCCTCTGTCTTGAGACGCTTGAGTTCAGCACGCAGCCGTTCGGCGCCTTTCAGGGTCAGCGGCATGCGCTTCACGATGCCACCTCCTGATGCAGATCCTGCAGACGATTCACGTCAGTCTCATTGATATGTGCGATGGCGTCACAGGTCGCGATGCCGGCTGTCACGGTCGTGTAGTAGGTGACGCGCTTGTGCACGGCTTCACGACGGATCGAACGCGACTCGAAAATCGCCTGCTTGCCTTCGGTTGTGTTGATGATCAGCGAAATCTCGTCGTTCTTGATCATGTCGACGATATGCGGCCGGCCTTCGCGCACCTTGTTGGCACGGCGACACGGCACTCCGGCGTCGGCGATGGCCTTTGCCGTACCTTCCGTAGCCACGATCTCGAACCCCTGCGCCACGAGGCGGCGCGCCAGCGTCACTGCGGCGGGCTTGTCGCGCTCGCGCACGCTGATCAGGCACACCCCGCGCGTAGGCAGTGTCACGCCTGAAGCGAGCTGTGCCTTGGCGTAGGCCTCGCCGAACGACTTGCCGGTACCCATCACCTCGCCCGTGGATTTCATTTCCGGGCCGAGAATGGGATCGGCCTCCGGGAACTTGGCGAACGGGAACACCGCCTCCTTTACGGAGAAATATTTCGGCAGCCGCTCGCTGGTGAGACCCAGGTCCTTCAGCTTGCTGCCCGACATCACGCGCGCCGCCATTTTCGCGATGGGAACGCCGGTCGCCTTGGACACGAACGGTACGGTGCGCGACGCCCGCGGGTTCACTTCCAGGATGTAAATGATGCCGTTCTGGATGGCGAACTGAATGTTCATCAGCCCGACTACGTTCAGTCCACGCGCCAGTTTGCGCGTCTGCTCGCGCAACTCGGCCTGCACTTCAGGGCTCAGACTGTTAGGCGGCAGCGAACACGCGGAATCCCCGGAGTGGACGCCGGCCTGCTCGACGTGCTCCATGATGCCGCCGATGAAGACGTCTTCGCCGTCGCAGATCGCATCCACATCGACCTCGATCGCCAGGTCGAGGAAGCGATCGAGCAACACCGGGCTGTCGTTCGACACTTTCACGGCGTCAGTCATGTAGGTGCGCAGGTCATCTTCATTGAAGACCACTTCCATGGCCCGCCCGCCCAGCACGTACGAAGGCCGGACCACCAGCGGAAAGCCGATCGTGCGCGACATGGCGATCGCCTGGTCTTCGGTGCGCGCCGTGCAGTTCGGCGGCTGCTTCAGGTTCAGTGTGTGGACCAGCTGCTGGAAACGCTCGCGGTCCTCGGCAACGTCGATGGCATCTGGCGTGGTGCCGATGATGGGAGCACCGGCGGCTTCCAGCGCGCGACACAACTTCAGGGGCGTCTGGCCGCCGTATTGCACGATGACGCCCGCTGGCTTTTCCTTGTCGATGATTTCCATGACGTCTTCGAACGTCAGCGGTTCGAAATAGAGTCGATCGGACGTGTCGTAGTCAGTCGAGACGGTTTCCGGATTGCAGTTGACCATGATGGTCTCGTATCCGGCTTCCCGCAGCGCAAGTGCCGCGTGCACGCAGCAGTAGTCGAACTCGATACCCTGCCCGATCCGGTTCGGCCCACCGCCGAGAATCATGATCTTCCTGCGATCCGAAGGGTTCGATTCGCATTCCTCGTCGTACGTCGAGTACATGTAAGCGGTCGACGTGGCGAACTCGGCTGCGCAGGTATCGACGCGCTTGTAGACAGGGCGGATGCCCATGGTGAGCCGCCGGCGCCGCACGCTGGCCTCATCGACACCGAGCAGCGTCGCCAGACGTCGATCCGAAAACCCTTTGCGCTTGAGTATGCGCAGACGGTCCCGATCGAACGACTCGAGTCCCTGCGCCTGCAGCGTCTGCTCCTCGCGCACCAGGTCGGCAATCTGTGCCAGGAACCACGGATCGATGTGCGACAGCGAGTGCACTTCATCCAGCGTCCAACCGGCGCGCAGCGCATCGGCGACGTAGCGAATACGATTCGGGCCCGGCATGCGCAGTTCTTCGCGCACACGCTGACGCTCTTCGTCTGCCAGCGGCAGCTTCACGATCGGATCGAGTCCGTCGGCACCGGTTTCCAGACTGCGCAGTGCCTTCTGCATCGACTCCTGGAACGTGCGCCCGATCGCCATGGCCTCACCGACCGATTTCATCTGGGTGGTCAGCCTGTCATTGGCGCCCGGGAACTTCTCGAACGTGAAACGCGGGATCTTCGTCACTACGTAATCGATGGTCGGCTCGAACGAGGCCGGCGTAGCTCCGCCGGTGATGTCGTTCTTGAGCTCATCGAGGGTGTAACCAACGGCCAGCTTCGCGGCGACCTTGGCAATCGGGAACCCGGTGGCCTTCGAGGCCAGTGCCGAGGAGCGCGACACACGCGGATTCATCTCGATGATGAGCATGCGCCCGTCATCGGGATTGAGCGCGAACTGTACGTTCGAACCGCCGCACTCCACGCCGATCTTGCGCAGCACCGCAATGGAAGCGTTGCGCATGCGCTGGTATTCCTTGTCGGTCAGCGTCTGCGCCGGCGCCACCGTGATGGAATCGCCGGTGTGCACGCCCATCGGGTCAAAATTCTCGATGGAGCAGATGATGATGCAGTTGTCCTTGCGGTCACGCACCACTTCCATCTCGAATTCTTTCCAGCCGATCACCGATTCTTCCAGCAGGACTTCGCTGGTCGGCGATGCATCGAGCCCGCGCTCGACGATTTCCTCGAACTCTTCGCGGTTGTAGGCAATGCCGCCACCCGAGCCGCCCATGGTGAACGAGGGACGAATGACAGTGGGGAAACCGATCTCGGCCTGTACGGCCAGCGCTTCTTCCATGCTGTGCGCAATACGCGAACGGGGCGACTCCAGGCCGATTTCGCGCATGGCATTGCGGAAACGCTCGCGGTCTTCCGCCATGTCGATGGCTTCGCGCGATGCAGCGATCAGTTCGACGCCGTGTTTCTCGAGCACGCCTTCGCGAACCAGGTCGAGCGCGCAGTTGAGCGCCGTCTGACCGCCCATGGTCGGCAGCAGCGCATCGGGCTTCTCCTTCTCGATGATCCGCTCGACCGCGCGCCAGTTCACCGGCTCGATATAGATGGCGTCGGCCATTTCCGGGTCCGTCATGATGGTGGCCGGGTTGGAATTGACCAGGATGACGCGGTAGCCCTCTTCCTTCAGGGCCTTGCAGGCCTGCGCGCCGGAATAGTCGAACTCGCACGCCTGACCGATGACGATGGGCCCGGCGCCGATGATCAGGATGCTCTGGATATCAGTGCGTTTTGGCATCTAGCGTTCTTGCAGTACGTATTTTCTCTGGGACTCAACGCTCGGCGACGCGCCTTGCCTGTTCCTTGGCGGCCGTCTGCGAATTCAGGCGCTCGTTGATCATCGCCACGAAGCGACCGAACAGGACCTTCACTTCATGAGGACCGGGACTCGCTTCCGGGTGTCCCTGGAAGCTGAAAGCCGGCCGGTCTGTGCGTTCGATGCCCTGCAGCGAGCCATCGAACAGCGATTTGTGCGTCACTTTCACATTCGGGCCCAGCGTCGACTCGTCGACGGCGAAGCCGTGGTTCTGGCTCGAGATCAGGACCCGGCCGCTTTGTACGTCGAGTACCGGGTGGTTGGCGCCGTGATGGCCGAACTTCATCTTCACCGTCTTCGCATCGCTCGCCAGTCCGAGCAACTGGTGACCGAGACAGATGCCGAACACGGGGATATCGGTCTCGAGGAACTTGCGGATCGCCTCGATGGCATAGGTGCAGGGCTCCGGATCGCCCGGTCCGTTCGACAGGAAGATGCCGTCGGGATTCATGGCCAGGACTTTGTCTGCTGGCGTCTGTGCGGGTACGACCGTGATGCGGCAACCATGATCGGCCAGGCAACGCAGGATGTTGCGCTTGATGCCGAAGTCATAGGCGACAACGTGGACGCGCTGCCCGGGCCGCTGCCTGGGACCGGTTTCGATGGCCCAGTTCGTACCCTCGTTCCATTGATAGACGCGCTTGGTCGAAACGACCTTGGCGAGATCCATTCCTTTCAGTCCCGGAAACCTGCGCGCTGCGTGCACGGCCGCCGTGGCGTCCGCCTTCTCGCCCGTCATGATGCAGCCCGCTAGCGAACCCTTCTCGCGCAGGATCCGCGTGAGCTTGCGCGTATCGATGTCCGCGATTGCGACCACCTTGCCGCGCTGCAGGAAACTTTCGAGGGATTCGGCTGCGCGCCAGTTGGCGTACGTCGCCGGCAGGTCGCGAATGATCAGGCCGGCCGCGAAGATTCCAGCCGCCTCCAGATCCTCGGGATTGGCGCCGGTATTGCCGATATGCGGATAGGTCAGCGTGACGATCTGTCTGCAGTAGGAGGGGTCTGTCAGGATTTCCTGGTACCCCGTCATGGCGGTGTTGAACACCACCTCGCCCGTCGTATTGCCTTTCGCGCCGATCGAACGGCCAGAAAAAACCGTACCGTCTTCAAGCGCGAGTACAGCAGGGGTCGTCACATCAGGCCTCCGTTTCAGGCACGCGCAGAAACAGCGGGAGGGGCTGTTGCCGATCCCGCTGCACAGGAAAAATCGTCGCGTGCTGAAGGCGGCAGTTTACGCGAGTGAGTCGGTCGTGGGAAGAAGAAAAACCCGCCGTGGCGATCGATAACGTCGATTGCGGCAGTAACGTTGCAGGGGTCGAAAAGCGCTGCCGATTCAGGTTGCCGGCTTGCCGGGCTGGTTGAGACCCAGCACGTCCTGCATTGAATACAAACCAGGCCTGCGAGTGGCCACCCACCGTGCTGCCTGCACTGCGCCGCGCGCGAAAGCCATCCGGTCGCTGGCGCGATGCGTCAGCTCGATCCGCTCACCGACCCCCGCGAAAGTGACCGTGTGATCGCCGACGACATCGCCGCCGCGAAATACCGAAAAGCCGATGGCGCCGCGCCGGCGGGCTCCGGTGTTGCCCCCGCTGGGACCGTGACGCGCGGTGTCCGCCACGTCATCGAGCGAGACCTGACGGCCTTCGGCTGCGGCACGCCCAAGCGCCAGCGCCGTTCCCGAGGGAGCATCCTTCTTGTTGCGGTGATGCGCTTCGAAGATTTCGATGTCGTAATCGTCGCCCAGCGTTGCTGCAGCGAGTTGCGTGAGGCTCAGCAGCAGGTTCACACCCAGACTCATGTTGGGCGAACTGACAATGGCAATGTGCCGTGCTGCTGCGTCGATCTCGGCACGCACCGCGGCGGAAAGACCCGTGGTGCCAATCACCATCGGACAGCGTGCTGCCACACAGGCACTCAGATTGGCTGGCGTGGCTTCGGCGAGCGTGAAATCGATCGCAACGCCGGCGTTGCGAATGGCGGTCGCCGCGTCCGCAGCAATTGCCACCTGACGCGGCTTGCCGCCGGACGGCGCGCCCGCATCCTGCCCCACCCAGCGGCTTTGTGCCGAGGCGCTGGCGCCGCTGAGGATCGCACCGGGGACTTCATCGATCGCCGCAAGCAGTGCACCACCCATCCGACCACTGACACCGAGAATCGCGATACGCAATTCGGCAGGCACTCCCGTGACCGTCGCGTCCGTGGCTGTCATGGTGCGAATCAATTCCGGATCGTGTCGAAGAAGCGCTTCACGCCGTCGAGCCAGGTGCGCTCGCGCGGGCTGTGGTTGCGCGAACTGTCGCGCATGGTGGCATCGAACTTTTTCAGCAGGTCGCGCTGCTCATCCGTCAGATTGAGCGCCTTGGCAACGTCGCCGCTTGTGAGCGCCGATGCGCCGCGCGTCTGAACCTTGGTTTGCAAATCAATTTGTTTCAGCCGCTCCATTTGATGGGGCAGTAGAACTTTCTCGAGTTGCTTTTCCGTATCGGCGTTGACCGCGTCGATTAC
>Ga0126377_10002818_pt1 | contig 12127 bp, 12 predicted proteins | sample PanSoiMetPlot_22_FD_92647 | JGI IMG/M metagenome (GOLD analysis project Ga0126377, IMG submission 92647) | Tropical forest soil microbial communities from Panama - MetaG Plot_22 | ecosystem: Environmental > Terrestrial > Soil > Tropical forest > Bulk soil | place: Panama | collected 2016-02-17
GGCCGGTATCCGTCGAACGCCGGATGGCCGTAGGCGGAAATCACAAGTGCCACCAGAACGCTTCGCCACATGATCGATCGTGCCTCTTGCCGCCACCGTGTATGCGTCGAGGGCCGTCCGCTGCCAGGACGCGACCTCGGCACCCTAAGGGCGGCGTGTCACCGACACGCTAAATCCCGGGATACAATTTTAGCTGTTCTACTCCGGCAATCGCTGGCGCGGCGGCAACGTTTCGTCAACCATGATGGCACCACGCAGGGGCGAATCCGATGAACTACCGCCACGCCTATCACGCCGGGTCCTTCGCCGACGTCGTCAAGCACGCAGTGCTGATGCGCGTGCTAGTTCATGTCGCGGCCAAGCCGCAACCTTACCGTATCATCGATACCCATGCTGGCGCCGGGTTCTACGACCTCGCGGGCCCGGCGGCGAGCAGAACCGGCGAGTGGCGCGACGGCATCGGCCGCCTGCTGGCTGCCGAACTACCGCCGGACGCGCGCGCCCTGCTCGAGCCCTATCTCGCCGCGGTTGCGGCGCTGAATGGCGGCGCAAAAACAAAGACCAATGCCGCGTCGCGCGCCCCGATCTATCCCGGATCACCGATGCTGGTGCGTGCGCTCATGCGCCGCGACGATCGTCTGGTTGCCTGTGAGCTCGAACCGGATTCGGCGAGGGCGCTGGCGCGTGCACTCAAGAGCGATGCCCGCGCCAAGGCGGTCGCGATCGACGGCTGGGTGGCGCTCAAGGCCTACGTCCCGCCCAAGGAACGGCGCGGCGTCGTCATCGTCGATCCGCCGTTCGAGGATAAGAACGACTTCGCGCGGCTCGCCGATGGGCTCGCTCAGGCGCAGCGCAAATGGCCGACCGGAATCTATCTGCTGTGGTACCCGATCAAGGACCGCAACGGACCGGATGCGTTGGCGCGCCGCCTCAAGCGCACGGATATCGACAACATCCTGCGCGCCGAGCTCACGGTGTTCCCATTGGGGCAGATCGACCGCCTCAACGGCACTGGCTTGATCATCGTCAATCCGCCCTGGCGACTCGAAGCGGAGCTCGCCAAGCTGCTGCCGGTGCTCGCCGCCGTATTGGCTCGCGAAGGGCGTGGCGGCGTTCGGCTCGATCGCCTTGCAGGCGTTCTGCCGCCGCGCGGCGGCGTTGGAACCGCCGGGTAAGTTGGATTGGAAACGCGTTCTCGCCCCTTTAGTTGATCGCATTTTTCGCCGGAAAGCCGGTGCCCGCTTTTCCGGAAAATGCGCCAAACTAAGCACGTTTGCTCAGCTTCGCCGTCGGTAACCGCGATCCGTTGGGCGGCCCGAGAATCTCTGCTTAGCTTGTCGCACGAGCACAAGTGCTGCCGACGCGGCCGGTTTGAGCACCGACAGGCGATCTCGCGCGGCAAAGTTGTCTTTGTCGAAGCATGGACGCCTAAACGTGCGCCCCACGGCGCTCTCGTCTGTTGTGCCCGCTGTCGAACATAACTTCACAAACCCACGCCTGCCTCTTTTCAGCCTCTTTCCAGCGCGGCCGGGTTTTGGTCTACTGATACCTGTTGGCTTTGACGTTCCGCCTCCCGGGGGGGAGGCCGGCGGAGTGACTGAGGCCGTATCCCGGCTGACGCTTTCCCCGTTCGCGAATGTCCAGCCGAGCCGCCGTGCCGTGGGGGTCGGCGGCGACGCAAGTGGGGAAAGGAGACTTCCCGATGGCCATGACCGGTACGGTCAAATTTTTCAATGGCGAGCGTGGCTACGGCTTTATCAAGCCCGACGACGGCGGACGCGACGTGTTCGTCCACATCACTGCAGTCGAACGCGCCGGACTCAAGGCGCTGGCTGAAGGCCAGCGGATCAGTTTCGACGTGGAGCCCGACAAGAAGGGCAAAGGTCCTAAGGCGGTCAACCTCGTCGTGACAAGTTAGAGCGCGGTCAGCAAAGCGGACGTCGGTTTTGCGCACGCAATCAAGTTTGCGCAGATCGTAAACCTGTCTGCGCTTCGCGCACTAACCTAGTCGACTAAGCGCGTCGTCGGACGGTTGATGGATTTCACTCAGCCGAGGACGCGTCATGCGTGCAAGTCGACGTCCGGGCTCCATTCGATCCTGGGCTGATCGGACCACGGATCATTGTCGTTTGATCGCGCGATACGAGACAGGCACAAAAGCAATGCCCCGGACTTGCGTCCGGGGCTTGCCTGTGTGCGCCCGGCATGGGCGCCTAGAAGCGATAGTTTAGACCGCCGCGCACGATGTTGGCCTTGAAGTTGACGTTGTCGCCGCCGATCGGGGCACCGCAAGCGGTGCCGCAATCGAAATCGCCGAGATCGACGTGGAGATATTCGACCTTGGCGGTGAGGTTGCCGACGATGGCGAATTCGAGACCAGCGCCGAGCGTCCAGCCCGCGTTGGTGCTGCTGCCGCCGGGGAAGCCCGGAATGCTCGCCTTGATGTCGCCGAAGGCAACGCCGCCGGTGACGTACGGCATGAACCGATCATAGGCATAGCCGAGACGGCCGCGAACGGTGCCGAGCCAATTGTTGCTGGTCTCGCAGCATCCGGCGCCGGTGCCCTTGATGTTGGTCCAGTCGATGTCGCCTTCAAGGCCGAACACGACTTGGTTGAACTGCCAATTATATCCGACCGTGCCGCCGATCAGGCCGCCCGACACGTCGAAGCTGCCTACCGGTGCGAACGCGTTGTCCCAGCGCGAGTCGCCCCAGCCGCCGCCACCGTTGATGCCGACATAGAGTCCGGTCCAATTGTAGATCGGAAGCGGCGCATAGATCGGCGCCTTGGCGGGCGGATAGGCACGCGGAAGATCCGCGGCAGCCGCCGAGGTGGTTGCCGCGCCCAGGACCAAGAATCCGACGCCGCCGAGCAGAATTTTTTTCATTGTCCCGTTCTCCATTGAGTCCCAACCGGCAGCCCAACGCCGAGACGGCGATTCGGTTTCCTGTCATCGCCGTTTCGGTCGTTGAGCGTGACGCGAATGCCACGCCGCTGCTCACGGATTGGCGCGCAAAGTATTCACGTTGGCGGTTCAGTCTGGTGCAGGAACGGCACAGTCGTAATCAGAAAAGTATAGGGTTCAAAAATGCTGTCTTAGTCCCATCTGTCAGTATAGCGTCCCTATTTCGCCGCAGTTCCACAACGGCAAGCGCCACATCCGCCAAAGCGTTCACCAATCGCGCCGGGGACGTATTTTCATACCAACCCCACCACCTCTGGATCACTTGTGCAGACCGACCTTTCTTGATCTTGCGCTGATCAAAAAGGCCGGCGCGACATCGCGCCGGATCGCGACGTCAGAACCGATAGTTGACCCCAAAGCGCAGGAGGTTCGACTCGAAGCCGTTGTTGGTGCCGGTCAGGACATAGTTTTGGCTGAAGAGATCGATGAAAAGATATTCGGCCTTGGCCGACCAGTTGGGCGCGAAGCCCCACTCGATGCCGGCACCGATCGCCCAGCCGACATGGGTATGCGATTCCGAGAATCCACTGACCTCGATGTGCCCGCCGCCGTAGGCGAGGCCGATGGTGCCGTAGAGCAGAATGTTGTTGAAGGTGACGAACCCAGCGCGCCCGCGCACCGTGCCGAACCACGGATTGGAAAACTTGTAGGCGCCGAACATGTCATCAGCGCTGGAAGCCTGGATGTCCCATTCCATGCCGTAGACGAATTGACCAGTCTGCCAGTTGTAGCCGACTTGGGCGCCGCCGGCGATGCCGGTCGGGTTGGCACTGCTGTTGGTCACGCTCGTCCACTGGGCGCCGACGTTGAAGCCGAGATAAGGACCGATCCAGCCATAGACGGCGATTGGCGGGGCCGGGTAGGGGCTGGGGTAGGGGTAGGAGGGGGAGTAGCCCGGGATATCGGCTGCGCCCGCGCTCGCGGCGCTCGCCGTAATGGCCATCGCCGCGATGATCGTCTTTTTCATTGAACTCTCCACATATGGATCTGTTGTTATCGTCCGTCCGGTCCGCCCGACCCTCTGGATCGGCCGGCGCCCACCACGGCGCGGAAGATGGTCAATGCTCACTTGAGGATTTATCGGGACCTTTAAGTTAAGCGTCTCTGAATCACTGATGAGTGGCGATAGCCATGCTTAAGAAATTCTATATTCCTCAGTTGAGTGCGGTGGAGCCCCATGAAGTTGGACGTTTCGCAGTGACGACAACTGACGCCCCCGACGGGGCGGCACAGGCGCAACGGCCGTGGCGGGAAGCAAATCTGCGCGCTATGACTGGCCGCATGGATAGTCGTGACCCGATTGGCGCCCCGCGCAACGCACTGGTCACCGGAGCGGCTCGGAGGATCGGCGAGGCCATCGTGCGCGCGCTCGCCGGCGCCGGTTATGCCGTCGCCATCCATGCCCACCACTCGCGTGTCGAGGCCGAGGCGCTGCGCAGTGAGATCGTCGCCACGGGACGGCGGTCCGCGGTCGTGACGGCCGATCTCGCCTGCCACGGCGACGTCGCCGCCCTCGTTCCTGCTGCCGTCGCCGCGCTCGGCCCCCTGACGCTGCTGGTCAACAACGCCAGCGGGTTCGAGGCCGATGCGTTCGGTACGCTCGATCGCGCCCGGTTCGACCGCCAATTCGCCGTCAATCTCAGTGCGCCGCTCTTCTTGGCGGAAACCTTTGCCGCGCAGGCGCCCAACGGCGCCGACTGTTCGATCGTCAACATCACAGACCAGCGTGTACGCAAACCGACGCCGCTGCTTTTCTCCTACGCGCTGAGCAAGAGCGCGCTCGACAATGCGACGACCATGCTCGCTCAGGCGCTCGCGCCCCGCATCCGTGTCAATGCGGTCGCGCCCGGGCCGGTGCTGCCCAGTCCGCGTCAGAATCCGCAAGATTTCGCGCGACAAGCGGCCGCACTGCCACTCGGACATGGGCCGTGTCCGGAAGAGATCGCTCAAGCGGTGCTCTATCTCGCCGCCGCGCGTAGCGTCAGCGGCGAGACGATCGCGGTCGACGGCGGCCAGCATCTCGCCTGGCGCACGCCTGACGTCTGGGGCATCACGGAGTGAAAGCGCTGGCAACCGCGGCGTCGCGGTACTAGCTGTCGTGTCATGGCGGACCCCAAGAAGAACATCGATCCCGAGATCGACCTTGTGGAGGAGGACGAAGAGCCGAGCCTCCCCGAGTCGGAGGACGTGCTCGATCTGTCGGCCGAACCGCCGGCCGGCACGCTCGCCGCCGGCCGCGCCGCCATCCTGCGTTACGCCAAGCTGGCGCCGTCCTCGCCCGGCGTCTACCGCATGGCCGGGGCGGGCGGCGACGTACTCTATGTCGGCAAGGCCAAGAACATCAGGAAGCGCATCATCGCCTATGCGCGTCCGACCGCCTACGATTCGCGCATCGAGCGCATGGTGGCGGCGACCGCCAGCATCGAATTCGTCTCGACCCGTACCGAGACCGAAGCGCTCCTGCTCGAAGCCAATCTGATCAAGCGGCTGCGCCCGCGTTTTAATGTGCTGTTGCGCGACGACAAGTCGTTTCCCTACATCCTGGTCACCGCCGATGCGGTGCCGCAGATCATGAAACACCGCGGTGCGCGCAACCGTCCCGGCAACTATTACGGTCCATTCGCCTCGGTATGGGCCGTTAACCGCACCATCACCGCGCTCGAGCGCGCCTTCCTGCTGCGGTCGTGTTCCGACACCGTCTACGAGAGCCGCACGCGACCGTGTCTTCTCCACCAGATCAAGCGCTGCGCCGGTCCGTGCACCGGCGAAATCAATCATTCCGATTATGCCGGGCTGGTCCGTGAGGCGACCGCATTCCTGTCCGGGAAAAGCCACGCCGTGAAAGAGCAGTTGGCCAGCGAAATGGAAAAGGCTTCGACTGCGCTCGATTTCGAACGCGCCGCGGTCTACCGCGACCGTCTCGCCGCGCTGTCCGCCGTGCAAACACAGCAGGGCATCAATCCGCGCGGCGTGGAGGAGGCCGACGTCTTTGCCATTCACCAGCAGGGCGGGTTCAATTGTATCCAGGTGTTCTTCTTCCGCACCGGCCAGAACTGGGGCAATCGTGCCTATTTCCCGAAGGCCGACCGCGCGCTCGCCGCGAGCGAAGTACTCGCGTCGTTCGTCGCTCAGTTCTATGACGACAAGCCGACGCCGCGCTGCGTCCTTCTCTCGGACGACATCGCGGAGCGCGAACTCCTGGCGGAGGCGCTCTCGACCAAGAGCGGTCACAGGGTCGAGGTCTCGGTGCCGCGTCGCGGCGAAAAACGCGACCTCGTCGATCACGCGCTCGCCAACGCGCGCGAAGCGTTGGGCCGAAAACTCGCGGAAACCGCCTCGCAGCAGAAGTTGCTTGCCGCGCTTGCCAAGAACTTCGGACTTGCGCGCGTGCCGCGCAGGATCGAGATCTACGACAACAGCCACATTTCCGGCACCAACGCGGTCGGCGCCATGGTCGTTGCCGGCCCCGAAGGCTTCCGCAAGAATCAGTACCGTAAGTTCAATATCCGATCGTCGGACCTCACGCGCGGCGACGACTACGGCATGATGCGCGAAGTTCTGACGCGCCGCTTCAAGCGGCTGATCAGCGAGGCGCCGCGTGCGATTGCCGAGAGCGATGGCGGTTCATCGACGATCATGCCGCCGCACCGGCTGCGGGAGGAGGACGCATCAACTGGCGAATACGCCAGGCTCGCCGACGATACGCCCACGATATCGAATCGCGCTCACGACGCCCCGTCACCCGAACCCGATGCGAGCGTCGAAAAAGCCGATGACAATCAATCTCCATGGCCAGATCTCGTGCTGATCGACGGCGGTGCTGGACAGCTCAATGCGGCGCGGGAGATATTGGCGTCTCTGGGCTTGACCGACTTGCCGCTCGTGGCCATTGCCAAGGGGCCTGATCGCGACGCCGGGCGCGAGACCTTCCATATGCCGGGACGCGATCCGTTCCGACTGCCGCCGCGCGATCCGGTGCTCTACTTCGTCGAACGCCTGCGCGACGAAGCGCATCGTTTCGCCATCGGGTCGCACCGCCAGAAACGGCGCCGCGACATTCGCGACGCCGGGCTGCAGGAAATCACCGGCGTCGGCCCGACGCGCAAGCGCGCGCTCCTTCACCATTTCGGGACGCTCAAGGCGATCGAGCGCGCCTCGCTGGCCGATCTTGCCCAGGTGCCGGGCATCAGCGCGGAGACGGCGAAGCGGGTCTATGATTTCTTCCACGAACGCACGACGTGACCTGCGTGCGTCGCCGGCCGTTGCGCATCACTGAGTTCCGTTTTCCCGCACACACTCCGTCAGTGCGTCGAGGGCCTCGCCGACACCGGACACGGCGAAGCGGATCATGTGGCCCTGCGTCACGGCATTGATCGTTTTCGCCTCGCGCAGCGCCGCCACCAGGCGCGGCTCGAGCGGCCCCGCGATGATGTGAAAGTCGGACGGTACTTCGCCGGTAATCGCCACGGGCTCGTGCTGGTCAACCCGCAGCGTCATCGCGACTTTGGAACCACGCGTCAACGTGCGCGGAGAATAAAATACCATGATGCCGGCGCGGCCAGCCGCGTCCCGCGTCAGTGCCAACATTTCGAACTGCGAAAGGTTGAGTGCTTCGACAGTGCGATTGTAGAGGATGCACCGGTCGAGCCGGTCATCGGGGGTACGGACGGCAAAGCCCGCCCAGCCGTCGCTGGCGATGCTATTCTGGGCGGGAGCCGCCCGCGGCGCGCCGAGCAGCAGAAACATGACAAGCCCCATTGTCGCAATGCCCCGCCCGCGTGTTGCCGATATCATCGTTCGTCCTCGCTTTCGTTGCATCGTACGGCCGCCCTCGACCTTGCGACCGTTTGCCGAATTGCGCCCGCCAGGTGGCCGATGGTCGGATCGACCTAAGTCGCCAGGAGCACTGTGCAAGGCGCGGAACCCGGCGGACAAGTCTGCGTTACGGGGTCTATGACCGGCAGCGCCGGCGGTTTATGGTCGATTCGCATGGAAGCTGTCACAACCAGACCCGCCCCGGCACGTGCGCTAGCGTTGCCGAACCTATTGACTTACGCCCGCATCGCCGCGGTTCCGGCGGTGGTGGCGGCGATGTACTGGCAGGACATCCTGCAGGGGGGCATCTGGCTACGCTGGGTCGCGCTTGCCGTGTTCGTCGCCGCCGGCGTTACCGATATCCTGGATGGTTATTTCGCACGTATCTGGAGCCAGCAATCGACCTTCGGGCGCATGCTCGACCCGATCGCCGACAAGCTGCTGGTCTCGTCTTGCCTGCTGATGCTGGCCGCCGACGGCACCATCCGGGGCTGGTCGCTGTGGGCGGCGATCGTCATCCTGTGTCGCGAGATCCTGGTTTCCGGGCTGCGTGAATATCTCGCCGAACTGCGCGTGAGCGTGCCGGTGACCCGGCTCGCCAAATGGAAGACCACGCTGCAGCTCGTCGCCATCGGCTTCCTGCTCGCCGGCGACGCCGGCGACATGATCATCCCGGTGGTGACGCCGATCGGGCTGACGCTGCTGTGGTGTTCCGCGCTGCTCACGCTTTACACCGGCTGGGATTATTTCCGCGCTGGCGTGAAGCATCTGATCGAGGAGTGAGCGTGAAGATTCTTTATTTTGCCTGGGTGCGTGAGCGCGTTGGCAAGCCGGAAGAAGTGATCGAGCCACCGGCGGCGATCACGACTGTGGGCGAGCTGATGGCGTGGCTCGCCGGGCGTGGTGATGAATACGCTCATGCATTCGAGAATCGGGCGGTGATCCGTGCCGCCGTCGACCGCACCCACGTCAAGAGCGATGCAACGATTGCCGGCGCACGCGAAATTGCCTTTTTCCCGCCGATGACGGGTGGGTAGAATGCTTCTTCCCCGTCCGGGAAGAAATCGGAAACCGACACGATGGTTGCGACCATCCGTCTGCAGCGCGAAGACTTCGATGCCGCCGCCGAGGTGGCGAAGCTGACGCGTGGGCGCACCGACGTCGGCGCGGTCGTCACCTTCGCTGGCATCTGTCGCGACAACGAGGCGGGCGAACTGGTCGCGGCGATGACGCTCGAACATTATCCCGGCATGGCGGAAGCAGAGATCGCCCGCCACGTCGAGGAAGCGCAAAGCCGCTGGCCGTTGCTCGGCGTCACCGTTATCCATCGTCACGGCCGACTCGTGCCGGGCGACAATATTGTGCTCGTGGTCGCGGCCGCGGCGCACCGCGGCGATGCATTCGCCGCCGCCGAGTTTCTGATGGATTATCTCAAGACACGTGCGCCATTCTGGAAACAGGAGGAACGGGCAGACCGCACGACCTGGGTCGAGGCAAGGTCTGCCGACGACACTGCGGCCGAGCGCTGGCATAAGCTAGGGCGGCGGCGGGAAGCGGCGGAGTGATCCACGCCATCGAGGAGCCATTATGATAATCCGCATCGCCTGCGTGTTGATTGTCACAGCTCTTTGCGCTCACCCGACGCATGCCGGCCAAGCGACCTATTATCAGCTGCCGTCGGGCGCCAATCCGCACGATGTCGCGCCGGCTTCCGACGGTACGGTCTGGTACACTGGCCAGCGCAAAGGATTTCTCGGCCGCTTCGATCCGAAAACCGGCAAGAACGAGGAAATCCCACTCGGCCCGGGCGCGGCGCCACACGGCGTCATTGTCGGTCCGGACGGAGCTGCGTGGGTGACCGAGGGCGGGCAGAACGCCATTGCTCGGGTCGATCCCAAGACCAGGGACGTCAGGCTCTTTCCGTTGCCCAAGGAATTCCCCGACGCCAACCTCAACACCGCAACCTTCGACAAGCGCGGCAAGCTGTGGTTCACCGGGCAGAACGGCGTGCATGGCCGCGTCGATCCGGCAACCGGCAAGGTCGAGGCCTGGGCGACGCCCCGAGGGCGCGGCACCTACGGCATCACGACGACGCCGGCGGGTGACGTCTGGTACTGCTCGCTTGCTGGAGACCACATCGGCAAGCTCGATCTCGCGACGGGCGAGGCAACGGTCGTCGAACCGCCACGCAAGGGTGTTGGCCCGCGCCGCATCTGGTCGGACTCGAAGGGCATGCTGTGGGTAAGCTTCTGGTATGCCGGCGGCATTGGCCGCTACGACCCGGCCGCCAAGACGTGGAAGGTGTGGACGATGCCCAAGAGCACAGGCGGCACCTATTCGGTCTATGTCGACGACAAGGACCGGGTGTGGGCGACCGACTGGCTCGCCAATGCGATCCAGCGTTTCGATCCCGTCACCGAAAGCTACGAAACGTTCGCGAGCGACAAGAGGGGCTCGAACGTGCGCCAGATGCTCGGCCGTCCTGGAGAAGCGTGGGGCGGCGAATCGGGAACGGATCGGCTGGTGGTGGTCAGAGACTGAATTCCATCATCGCGCCGATGATCGCATGAGCTTTCTGGTCGAGTTACCGGAATACGCCTACGACGCGCATGGCTTCGAGGATTTCATCATCGATTCCAAATTCCGCATCGGCACCGCGCGCGCGATGATGTGGATGTCGCAACTCGCCTACGAGGTCAGGGGAGCACATGAGAAGGTCGAGCCTGTCCTGGGCAAATGGAGATTGTGCCCGATCGCGCTTGTCGCGAACGAGACGACCGCGGTGCAAAGGACGAGCACGCGAGGCCTTATCGCCGGAGGGCACGGCGTCACGATCGTGGCCTTCGCCGGGACCGACCCGCTTGCATTTGCCAATTGGATCACAAATTTCAACCTCGGCTCGCGTACAAAGGAGCTGCACCAGGGCTTCGAGGCTGCGGTCGCGTCGGTATGGGACCAAGTTATTGGCGCGTTGGAGAATCGCCCTCAAGCCGATTTGCCACTGTTCATTGTCGGTCACAGTCTGGGTGGTGCCCTCGCCGTCATCGCGGCAGAGCGTTTGGTGCGGGAAGCCCGCGTTGACGTGACCGGTGTCTACACGTTCGGAATGCCAAGGGCGGCGAACTCCGACTTCGTCGACGCTTACAACCGGAGCGGCCTCGGCAATGTCACCTACCGTCTGGTCCACGGCCTCGATATCGTCCCGACGGTGCCGCCGCCGTTTCTCGGCTTCCGGCACGTCGGGCGCATGCTCGCTTGCGAACGGGGCGAACGGTTTTCTTCGGAGGCGCCATTGTCGTCGATTGACTCCAATGATCCGCCGTTCGTCGCCACGCTCAAGAGCGGATACATCCAGCGTCTGCGTGATGTGATGACGTGGAACTTCTTGCCGTCATACCGACCCGGTTGGCTCGGCACATTGCAGCGCTTGCTGTCACCCCCCTTCGGCGACCATCTTCCCGACCGATATCGCCACGCGCTCGAAGGCGACTGACGTCGTCGCCGACACGGTCAGTATGCCGTTGCGGGTCTTCCTGAAAAGGCGCACGCTGGGCGCAAGCAAAGAACATCAATTGATCGAATCGGGGGGCGTTCGTCGTGCTTGCACGGGCCGAATGACGGCGGCTCGCCGAGCTCAATGATCAGCACGGTACTGTCCCGGAGGAAGTGCCCATGGTCCCTACGCTGAAATTCCACATCGTAAACGTTGTTGTACTGGCATTCGCCGGCTGTTGCGGTTCGGCGCCCGGCATGGCGTTGGAATCGACGATCCCCGGCACCGGCGCGGTGGCCGGAATTGTAAGCGCGGGGAGGCCGTTCACCGCCGCGCAGATCTATCTGCGCCACACGGCAAAGCCCGCAACCTTCATGGTCTACACCAGCAAGGGCAAGTACCAAGCGATCAATCTCTATCCCGGCGAGTATGAAGTCACGGTGGCGCGCCGCGGCTTCGTCGCCGAGCCGCAGAAGATCACGGTGGAGGCAGGCGCGACCGCAACTGCCAACTTCGTACTTAACGATGCCGACCCCGCGCCCAAGCCGGGGGTGAACGGCCCCTCGACCGTGGTCGGCTATCCGGGCCGCGCGACCATCACCGACAAGGACGTCGAGTTCGTCACCGACTACGACAAGGTCTATCCACCCGGACCGGGCCGCGAGGTGCTCGAGCGCGTGTGCATGTCCTGCCACGGCGTCAATTTCTACGCGCTCAAGCAATGGGACCGTTCCGCGTGGGATGCTGCCATCAACACGATGAGCAAGCGCGTCAACGGCATGGACGTTGCGGTTGCCCCGGGTAAGATGCCGCCCAAGGAACGGGCGCTGCTGCTCGACTATCTCGTCGCCAA
>Ga0126377_10002819_pt1 | contig 12124 bp, 12 predicted proteins | sample PanSoiMetPlot_22_FD_92647 | JGI IMG/M metagenome (GOLD analysis project Ga0126377, IMG submission 92647) | Tropical forest soil microbial communities from Panama - MetaG Plot_22 | ecosystem: Environmental > Terrestrial > Soil > Tropical forest > Bulk soil | place: Panama | collected 2016-02-17
AACGACTTCTGGTAGAGTCAAGGGCTGGCGCTGGCGGCAAGGTGCTTTCGGACGAACAGACCGCGAGCCCTTTTTGGATCCATCAAGTTCTATCTCCGTGGGCTCCAGAACGGTGAACCTCAGGTTTCCGATCTGCCCTCGCGTGTGAATTGACCCGTGGCTGGAAAATTCAACAGGGAGTGCGCCCATGAAACGACTAATCAGCATCACAGCGCTGGCACTGACGCTCTCCTGCGCAACCTCGCAGGCGCAATACACCGACGGCACCATCAAGATCGGCGTGATGAACGATATGTCCGGTGTCTATTCCGACATCACCGGTGCAGGCTCGGTCGTCGCGGCGCGCATGGCGGTTGAAGATTTTGGTGCGGCTGCCAAGGGCATGAAAGTCGAGATCGTCGGCGCCGATCATCAGAACAAACCCGACGTCGGCTCCAACATCGTGCGCACCTGGATCGACGCTGACAAAGTCGATGTGATCGTCGACGTGCCGACCTCCTCGATCGCGCTTGCTGTGAACGAGATCGTGCGCGACAAGAACAAAGTGTTCCTGGTCTCGGGCGCGGCGGCTTCCGACCTGACCGGCCCGGCGTGCACCCCCAATACGATTCATTGGACCTACGATACCTGGGCGATGGCCAATGGTACCGGACAGGCGGTCGTCAAGACCGGCGGCGATACCTGGTTCTTCCTGACTGCAAACTACGCATTCGGGCTCGCGCTCGAACGCGACACGGCGGTGGTGGTCGTCAAGAACGGCGGCAAGGTGCTGGGACAGGTGCGTCACCCGTTCCCCGGAACAGACTTCTCGTCGTTCCTGCTGCAAGCCCAGGCTTCGAAGGCGAAGATCATCGGGCTCGCCAACGCCGGCGGGGACACCATCAATTCGATCAAGCAGGCATCTGCGTTCGGCATCACGCAGAGCGGCCAGAATCTCGCTGCGCTCCTCGCCTTCATCACCGACGTTCATGCGCTCGGATTGCAGACCGCACAGGGCCTGATCATGACGGAAGCCTGGTATTGGGACATGAACGACGCCAATCGTGAATTCGCCAAAAAGTTCGCGCCGCAGTTCAAGGGCCTCTATCCGACCATGGTGCATGCCGGCGTCTATTCGGCAGTCCTGCACTATCTCAAGGCCGTCGAGGCGCTCAAGAGCGATGCCGACGGCAAGGCAATTGTGGCCAAGATGAAGGAGATGCCGACCCAAGACAAACTGTTCGGCAAGGGCACGGTGCGCGCCGACGGCCGCAAGATCCACCCGATGTATCTGTTCGAAGTGAAGAAGCCCGCGGAATCAAAGGGAGCCTGGGATTACTACAAGCTGCGCGCCACTATCCCGGAGAATGCCGCGTTCCGGCCGCTCAACGAAGGTGGCTGCCCGTTGGTGAGGAGCTGAACCCCGAGATGGAGTGATCAGCGGCCGACGACCTTGGCGATCACCCTCGCCGCGTCGGCGGGCGCACGGTTGCTGACCCAGACGACGTAGCGGTCGGGCGGACCAGCATGAGGCGCGCTTCATAGGCTTTCCGCCCGTTGGCCAGGCTGTCGCGCTTACCCCGGACCCTTATCGTCCACTGGTGAGTGGGCCCCGCAAATAAGGCAACGCGAGCAGGAAATCAGCGTGCGCCATTAGCTCGTGCGATTGGGCAACGTCCTCAACAATCCGAGCTCTGCTTACAACCACTTCCATGTGGGCACGCTGTGCTTCATGAAATAAGTCCCGCAGGGCGGCCCTTTCAAATGAGAAGTCGGCCCGCATTGGGCACTCTCCTGCCGCTCGGGCGCCTGTGTATCTAGCGGCCGTTTTAGGAGCGCTCCCGCTCTGGTTACTCAAGGCTACGTCTGCCGTTTCGCGACGATGCGCTGGTCCCGTTCAGCCTGGTCAGCCCGCTCCATCCAAACAGTCGCCATACCAATCATCACGGCCTTGTCCTCAAGGCGCGTCATTTGACGGGCAAGAGTAAGAAAATGCTGCGCCTTTCGGCGACACTCTACCGCCGCATCCATCAGCCCGATCCCTTGATAGGCATTCCCCGCAATCAGCAAACAACGGCGGGTCGGAAAGCGTTCCCTCAAGACTAGGCCAGCGACTTGACTGGCACTCGGTATGTTCTCTATTTGTTCTTGTAAATTCAGCGCTCCGTCCGTTACCGAAATGCCTACCGGGCCTGCGCAAGGGTCCTCTCAAGCAATGTGCGGGCCTCGTGCAGGTCTTTCACGACCGCCACGCATAGTCTGCAAACCTCATCAGTCGCAGCGAGGAGGTCCGGCACCATCACCGGCATGGTGCCGGCCGCGTGCGCAGCGCGAATACCGTTGTAGGAATCCTCCAGCACGACACAACGTTGCGGACTGACACCAAGATCGCGCGCGGCCTTGAGAAACAGGTCAGGATGGGGCTTTCCATGTGTGACCTCCTCACGCGTGACGATGACTTTGAAATACTGATGCAGGCCCACTTCGTGCAACTGACGCACAGCCGTGGCGCGATGGGTCGACGTCGCGAGCGCTTTCGGTATTGTGCGGTCTGCGAGCTCAGCGAGAATCTCGGTCGCGCCAGGCTTCACGGGGATGCCCGCGCGCAAGAGCTGTCGCAGCCTGCTGCTGCAGTCCTGCAGGTACTGCGCCATCGGAAACTCGGGACCGAAATGGCTGGCGATCATCGCCTGACATTCCTTCTCGGCGACGCCGATCATCGTCTGATAGAAGGCGTCCGAAAAATCGAAACCCAGCTCGGCCGCCGCGCCGACAATCGCCTCGCGATAGAGGCGTTCGGTGTCGAGCAAGAGCCCGTCCATATCAAAGATCACGGCCTCAACGGGCGCGGGCAGGGCGGTCATGATGTCGTCTCGGTGACCTCACCGCCCCGAGGACGGCCTTGAATGGAGCGAGCTTCGTCTTGCCAGCAGCCATGTTCCGCTCCCGCGCGCTATTCTCTCCAGAGCTTCAACGGGCATTGGCGGGCGACGTGCTTGAAATCGTTGTCGGTTGAGAGCATCACTAGGTCGTGTCGTACGCAAAGCTGCGCCAGGAGAGCATCAATCGTTCCGATCTGAGTGCCAGCTCGCCGACAGCGATTTCTCAAATCGGCGGCGTGAATGTGATCATCGCGATCAGGGACGAGGAGCGGGACTTCGGAAAACCGGTCCAGAATCTGCGCCCGAGCTTTCGGGCCGGAAAAGCCTTGCAGAATCTCCTGGAGCACGAGGCCCGTTGTAATAATCGTCTCGCCCCCTTTGATCGCTCGGATCAGCGCTCGCACTTCCGTCACTGCAGAGGGCGAATCGCGCCGGAGCGCAAGGGACCAAACGCTTGTATCGACGAAAAGGCTCAATCGCGCCGACGCTCCGCCTTATAATCGTAGGACGAGTCCCACTCGAGCTTGCCCATCAAGTCGAGCAGGCGCTTCTGTCGTCGTCGGGCGATGAATTCCCGTAACGCCTTTGTGACGGCGGCTTTTTTGGTGCGCTCGCCGCTGACCCTGAGGGCCAATTCGATTAACTCGGGATCGATCGAGAGATTCGTCGCCATGTGTAACGCTCCACACACATAATGACACAAAGTGGCTCGCGCCGCAACCTCACGGTGTCGGGGCGGCTATCACTGCAACGTAATGATCACCGGCCGACGAGCCTGGCGATCACCCCGGCCGCGTCGGCGGGCGCACCGTTACTGACCCAGACCACGTAGCGGTCGGCGCGGACCAGCATCAGGCGCGCCTCATAGGCCTTGCGCCCGTCGGCCAGGCTGTCGCGCACAATTTTCAACGGCACGCGAAGCGACGTTGCCGCCGTCTCGAATGCCGCGACGGCCGCATCGTCCGCGCCGAACGCCAGCAAGGTGAAATCTCCTCCAAGCTCCTCGAACACATGCCGGCCGCTCGACAGAACCTGCGGCGGCAGGTGATGCCCGGCCCTGGCCGTGAACGAATGCGTGCCGATCGCGCTGCACACGCTCCCCGGCGGCCCCCACACGATCGATGAGCCTTCATAGTGCGGTGCGTAGGTCATCGCCCGCGTTGGCGTATCGGTCATCGATTCTTTCCAGGCGCGCTCGAATTCCGCGCGGTCGCGCTCCGGGCTGTAGCGATGGAGGAAATCCCGGTCGGCCTCGATGCGCGCGAGGATGAAGTCCTTGGCCGTTTCCCAGAAGATCGGTTGCCGCTCTTGCGTGTAAGTGTCCAGCAAAGCCTCGCTGCCCCAGCCGTGCAGGCGCGCGGCCAGTTTCCAGCCGAGATTGACAACATCATCGAGGCCATTGTTGAGGCCGTAGCCGCCATAGGGTGGATGACTGTGCGCGGCATCGCCGGCGATGAATACGCGACCGACCCGGTATTTGTCGGCGACTGCAACGCGCAGGTCCCAGAAGCCCACATAGTCGAGCTGGCACTTGAACTTGAATCCCGCTGCCTTCTCCATGAGTCTCAGGAAGTCGTAGTTGTCCTTCGTGGTGTCGGGCGGCACGGGCGCATGAAAAAAGAAGGTGTCCTCGGCGTCGACCCGCCCGAAGAACCGCCAGTGGCCATTGAGCTCCGGGTCCATCGCCCGATAGGTGGCACGCGGCGGGAATCGTTTCAGGCCTGCCTCAAGCTCCGGTGAGCGGATGACCGCGAGCACCATGAGCTGGTCGAAGTTCTCTCCGCCCCGCTCGATGCCGACTTGCTCGCGCACAGTCGAATGACTGCCGTCACAGCCGATTGCATAGTCGCCCTCGAGCACCTCGCGCCGGCCGTCCTGTGCGACCATGCCGACGCGAACGCAGTCCCGATCCTGCTCGATGGAATCGGCCGTCCAGCCCATGAAGCTTTCAACGCTGGGAAGCTCCGCCATGCGGTCGCGCAGCACGCGTTCGGTCAGATATTGCGGGACTCGCTCACTGTGCTGGAAATAGTACTGATTGACCACCTCGCGAAATGGAGGCGAGTACCAGTACTCGGTGTTCAGGTTCATGTAGGCCGTCACGCCGCTCAGGGAAAAGTCGGGCTGCAGCACGCGAGCGGCGCGTATCTTCTCGAGCAGGCCCCAGGAATGGAAATGCTCCATGGTGCGCTGCTGAAGCCCCTGCCCCTTCGGGATGTGATGCCCCTGCGTGCGCCGCTCGATGATCGCGCTCGTAATCCCGCGTTGGGCAAGCTCGATCGCCATCGCCATGCCAACCGGGCCGCCGCCAACAATCACGACTTGTTGTTTCTTCTTCATAGCCACTGTTGCCCGCGCACTGGTCGCTAGTAAACTACGGGTTCATAACTTTCATAATCACAGGGAGGATATCAATGAAACGCGTCACCATCGCCGCACTCGCGGGCGCTGCCGTGCTGTTCGCGGGCGCGGCCCAGTCGCAGGCGCCCGACTTTTCGAAGGTGGAGATCAAGACCACCGACCTCGGCAACAACACCTACATGCTCGAAGGCCAGGGCGGCAACATCACGGTCGCGGTCGGCACCGACGGCATCATCATGGTCGATACGCAGTTCGCGCCGCTGCACGACAAGATCAAGGCGGCGATCGCGAAGATCTCGCCGCTGCCGGTGAAGTACGTGATCAACACGCACTATCACGGTGATCACGTCGACGGGAATGCGCTGTTCCGCAAGGCCGGCGCGACCATCGTCGCGCACGACAACCTGCGCATCCGCATGGCGGCCGGCACCACCAACATGCTCACAGGCAACAAGGTGGCGCCTGCGGCGGCCGACGCGATCCCTACCCAGACCTATCAGGTCGGCGATACGAAGGTTCAGGTCGGCGGCCGTACAGCCGAGCTCAGGCATGTGATCAATGCCCACACCGACGGCGACACCTGGGTCTATTTCGCCGACGCCAACGTGCTCGCGCTCGGCGACACGTTCACCAACAGCCGATATCCCAATATCGACTGGGGCAATGGCGGCGGCATCGACGGCATGATCCTCGCCAACGAGCGCTACCTCCTGACGGCGAACGAGAACACCAAGATCGTGCCGGGTCACGGCGCGCTTGCGACCAAAGCAAACCTGAGGGAATTCGTCGCGATGCTGATCGAGGCGCGCAACCGCGTGAAGCCGCTGTTCGATCAAGGTAAGAGCGAGCAGGACGTGCTGGCGGCCGATCCGCTCGCCGATCTCAACAAGAAATGGGCCCAACCGACGGGCCTTGCGAGCGGGCCGAACTTCCTGCGCAACGTGTACAACTCGTTCCGCAATCATAACTGAGCGGAATCGTTCCGCCTCATCCTCTTGATGACGGGAGCGCGGCTTTCACGCTAGGGTCCTGCCAGGAAAGCTGGCGGAGCACGTTACGCAGCCGCAACCCGGGAGGGCCCTTTATGTCCATGTTCATGCGCGTCTCCACGTTCATGCGCATCGTGTGGCTGGTCGTTTTTGTGGCGTGGTCCGGCACGCTTGCAGCTCAGGATTTCCCTAATCGCACGATCAGGCTCATCGTGCCGTTCCCGGCGGGCGGTCCGTCCGACACCATCGGACGCGTGCTGGTCGACAAGATGTCGAGCCTGCTCGGCCATTCAATGGTGATCGAGAACCGCGCCGGAGCGGGCGGCCTCCTTGGCATCAATGCGGTCGCGAAGTCGGCCCCCGACGGCTACACCATCGGCATCGCGCCATCGAGCAGCCTCGCGATGAACGTGAACCTGCGCGACGACATGCCGTTCAATCCGCTCAAGGACCTGGCGCTCCTCACTCAGGTCGTGTCGGTGCCGGAAATCCTGGTGGTCAGCGAGAAGGTGCCGGCCACAACGCTGGCCGAGCTGGTGGCGCTGGCAAAGGCGCAACCCGGAAAGCTGGTCTTCGCATCGACCGGGCTTGGCAGCATGCCGCACATGGCCATGGAGCTGCTCAAGCTCACGGCCAACATCCAGCTCGTCCACGCGCCCTATTCCGGCGCGGCACCGGCCGTGAACGACCTTCTGGGCAACCACGTCCAGATGCTGTTTGCGGACGTTCCGGTTCTGCTCGGCAGCATCCAGGCGGGCAAGCTGCGCCCGCTGGCGGTGGGCGGCCGCACGCGCATCCCCTTGCTGCCATCGGTGGCAACGACTGCCGAGCTCGGCATGCCGCAGGTCGAGGCTGACAACTGGTATGGCCTGGTGGTGCCGGCCGCGACTCCGCAGCCGGTTCTGGCCAAGCTTCAAGCAACAGCAATCGAGGCGCTGCACTCGGCCGAGGTGAAGGACAAGCTCGCCGCACAGGGCATCATCGCGGTGGGCTCCTCATCGGCGGAGTTCACCGAGTACGTGAAGCGAGAGATCGACCGCTGGGGCAAGGTGATTGCCGCAACCGGCATTAAGATCAAGTAACGACCTGCGCGACCTCACAGCCCGTGCTGCCACGCCTCGGGGATGAGCCTGTAGCCTGAGCCATCCCGCACCAGGTGGGCGAAGCCTGGGTAGTGCAGATGCATGCCGGTGATCAGCAGCCGGTCCGTCGCTACCATGTCGAAGAGCTTGCGGCGTGAATCCTCCGCAAGCTCCTTGTCGGTGTCGAAGTCCATGCAGACCTCCGGCCGCGCCGTCTGCACCTCGGGCACATGGACGGTGTCGCCCCAGATGAGAAGCTGCTCGTTGCCGGAGCTGATCATGTAGGTGGTGTGGCCCGGCGTGTGGCCTGGGCGCGGAATGGCCGTGACACCGGGAAAGACCTCGCCGGCCCTGAACAGCCGCCAGCGATCCTTGTACGGCGTCACCTGCTCGCGCCCAGCCTGGAAGAAGTCCCGCTTCTCGCGCTCGGTGCCCCTTGCCATGGCGCCGTCGTCGAACCAATGCATGGGCTCGCGCTCATGCATGACGAGCTCGGCATTCGGAAAGTATCGCTTGCCGGAGTTGCGGTCCGCCAGTCCCGCCGAGTGGTCGGGATGCATGTGGGTCAGGATCACCGTATCGATGCCCGCAGGATCGACACCGGCAGCCTTGATATTGGCGAGCACTTTGCCGGCCGTCGGCAGCAGGTAGGTGCCCGAGCCGGTATCGATCAGCGCCAGCCGCCCGGCGGAGTAGATCAGAAACGCATTCACTGACGTGCGGCGCGCCGGACGGAACGACGCCGTGAGGATGCCGGTGGCCTCCTCCGGGCTGATGTTGCGCAACACCTGCATCGATCCATCGAGAAAGCCGTCGCTGATGGCGGTCACGGTTATGTCGCCAATGCGGCGGTGGTAGACGCCCGGAATTTGCTGCCTCGGGATATTGATCATGAACTGCCTCCGGCGATCCGCTTCGCTACGATTGTAGCCGCTGATGTGCGACACAGACAAACCACGGTTGATCGCATTGTCGGGTGGCGCTACAAACCACTCCGCTCGCGATCGCGAGCGTCGGTACGGTTCACGCGTATGCCCAATAGTCCAGACTCGCCGCTCAAGACCTATCTCGATCATCTCTCCCGCGGCGAGCTTGCCTATCAGTTCAGTCCCGAGGCCGGCCGCGCCGTGTTCTACCCGCGCGTGATCTGTCCTTTCACGGGCAGCGACAAGCTGGAATGGCGCATCAGCAAGGGGCTCGGCACGGTCTATGCGACCACCATCGTGCACCCGGCGGAAGGCAAGCCCTTCAACGTGGCGCTGATCGACTGCGACGAAGGATTCCGCCTCATGAGCCGCGTCGAAGACATCGCGCCCGAGCAGGTGCGCATCGGGCAGCGCGTGCGCTTTCGCGTGCACACTTCCAGTGGCGATGACCCCTACCCGGTGTTCACTCCGGTGGAGGGCGCGTGATGGACGGGCTCAAGCGGGGCAGCGCGGCCATCGTCGGCGTCGCGGAATCGGATCTCGGCCAGGTGGCCGACGGCATGTCGGTCACCGACCTGATGGCGCAGGGCACGCGGCGTGCGCTCGATGATTGCGGCCTGAGTCTGAAAGACATCGATGGCCTGTTCTGCGCCACCGCCCAAAGCCGCTTGTCGGTGCTGGGGCTTGCCGAATATCTCGGCGTCGATCCGAAGTACATCGGCTCGACCATCGTGGGCGGCTCCTCGTTCGAGTTTCATGTCGCGCATGCGATGGGTGCGATCGCGCTCGGCCTCTGCAACGTGGCCCTCATCGCCTATGGCAGCACACAGCGCACGATCGGCCGCAAGCAGGCATCGGTGCGCGAGACCAACCCTTACGAAACGCCCTTCAAGCCATTCCTGCCCTCAACCGCCTATGCGTTGGCCGCGTCGCGGCACATGCATGAGTTTGGCACCACGCGCGAGCAGCTTGCCGCTGTCGCGGTCGCGGCGCGCGAATGGGCGCTGCTCAATCCGAAGGCCTGGGAGAAGAAGCCGCTCAGCATCGCCGACGTGCTGTCCTCGCGCATGGTGAGCTATCCCTTCACGGTGCGGGACTGTTGCCTGGTCACCGATGGCGGCGGCGCGATCATCGTCACCTCGGCCGAGCGTGCGAAGTCGCTGAAGAAGCCGCCCGCCTATGTGCTCGGCTGCGGCCACTCGGTCACCCACGCCAACATCACCAGCATGCCGGACCTGACGGTGACCGGAGCGCTCGCCTCGGGCAAGGCCGCCTACGCGATGGCCGGGCTCGGCCCCGCCGATATCGATGCCGTCGAGCTTTATGACGCCTTCACGATCAACACCATGCTGTTCCTGGAGGATCTCGGCTTCTGCAAGAAGGGCGAAGGCGGCGCGTTCGTCAGCGGCGGCCGCATCGCGCCCGGGGGCGGCCTTGCGGTCAACACCAATGGCGGCGGGCTGTCGTACTGCCATCCGGGCATGTATGGGCTCCTTCTGCTGATCGAGGCGGTGCGTCAGCTGCGCGGAGAATGCGGAGCGCGCCAGGTGAAGAATTGCGAAGTCGCGATGGCGCACGGCAATGGCGGCGTGCTCTCTTCGCAGGCGACGGTCATTCTGGGTACGTCTGCGACGCTCTGATGGCTTATACCAAGGCGCCTATTGTTTGACTCGTCATGCTCGGCCTTGTCCGGCCATGACGTGGAGAGCGTGTCTTTCATTGCAAGAGTTGGTATCTAGGCGCCAACCTCATCGAGAAACCCGCTGACAGTTCGGGCGTACAGCTCCGGCGTCTGCAAGGCTGCATAATGCCCGCTTTCGAGCACCGCATAGCGCGCACCGGGTATCGCGCGCGCCACCGGCTCGACCAGCGGCGGCGGGCGCGTGCGATCGAGCGCGCCGGCGATCACCAGCGCCGGACAGGCAATGCGGGGCAGTTCGGACGAAATGTCGGTAGCGATCAGCATGCGGTAGATGGCCCCATAGCTCACCGGGTCGCCGCCAAGCCAGCGCGCACGAAATTCCGCGAAACGTTGCGTGTCGCCGCGCAGCTCCACTGGATACGAGAGGTCGAGCGTATCAATGACCGCGTGCAGGCCCTCACGCTCCATCATCTCGACGCGGGCAAGCAGCGCCGGGCGGCGCTCGGGCGCAATGCCCACCGCCGGACTGCTGGCGACAATCGCTGCAACGCGTTGCGGAAATCGCACCGCCGCGTGCATTGCGATCGCGCCGCCAACTGCAACACCCGCGAGCGCCACCTTCTCGGACATATGGAGCGCGTTCAGCAGCGTCACGAGATCGTCCACCATGGTGTCGATCGAAAGCGGCTCACGGATCTTCTGCGACAGCCCAGCTCCACGCGTGTCGTAGCGAAGCACGCGCCGCTTGCCGGACAGCAGCGGCACCGCGAGATCCCAGCTCTCCAGCGTTCCGCCCATTTCATGGATAAGGACGAGCGTAGGCCCGCCACCGCACAGGTCATAGCGGAGCGCCGTGCCGTTGACCTCGACAAAGTGCATCAACGCCTCAATCCGGCAGCGCGATGTCGGGAGTCTTGAGCGGCCGACAATCCGGGGCGAAGACAAGCGGCGCGCCGGTGCGCGCACGCAAGTCCGCCTCACTGAGACCCGCGAGCATTTCCCGCACAACCATTCCGGAGAGCGTGACGTCGAGCACCGCAAGGTCGGTATAGATGCGCTTCACACAGCGCACCGCCGTCAGCGGCAACGTGCAGGATGGGAGCAGCCGTGGCGCGCCCTTGCGCGTCACATGCTCCATGATCACCCAGACTGAGCGCGCACACGCCGCGAGATCCATGGCGCCGCCCACCAGCGGTCCCTTGTTCGGGAGCCGCATGTCCCAGTTGGCGAGATCGCCGTTGGCCGCCACCTCGAACGCGCCGAGAATGGCCACGTCGACGTGACCACCGCGGATCATGGCAAACGACCAGGACGAGTCGACGATCGACGCGCCAGGCCGGATAGTAACGCGCCGACTGCCGGCATCGACCAGATCGGTGTCGACACGCTCGGGCGCAGCCAGCGGACCGACTCCGATCACGCCGTTCTCGGATTGGATGAAGACATCGACCTCGGGGCTGATGTAGTCGGCGACCGCGACCGGCATGCCGAGGCCGAGATTGACCAGCATCCCCTCCTGGATGTCCTGAGCAGTGCGCCAGGCGATCTGCACGCGATTGAGCGGCTGCATGGTCATGCCGCCACCGTGACGACGCGGTCCACGTAGACGCCCGGCAATTGCACGTGCTCGTGCGGCATCGGCTCGTCCAGCACCGTTCGTACTTCCGCAACCGCCAGCGTTGCGGCCGTCGCCATGACTGGACCGAAGTTCATCTGGGCGAAGTGAAACGAGAGATTGCCGTAGCGATCGGCCGTATCGGCGCGCACCAGCGCCACGTCTCCGGTCATGGCGTGCTCGAGCACGTAATCGCGGCCGTCAAAGCTGCGCACCTCTTTTCCCTTTGTGAGCTCGGTGCCGAAACCGACCGGGGTGAAGAACGCCGGAATGCCCGCGCCGCCGGCACGGATGCGCTCGGTAAAGGTGCCCTGCGGCACGCATTCGAGCTCGATCCTGCCCTCCATCCAGAGCCGCTCGAAGGCCGATGGCTCCTTGCTGTGGCCTCGCGCGGCCGTGCAAACCACCTTGCGCACAAGCCCGGCCTCGATCAGCTCATGCGTGTATGAGTAGCGGTGCGTGGCCGAGTTCACGACCAGCGTGAGATTTTTCGAACCGCGATCACGTAACGCGCGAATGAGGACGTTCGGAAAGCCGGCGCCGCCAAAGCCCGATATGAAGACCGTCGCCCCATCGGCAACATCGGCCAGCGCCTCGGCGGCGCTCGCGACACGCTTGTCGATCGGCATTGCGACTCAGTCCTTCCTG
>Ga0126377_10002820_pt1 | contig 12121 bp, 7 predicted proteins | sample PanSoiMetPlot_22_FD_92647 | JGI IMG/M metagenome (GOLD analysis project Ga0126377, IMG submission 92647) | Tropical forest soil microbial communities from Panama - MetaG Plot_22 | ecosystem: Environmental > Terrestrial > Soil > Tropical forest > Bulk soil | place: Panama | collected 2016-02-17
CCGACGATCTGATACGACTCTCCATTCAACTCGATCGTCTTGCCGACTGCCGACCGACTCGCGCCGAACAGGCGTGTCCACAAACCATGACTCAGGACGACGACCTTGTCCTTCCCCGGCTCGTCGTCATCTCGACCCAACGGACGGCCGAGTATCGGCGCGACGCCGAGTGCGCGGAACCAGTCGCCGGACACGCGAGTGCCGGGTACCCGTTCGGGGTCGCCGCTCCCAGTCAAATTCGCGCCGAACCCCGTTTCGACCGCGACGGCCTCGAAGCTCTTCGTCTCGTCGCGATACAGACGATACCCCCGAGGTGAAACGGACGCCTCGAGCTTGAGCGACGGGTAGTTGTGGATGATCGTGACGAGCGCGCCCGGTTCGCGATACGGAAGCGCGCGGAGCAAGACCGTGTTCACCACGCTGAAGATCGCCGTATTCGCCCCGATGCCGAGCGCCAATGTGAGGACGACGATTGCGGTGAACGCAGGGCTCTTTCTCAGTCGGCGAAGGCTGTAGCTGACGTCGCGGAGGAAGGCGTCCATTGAGGTCTCTCTCGAAGTGAAAAAGGGGCGAGGGCGGACCTCGCGTTAGACAACCTCAGCACGCAGATGGTTCGGGCGCGCGGCTGCGCTGGTCGAGGCTACACTGACAGCCTCGACCACAGGAGCCTCTACGGCGGAGCACTGCAAAACGATTCACGGCGCCGCCCGACCCTTCGGTCGAACGACGCCGTGTCTCCCGCCCCCACGACGGGAGTTTGCTTAGAGATTGCTTATCAGAAGCGGGACCGCCCCGGAACGATCGGTGTCGGGTAGCGCCCACCCGCGATTCCGCGGGGCCCGCGGTAGACGTCGCTAGCTGGCGGGCGACCGTGGCGCGGATCGCAGTGGTCGTCGTCGCCGACCGCGCCGCCGCGGATCACCGCGCCGAACACGCCTGCGATGACGCCACCGACGCCGCCGCTTCCGTTCCCCGGAATCGGCGCCGCGCCTGGATAACTCGGCGCGGGCAGAGACGCCGGACGCGCGAGCGGCGGCGCATCAGCACTCGGTGTCTCGGACGGGGCCGGTGCGGCCTTCATCACTTCCACCTGCGGGATTTGGTTCTTGGCCTCGGCCACTTGGACCGGCTTTGGCGACGCCTTCACGGTCGGCTTTGGCGAGCGAATCACCTTCGGGCCGCTCGGCGCTTTCTTCGGGCTGATGGTCAGCTCTTGCTGACTCTTCGGTGAGATCTCGTCCGGACTGATCCGGATGTTCTGCGTCGCGGACGCGAGCTGCAAGTCCTTTTTGAGTTCGTCGGACATGCCGGCTTGAGTCGGCTTGTCGCTCTTACACGCGATTGCGGCAAACGCGACAGGAACCAGCGTCCACTGAATGAGCCTTCGCACCGTACCCCTCCTGGATGGACAACCTCACGCGCCCACACGCGCGCGAATGGGCAACTTCGGAAAAAGCACGCCACGGGCCAGCGATTAACCTTTGATTCGTGCGGTTTACCGAACGGGGCGTCACACGAGAGGGACAGGCGTCCGGGTATTTGGACGTCTGGAGTGGACACCAAACCGGCTTCGTCCGCTTCGGTCCGCGAATCGGAGACCAACGCGGACCTAGGGGAGGACCAACACGCTGGAGAAGATCAAAAAACAGGAACTGAAGAAACGCAGACGGCCGCTGACGCGGCCGTCTGCGCTTCTCTTTCAGTCTGGGTTTCCGTCGTTCCGTCGTTCCCCACACGAATCCCCGAAGAGCGGTCTTTTAATCGCAGGACCCAGAAGCTCGGAGAGGAATCTTCACGACCGGAGTAGAAGGGATTGGCGCGACCTCGATAGACTCAGGAACATTTCCTCGCGAACCTCAAAACCGTCGTATGCGTTTTCTCAAAATCGTTCTGCTGGCCAGCCTGACGGGCTGCGCGTCTACGACGGTCTCCGACAGCGAACGCCAAGCGATCGTCGATTCGCTGACACGCCAGGTCAAAGCCGCATACGACCTCTCCAAGCCCGACGTCGAGCAACGCCTCCTCAGCCTGTATCCCGAAAGCGGGCGCGTGGTCTCCGCGGCGAGCGGGCAGGTCATTGCCTCTCGCGACACGTTGGCCATGGGCATCAAGGCCTTTTGGGACAACGTCGGCTCGAACATGCGCCAGCCGAAGTGGATCTGGGATCAGATGCTGTTCGACGTCCTCTCGCCCAACGCCGCCGTCATGACGGCGACATACCATATTCCTCACCTCACTCCGCGAAACCAGCCGCATGTCCTCGGCGGCGCATGGACGGCGGTGTTCGTGAAGCGTGGATCCCGGTGGTACGTCATCCAGGAACACCTATCAGATCTTCCACCGGTGCCGGATTCGGCGGCGGCGGCGGCACCGCCAGAGAACGCACCCGCGATGAAGATGCCGCCGGGCCACAAAATGACGCCCTGATGCAGGGTGACCGCGTGACCGCGAAGCTGGTTGAGCAGAAGACGGCATCAACCGACGATTACCCATGACTGCCACTCGACGTCTTCTGAGTTCACTCATCGTCGCCAGCTTCGCGGCGGTCGCTGCGTGCGGCGGCGATCTCTCTGGCCCGGGTCGCGCGCGTTCGGAGCTCGAGATCAATCGCGACAAGTGGCGCAATCAGGGCCTTCGCGACTATTCGCTCACCATGACGCGCATGTGCTTCTGTGGCGACGTTGGGCCGTTCGCCGTGACCGTCCGGAGCGACTCCGTCGTCGCCGCGGTGCGCACCTCTGATGGCGGCCCCTCGCTTGTCATCTCATATTTGCCCACGGTCAACAAGTTGTTCGATTTCATTCAAAAGGCGATCGATGACAACACCAAGACCATCAGCGTGACATATGACGCGGAGCTTGGTTTTCCACGCGAGGTCGTCTACGACTTGGAAGGGCAAGCCTACGACGCGGGAGTTACCTACACTTTGACCAACGTCAGACCGATCTCGACCAACCTGCAAAGCCGTTAGGGCACGGCGCCCGCCGCGCCGGCGCGCCGTGGATCTGCACCGGCCGTCGGCGCCAACGCGACCGAAGGAGACCATGACTCTCGCGCGACGCCTTCTGACTTTACTCAACATCGTCAGCTTTGCCGCCGTGGCTGCGTGCGACGGTGGTCTCTTCGGTCCGGGCCGTGCCGAGCTCGAGATCAATCGCGACAAGTGGCGCGAGCACGGCTATCGCGACTACTCGGTTACCATGGGGATCGATTGTTTCTGCCTCGACGTTGGGCCCTTCAACGTGACGGTCCGGGGTGACTCGGTCGTCGCCGCGGTGCGCGTCGCCGATGGCGCTCCCGTGAGCACCGCGGGTCTGCCCACGGTCAACAAACTGTTCGACTTCATTCAAACGGCGATCGATGAACACACCCACACCATCAGCGTGACATACGACGCGGAGCTTGGGTTTCCGAGTGTGGTAGTCTTCGACTTGGAAGGGAGGGCCGCCGACGCAGGGGTCACATACACATTGAGAAACGTCAATCCGATCTCGGCCAACCTGCAGAGCCGTTAGGGCACGGCGCCGGCGGCCCCCGCCCGGCGAGGATCCGCGCCGGCGGTCACCTTTCCCTTGTCGATTCGAACGGCCGCGCCATACCCCTCGCGCAACTCACCGGGTAGCGAGACGATCTGCGTCCGGTAGCCCAGGGCCTCGAGTCGTTTCATGACCTCGGGCGAAAAGCCGTCTTCCATTTGAATGGTTGCGCCCTGCGGTGCCGTCCCTGCACCCGCGCCGCCGCGGGCACCACCGCCAAATCCCCCTCCGACGAGGAAACGTGGCAGCTCCAGCGCCGCTTGCGGGTCGAGCCGCTGATCGATCATCCCGACGAGCGTCTGATACACGGCCGACGTGATCCACGCATTGCCCGCAGCGCCGAGCGCCATCGCGGGCCGCATCGACTTGCCGGTGCCCTCGAACACGATCGTCGGTGCGAGCGTGCTCCCGTGCCGCGCGAACGGAAGACGCGCGCCGTACGCGTTCGGGTCATTGCCGTAGGAGCCGAGCTTGTCGTTGTACAAGAATCCTAAACCCGGCGACACATAGAAATTCCCGCCCCAGGTGCCGAGCGTCTGTGTGGTCGACACCAGATTGCCGTCGGCGTCGGCGACGGCGAACGACGTCGTCCCCGCAGCACGACACGGCAACGCCGGATCGGAACCGACACCGTGCGCGTAACACTCCGCAGGATGATCGAGCTCGACCGACGCCGTTTTGCGATCCGCCGTTGCGCACGTGAGCGTGTCGCCGCGCAACAGCGCTGTGTTCAACGCCTTGTTGGGATCGAAGCACTTCCAGCGAGTGCGCGCCGTATCCTTGTTCACGAATGGCTCGGTGTTCGTCGGCCAGAGGCTCGGATCGCCCAACCGATTGCGCGTCGACGGCGTGAGTTGCCACGCGGCGATCATGGCGTGGAGGGTGCCCGCGTCGTCCGCGTATGGCTTCGGCGACGGATACAGCTCGAGCAGATTCATCTTCGCGGAGAGATCCGCGCCGCCTGAAACCGGCGGCGCGCTCGAGAAAAACGTGTAGCCGCGATACGTCGTTCCCACGGGTTCACGCTCGGCCGCAAAATATCGCGCGAGGTCGCTGAGCTTCATCGCGTTGCCCTTCGCGCGCAGATCGTTGACGATCTTGTTCGCCACCTCGCCGCGATAAAATCCGTCGGCGCCGCCTTTCGCAATGTGCTCCAAGGTCCAGGCGAGATCAGGATTTTTTAATGTGTCGCCGGCCTTGAGCGGCTGATCGTCGCGGAAGAAGAGCGCCTTGCTCCCCGGGTAGCGCAAGAACTGCTCACGTTCCGTGGAGAGCGTTGTGGCCAGACCTTCGCTCACGACATAGCCATCGCGCGCGGCGCGAATCGCCGGCTGGATGAGATCGGACCACGTGAGCTTCTTGCTGCCGTATTTCTGCCACGCGAGGTACATCGCCGCAACGGTGCCGGGCACATTCGCCATGACGGGTCCTGCGTCCGGGCCGCGCGCTGCCGCAGTGAGCGCAGTGTTGGCCAAGCCGCCGTCCTCGGGGACGCGCGTCATGAACTCGATGAGCTGCGGGCGGTCCATTCCCTTTTGATAGACCAGCATTTGCCCGTAGCCGCCCACGCCGCTTGCATCAGGTTCGACGACGCCGAGCGCGAAGGAAACGGCGACGGCGGCGTCGACGACGTTGCCGCCCTTCGACAACATTTCGACGCCGGCCGCGGTTGCCACGGGATGCGCGCTCGACACCGCCGCGCGTCCGGTCGCCGATTGGCGATACGGCGGATGTTCGCGAAGCAGGTCGTGAAGTACGACCTTGAGCTCATCGTCCGTCTTCGCCGCGCGCGCGCGCGGACGATACTTCGTCCTGAGCGCCTCCCACTGTGCGCGTCGCGTCATCGCGTCGGGCGATGAGTAATACAGGGCCGCTGTGCGATTCCACACCTGATCGAACGCGTCGGCGTTGAGTTGCGCGCGGTCGATCGTCGGCGCGCTCGCCTTCTGTTCCGCGAGCTGTTGATCGGGCGACGACGGTGCGTCGACGGTCCACAGCCGTCCAGCTTGAGTGGCGAGAAGATTCGCTTCCCGATCCGCTGTGCGATCCGGATCGCCGTTGTACCCGACCGGCGCGATCGCGTCGGCGGGAATGTCGGCCAACGCAATCGTCTTCCCATCGGGACTCCACGCCGACTCGGCGTGTCGGGAACTGACGAGGTTCACGTACCGTCCATCGAGCGGTGTGACGTACACGGCACCCCGTGCGCTGCTCGCCGTCCAGCTCAACCGCTCAGCGTTCGGCGCCCACGCCGGATGCTCGAGGCGCTGGTCGGTGAGCGCAACGCTGTCTTTTCCGGTGTCGAGATTGCGCACGTGGAGCTTGCGCGTGCCTTCGCCGATCGCGACGTACGCGAGGTTCACGCCGTCCTGTGCGATCGCGGGCCATTGTTCGACGACGTGCTCTTTCGTGAGCCGCGCTTCCGCGCCGTTCGGCTGGCGGATCCACAGTGTCGCCGCGCCCAGTCGTCCGCGCACGAAGACGATGCGTCCGTCGCGAGCGACGACGGGCTGTCCTTCAGGAAGAGGAGACGATGTCAGCCGCTCCGGTTGCGCTTTCTCTGAGACGGCAACACGCCACAGATCGAAGTTTCCCTCTCGATCCGACGAGAACACTATCGAGTTGCCGTCGGGCGTCCACGCGGGTTCGCGATCCCAGCCCGGGCCTGAAGTGAGGCGCCACCAGTGGCCGTCCTGGGTGACGATCCAGAGATCGCCCTTGACGCTGACGACGAGACGTCCGTCACGAGCGTAGGCAGGATTGCGGGCACCGGCGCCCTTCGTGGAATCGGGTGCGGTCGCGACTTGCAGCAGGAGAGCCAAGACGGGCAAAAACATCGTCGTCGAAGGGTCGAGGGTCGAGGGTCGAGCGTCTAGGGTTCAGGGTCTAGCCCCTCAACTAACCCTAACCCCTAAACCCTAACCCCTCGACCCTCGACCCTGCCCACTCAGTCGGCGCGCAACGCCTCGTTCGGATCGACGCGCGATGCCCGCGTCGCCGGCGCCCAACTCGCCGCAAGTGCCACGACGACGAGCGTTGTAATCACGCCACCGATGACCATGGGATCCTTCGGTGATACCTCGAACAAGAGCGGCTTGAGCCATTTGCTCGCAACCACCGCGACAATCGCTCCGAGCGCCACGCCGGGCAACACGATCGTCAACGCTTCGCGAACGATCAAGCGAATCACATCGCGACTCTGTGCGCCGAGCGCGACGCGAACACCCATCTCGTGTGTGCGCTGCGTGACGTTGTACGCGATCACGCTGTAAAGCCCAATCGCCGCCAGCACGAGGGCCAGACCGCCGAAGACCGCGAACATCGTCGCGCCAAGCTTCCACGATCGCAAATTCGGCGCGAGGATTTCCGACATCGCCGTTGCCCTCACGAACGCAAGGCCTGGAAGGAGCGGCTGGAGCCCGCGCCGAATCGCTTCCACGGCTTCCGTCCCAGGACGCGCCGTGCGAACGAACAGAATCGAGCGATGCGGATTGTATTGTTCGACGGGCATGTAAAAGTGCATTTCGGGTTCACTCAATGTGCCACGTCGTACATCTTCTGCGATGCCGACCACCGTGCGACATGGCATCGTATCCGCCTCGACGCGCACGCATTTGCCGATGGCTTCCTGATTCGGCCAGAGTTTTTTCGCCATCAACTCGTTCACAACCATGACGTAGGGCGCGTTCGCGACATCTTCGCGCGTGAAGCCGCGCCCGCGGATGATGCGCGTGCCCATCGTCTGGAAGATCTCCGGTGAGCCGGTCTGCAGCGTGATATCGCCGAGCTTGTGCACCGAATCGATTCCGGCGACGAACAACGACTGACTCCACGTCATGGCGAACGGCACGGTGAGCGCGCGGGCAGCACTCACGACGCCCGGCAAGGTCTTTGCGCGCTCCAGCATGCGCTGGCGCATCGCTATTTCTCCGACCGAGTCGACCTTCACCCCGCGCCAGTTGATGTCGGCGTAGACGACGTTCTCCACATCGTACCCGAGGCGGACGTTCTTGACGTTGAGCAAACTCCGAACGAACAGACCGGCGCCGACGAGCAGCACGACCGACATCGCAGCCTGCAGAATCAACAACGCCACGCGAAGTCGCGAACGCTGCACCGTTCCTTCGCGCGATCCCGCCTTCAACGCGGAGGCGACGTCGCCGCGTTTCGCTTGGATCGCGGGCGCAAGCCCGGTCAGCAGCCCGGCGACTGCCGCAAGCGTGGCGACGAACAGCAGCGTTCGGAAATCCGTCATCGTGGACGCCGGCGTCGTCTGATCGAGGATCGCCCGGCGCACGACTGCCCCGCCCCACTGTGCGATCACAAGCCCGAAGGCGCCGCCAAGGACCGCCAGCACCATGTTCTCCGTCGCGAGTTGCATCAGCAACCGGCCTCGACTCACTCCAAGCGCGATGCGCACCGCGATCTCGCGCTGTCGCTTGAGCGCTCGCGCAAGGAGCAGATTCGCGACGTTGGCGCACGCGATGAGGAGCACAATCATCGCGACACCGCCGAGCCACGTAGCGACTTTCGTTTCAGATCCCGCGTTCGGTCCGCGCTCTCTCAGCACCGGACCCGCGATGCCACGCGGTCGCACGAGCTCGATCGGCGAGTTGCGGGGTTGCAAAGCGAGGTATTTCCGATAGCTGATCTGATGTGCGCGCGTGAGGTCGGCGGTCGCGGCTTCAACGGTCACGCCGGGTTTTCGGCGCGCGAACGCCTCGAACCAGGTCATGTTGTACGTGTCGTACCACTTCAACTGTGGTGCTCCCATCCCTTCGGCGACGGCGGCGATCGGGGCGAACCCCATGACCGGCTGCGTGGTGAATCCCTCGAAACCAGCGGGCGCCACGCCAATGACTGTGTAGATCTTCGGACCGAGGTTCAGCTTTGCACCAAGCGCGTTGCGTCGACCACCGAATTCCGTTTGCCAGTACCAGTTCGAGAGCACGACTACGTTGGTGGGCGCTTCGGGCACATTGTCTTCAGCAGTGAAGAATCGCCCGATGACAGGCTTCACATCGAACATCTTCCACAAGTCCGGACCGCTCGAAGCGATTTGCACGATCTTCGTCGCATCGCCGACGCCGATGGGGACGCGGGTCGTATAGAACGGCACCATCGCATCGAACGACGTCGTGTTTTCCTTGAGGTCGAGGAATCGCCGGTAGCCGATGTAGGAGTTGATGTTCTCCTTTTTGTCCCAGGTGTTGACGAGATAGATGCGGCTGGTGCGATCTGGCGTGATCAGGAAGCTCGGAGCTCGGAAGAGCAAACGGTCGATGATCCCGAACATCGTGGCATTGGCGCCGATGCCGAGTCCGAGCGTCGCGACGACGGCGAAGGCAAACCCCGGCTTGAGACGCAGCCCGCGCAGCGCGTATCGCAGGTCCTGCGCGAAGGCACTCCACCACTCTGCGCGACGCTCCTGGTCGGCGCGAGCGCGGTCGATCGTCGCGAGTCGCTGGCGCGTGCGTTCGAGGTTGCCGAACCGCCGTTCGGTTTCGTTACGCGCTTCGTCGGGCGTCATTCCCTGTTTCATGAGCTCCCTCATCGTCATGTCGAAGTGAAAGCGCAGCTCGTCGTCGACCGCGCGCTCTATGCCGGCGCGATTGAGTGTGAGGCGTAACAAACGCCGAATTCCCGTCATCCGATTCATCACTCGGCCCGCAGCGAGACATTGGGATTCGAGCGTGAGGCGCGGCGCGCAGGGATCCAGCTTGCTGCCAGCGCGACGGCGATCAACGTCGCGACGACAGACAGAATTACACGCGGGTCACTCGGCGACACTTGGAACAGAAGCGGTGCGATCCATTTGCCCGACGCGACCGCCATCACGGCGCCAAGCATCACGCCCGGAATCACGACACGAAGCCCGTCTCGAACGACCAAACCGATCACGTCGAGCGCTTGCGCGCCGAGCGCGACGCGCACGCTCATCTCCTGTGCGCGCTGCGTAACGCTGTACGCAAGCACGCTGTACAGACCGACCGCCGCCAGCACTAGCGCGAGCCCGCCGAACACCGTGAACATCGTCGCGCCCAAACGCCACGACCGCGTCTTGCCGCCGATCAACGTCGACATCGGCGTTGCTGTCAGATAGGACGCGCCTGGCATCACCTTCTGTAAGGCCCGACGAATCTCGTCGGCACGCTTCGAGGCTGGACCAGCGGTTCGCACGAAGAGACCACCGTCGTCCGGCGCGTACTGCTCGATCGCGAGATAGTAGTGCATCTCGACTTTCGCCAGCTCTGTGCGCCTCACGTCTTCAGCGATCCCGATGACCGTCGAACACGGATCAGTCTCTTGATCGACGCGAATGCACTTGCCGAGCGCATCGTCGTCCGGCCAGAGACGTTTCGCCATCGACTCGCCGAGCACGATGACGCGCGGTGCGCCGTCGCGATCCTCGTTCGCAATCGGGCGCCCGCGCAGAATCCGTGTCCCCATCGTCTCGAAGAATCCGGGCGAAACCGCTTGAAGCGTCATGCGCCCCAGCGTGTTCACGCTGTCGATCCCCGCCGTGAATACGTTCGGCTCCCAGGTCGACGAGAAAGGCACAGTGAGTGCGCGTGCCGCGCGCTCCACTCCTGGCAGGTGTGTCGCCTGCGCGAGCAGCTGCTTTCGCAGCGCGACGTTCTTCGCCGATTCGAACGACATGCCGCGCATCGACGGACTAAGCCAGAGCAGCCGGTCGCTGTCATAGCCGAGCCGGAGGTCGCGAACGTTGTTCAGACTTCGTAGAAACAGTCCGGCGCCGACGAGTAACACCACGGACAGCGCCGCCTGCGCGATTAGCAGTCCCGCATGGAGCTTCGAGCGCTGAACGACTCCTTCGCGAGAACCGGACTTGAGTGCGGCCGAAACGTCGGCGCGTCCCGCGTGAATCATCGGCGCCAAGCCAGTGAGCAGGCCCGTCGTGATCGCGAGCGTGGCTGCGAACGCGAGCAGGCGCGGATCCGCAAGAGTGCCCGCGCGCGACGCATCGGTGAGCAGTGTCGCGCGCACGATGGCGCCGCCCCAGTACGCGAGCGCGATTCCAAGGAGACCGCCTGCCACGGCGAGCAGCATGCTTTCCGTGATCAACTGCGTCGCCAGCCGGCTGCGGCTGATGCCGAGTGCAAGCCGGACGGCAATCTCACGACGTCGGCGCAGTGCTCGCGCGAGCAGTAAGTTGGCCACGTTCGCGCAGGCGATGAGCAGTACGATCGCGGCGACGCCCGTGAGCCACGTCGCGACCTTGGCGTCGTTTCGCGCGTTTGGACCGCGATCGAACAACAACGGCCCGGCGAATGCGGTCGGCTTTGCAACCTCGAATGGCGCTTCGCGGCCCGGACCGAGCGCCAGCTGCGCGCGATAACTCCGCTGATACGCGGCGTTCACGTCAGCGCTGGCCACCTCACGCGAGATTCCGGGCTTTCGCCGAGCGAAGATCTCGAACCAGCTCGCGTTATAGCGAGTGTACCAGTCCTCTCCTTGAGTCGTGGACGCAGCGCTCATCGGAATGAACGCGACGAGTGGTGTCGCCGCGAACGCCGCGAACCCCTCGGGTGCGACGCCAATCACCGTGTAGCGTTTGCTGCCGATGTCGATTGCCTCACCGAGCACCGTCGCACGGCCACCGAACCACGCTTGCCAGAACTCGTATGCCAATACGACGACGCTCGCGCCCACGGGCGGTGCGTCTTCGTCCGCGCCATAGAATCGACCGATGACGGGCTTCACGCTGAACATCTTCCACGCGTCGGCGCCGAGGAGCCCGACGTTCCTCACTTGCGTAGCGTCGCCGGTTCCGACCGCAAGGTAGTTCCAGGCGAACGGCGCCATCGCGTCGAATGACGTCGTCCACTGGCGTACATCCGTGTAGCGCTGGTAGCCCGCGACGCTGATCGGCGCATTGACACCTTGGCGGAAACTGGAGAAGTACAAGCGATGGACGCGATCAGCGTGGTCTAGGTATGCGGGTGGACGGAACAACAGTCGATCGACGATGCCGAACATCGTCGCGTTCGCACCAATGCCGAGTCCAAGCGTGATGATGACCGCGGCAGCGAAGCCGGGTTTGAGCCGCATGCCGCGCGACGCGTAGCGGAGGTCTTGCAAGACGCCATCCCACCATTCGGCGCGGAGTTTCGCGCGATCGATCGTCGTCATCCGTCGACGATGTGCATCGACATCGCCGAAGCGGCGCTGGGCTTCGCCGCGCGCGGCGTCGGGCGTCATTCCCTGTTTCATGAGCTCCCTCATCGTCATGTCGAGGTGAAAGCGCAGCTCGTCGTCGACCGCGCGCTTTATGCCGGCGCGGTTCCGCGTGATGTGCAGCAGCCGGCGAATTCCGGATACGCGCGGCATGTCAGGTGGTTTCTAGAACTTTGAAGACGGCGCCGGCGTATTCGGTCCATACGGCGGTCTTTGTCCGCAGTTGGCGGCGCCCTTGGACGGTGAGCTGGTAGTACTTCGCCTTGCGGTTGTTCTCGGAGAGGCCCCACTCGGACTCGAGCCAGCCGCGCTTCTCCATCCGGTGCAGCGCGGTGTAGAGCGCGCCCTCTTCGATTTGGAGGCGATCGTCGGTGGCCTGTCGGACC
>Ga0126377_10002821_pt1 | contig 12120 bp, 9 predicted proteins | sample PanSoiMetPlot_22_FD_92647 | JGI IMG/M metagenome (GOLD analysis project Ga0126377, IMG submission 92647) | Tropical forest soil microbial communities from Panama - MetaG Plot_22 | ecosystem: Environmental > Terrestrial > Soil > Tropical forest > Bulk soil | place: Panama | collected 2016-02-17
GCCACGACCTGGTCGCGGTATCGGAGGACCGCAGCAGCGAGGCGATCGCCATCCGCGTCACGGTCCTGCGCGGCGACGGCGGGCGCCTGGTCGAGGCGGCCGACGAGGAGGTGTACCGGCTGACCGCCGACGCGGCCCTGCCGGTGGCCAAGCTCAAGGACATCCAGCTCCTCATCGACGCCGAGGCGGACCGCGACGGGCTCGCGGTCGGCGGCCTCTATCTTCAGTGGGACGGCGACGACGTCCGCAGCCTGGCCCCACTCATCCCGCAGACGATCGAGCTGGGGACCCGCAAGCGCAGCGGCAATGGCCCGGCCTCGGGCAGCGGCGGGGCCGCCGATGCCGATGGCGGGCGCGACGACGAGCACGGCGCCGCGGCCTCCACCCGCGGCGGCCCTCGTCCGCGCGCCCGTCCCTCGCAGTCGCGCCGGAGCACCTCCGAGTCGCGATGATGACCGGAGAGCGGTGACATGACGCGCCGTGGCGACGGCGGGTGCGGACATTCGCAGCGGGAGGCCGCGGCGGATGTACGGGAATGTCGTTTGAAGGCCGTGCTATAGCTCGAGACCCGTGGCCGACTTCCTCCCCCTCTCCCATCTGACGCGCTCCTGCCGAACGACGGCGGAGCCGAGCGACGCGGCAGCCACGGGCAGCGCCCAGGCCCGGCCCGGAGCCGGCAGCGACAAGCTCGCCCGCCTGCTCCTCCGCAAGGTCGGCCAGGCGATCGCCGATTTCTCGATGATCGCGGACGGCGACCGCATCATGGTGTGCGTGTCCGGCGGCAAGGACTCCTACGCGCTGCTCGACCTCCTGGTCCGGCTGCAGCGGCGCGCGCCGGTCCGCTTCGAGATGGTGGCGGTCAACGTGGACCAGGGCTGGCCCGGGTATCGCACCGACCTCATCGCCGCCCACCTGGCCGGGATCGGCGTGCCGCACCGCATGGTGGCCGACGACTTCGCCTCGGTGGTGGAGGCGAACGTGCCGGCCGGCAAGACGCCGTGTTCGCTGTGCTCACGCCTGCGCCGCGGGCTGCTCTACAACCTCGCGGTCGAGCTCGGCTGCCACAAGATCGCCCTCGGCCACCACAGCGACGATCTCATCGAGACGCTCGTCCTCAACCTCTTCTATTCCGGCAAGCTGGCCAGCATGCCGGCCGTCCTGCACTCCGACGACGGGCGCAACACCGTGATCCGCCCGCTCTGCTACGTGCCCGAGCAGCTCCTGGTCGAGTACGCGGCCGAGCAGCGCTTTCCGCTCGTGTCCTGCGGCTGCCCCGCCTGCGGGCTGCCGGATCAGAAGCGACAGGTCATCAAGTCGCTCCTCCAGCAGATCGAGGCGCAGGAACCGGGCGTCAAGCAGAACATGCTCGCGGCATTGCGCAACGTAAAGGTCAGTCACTTGCTCGATCCAGGAGTGGCGCGACGCTAATCTGCTCGTTTTGACGCGTACCAAGAGACGGCATGAGATCATCGGGTTTCGGGGCTCCCGTGCAACCAAGCATTCTGAATGATATTTCGCACCTGCCGAGGCGTGCGCTGCGGTACGCTGCAGGGCTCACGTCGAGGTTCTGTGGCCGTCTGCTCTGGACCTGTGGGGCCGGCATCCGTCGGGTCAACGCCGCATGAAGTTTCACTGCGACCGCTGCAAGACCCGCTACTCGATCGCCGATGATCGAGTCCGCGGCAAGATCCTCAAGATTCGCTGCAAGAACTGCTCGTCGGTCATCACCCTCAAGGAGGGGGCCGCGAGCGCGAGCCCGCGCACGCCGCGTCAGCCGACCAGCGACGGCCGTGACGGGGTCTCGACCAGCGCCCGGCGAGGCGGAGGCCGCAGGGCCACATCCACCTCCGGTTCCGCGCTGCAGGGAGCGTTCGAGGAGGCGCTGCGCCAGCCCGGCTCTGGCGTGCACTCGCTGAGCCTCGCCGAGCCGCCGCCGCGGCTGGAGGCCGAGTGGTACGTGTCGCACGACGGCGAGCAGTTCGGTCCGTTCAGCCTGCAGCGCGCTCAGGACTGGGTGGCCGGGCGCCAGCCCGACGACGAGCTCTACTGCTGGAGCGAGGGCTTCGACGACTGGCTCCCGGTCGAGAAGGTCAGCCACTACCGCGGCCTGCGCGGGCCGATCGACGGGGCGCGCGCCGCGTCGGGCGCGTTCGCGATGCCGCAGGGCGGGCGCGCGCTCAGCCAGCACGACTACGCGGCCGGCCACGACAGCGGCCAGCCGCCGGTGCCCGTGCGCGACGAGACGCCGGTGCCGCTGTTCGCGGCCACGCTCGCCCAGGTCGTGGCCGACAGCCAGGCGGCCGATCGATCCGGCGCGGGCCAGAATTCCGGCCGGCGCAACGGGTCGACGCTCTCGCCGCTGGGCCTGCCCAGCTCGCGGCCGCCCACCGGCCCCGGTCAGTCGGGCGGGTCGCTGTTCGCCAGCGCGCTGGCGGCGGCGGCCGCCGCGCCGGCAACCGGGCGCGCGCACGGCGAGACGGCCGACGACGCGGCGCCCGACCTCGAGATCGGCGAGGCCTCGCGCGTGGTCAAGCTCCCGATGCTGGCGCGCAACATGGGCAACGCGGCGCCGCTCGGTGCGCCCGGCCTGCCCGGCGTCGGCGGCGCCAACAACGGGCTCGGCCGCGGCACCGGCAGCCACGATCAGCCGGGCAGCCCCCTGGCCGGGCTCCCGGTCATCCAGGCCGGTCCCGCCGTCGATGTGCCGCGGCCCGAGATCCTGCAGCCGCAGCTCCGCCGCCGGCCCGGGATGATGATGCCGATCGCGATCGGCCTGGCGGTGGTGGTCGCCCTGGTCAGCCTGCTCCTGTACGTGGCGCTGGCCGGCGGGGACGACGACTCGCTGCTGCGGCGCGGCGACGTGGGCGGCAGGGGCGGGCTGGCCTACCGGCTGGACGACCCCGAGGGGGCCAAGAAGGCCGCCGCGGACAAGGCCGCCGAGCGCTCGTCGTCCAGGCCGCGGCGGGTGTCGCACAAGTCGAGCCCCTCGCGGTCGAGCGGCGACGCGCCCGCGTTCACGCCCCCGTCACCGGCGGGCGCGGGGGCCGGCATGGACGAGGTCGACCTGTCGGGCCGTGGCGAGGCCGCGCGCGCGCTCGACGCCGACGACGTGTTCGAGGTGCTGAACGCGAACCGAATCGGCGTGCAGATGTGCTTCAACAGCGCGCTCAAGCGCGACCCGCTCATCAAGGTGCGCCGCGCCGACGTCTCGATCCAGGTGAGCCCGAGCGGCGCGGTCTCGAGCGTGTCCATCCCCGCGCTGAGCGGCACGCAGCTCGGCATGTGCCTGGAGAAGCGGATCCGCGCGTGGAAGTTCCCGAAGGCAACGGAGGTCTTCAACAGCCGCTTCCCGATCGTGTTCCAGACGAGCTGATAGCGCTTGCGTCGACGTGGTCGTGGACCCCGACCCCGCCGGCGCCGTGGGTCAGCGCACCAGAACGCGCTCGGATCGATCGGCCAGCTCCTGGGCCAGCTGGCCGACGTCGAGGCCGGCCTCGGCGGAGGCGAGGTCCTGGACCCGCGCGTGGGTCGCGGGGTGGCGCGGCACGAACAGCGTGCAGCAGTCGTCGTAGGGCAGGATGGAGAGGTCGTAGGTCCCGATCGCCTGGGCGCGGGCGATGATCTCGCTCTTGTCGAACGTGAGCAGCGGGCGCAGGACCGGCAGCTCGGCCGCCTCCTCGATGACCCCGAGGTTATCGAGCGTCTGCGACGCGACCTGGCCCAGGTTCTCGCCGGTGACCAGCGCCTTGGCCCGCTGGGCGGCGGCGATGCGCGACGCCGCGCGCATCATCATGCGGCGGTAGAGCAGGACCGCCAGCTCGGCCGGGCCGTGCGCGCGCAGCGCCTTCTGCACCTCGGTGAAGTGGACGATGTGGACCTCGATGGGGCCGTGCCACGCCGACATGCGGCGGGCCAGGTCGAGCACCTTCTCGCGCGTGCGGTCCCCGGTGTACGGGAAGGAGTGGAAGTAGACCGCCGACAGCGTGCAGCCGCGCCGCATCGCCGACCACCCGGCCACCGGCGAGTCGATGCCGCCCGACAGGAGCAGCGCCACGTGCCCGCCGGTGCCGACCGGCAGGCCGCCGGGCCCGGGCAGGAGCCGCCGGAACAGATAGCTCGCGTCCGACCCGACCTCGATGCGGAGTACCGACTGCGGGCCGTGCACGTCGACCGGCAGCCCGGTCGCCTGCACCACCCGGCCGCCGACGGCACGCGAGATCTCCTGCGAGGTCATCGCGAAGCGCTTGTCGCGGCGGTTGGTCTCGACCTTGAAGGTGGAGCCGGCGGGCAGGAGGCGCGCCTCGGCGATGGCCGCCTCGGCCATCGCGTCGAGCTCGCGCGGCACCGCCACGGCCGGCGCCATCGAGTGCAGGCCGAAGAGGTGTCCCAGCCGCTCGAGCACGCGCCGCTCCAGCTCGGGCGGGTGGTGGACCAGCACGCGCAGGTGCTGGGACTCGATGGTCACGCCGTCGAGCCCGCCCATCAGGCGCCTCGCGTTGTCCACCAGCGCGCGCACGAACACGCGGCGGTTGCGCCCCTTGAGGAAGATCTCGCCCAGCCGGAGGAGGACGAGGCCGCGCGCCGGAGGCGCCGCCCCCGGCGCCTCGCGGGGCGCGGCGTCAGCTGACGGATCGAACGGCATCGACCAGGATGGCCGCCGCCTGCTCGACCTCGGCGGACGTGGTCTCGCGGCCGAACGAAAGCCGCACGGTGCCGTACTCCGGCCCCAGGCCGATCGCCTGCAGGACCGGGCTCGGCCGGCGGTCACGCTCCGAGCATGCCGAACCGGCAGAGACCAGCACGCCGCGGCTCTCGAGCACGTGCAGGAGCGGCTCGGCCGGCGCGTTGGCGAACGCGAGGCTGAGGACGTGCGGCGCGCGCTCCGCCGCGGCCCCGTTCTCGCGGAACGCGCACCCGGCCGCGCGAACCGACTCGCGCAGGATGCTCGCGAGCTGGTTCCAGTGCGCGCCGTGCGCCTCGCGCGCCGTCTCTGCCAGGCGCACGGCCTCGCCCATGCCGGCGATGCCGGGCACGTTGAGCGTGCCGGAGCGCAGGCCGCTCTGGTGGCCGCCGCCGCCCCACATGGCGTCGACGTGGACGCCGCGGCGCAGCCACAGCGCGCCCGAGCCCTTGGGGCCGTGGATCTTGTGGGCCGAGAAGGCGACCGAGTCGGCGCCCAGCGCGCCGACGTCGATGCGCAGCTTGCCCAGCGCCTGCACCGCGTCGCAGTGGAGGTGCGCCTCGGGGCAGCGGGCGCGCACCGCGCGGGCCGCCTCGGCCACCGGCTGGACCGTGCCGATCTCGTTGTTGACCAGCATGAGCGCGACGACCTGGGTGTCGTCGCGCAGGGCGGCGGCCAGCTCGTCGACCGAGACCACGCCGTCGCTCGAGACCGGCACCTCGGTGGCGTCCCAGCCGCCGCGGCACAGCAGCGCGATCGACTCTCGCACCGCCGAGTGCTCGATGGCCGAGTAGACCAGGTGGCGGCCGCGCCGGGTGTGCGCGCGCGCGGCGCCGATGACGCCCATCGCGTCGCTCTCGGTCCCGCCCGAGGTCCACACCACGTCGCCCAGCGCGGCGTCCGGATCGCCGAGCGCGGCCAGGAGGTGGTCGCGCGCCTGCTTCACCCGCTTCTCGGCCGAGATGCCGAGGTGGTGTGCCGACGCGGGATTGCCGTACTCTTCCTCCATGCACTCGACCACCACGGCGGACACCTCGCGGCAGACGCGCGTCGTGGCGGCATTGTCGAGGTAGATGCTGGGTGACCGGTTCATGCGCGACCTGGGCGTGTATATACATTATCCCTGGTGCCGCAGCCGATGCCCGTACTGCGACTTCCCGATCGCCGTCGCGCCCCTCGATGACATCCCGCATCGCCCCTACCTGACAGCGGTTCTCGAGGAGCTCGCGCTGCGCCGGGGGGAGTTCGCCGGCCGCCGGCTGGTGTCCATCTATCTGGGCGGCGGCACGCCTTCGCTGTGGCCCTCCGACTGCCTGGCCGAGGCGGTCTCCGCCGTGCGCGGCGCGTTCGAGGCCCCCGAGCCGGGGTCGCCGGTCGAGGCCGCGTCGCTCGAGGCCGCGCCGGTCGAGGCAGCGCCGCTCGAGATCACCATCGAGGCCAACCCGGTCGACTGCACGGCCGAGCGCATGGCCGGGTGGCGCGCGGCCGGCATCGATCGGATCTCGATCGGAGTGCAGTCCCTGGCCCCCGGCGAGCTGGTGGCGCTCGGGCGCGACCACCGCATGGGTGACGGACCCGCCGCGGTCGACGCCGCGCTGGCGGCCGGCTTCCACCGCATGTCGGCCGATCTCATCCTGGGCGCGCCGCGCCGCCCGGGGATGGCCCGACCAGGCGACGAGCCGCTGGCCGGCGCCGCCGCGCTGTCCGCGCGCCGCGTCCCGCACCTCTCGGTCTACGAGCTGACCGTGGCCGAGGGCACGCCGCTCGCGCGCCAGGTCGCGCGCGGCGAGGTGGAGCCGGAGGACGAGGACCGGCTGGCCGATCTCTACCTCGCGGCGCACGAGCTCCTCGGCGCGGCCGGCTACGAGCACTACGAGGTGTCGTCCTATGCCCGGCCCGGCGCCCGCGCGGTGCACAACTCGCTCTACTGGCGGGCGGAGGAGTTTCTCGGCCTGGGCAGCGGCGCGTCGTCGTTCCGGCGCGAGCCGGACGGGGGCGGCGTGCGCTGGACCAACCACCGCTCGGTCGGGCGCTACCTGGCGGCGCCGGCCGGAGAGCGCGAGGGCAGCGCCGATCGGCTGGGCCCAGAGGCGCTGGCCGCCGATCGCGTGTGGCTCGGGCTGCGCACCAGGGACGGCATCGCGGCCGACTGGCTGGCCGGAAATCCCCACCTCGTCGACTGGCTGGGCGCGAGCGGCCTGGCCGAGATCGGGCCCGATCGCATCCAACCGACGTTACGGGGATTTCTCTACTCGGACCAGGTAGCGAGGCGCGTGCTGGACGAATTTCGCTATTCTTCGGTGACGCTGCCCCCGTCGCGATGACCTTCGACATCAACCACCGGTCGCGGAAGATCCTCTACGCGGTCGTCTCCGAGTTTCTCGCCACCGGCGAGGCCGTCGGATCGCGGACCGTGACCCGCCGCCACGGCATCGAGCTGTCGGCGGCGACGGTGCGCAACGTCATGGCCGATCTGGAGGAGATGGGCCTGCTCGAGCAGCCGCACACGTCGGCCGGGCGCGTGCCGACCGAGACCGGGCTGCGCTTCTTCATCGACTCGCTGCTCAAGGTGCGGAGCCTCTCGCCCAAGGAGAAGGACGAGATCCGCGAGCGCTACGGGGTCGGGCTCGACCTCGACGAGCTCCTGCAGCGCACCTCACGGGTGCTCTCGGACATCACCCACTACGCGGGCATCGTGCTGGTGCCCAACCCGGCCCGCCAGCGGCTCAAGCACATCGAGTTCGTCCCGCTGTCGAGCGGGCGCTTCCTGTGCATCCTGGTCACCCAGGACGGGCGAATCGAGAACAAGCTGGTCCACGTCGAGTTCGACGTCGACCGGTCGCAGCTCGAGCGCATCCACAACTATCTCAACCAGCTGCTCGAGGGCTTGACCCTGGAGGAGGTGCGCGAGCGCGTGCTGGTCGAGTTCGGGGAGGCGAAGAACCGCTACGACAACATGGTGTCGTCGGCGCTGCGCCTCAGCCAGGCGGCGCTCGATCGCGCCGAGCCGGGCCACGGGGTCATCGTCTCGGGGCAGGCCAACCTGCTCGATCCGGCCCGCCCGGCCGAGCCCGACGAGCTGGCCCGCATGCGCTCTCTCCTGCAGGCGCTGGAGGAGAAGGAGCTCATGGTCCGGCTTCTCGACCGGACGCTCGACAGCGACCGGATCCAGGTGTTCCTGGGGGCAGAGACGGCGCTCGAGGCGCTGGGCGAGAGCGCGGTGGTGGCGATGCCGTACGGTCCGGGTGAACGCCCGGTGGGCGCCATCGCCGTCATCGGGCCCACCCGAATGAACTACGGCAAGGTGATGTCCATCGTCGACTTCACCGCCGATCTCGTCTCCGAGATGATCTCCTCCAAGTGATCCGGTACATTTGCTCCCGGTCATGACGAAGAGTCCCGACAGGGGGGAGATGGACCCGATCATCGAATCCGCATCTGCCGGCGACCCCGAGTCCCGGGGCGACCAGGGCGACCACGCCGACCTGCGCGAGGACGCGCCCGGCGACCCGCCGGCCGGTGGTGAGGACGACGACCTGGCCCTCGACGTCGAGGTGGAGCCCCCCGAGGCCACCCTCGAGCAGCGCCTCGCCGAGCTGGAGGCCAAGCAGAAGGAGACGTTCGACCGGTATCTCCGGTCGGTGGCGGAGCTGGACAACTTCCGCAAGCGCACGCGCAAGGAGATCGAGGACGCGCGCATCGACGCGCAGAGCCGCGTCCTCCGCGAGATGCTGCCGGTCATCGACAACCTCGAGCGCGCCATGGCGGCGGCCGGCGGGGCCGAGGCCAGCAACGGTCACAGCATCGTCGAGGGTGTGCGGCTGGTGCTGCGCCAGTTTGCGCAGGCGCTCGAGCGCTGCGGCGTGACCCAGGTGGCCGCGCAGGGGGTGGCGTTCGACCCCACGCACCACGAGGCGGTCTCGCAGGTCGAGACCGACGAGTCCCCGCCCGGCACCGTGGTGGGTGTGTTGCAGAGCGGCTACCGGATCGGCGAACGCCTCCTGCGCCCGGCGCTGGTGGTGGTCGCCAAGGCATCGTCCCAGGCGGTCCCCCCCGACGGCGACGATGATGGCGATGAGGGTGATGGCGGCGATGGCGACGGCGATGGCGGCGGCGGCGGCGGAAACGGCCACGCCCGTGACGGCGACGGCGGCGCCGGGACCGCGGGGCAGGGCGACCGCGATCCGGAAGCCGCCTGAGCGGGGGGGAGCAGCCTGAATGCCCCGTGTGATCGGGATAGACCTGGGCACCACCAACTCGTGCGTGGCGGTCATGGAGGGCAAGAGCGTCGTCGTGATCGCAAACGCCGAGGGCTCGCGCACGACACCGTCGGTGGTCGGCTTCGCCGAGGGTGGTGAGCGTCTGGTCGGCCAGATCGCCAAGCGGCAGTCGGTGACCAACCCGGAGAACACGGTCCACGCGGTCAAGCGCCTCATGGGGCGCAAGTTCGACGATCCGCAGATCGAGCGCCTGGCCGCCATCAGCCCGTACGAGGTCGTGCGGTCGGAGAACGGCGACGCGCACGTGCTGGTGCGCGGGCGCGTCTACTCGCCGCCCGAGGTCTCGGCCATGGTGCTGACCAAGATGCGCGAGACGGCCGACGACTACCTGGGCGAGCGGGTGAGCCAGGCGGTCATCACGGTGCCGGCCTACTTCGACGACGCCCAGCGTCAGGCGACCAAGGACGCCGGCCGCATCGCCGGGCTCGACGTCCTGCGCATCATCAACGAGCCGACCGCGGCCGCGCTGGCCTACGGCCTGGACCAGGAGTCGGCCGAGCGGGTGGCGGTCTACGACCTGGGCGGCGGCACGTTCGACATCTCGATCCTCGAGCTGGCCGACGGCATCTTCCACGTGCGGTCGACCAACGGCGACACCTTCCTGGGCGGCGAGGACTTCGACAACGCGCTCATCTCGCACCTGGTCGAGGTGTTCTCGAGCGAGAGCGGCGGCATCGATCTGCGCAGCGACAAGATGGCGCTCCAGCGCCTGCGCGAGGCGGCCGAGAAGGCCAAGCACGAGCTGTCGAGCGCGATGGAGACCGACATCAACCTGCCCTTCATCGCGGCCGACGCGGGCGGGCCGCGGCATTTACAGATGACGCTCACCCGCGCGCAGCTGGAGGAGCTGGTCGAGCCGTTCCTGCAGCGCACGCTGGAGCCGTGCCGGCGGGCGCTCGGCGACGTCCACTTGAGACCCGCCGACATCGACGTGGTGATCCTGGTCGGCGGGCAGACCCGGATGCCGCGGGTGCAGGAGCTGGTGGCCGCGTTCTTCGGCAAGGAGGCGAGCCGCGGCGTGAATCCGGACGAGGTGGTCGCGGTCGGCGCCGCCATCCAGGGCGCGGTCTTGACCGGCGAGGTGCAGGAGGTGCTGCTGCTCGACGTGACGCCGCTCTCGCTGGGCGTCGAGACCTCGGGGGGCGTCTTCACGCGCCTCATCCCGCGCAACACGACCATCCCGACCCAGGCCACGGAGATCTTCTCGACCGCGATGGACAACCAGGATTTCGTCAACGTGCACGTCCTGCAGGGCGAGCGCGACATGGCGGTCGACAACAAGTCGCTCGCCTACTTCCAGCTGGTCGGCATCCCGCCGGCGCCGCGCGGCGTGCCGCGCATCGAGGTCGCCTTCGACATCGACGCCAACGGCATCCTGACCGTGTCGGCCAAGGACCTGGGCACCGAGCGCGCGCAGTCGGTCAACGTGGTGCCGACCAGCGGGCTGAGCGAGATCGAGATCCAGCGCCTCATCGACGACTCGGTCAACTCGGCGGAGCACGACCGCCAGCGGCGCGAGCTGGCCGAGGCCAGGAATCGGGCCGAGTCGCTGCTCTACACCTCGGAGCGGGCGCTCAGCGAGCTCGGCCACGTGCTGCCGGCCGAGGACCGGACCGAGCTGGAGCGCGACCTCGACGAGTGCCGCCGCGTGCTCGAGCTGGGCAGCCTGGACCAGGTGCTCGACGCGGTGGTCAAGCTGGAGTCGTCGGCCCAGCGCATCGGCGAGATCATCTACGCCCAGGTCGACGGCGGACAGGAGGGATAGTCGCGTGGTGCAGAAGCGCGGCAAGCGCGACTACTACGAGGTGCTGGGCGTCACTCGGGATGTGGAGGAGGCGGAGCTGAAGCGCGCGTTTCGCGAGCTGGCCCGCAAGTTCCACCCGGACATCAACCCGGGCCAGCACGCCGAGGACCGCTTCAAGGAGGCGAACGAGGCCTACGCGGTGCTGTCCGATCCGCGGGCGCGCGCGCGCTACGACCGCTACGGCTTCGCCGGGGTCGGGGCCGGCGGCGACGAGGCGGCCACCGGGCTGGGCAACGTGGCGCAGGCGTTCGACGACCTCCTGGGCGACATCTGGCGCCGGCGCAAGAACCGGCGGCGCGGGCGCGACCTGCGCTACACGCTGGAGGTGAGCTTCGCCGAGGCGGCGCTCGGCTGCCGCAAGACCATCGAGGTGGCCAGCCCGCGCGATCCGGCGCATCCGCCGGGCGAGCGCGAGGCGGCGCGCCAGTTCGAGGTGGTCATCCCGCCGGGCACCAAGGACGGCGCGGTGCGCATGATCCGCGCCGAGGGCGAGAAGGGGCTCGCGGGCGCGCCACCTGGCGACCTGCACGTCATCGTGCGCGTGGCGGTGCACCCGATGCTGCGGCGCGAGGGCTTCGACGTCTGGTGCGAGGTGCCGGTGACGTTTCCGCAGGCGGCGCTCGGCGCCATCATCGAGGTGCCGACGCTCGACGGTGTGGTCAAGATGCGCATCCCGCCGGGCGTGCAGTCGGGGCGCGTGTTCCGCATGGGCGGCCGCGGCATCCCGCGCACGCCCAACCTGTCCGGCCCGCGCGGCGACCAGCGCGTGCGCGTGGCGGTCGAGACGCCGACCAACCTGTCCTCGCGCCAGCGCGAGCTCATCGAGGAGCTGGCGCGCACCACGGGCGAGGAGCTGTCCCATCCGCGCAAGCAGGGCTTCCGCGACAAGCTGCGCGCCCTCTTCAAGGAGTGAGGGCAGGGACGTGGGATTCGGCCGGGTGGAGCGCGAGCCGCGAGGCCGGGGAGCGCCGTGGGTCTGCGCGATCGGCGCGTGAGGGCGTGCCCGGCCGCGGCGGTGGCGGGCAGGGGAGGTCGGGCGCGGCCGGGTGACGCGCGAGGCGCGGGGCCGCGGGGCGCGGCGGGTCCGTGCGATCGCCGCGACGGCGTGAGCGCGGCCGCGGTGGTGGTCGGGCTGGTCGTGCTGGCCGGGCTGGCCGGGCTGGCCGGGCTGGTCGGGCTGGTCGGGCTGGCTGGATGCAGGGCCGGGTCGGGGGCGTCGGGGGCGTCGTCGTCGGCGGGTTCGTCGTCGGCGGGGCCGGCGCCCGGTGACAGACACGTGGCGAGCGAGGCGGGCGCCGATCCGGGCGAGGCTGCGGCCAGTGGTGCGGCCGGTGGTGGGGCGGGGCGTGGCGCGC
>Ga0126377_10002823_pt1 | contig 12119 bp, 13 predicted proteins | sample PanSoiMetPlot_22_FD_92647 | JGI IMG/M metagenome (GOLD analysis project Ga0126377, IMG submission 92647) | Tropical forest soil microbial communities from Panama - MetaG Plot_22 | ecosystem: Environmental > Terrestrial > Soil > Tropical forest > Bulk soil | place: Panama | collected 2016-02-17
GCGATCGGGTCGATGCCGGCGAACGGCTCGTCGAGCAGCATGTAGTTCGGCCGGCTCGCGAGGGCGCGCGCGATCTCGACGCGGCGGCGCTCGCCGCCCGAGAGCGCGATCGACGGCGTCTTGCGCAGGCGCGCGATGTTGAACTCCTCCAGCAGCGCGTCGAGGTCGCGGTCGCGCCGCTTCCGGCTCCGCTCGACCACCTCGAGCACGGCGCGGATGTTTTCCTCCACGTTGAGGCCGCGGAAGATCGAGGCTTCCTGCGGCAGGTAGCCGATGCCGAGGCGGGCGCGTTGATACATCGGCAGCGCGGTTACGTCGTGGCCGTCGAGCTCGATGCGGCCGCGGTCGGCCGTGATCAGGCCGGTGATCATGTAGAACACCGTGGTCTTGCCGGCGCCGTTCGGCCCGAGCAGACCGACCGCCTCGCCGCGGCGGACATAGAGACTGACGCCCTTGACGACCTTGCGGCCGACGAAGCTGCGCTCGACGCCGTGGGCGGCGAGAAAGCCCTGGGCGGCGCCGCTCCGGGGATCGCTGTCTTGCCGGCGATCCGGCGCGCGCCGGCCTTGCGCCTTGCGCGGCGGCGGTCGGCGGTCCTGGCGCGATTGCTCGCGCTCGCGCGCAACCTGCTCGCGGGCGGCCTTCTCGCGGGCGTCCTGTTCGCGCGCCGCCTGCTCGCGCAGCGCCGCGTCACGCGCGACCTGCTCGCGGGCGGCCGCGAGCGCGCGCACCGCTTGCTCGTGCACCGTGCGCACCGCTTTCTCGTGCACGCTGAGCTCGCGCATGACCGGTTCCGGCGCGGCTGGCGCCGGCCGCGCCTCGCGGGCTGCCTCGCGGGTGACCTGCTCGCGCTCGACGTCGCGCACGCCGAGGCCCTGGCCCTGGCCCTGGCGGGCCGGCTCCGGCGCGCGTCGCGGGGCTTCGCGCCCAGGCGGATCGCGCCGGGCTGCGTCCTCCCGGACATGATCGTTCCGCGCGTCGTTCTGCACGTGATCGTCGCGGGCGCGATCGTTCCGCGTCTGCTCGTGCCGCGGCTGGGCGCGCGGCTCCGGTTCCGCCCGCTCGCGCGGGCGCGCCGGCTTGGCGCCGGGCAGCCTCATGGCCTCGGTCCAGCCCGTGAACATCGGGCTGCCGACGGGCTGAATGATGGAACGCCGCGAACCGCCTTGCGGGTCGCGCCGCGGCGGGCCGCCGTTCGGTCGATGTGAAGCGGATCGGTCGGACACACCGGCCTCAATGTCGAAGGATCCAGATCGCCGTTCGCGGGAGAAGCCGCGAGACTGCGCGCTGTGCGCGTCCGTGATAGCCGCTCACCCGGCTGCCTTCAATCGTGCGGCCATCAGTACAGCCCCGTCGGGTTGGTGCCCCGCTGCTCGCGCGGCTTGGGCGCCGCCTTGGCGTCGGTGCCCGGCTTGGTTTCGGCGCCCGGCTTGGTCTCGGCGCCCGGCTTGGCGTCCTTGACGCTGTTTGGAATGATCAGGCCCGAGATGTTGCCCTTGAGATGCGAGACCCCGGACGCGAGGTCGACCACCAGGCGGTCGCCCTTCATGACGTTTCCGCCCTGCGTCACCGCGACCGAACCGCCGGACGGGGCGATCAGCGTCACCGTGTTGTCCTTCATGTCGTAGATTGCGCTCTCGCCGGTCGCGGTCTGGTCCTTCTGGGTGACGAGGACGCCGCCCTTTGCCTCCATGCGCCGGATCTGCTGGCTGCCGGTCGGCCCCGCCGTGGCTGCCGTGACGCTCGGTCCGCCCGTCGTATCGCCGTCGTAGTACACCACCAGGGTCTTGCAGCGCAGCGTGGTGTCGCCCTGCACGAGATGGACATTGCCCGAGAAGGTCGCGACCTTGCTGCGGTCGCGCACTTCGAGCGAGGCCGCATCGATCTTCACGGGCTGGTCGCGATTCTGCGAGAAGCCCTGCAGCGCATTGGTCTGCGACCCCGGCTGCGGCTCCTGTTGCTGCCCTTGCGGCGGCTGCGATTGCTTCGGCTTCGGCTGTGCGTAGGCCGCGGCAGTGGCCACGGCCGCCATCGCGACCACGGCGCAGGCCGTCGGCAGCAATCGCGGTGCGGGGACGTTGCGCATCCTCATTTGTCCTTGCTCGCCGTCGAGCCGGTCGCCTCGTTCGCCGGCGGCACGACATACATCTTCACGCCCTTGTCGAAGCGGATCAGGTCGCCGTTCTCGCTCACCTCGAGCCGGTTGGCGTTGACGGTCCCGCTGGTGAGCTTCACCTCGACCGGCGCATTGGAAACGATCGTGTTCTTCTTGATGTCGACCGCAGCCTCGCTCAGCTTCGCGGTGTAGCCCGCCGACGAGGAGAGCGTGATGTCGGTCTTGAGGATCAGCGAATCACCCTGGGTGTCGTAGAGTCCGGTCGCGGCCTGCACTTCCACCACCGCCTTGTTCTGCATCTCGACCTTGGCACGCACGTCCTTGAGCTCGAGCACGCCCGGATTGGTGAGATCCTGCGCGGCGGCGCGCGCCGTCAGGTTATAGGGCCGCCCGTCGCGGGTGAAGCCGCCGAGCCGCGGCGCCTCCATGGTGATCTTGGTTCCCGACATCCCCACCCGGGTGAGATCGATCGGCAGGGTTGGGATGTGCGGCTTGACATAGGCCGCAGCCGCAACCATCGCGAGGACCAGGACGAGGCTGACCGGGATGGCGCGGCGGAAGAACCGCACCCAGCGGCTGTGGCGCGCGGCCGCGCGAAATTCGCGCGCGCGATCGCTCCCCATTCCGCCGAACGGGCTGCCGCTTGCCTCGTACATGGTCGACGCAGCGCTCAGTGCGATTGCTCCCCCTCGCCGCCAGGCGGGACTCACGCCGCCCGGTATTCTAGACGGTCCCCCGATTAAATGAGACTCGGGTCCATCCGAGATTTGACACTTGGTCACACGCCTCGAAGGTAATCCGCTCCGATCAGCGGCCGGACACGGCGCCCGCGGACACGCCCTATCCGCCTGCCCCCTCGGGCAGAATCACCCTGGAAATATGGCCGGCGCACGGCAGATGTCGGCCCGACCGGGCGGCCACCATGCCGATGCGGCATGTCGGCACCGCTCCGGCCGCCTTTCAGGAATGTGCTCAGGAGGGAATGTGCTCAGGAGTGCGAGAAGATGTCCTCGGCGGCCCACCCGGCAAGGTCGAGGCGAGCCCGATCCGGCAGGAAGCCGAAGCAGGCGGCCGCCAATTCGGTCCGGCCCTCGCGCGCCAGCATGACGTCGAGCTTTTCCTTGAGCGCGTGCAGGTGCTGCACGTCGGAGGCCGCATACGCGACCTGGGCGTCGCTCAGCTCGGGGGCGCCCCAATCCGACGACTGCTGTTGCTTGGACATGTCGACGCCGAGAAGCTCGCGGGTGAGATCCTTGAGCCCGTGCTTGTCCGTATAGGTGCGGGTGAGCCGCGACGCGATCTTGGTGCAGTAGACCGGGGTCGGCATCACGCCGAAGGCGCGAAAAAGCGTCGCGATGTCGAAGCGCGCGAAATGGAAGATCTTGAGCCGGTTGGGATCGGCGAGCAGCGCCTTGACGTTGGGCGCATCGGGTGCTCCCGCCGGGATCTGCACCACGTCGGCACTGCCGTCGCCGGGCGAGAGCTGCACGACGCAGAGCCGGTCGCGCCGCGGGTCGAGGCCCATGGTCTCGGTGTCGATCGCGACCGCGCCGCTGTAGCGCTTGAGGTCGGGCAGATCGCCGCGATGCTGGCGGATCGTCATCGGCTCTCTCCGGCCGCCCCTCGCCCCGGGGGACAACCTGCAATCGGTTGAATCTGCACGTCTTTTCGACGCGCCGCGAGCCGCTGTTTAGCACACTGGCGAGGCCCGTCAAAATCTATCGGTTGCCGCCGGGCACCTCCGCATGCGACAAGTCGATTCGGCGCGGGGGGACGGGGACCTTGATGAGACAATTCGTGCTCGCGCTGTGCCTCGCGGCCGTTGCGGCTGCGGCGCAGGCCCAGAATGCCGATGACCGGTTTGCACCGCGTCGGCCGACCTCCTCGCACGTGCCCACACGGGCCAATCCCTCGCCGGTATCGGCCTTGGTCAAATGGCTGAGCCAGAAAACCGCGGCGAGGCCCGCAAGCAAGAGCGCCGCGGCGGCGAGCCGCAAGCCGCCTCAGGCCCCGGTCGCCGCGACGCCGGTCGCGACCCTCGAACCGCGGGCGGTTGCGCTGCATACCGAGGAGGCGCACCCGTCCGAGGGGCCACGCCGCAGCGCCCCGGGCCACGGCTATCACCGCTGCGTCGAGGGCGAGCGCATCATCTCGGCGTTCTATTCGGAGGGCAGCCACACGGCGAGCGGCGCCCGCTTCAATCCCGACGGCATGACGGCCGCGCACCGCACCCTGCCGTTCGGCACGCGGCTCATGGTGATCAATCCGCGCAACGGCCGGTCGGTCACCGTCACGGTCAATGACCGCGGCCCGTTCGTCAAAGGCGTGACGCTCGACCTGGCCCGCGGTGCCGCCCAGGCGATCGGCCTGCGCGGCACCGGCGCAGTGTGCATGGCGAAGGCGTAGTGCGCGCCGACGCCGCGCGAGTCGGAATGTCCTGACTGCCAGCTGCGCCGACGGCGGTCGGCGTTACTTCTTCGAGTCGGACTTCTTGTCGGCTTGCTTGTCCGATTTCTTGTCGGCCGGCTTGTCGGTCTTCTTGTCGGCAGGCTTGCCTGATTTCTTGTCGTCTTTCTTATCCGTTTTCTTGTCGTCTTTCTTCTCGACCACCTCGGTGCACTCGCGCTGGGTCTCGGTCTTGTTGCCGCATTTCAAGGTCTCGCCCGGCTTGGCGTTCTTGTCATCGCAACCGAGGCTCTTCGTCGTGCTCTTCGTGCAGCATGTGTACTTCTTGCCGTCGATGGTCCGCGGCACGCAGTCCGCCCATGCAAGGCCGGTGGAGATGAATATCAACGAACAAACGATCGGTAAGATATTTGCCGTACGCATAAGGTTCTCCATGAACGTCGTCGCGGCCCGCCAATGGGCCGGCGGCGCGAATGTACCGCACCGATGCACTTCGTGGGCCATTCGATCGGCCGATGCCGGTCGCTCCCGCTTGCGCCGCCCGCGGAGCGCGCCGCGATCGCACGTGCGGCGACCTGGTGTCGAGATGCCAGAAAGCGGCGGCGGGGGGAGCCACAGCGCCATCCTCCATTCGACTGAGGCGCGCACGGTTCTTTTCACACTTGCGTTATCACGACATCCAATAATACCGCCGAGTGATCTGTCCACAAAACAAGCAACGTACAAACGAGACTGCCGAGACTGAAGCCGGACTGCAGAAAAGCCTGAGGGTGGCAACGCCTATGACCAATGCCAAGGTCGCCGAATGCCTCGACATGGCGATTCAGGCGCGCGTCAACGCACAATCAGCACCGTCACCCAGCGCAAGGGGGTTCTGGCGGGCCATGGAGGAGCGCTGGCTCACGATCGCCGAGACGTATCGGGAGACCGAGCGGCTGACGCGCAGCTTCCGCACACCGTGAGCGGCGTGAAGGATTTCAGGACGTCGAAAATTTCAGGAAGTCGAAAATTTGGGGAGCAAGCCCCGCGTCTCGGCCACCAAAGCGAGCAGCAGCGCGCGAACTACCGTCCTAGGCGTTCTGGCGGCCGCCGGACACGTTGGTGTGAAACGTATGCGTAGGAACGATTTTCCCGCGCTCGGCGTCGACCGCGCGGGCCTCGAACTCCATCGCCTCTAGCACAAGCTCCAACCTCTCGGCAGGGCGCGTGGTCGCCTTCGCCAAGCTGTAGAGAGCTTCTGCCTGTTCGCGGAAGTCGTCGGCGGTCACAACGGCCAGTCCCCCATGAACCCAACCTGTAAACTTCACTTCGGCACGTTCGTTCCAACCCGCACGACAACATTCACCGCGCCGGGCACGTTTGTCGGCGTGACGACCACCGCCTTCGTGGCCTGGGCCTGTGAATAGAGGAGCTGGGGCAGAACGAATGCCGCAATCACCGCCGTGAGCAGGTAAGGAAGGACCTCCAACACAAACCTCGATGTTCGTTCCAGCATCTGAGAGTCCCCGCGTCCTTGAATTTTCACTGCGTCCCGGATGAAACGACTATTTCATACGACTGATCGAATGTCAAACGGTCGTTTGAGACGCGAATATGAAATTTCTGCGTTTGCATTTTGCCGCATGCCATATTAGAAACGCGACTCAAACGGTCGTTTGAAATTGACACCGAATTGAGAACCCGAATTGAGCACCAATGAGAACTGAGAACCAGGAACCAATGAGAACTACGAGTCGTCCGGCGGAATACACCCGCCAATCCATCATCAAGGCCGCCGTCCGCCTGTTTGCGGAGAAAGGCTTCGGCGGCGCCAGCGTGCGGGAGATCGTCGCCAGTGCCCACGTCAACCAGGCGGCAATCAATTATCACTTCAAGGGCAAGGACGGCCTGTACCTCGAAATCCTCAAGACGGCGTTCGAGAAGCTGACGAAGCACGGCGGTTTCGATCCCGAGCAGCTCAAGTCGCTGTCCCGCGAGGAGGCTCTCCGCAGCTTCATCTCCCAGCAATTGCGGCCACTGCTGTTCAGCGACGAGATGAGCCGTTACATCCGCGTGTTCGCCTGGGAGAGCGCACATCCCAGCAAGGTCTTTCTCAAGTTCATGGCGACGCATTCGGTCTCGTATCTGACGGCTGCCGTCGATGTCGTGGGCCGCTTCCTTCCTCCAGACACACCGAAACGGGTCGGCGTATGCGTGGCCATCTGGCTGATGGGCCAGTGCAGCGTTTTCGTCCGCAACCGCGAGCTGTTCGGGAAAGAGCCGTTCAGCATTACCACCGATGAGGCGTTCGTGGACGAACTGACCGAACTCACCACTCAGCTCGCACTTGGAGGCTTGCTGCACGGATCGCAGCGAACCGCATCACTCGGAATCAGTGTGCCGGCAGCCTCGTAGCAGGCCCATTGCGCTCCGGACGGGGTCCGGATGAACTGGATCATTCGCGGAGGGCATCGAGGAACGGCGGGTCTGCGGACGCTTTTGAAAGGCTCGGCCCACCCCCTGGATCGCGCGCGGAAAGCGGCCGGCAAAACCGGGGGTGTCTCACTGCCCGATGCGGATTTTTTCAGATGGTGCCCAGGAGAGGACTCGAACCTCCACGGCTTTCACCGCTGGTACCTGAAACCAGTGCGTCTACCAATTCCGCCACCTGGGCATCGGGCGCAGACATAAGGGCTGCGGTTTCGGGTTGTCAAATCCCCCGTGTTTGGGCCGTGGAGCCAGAGCCAGCACCCCAGCGGAAGCGGAAAATGCGCACGAAGCCCCCGGGCCGGCGGTCCCGGTCCTGCGGTGTGCACCGTTTCGCGCTGCACCGCGCTCGGCACGTGCGTCCCTGGTTGCCAGCCCTGTACAGCCCCGGAGCGATCCTGTATCCCGCTTGCGCACCCCGCCCCGCCCAAAACCGTGCGCGCACACCTGCAGAGAGCCGCATGACCGTCCAAACGAATTACGACCGGCTCGTCACCGTGTTCGGCGGCTCGGGATTCATCGGCCGCCACGTCGTCCGGGCGCTCGCCAAGCGCCATTACCGCATCCGCGTCGCGGTGCGACGCCCGGAGCTCGCCGGCTACCTGCAGCCGCTCGGGCGGGTCGGCCAGATCCATGCGGTGCAGGCCAACCTGCGCCACGCCGGCTCGATCGCGGCCGCCGTGCGCGACGCCGACGCGGTGGTCAACCTGGTCGGGATTCTCTACGAGCGCGGCCGCCAGAGCTTCGAGGCCGTGCACACCGCCGGCGCCAAGGCGGTGGCGCTGGCGGCCGCCCAGCAGGGCGCGCGCCTCGTCCACATGTCGGCGCTCGGCGTCGACGACGAGTCGCCCTCGGCCTATTCGCGCTCGAAGGCGGAGGGCGAGAAGGCGGTGCTGGCCGCCCTGCCGGACGCGACGATTTTTCGCCCGTCGGTCGTGTTCGGCCCGGAGGACGACGTGTTCAACAAGTTCGCGGCGCTCGCCCGGGTGATGCCGATGCTGCCGCTGGTCGGCGGCGGCCACAGCAAGTTCCAGCCGGTGTTCGCGGGCGACGTGGGGGCGGCCTTCGCGGCCGCGGTCGATGGCGAGGCCAGGCCGTGCACGGTCTACGAGCTCGGCGGGCCCGAGGTCTTCACGCTCAAACAGATCATGGAATACGTGCTCGCGACCGTCGAGCGCCGGCGCCTGCTGGTGCCGCTGCCGTTCGGGCTCGCCAAGCTCCAGGCGCGCGTCCTGCAGTGGATGCCGAAGCCGCTGCTCACGCCCGACCAGGTCGAGCTGCTGCGTTCCGACAGCATCGTCTCCGCCAACGCCGTGGCCGACGGGCGAACCCTGCAGGGACTCGGCATCGCCCCGGTTTCCGTCCAGGCGATCGTTCCCTCCTATCTCTGGCGCTTCCGCTCGACCGGCCAGTTCAAGCGCCTGCGGCACGGATAGAACAACACGCCGGAATGTGATCTGGTCGATCGCCGGCATCGGCGCCGGCGGTCGAGAGCTGCGATCGATGCCGGTGATCACCAATATCGAAGACCTGCGCGCGATCGCGCGCAAGCGCTGCCCGCGCGTGATGTTCGACTATGTCGACAGCGGCTCCTATGACGAGGTCACGCGCGACGCCAACCGCGACGAGCTCAGGTCGATCCGCTTCCGCCAGCGCGTGCTGATCGACACCAGCGGCCGCGCGATGCACGCCGAGCTGCTCGGCACCAGGCTCGCGCTGCCGGTCGCGATCGCGCCGACCGGCCTCACCGGGCTCGTATACGGCGACGGCGAGATTCTCGCGGCGCGCGCCGCCGAGGCCGAGGGCACGGTCTACACGCTTTCCACCATGTCGATCTGCACGATCGAGGACGTGCGCGCCGCCACCACGAAGCCGTTCTGGTTTCAGCTCTACGTCTTTCGCGACCGCGGCTTCTCGGAGGAGATCATCGCTCGGGCGCGCGACGCGCAGTGCCCGGTGCTGTTCGTAACGGTCGACCTGCCGCAGCGCGGCCAGCGCCATGCCGATCTCAAGAACGGGCTCACGGTGCCGCCGCGCCTGACGCTGCGCAACGCGCTCGACATCGCGACCAAGCCGGGCTGGATCGCGCGCGTGCTGATGGGCAAGCGCAAGACCTTCGGCAACGTCGACGACTATCTGCGGCGCAAGAACATCCGGCTCGGCACCGCCAACTGGTCGCAGACCCATTTCGACCAGTCGCTCAACTGGCGCGACATCGACTGGATCCGCAAGCTGTGGCCCGGAAAGCTCGTGCTCAAAGGCATCCTCGACGTCGACGACGCGCGGACCGCGGTGGCGGCCGGCGTCGACGGCATCGTGGTGTCGAATCACGGCGGCCGCCAGCTCGACGGCGCGCCCGCGACGGTCCGCGTGCTGCCCGAGATCGCGAGCGCGGTGGGCGACCGCACCGAGGTGCTGTTCGACGGCGGCATCCGCTCCGGCCAGGACGTGATCAAGGCGCTCGCGCTCGGCGCGCGCGGCTGCCTGATCGGGCGCGCCCATCTCTACGGCCTCGCCGCCATGGGCGAAGCCGGCGTGCGCAAGGCGGTCGACATCATCCGCCAGGAGATGGACATCACCATGATGCTCACCGGCCTGCGCGACCTGCGAAAGGTGCCGCGCGAGGTGCTGTACGACGGCGACGCGCGGGCCTTTCCGCGGAATTGAGATGGCGAGCGCGGCGCGCGCCGTTTCACCCTCCCCTGCAGGGGGAGGGTCGCTCGCCGCAGCGAAGCGAAGGCGAGCGGGGTGGGGTGTGGATGCGCCGCGACCCCACCCCGGCTCCGCTCACTTCGTTCGCTTCGCCGACCCTCCCCCTGCAGGGGAGGGTGACGACCTACCCCGCGTGCCAGCCCAGCATCAGGCCGGCGATGCCGAGGGCGCCGACGATCAGGCGCCACCAGGCGAACAGCATGAAGCCGTGGCGCGACACGTAGCCGAGGAAGGTCTTCACCACGATCCAGCCGAACACGAAGGAGACCGCGAAGCCGATCGCGATCAACACCGCTCCGTCGGCGCTGAGCTCGTGGCGGCTCTTGAGCAGATCGTAGGCGAACGCGCCCGCCATGGTCGGCATCGCGAGCCAGAACGAGAACTCGGCCGAGGTGCGGCGGTCGGCCCCGAGCAGCATGGCTGAGACGATCGTGGCGCCCGAGCGCGACACGCCCGGAATCATCGCGGCGCACTGGAAGATGCCGATCACGAAATACATCGGCATCGAGAACGCCGTGACCTCGTGATAGCGCGGCTTGAGGGCGAGGCTGTCGACCCACACCAGCACGAGCCCGCCGATGACGAGCGAGATGCACACGATCCAGGGGTTGAACAGCACGCTCTTGATGTAGTCGTGCAGCAGCACGCCGACCACGACGGCGGGCAGGAAAGCGAGCAGCACGCCGAACACGAAGCGGCGCGCCGCCGCGTCGGTGAAGAAGCCGGTCGCGAGCCGCATCAGCCGCCCGAAGTAGATCGACAGCAGCGCCAGGATGGCGCCGAACTGGATCAGGATCGCGAAGGTGTTGCCGAACCGCTGGTCGCCGAAGCCGAAGAAATGCTCGACCAGCAGCAGGTGTCCGGTTGATGACACCGGGATGTACTCGGTCAGGCCTTCGACCACGCCGAGAACGACGGCCTTGATGATATCTTCCATGGGGGCTCGCGGGGCTTGCGGTAAGGTGAACGAGTGGTTGACGCCGTGCGGTTTTGGCCCATGCGCGGTATCGTGGCAACTCTCTTCAGCGCCTTTCCGCGTCTTCCGCGACTGGGGCCACAGGGAAAGCGGGCACCGCCTTGATGACGTCGCATTAAGAATTTCTATACCTTTGCGTCGCGATTCTACGCCGGCCCGGAAGACGGTCGGGCGCGCCCTCAGACAAGCCGATGCTGACGCTGTTTCACCACGGATTCTGCCCGCAATCCCGATTCGTGCGCCTCGCGCTCGGCGAATACGGGATCACGCCGCGGCTGGTCGAGGAGCAGCCGTGGGAACGCCGCCACGAGTTCCTCGCGCTCAATCCGGCCGGAACCCTGCCGGTCCTGGTCGAGGACGGCCGGCCGCCGATCCCGGAGGCCCGGATCATCGCCGAGTATCTCGACGAGACCCACGGCGTCGAGCTCGGCGCCCACCGCCTGCTGTCGCGCGACCTCGATGCGCGCGTCGAGGTGCGGCGCCTTATCGCGTGGTTCTGCGACAAGTTCTTCGCCGAGGTGAGCGGCCCGCTCACGACCGAGCGGGTGTTCAAGCGCCACATGGGCCGCACCCAGGGCGGCGGTGCGCCCGACACCGAGGCGATCCGTGCGGCGCGCGTCAACATTCGCTACCATATGGCGTATATCGGCTGGCTGGTGCAGACCCGCGACTGGCTCGCGGGCGAGCGGCTCACCTACGCGGATCTCGCCGCCGCCGCGCACCTGTCGTCGGTCGACTATCTGGGTGACGTGCCGTGGAACGAAAGCGAGGCAGCGAAAACCTGGTACGCGCGCGTGAAGTCACGCCCGTCGTTCCGGCCGCTGCTGGGCGACACCCACGCCGGGATCCCGCCGTCGCCGACCTACGCGGATCTCGACTTCTGACCGATCCGGTCGCGTTGAAGGGCGCGCTCGGCGAGGAGGCGCGTGCCCTCGGCTTCGACGTCGTGGCGGTGACGCGGCCGGACGCGATCGGGCGCGCGGGCGACGGGCTCGCGCAGTTCCTCGCCGCCGGCCATCACGGCGACATGGACTGGCTCGCCGCGACCGCGGAGCGGCGGCGTCATCCGCATGCGCTCTGGCGCGAGGCGCGCGCGATCGTGATGCTCGGCGTCAATTACGGGCCGACGCGCGATCCGCTCGCGATCCTCACCGCGCGCGACCGCGGCGCGATCTCGGTCTATGCCCAGGGCGACGACTATCATGACGTGATCAAGAAGCGCCTCAAGGCGCTGGCGCGCTGGCTCGTCGCAACGGCGGGGGGCGACGTGAAAGTGTTCGTCGACACCGCGGCCGTGATGGAGAAACCGCTTGCCGCGGCCGCCGGGCTCGGCTGGCAGGGCAAGCACACCAACCTGGTGTCGCGCGATTTCGGCTCGTGGCTCTTCCTCGGCGCGATCTTCACGACCCTCGAGCTGCCGGCGGACGCGCCCGAGACCGATCA
>Ga0126377_10002824_pt1 | contig 12117 bp, 6 predicted proteins | sample PanSoiMetPlot_22_FD_92647 | JGI IMG/M metagenome (GOLD analysis project Ga0126377, IMG submission 92647) | Tropical forest soil microbial communities from Panama - MetaG Plot_22 | ecosystem: Environmental > Terrestrial > Soil > Tropical forest > Bulk soil | place: Panama | collected 2016-02-17
AATATCCGGCCGCGCCCGGCTCCGAGCGCCATCCGGATCGCAATCTCCTGGCGGCGCGCCTCTGAACGGGCCAGCAGCAGGTTCGCGACATTCGCGCAGGCGATCAACAAGACAAACCCCACTGCCCCGAGTAGCACGTATAACGGGGTGCGAAGCTCTCCCACCAGCTCATCCGTAAGTGAGGCGACTTCGACCCCGCGCTTCGCGTTGGTCTCCGGGTACGCCTGCTCGAGTCGTTTTGAGATGGCGTCGAGCTCCGCCTGCGCCTGTCGGACCGGGACACCCCCCTTCAGCTTTGCGACGGCGGGAAATCCGCGTGAACCCCGCTCCGCCAAGTCGGCCGCTGAAGCAGAGGCGACGAAGGGCGCCCAAACCTCAGCCCCGTCGCTGAGCCCGCGAAACCCCGCCGGCAGAATCCCGATAACGGTGAACAGTTGACCATTCATCTGTAAGCGCTTACCCAGGATGGCCTGGTCCGAGCCGAAGCGCCGCCTCCATAATCCCTCGCCGATGAGGACGACTGTGTTTGAATTTCCGCTAACGTCATCGCCGGGGGCTATCGCGCGCCCGGCGATCGGCGCGACGCCGAGCAGGTCGAAATAACCCGCGGAGACCCATTCCCCGGCGAGGCGCTCGGGTTCCGCCACACTGGTCAAATTGAAAGAATCGGCGCTGTATGCCGCCATGCCCTCAAACGAAGTCGATTGCGCTTTCCAATCCAAGTAGTCGGGGTAAGAATTGCCCCTGCGCTCAATCTTTTGACGTTGGACATTGCCCCACAACAGCACGAGCCGTTCGGGATTCGGGAAGGGTAAGCTGCGCAAGATGACGGCATTCAACAGGCTAAAGATCCCCGTGGCGCTGCCAATGCCGAGCGCCAGCACCAGTATCGCGGCCGCGGCGAATCCTGGCGTTTTCAGCAGCGACCGACTGGCGTAGCGTAAATCCTGTAACACGCTCTCGAGCAACCCCAGACTCCACATATCTCGAATCGACTCCTTCCACCAAACTGGATTTCCGAATCGGCGCCGCGCCGCGTCCATGGCCTCTTCGGCGGACAGACCGGCCTCACGGTTGCGCAGCGCCCTCATATCGAGGTGAAATTGCAACTCATCCTCGAGGTCACGATCTAACTGGCGGCGGCGGAGAAAGCCGCGCAAGCGTAAGCGAATCCCATGCAACCATCCCATGGCAACGCCCCTAAGCTATCCGCATTATGCGAGAGACCGCCTCCGACACCCGCTCCCAGCGCCGGGTGGTCCGCTCGAGATGGGCGCGGCCCTGTGCGGTCAAACGATAGAACTTCGCGCGACGATTATTCTCCGAAACTCCCCATTCGGAATCGAGCAGGCCGCGCAGTTCCAGCCGGTGCAGCGCTTGGTAAAGCGCTCCCTCTTCCACCAAAAGCACGCCGTCGGACGACTGCTCGATCCTCTCCGCGATGTTGTAACCGTGCAGCGCGCCGCGCGTGAGCGTCTTCAGAATCAGCATATCCAGCGTGCCGCGTAATAGTTCTTCTTGGTTATTGTCTTGGCGATTCTTTTCTTCCATCCCTAAGCTCCTTAGGGGAAGTATACTCAGTTATAGAGGCGATCGCTAGGAGAGGTGGGGCGGAAGAAAAATAATCACATTTCCCGATGAGTTCGCAACCGACGAAATGCGCCGAAAGCCGAAGGCCGGCTTCGATTAACTGGAGCCACGGAATCATCGGAGAAGTCGCGGAAAGCGGGCGGTGTATTAGACTTGACCGGCTCGCCCTACCATAAAGCGGCCTTGTCTCGCGTAGCCGTCGGCGACGTGTGGAACGTCGGCCCAAGTTATATGGCGATGTGGGAGCGGTGATTGAAATCGCCGAAGTCGGCGGATTGCATCACCGGTACGAGCGTCGGGCAGCTTGATGAAGTCGTTGAAAATGTAGAGCAGACGGACTTTTAGCGAACCACAGGCCGGGATTGACTAATTTATCGTCATGTCAATTTGGGCTCTCAATAGGAGACGATCGAGATAATCTCGCAGGCAAACCAGGGCGCAGCCGACAAGCTCAATTTGCCTCTCAGCCCATGCGCCGACTCGCGCTGCCGCAAATTACCCACCTGTGTGAGTAGGGCGGCGCCACGCGGCTGAGAGCGCGCTATATCGAGATGTCTTCAACCGCTTCAACAAATTCTGCATCATTGCCCGATCCGATCAAGGTCGCGATCATCGAAGGCCAGCGGACGACCCGCATCCGAAGCCGTCGCCAAGGCGCTCCGCGATCGCATCGTCATCTGAGCGGATCCCGCATCCATTATCTACCTGTGTGAGTGGTGACAGCCCGCCACAAACTGAAGTATTTACGATACGCCATTCAAGAAAGGGCTAGAGTACGAAGAGCGAAGAAAACGAGCGTTCGAAGAACATGATGTAGATTGGGTTGCGCTTTTGGGCAGCCCCGCAATTACTTTCGGCTTACTATTGGCTTGCCTTCGCCAAAATGTCATCCGATTCCAAAATGCCTCGCCTGGGTCTCATGTAACCTAGCTCGACGACGTTACATCCCATTTCCCAAGTTGTTGAAACTGAAGGGGGACGAGTTTTGGCGAAGGACAGGTTCTGGTGCAAATCTGATGATTATGGATAATCCTCGGCATGACCCAACTTCGTGAAAGTCATGCAAGACGATGAGGCGGGGGTGCGTTCGGCAGTGAGTTCGGAATGGAGTAACGGCCAAACTGAAGGGCAGGTCAACCATCAGCTTGGTAAGGCCACACCGTCAAAAAAAACTTCCGGGCGGCTAGAGGCATGTGTTATAAATGCTGCGCTCCGGCTTTCTCAGCAGTATGTTTATTGCCGGATGCTAGCTGTAAATCTGAACGGGAATGATTTTCCTCAAAGGCAACTGTTCGCGCCGCCAAGCGCCTTAGCCATGGTCTATGGCAACAATAATCAGCTCCGGGCGCCTGTGAGAGACCGAGCGCTCTGCTGCACGATGGGCATGCCAGCCACCTACTAAGGAGCCTCGACCTCGAAGACGTTCAGGCCGTCAAAGAGCATGATCACCGAGCGTTTAGCCGGGGAGAGGGAAATCGGCATTCCCCGTCTATCTAATTGGAGTGTCAGCCGACTGCTTCTCTGGATTACTTTTCCCGGCCGCCGTGTGCTGCCGCGTAGCCGTCAGAGTGTACGAGTGGATGACCTACTCATCGTGGAGCGGCGTCTTCCGGGGAGGCCTGGCTTTGACCATCCGCAGGGAAGCCACGGCAACAGCGAGTGCAATGCGGGGGTCCAGTCCTATGGCCGGCACGGGATGAATCCATCCCGCTGGTCGAATAGCTACTACAGGCAATGTCAGGAGGTTCGATATGCAAACACTGGAGGAAAAGGTCAGGCTGCTTCGCGCCTACAACGACAGTCTCCTCGACGAGGACGAAGAGCTGGCGGAGGCGGAGAGCGTCACGAACGAGGGGCTCGAAATTAACCTTCCGCCCGAGAGGGCAGTCAACAACGAATCGATAATCATGCGTCGGCGCCGGCCGGTCCTCGCGATCAGGAATGGCCAGGCGGAGCTAATGTTCCAGGACCAGAGCGACGTCGGCATCTGGAAGCAACGGCTCGAGGAGGCGAGCGGCGTACTTGGACGGGCGATCGCCGCCGTCGGGCGCATCGAGCTGACGGGCCACCCCGACTTTTCATGGGTCGGCACCGGCTGGCTGGTCCACGAACGCTATCTGGCGACCAACCGCCACGTCGCCGAGGAGTTCGCGCAAAGGGGAGTCGCAGGGTTCGAGTTTCAGACCGGGCTCGATGGCGAGATGGAAGTATCGATCGATTTGCTGCAGGAAATCGGTCGAGAGGACAAGCAGATCTTTCGAATCCACGGTGTCAGCTACATCGAGGAGCGACCCGGTCTTGATCTCGCATTCCTTGAGGTCGAGCAGATCGCAGGCGAGATCGCGACGCCGATCAGGCTGTCGACGAGCCCCGCGGCGCCGACCCCGCTGGTGGCGACGATCGGCTACCCGGCGTTCGACAGCCGCATCCCCGAGCCGGATCTGATGGAGCAGATATATGGCAATGTATACGACAAGAAGCGGCTTGCGCCTGGCGCGATCACCGCGGTCGACGAGCGGCGCGTGCTCCATAACTGCACGACTCTCGGCGGCAACTCAGGATCGGCCGTCATCGATTTGAGGAGCGGCGAGGCGCTCGGGCTCCACTTTAGTGGCAGCTTCTTGCGCACCAACTACGCTGTCCGCGGGAATCTGGTTAAGGAACGCCTCGACGCGCTACTCAACGGCACGATCGGCGAGCGGCCCGCCGTCAGGCGCCGATCGACACCAAGGAGCCGCGCCTCCCAGGTCGCAATCACACCCCCTCCTGCGCGTTCAGGAGCCGTTGGAGGATCGACGAGCATCACTATCCCGTTAGTGGTGACAGTTTCGCTCGGCGAGGCCGCGCCGGCGGCAGTCACGGGCCGCTCCCTGGCGTTGCCCGCACGCCCCGACTTCGCGGATGAGGACGACAACCGTATCGAAACCGAGGCCAAAGCAAAGCCGGAGGACTACGACGACCGCGAAGGGTACGCGCCCGAGTTTCTCGGCGAGGAATTCGCGGTCGACCTTCCGGAGGTCAAAAAGGCCAGGGGCGATGTCCTGACGTTTGTTAGTGGCGAGCACGAGCTAAAGTACGAGCATTTCTCGGTGGTGATGAACAAGAGGCGTAGGATGTGCTTCTTCAGCGCGTGCAACAGCGATGGCGCACGCTCCAAGGGGAGTCAACGCTCAACGTGGCGCTATGACCCACGCGTCCCTGAGGACCTGCAGATCATGAAGGAATGCTATGGCAACCCACCGAAGTTTAGCCGCGGCCACATGACTCGGCGTGAAGATCCGGCATGGGGTAATTCGGCATCCGAGGTCCAGCGCGGCTCAGACGACTCGATGCACGTGACGAACGCAACGCCGCAGATGCAGTCATTCAACTCGCCGATCTGGCTTGCTCTGGAGGACTACGCGCTTCAGAATGCGCGCGAGGCCGATCAAAAGATTTCCGTATTCACCGGACCCTACTTCCAAAAAAACGACCCAACTATGTATGGTGTCCGGATCCCTATCGAGTTTTGGAAGGTGATCGTGTTCGTGCACGACGAAACTGGCGAGTTGTGCGCCACTGGCTACGAGATGACGCAGGAAGACAATTTGGAGCAGCCGGAGTTCGTATTCGGCGACTTCGTCTCGCCTCAGCTCAACATGTCAACGCAGGTCGCGATCTCGACGATCGAGGCGAAAGCCGGCATCTCTTTCGGCGATCTCGCGGACTTTGATCCACTCGCCCAGGAAGGTGTAGAGGATCCTAGGTTCCCTCTGCTTTACCCCGAACAGATCCGGTTCATATAGCCATGAGTATACTAGACGAGTTTCCGTTTCCGTTTCACAAGCCCGCGGGGCATGAGCTCTGGCGCACGCTCGCGAGTCTGGTTCCGGCGCCGCTGGACGCGATAGCCCTTGCCCAGAAGTTCGACGTCGACCCGCTCAATATCCCCCCTGGACTGACACCCAGACAGCTTTGGCACTTGATCCTCGAGACGACGGCAATCAAGGGCACTACGCGCGACTTGACTGCCGATGTGCTCGCGCAGAACCCGAGGAGCCCGAAGGCCCCTTTCCTGAAAAAGCTGCTTGACGACGAACCGGTAGTTGTAAGTCCGGAGCCCGTTGGGGACTTCGAATCAGAAGTGACGGCGCCCGAAGCGCTGCTCTTCAGCGACGACCTGACGATGCCGGTCGGGATGATCCCGAACCTGATCGCTTCGCTGCAGTGCTTGTACTCCCAGGCGGCGGCGGTCTGTCTGTTGCGGGTCGAGAACGCCCTCGGCTCATTCTCGGGGACCGGCTTCCGGATCGGGTCCGACCTGGTCTTGACCAACGAGCACGTGCTGTTCCCCGAAAAGGTGAAGGCGACGTCGGTGCAGGTCGACTTCGGCTTCGACGTCGATGCCGCCGGCGCGAGCCTGCCCGTGAAGTCATTGGTCGCCGACACGGCAACGATTCAAAGCGATCGCGACGACGATTGGGGCGTGATCCGGGTTGCCGGCATGGGCGCCGCGATCCCGGTCGTCAATCTCGCCGGCGCCCCGGCGCCGAATGATGGCGATCGGGCCTTCATCGTCCAGCACCCGGACGGCCGGCAACGGCGTCTGGGCTTCGTCCGCAATGTGATCACCGCAGTAACGGATGACCGGGTGCAGTACCTGACTGACACGCAGCCGGGCTCGTCTGGGGCGCCGGTGTTCGATGCGCAATGCAGGTTGATCGCGCTGCATCATCGCGGCGGAACGCCGACGCAGAAGACCGGCAAGGCCCCGCTGACCAAGAACCAAGGCGTGCGCATCAGTCGTGTATATGCGGCGCTGACGGCAGAGGGAGTAATCGCCTGATATGGAACTGCGCGACATTATTATCAAGAACGTCTTAGCGATGTACCCGGCCTTGACGTTCGTGCAAGAATTCCAGATCCTCCTCAGCAGGATCAAACCCAATTTCTGGAATGATGCCATTACGACCCCCACTACGGCTAGCAGCGCCGTGAACGTCACCGTCGACCGCGCGATTATGGAGGGCTGGATCAAACCTATCTTAGATGAGATCTCCCCAAACAAGACCAATCGGGCTGAGCTCGACTTGATCAGGGCGCAGCTCGAGGCGCAGCTGCCGCCGACCACGACAGATCCGTTCAAGGAGGTTCTGCTCGACGGCAACCGGCCCTTCGCGAACCGCGCGGAGCTCCGCTTCTTGCTGAAAGAGCTGTGCGCCCCTGCTGGGCCGCCACTGCTCCTGATCCGTGGTGACCCACAGACTGGGAAGAGCTTCTCGTTCTACCTCGCCCAGCACATCGGCCGGCAGAGCGGCTTCGTGACCAGCCAGTTCGAGGTCGACACGCTAGTCAACCCTGATCAGCTCGCCGCCGAGATCCTGCGCCGGATCGGCGTGGACGTCGCGCTGAAGAAAAAGGGGGTCGAGTCGGCCCAACGCTGGGCGGAGAAACTTGCCGACCAGGTTAAGACGGCGATCGAGGATCGCAAGCAACTTAGGCTGTTCGTATTCGACAAGTTCCCGATTGCCCCCAAGCCCCCGTTGCCGCCGGAGACGAACAGCTTCATCGTGCGGCTAGCTAAGTACGCCGATGAGGAGTTGCGGCCTTGGCTGCGTGTCGTCACGATCCAGTTCTCGGGGGAACTCCCCTTGACGATTCAGGACGTCGCCGAGCAAGACGAGGCGCGGCCGTTCAGCGGTACAGACATGCTCGCCGTGTTGAAGCAGGTTGCGAACGCGCGCGGTTGGAGCGTCAGCGAACAGGCGCTGCTCGGCGAGATCCAGCAGGTGGAGGGCAAGCCGCTGCGCGACCGCTTCCAGTTCATGAAGCGGACGCTGCGGCGGCTCGCAAGCCAACCAGCGCCACAGCCGGGAGGGCCGCAGTGATCACCCTATCGCATGAGCAAGTGTCATACTTAATTGAGGCGCTCGTCGAGGCCTTCACCTGGGAGGACCTCGAGTACAAGGTGGCCGTCCCGCTCGGAGCGTCGAAGTTTGTCCTTAGCGATGCGCGCGATATACGCCTGCGCGCGCAGGCTCTGGTCGACTGGGCCCGCAAGGAGGGGCGCATCGAGGATCTTCTTGCGGCCGCCCTCCGCGGCAACCCCAGCAGCGTGCAGCTAAGGCGGCTCCAAGAACTGGTGGGACTGCTCCCAGTGTCGTCGACCGCTCTGGTCGAGGTGATGCGAGCCGTTCTGGGGACAATCAGCGAAGACCAGTGGTTGCACGGTCTCCTCGAAGCTCAGAGACAGGTCTGCGGCATTCATGTCATGTCGAACGACCAGTCGATTCTCCTGTCCGGGTTCCTCGTCGGACCGGACACGGTCATGACGTCGCGGATGGCCATGATAGACGGGGCGGTGTTGAGAGGGAACGCCGAGCTCACCTTCGATGACGTGTCCGTAGGCCTGCATCGCAGCAAGCCGTTCGTGGTGATGACCAATGAGATCTACGTCCTCCGCCTCGATAACGAGTTCGGCCGCGAGGTCGCACAGGCAAGCGCCAATGTCCCGACCCGCGCGCGCGGCTGGGTATTTCCCCAAACGGTCACTCCATCGCCGGGCAGCCCCGTGGTGATCGTACAACACACACCGGATGGCATTCGGGTGGCGGCAGACCCGCACGGGTTCATTCTGACCGAGGGCGACACGATCCACTATCGGACGTCGACCCACCGCGGCTCACTAGGCGCGCCTTGCTTCGACGAGCAGTGGCGGCCATTGGGGATCCACGTTGGCGGAGGAGAGGAGGCGTCGCGGCGCGGCGACAACTACGGCCACAGCCTCGACAGTATTGTGCAGGGGCTGAAAGGGAAAGGCTATGTGTGGGACCAATCGGGTGGCGTCCACCCGAAGCCGAGAGGCCGTCCGACAGTGAAAACCTCATCCACCCTCGATCTCGATGAGGTCATCCGTGGCATCGCCAGCTCGGTCGGTTCGGCCGACGATGTCTGGAGCGACGAGGTCGAGGATCTCGATCTGCCGGAGGCTGAGCGCTGGGCGTGGGCCGAGGCGGCGGCCGTGCATGCAACCTTCGATCCGGCGACGCTCGTGCCCAACGGCGCCGCCTCGGCCGATACTCAGGTTGCGCTGCTGATCGAGAGCAAGCAGATTGGCAATCGCTGGGTCGTTAACGATCGTCTGCGCAAGTCCGCGCTGAAGCGACTGGCGGACCGCGGCGAGCTGGAGTCCGCACGGGCCAAGAACCCAGAGGACCAGGGCGACATCCTCGACCGCACTCTCGGTCAATTGATCGCTGTCAAGCCGCCGCGAGCGGATGACCTGCGCGACCCGGATGCTCTGCGCGCGCTGTTGACCGTTGTGGATTGGCTGGACGGCGCCGTCACCGGGCTTCCCGATTCTCAGCGCCTGCGCTCGGCGCTCGAGCGCGCAACGCTGCTCGCGCCCTTCCGGCACCTCACGCGCGGGTTCTTCGCCGGCCGTGACCAGGAGCTGAAAGAGCTCGCAGACTATGTCGCACGCGGTCAAGATCTGCCGTTATTCATCTACTCTCCCGGCGGAATGGGCAAATCAGCGCTGCTAGCGCGCTTCGTACTCGATAATGCCGAGCGCGATCCCATGGACGCAGCAACGTGGCGGCCGTTCGTCTACCTCGACTTCGACCGGCCTGAGCTCGACGCCGCGGACCTCGCCGGGGTGCTGTTCGCCATGATGCGCCAGCTAGGGCCTCAGGCGCCTGAGATCGCCAGCGACGTTCAGGCTCTGCTCGACCGCCAATCGCGAATCAAGCGCGGAGAACGCGCGCAACGGCGGCCGAGGAGCAAGCGACAGAGCCTCGCCGCGAGGCTCACGCCGAAGGACTTGGAAAGCGTTCTCGACAGTATGACGGTCCTGCTAGCCGGCTCGGCGGGCAAGGCGCCAATCGTGCTGATCCTCGACACGCTCGAAGAGGTGCAGTTCGCGAATCCAGACGCAATCGGCCCGCTCGTCCAACTGGTCGGCGACCTTCGGAAGCGCATACCTGGGCTGCGGCCCGTCCTCGCCGGGCGGATCCCAGTCGAGGCGGGGGTCAAGCTAATGGAGCTTGAGCCGCTGGAGAAGGCGGCGAGCGAGGCGCTGCTCAGCAACGAGCTGCCAGCCGACCTGGCCCGCAAGACCGAGCTAGTAACGCGGCTGGCCGAAATCGTCGGTGGTAACCCTCTCTCCCTGCGCCTGGCCGCCGAGATCGTCCGCCGCGAGGCGCGGAATGCCAATCGCGTCATTGAGGAGCTCGACGACGAGCTTAAGGATCTTGTCGGCGATGCGATCGTGCAGGGTCGGCTCTACGAACGAATTCTTGGACACCTCCACGACGACAGCGTGAAGGCGATCGCGCATCCCGGCCTCGCACTGCGCAAGATCACCTGGGAGCTCATCCGGGACGTGCTCGCGGGACCATGCGGGCTCGGCGCGCTCGACGAATCGGCTGCGCGAGGAGTGTTCGACAAGCTCGCTAAGGAGGTCGCGCTGGTACGGCGAGGCCGCAATACCGACGAGCTCGAGCTGCGGCCGGAGCTGCGGCGAATCGTCCGCGACGATTTGGCAAGGGACAGCAGAACCACGGAGAAACGAATGGTAATCCACGGATCGGCCGTCGCGTTCTACGAATCGCGAAGCGAGCTCGCCGATCGCGCCGAAGAGATCTACCACCGCCTCGCCCGCGGTGAGGATTCCGACCATGTCGACATGCGTTGGCTTAATGGCATCGAGCCTTTCTTGCGCGACGCCGTCGGCGAGCTACCGCCGCATGGAAACGTTTACCTCGCCAATCGACTGGGCGGCGTTGCCGACGAGCATCAGATCACCAGCGCCTCGCCGATCGAATGGGAGGCATACGCCGCAAAACGAGCGGGTGACATGCTGATGTTCGGTCAGCCGCAGAGGGCGCTCGACCTGCTGGCTACGCGCAACGAGCGCTTGTCGACGAGCAAATTACATTACGTAGAGAGCGTCGCCCGCCGCATGCTACCGACGTCGGACCTCGCAGGGGCCGAGGCGGCGGCCATTCGAGCGGTCGAGGCGGCGCGAGCAAGCGCCAACTCAGACGACTTGCGGGATGCGCTCGAAGAGTTAGTGCTCGTCCGGCGGCTGCGTGGTGACACTGCCGGAGTGCTACGCGGTCTCGCTGATCTCGGCAACCTGGGAGAGGCGCTCGGCGACGATCTTGCGCTGCTGGAGTCGAATGTGGCGGGGCTAGAGGCGATCGGGCTGTCAGGCGAGCGCGAGCAGTTCACAGAGATCGCTGTCCATGTCTTCAACCGGCTGCCCGACGACCTCGTCGCCAAGGCGCCCGAGCTCTCGCGGCGGGTGGCGGCGCAGGTCGGCGGCCGGGATCCGGAGACCCTGCAGCGCGTGATCCGCATAGTTGGAACCGGCTCCCTCGACCGGGCCTCGGCGAATGGACTTCACGACGTGCTGGTCGATTGGCAGCGGGTCGATCCAGAGATCGGCCCGCTCATTCCCGACGCGAGCAAATCGCCACGCGAGATTGCGAGCGCGCTTCGCTACCTTGCCGGCACCCGCCAGATGGACCAGCACACCGCGGCGATGATCGCGCGGTGGCTCGCGCCGGTAGTGACGCCCGGGATATCTCGCTGATCGCGCTAGTTGGTTCCGGCGGCTGCTGACGGAATGCACGAGCCGCGCGAACTACGACAGTAGTGTCAACGACCACACGCCCAAGCCACTGGCGGCGCGCCATTACTTTTTCCTCGCATGCCGCTTCTGGCGGTATTTGGCAATCTCTTGCTCGATCTGTTCGTCGCTCACGCCCTGTAACGAATCAGAAACTCGCGATAGAGTTCTGGTGAATTTCGCCGACCAGCCGGCCGGCCTTCCGCGCTTCTTCTCCTGGTAGTCCTCCAGTACCTGCTGAACGCGGGCTTCGGCAGATGCTACGATCTCGCACAGCCAGAGTCGAGCGTAGAGATCAGCATTTTTCCAAGCTCCCTGCGCGCGATTCTACCCGCCGTTAGTTCGTCTCTATAACAAGTGTGATCTTACAGCGCCCCGCTGATCTTTAGCCCGACCGCCTCACTGCCCGGTAGCCTCTCCGGTAGCTTCACGCTGAGACCTTGCTCTCCCTGCGACCACTCCAGCCTGCCGTCGCCTAGGATTGCTACGTCCTTAACCTTTCGCCCGCGGATGTGTGGCAAGTTCGTCGCCAGGCTCTTGATGACGGCCTGCATCGCCGGCTGCGGCGCGAGCAGGTAGGCGTAGAGCGCACCACCCTTGGTGGTGAAGCGGATGTCCTCGATTGTGTAGGGCTTGCTGCGCACGTCGCGCGCGCCGCCGAACTGTCCCGCTTCGGGTGTCTCGACGGTCGAGGGGCCTTCGCCGTAGACCTTCCACGGGCGGCTGCCGAAGACGCCTTCGGCGTTCGTCTTCATCCACGCCGCCATGCCATCGAGAAATGCGACCTCGTGCTCGTCTATCGTGCCGTCGCCCCGGACGGGGACGCTGAGCATGAGGTTGCCGTTCTTGCTCACGATGTCGAGCAGCATGTCTACGACCTGACCGACAGTCTTGTACTTGTTCTGCTCGGCGAT